>Ga0315286_10006863_pt1 | contig 11091 bp, 12 predicted proteins | sample YL17G10_0_MG_FD_205038 | JGI IMG/M metagenome (GOLD analysis project Ga0315286, IMG submission 205038) | Sediment microbial communities from Yellowstone Lake, YNP, Wyoming, USA - YL17G10_0 | ecosystem: Environmental > Aquatic > Freshwater > Lake > Sediment | place: USA: Wyoming | collected...
GCCTGATGGGAAACCGAGATGGTTGGGACGTCGATGGGACGCCCCTCGTTCGTTGGGGCGTGGAGAAGAACCGTCGGGGGCGGAGCAACCTGGAATTCCAGCATCGCTATCACGGCGCCGCCTACTGGTTTGAGCCGAGCGGCAGGCCTGTGGTGCGAGACGAAAGCTGGCAAGCCGAGAGAGACGAGCTGCGCGGGGAAAGGCGGCGGGGAGGCGACTGAGAGACGCGGCGTCAAACGCGGAGGTGGGGGGTGTTGGCGAAGGTTCGATGGGGGAAGGTATGGATGACCGACTGGTAGCGCTGCTGGCGTTGGCAGGTTCGTGTTTCATCCCACTGTTGGTCCCGTTGCTCACTTGGGGATCGGTAGCGGCGGTGACGATCTTCGCAGTGAGCAGACAGAAGCAGGGGGCAAGGGGAGTTGCGAGGGCAACGGCCGTGCAGGCAGCAGGCGTGTCAGAACAGGAGCAGCCGCTGCGGTATCAGCGCCTGGCGCCGACCAGGGAGTTGATGCTGGAGTGGGCCCAGGTAATGGTGGTCAAACCGCTGGGCAGCGAGCTGGAGGCTCAGTTCAAGGCGCTGCTGGACCGGGCGCCGTCCGAGGACCTGTTCAATCGTTTTGGCGACAGCTTCGTGGTCCTGATGAAGGTCAGCTGCTTTCAGGTGGTGCAGCCGGGGATCGGTGTGGTTCAGGAGATGTGGAATGCGCTCATCAAGCGGCATATCGACTTCCTGATCTGCGATCGCTGGACGCTTGAGCCTGTCTCGGCGTTCCTTGTGTGGACGGGGGAGGGGAATCCCCCGGAGTGTGGGGCAGGTCCGGAAGTCATCGAGTCCTGGAGGGCAGAGGGCAAGCTGAGGACGAAGGAGTGGGAACAGTGGATCGCGACAGCCATCCTGATCTCGGGAGGGATCCCGGCCGTGTTGATGTCGCGAGAACAGATAGAGGTCTACCTGGCCCGGCCGGAGCTGCTGCTCGAAGGGCTTGAGCCTGCCCTGGCGGCTCATCTTGAGCGAGCGGCGGTGAGGGAGGAGATGGTAGCTTGATGTTTCAGCTGGTGGTGGCCGCGGTTGGATCCGGACTGCTGGTATGGGCGGCGGTTGAGGATGCTCGTCGGCGGAAGATCCCCGTGGTTGCGGGTTTCGGCATGCTGCTGCTGGGGCTGGTCGTCCTGGTGAAAGCGTCGTTGAGTATCTGGGCGGCCTACTACTTGCTGGCAATCTGGTGCACGAGGGGCGGGGTATGGCGGTATGTGCTGGTTGGAGCGTCGCTGGTGATGGTGTACCTGTACCCATCGGAGGGGCTTCCGCTGGTGGTGGGGGTCCTGTTCGTGGCGACCCTCTTCTGGAGAAAATGGTTTGGGGGAGGCGACGCGCAGCTGGCCACTGGATTGATCGGCATCGGGCACGAGTGGATTGTCCTTGGAATGATCTTCGGCCTGACGATTGCTGTGGCCATCGTGCTGACCATCGTACGGCGGGGCGGGGTGGTGGAGGGAACGAGGAGATTGGCCTGGGTGGCCGGGCATCTCGGTGAGTCCCCAGACGAAGAGGCGATACGGACGCCGTGGGGGATCGTGGCGGCTGTTGCAGGGATGAGCTACCTATGGCTTTGGGCACTGGTTCTATGAGGTTGGGAATGAGCAAACGCCTTGGAATTGCGTTGTTGGTCGTCTTGGGTTGTGTGGTGGCGGCCTGCGGAAGCGCTCCGGTGGCGCCTGTCCCTGGGGGGGCGCCGGAGGCGGCTCCGACCGAGGCATCGTCATCGGGGGAAGGACGGGTGATCACCGGGTCGGAGGCTCTGGAGCTGTACGGTGTGGCCGCGTCACCGACACATGGCCCGCCAACAGCGACGCCGCAGATCTGGTTCCCTGCAAGGGCGTGGGTGGAGCCATCGATCCTGCCCTACGATCCGAACGAGACGATCGATTTCCTGCCGATGTTTTCGAACACCACGCTGGATGAGGACGGTTTGTGGCTGGGGGATCTGGGAGCAGGGCAGGAGGTCGTTCTTCACGGCGTGTCGGCGGATGGGAGCGTCTGCCTGGTAGAAGGAGAAGCGCTGCAGGGGTGGTCGACGAAGGGCTGGGTAGCCTGCAACCGGTTGCGATTCACCGAGGCGGAGTGAATGAAGTTGGACGGTAAGGCGAGGAGCCGGCAGGAGGAGTGCGCATAGCCACTTAATGTCTCTTGTACATTGCATTGTGGGACGGGGCTCCTGGTTTGGCTTTCGTTTCCTGCCTATCCTCATGGTCGGGCTCGGAGTCCCGGGCTGACCGAAGTGCGGCTGCGGAGGCTTGCGAATGATTGAAGAGCGCGCGCTCAAGAAGCTGGTGGCGGAGTTCTCGGCGCCCCGGGACGAGTTCGATGGCAAGAGCTACATCACCCGGCGGCGCGATTGGTTTGACGTGCCGATGGAGCGGGTCAGGCCGCTCCTGATGCGAGACCACCTTGCCGAGCTCACACTCACAGAAGCCGAGCGCATCTACAACGAAATGAGCGTGGGGGGACCTCGCCTGTACCCGCGTACCTACATCGAGAACGGGCTGGAAAAGATCCGGGCCTCGCTTGCCTACCTGCTATACGATGCCGGAGACTTGGCGAGCCGGTTCTACAACTTCGCCGGGAACCCGGACAGCGAGTTCCGGCTCAACGGAGTTGGAAAGGCGTTCGCATCGACGGCGCTCTTGCTTCTTGACCACACGCAGTATGGCATCTGGAACTCGGCCGTGGACGGCGGGCTCAAGGCGCTCGAGATGCTGCCGAAGAGGAAGCCCGGCGCCAATCTGGGCGAGCAGTACGTCGCAATCCAGGGCAGCCTGAGGGCGCTGCAGACCGCCTGCGGGTTCGAGGACATGAGTGTGACGGATGAGTTCGTGGAGCTCATCTTCCACGAGAAGATCGGGGTGGGGGTGTCGAAGGTCCCTGGGAAGCAGCTGGAGCAAGCCGCGGAGGCCGAAGAGGAGCATCCCTTGGAGCCGGCGGAGGAGACGACCCACCTGCGCATCCAGTGCCTCCTTGCGAAGATCGGGGGCATGGGAGGGTTCGATGTGTGGGTGGCCTTCAACGACCGGGGGAAGAGCTACGCAGGCGAGGCGCTGGCGTCGATGTCGTTGGACGAGCTGCCCCACTTCGCCGGGCCGACCACCTTGCGGGTGGCCAAGGCCATCGACGTGATCTGGTTCAAGAAGCGGTCCGCACAACCGATCTGCTTCTTTGAGATCGAACACACCACCTCGATGTACTCAGGGCTGCTGCGGCTCAACGATGTGAAGACGGACTACCCGATCCCGAAGGCATACATCGTGGCTCCCAAAGAGCGGAAAGGGATGTTCGAGAGCCAGATCCAGCGGCGGACCTTCGCGCAGAGCGAGCTGATCGATGTGTGCCAGTTCATGGGATACGAGGAGGTCGAGAAGCTCCTCAAGTCGTATGAGACGATCGCTACGATCCTGCCGTGAGACTGGGGCGGTCACGGCGAGACGGCAGGAGGGAATCCGCGAATGGTGGAGGAGGAGGGTAGATGAAGCTACCTGAGTCAGCGCGGGAGCTGATTGAAAGGGGCACGCACGCCCACCTGGTGACGCTCAACCCGGACGGCAGCCCCCAGGCAACGGTCGTGTGGGCTGGCGTCGAGGGGGATGAGATCGTCGCCGCGCACCTCAACGAGAGCAGGAAGATGCGCAACATACGGCGTGACGGGCGGGTGGTGGTGACCTTTGAGAGCGAGACCAAGAGTGCCATGGGTCTGCGGGAATACCTGGTTGTGTACGGGCGAGCCCGAATCACGGAAGGGGGCGCGCCGGAGATGCTGCAGAAGCTGGCGGGTGTGTACCTGGGGCCAGGGGTGAAGTTCCCGCCGATGGACAACCCGCCACCCGGCTTCATGACACGCATCACGGTGGAGCGGATCAGCGGTGTGGGCCCGTGGACCGGGCGGCCGGTCTAGGGCGGCTGCGGATCGTAGTGAACGCTGAGCGGGCGGACCTTGCCTGTCTGGTAGTACAGCCCCGTCTCTGACCTGCGCCTCGGCGCATGAAGCGGCGCACGGGCGGGCTCAGTAGGCATACTCAAGGACGAGGGCGTCGAGGTTGTTGTAGAGATAGACTTTGTCGCCCCCGTTGTTCCAGACGGCACTCCCGCTCCGGCACCAATAGAGATCGGTTGAGGTGTCCTGGCCGCAGCCCGTCCGGACCCGGACACTCGCTCCCGGATCGAGCGTGAAGGCCGGGAAGTAGTAGGAGGCGCCGGCCTCGTCCCGGAGCCACCATCGGGTCATATCTACGGCCGCCAATCCCTGGTTGGTGATGCAGACGTATTCCTCCTCTTTGCTGTAGTTATCGTCACCGGGGGAATTGAACTGAGAACACGAGGGGTCGATGATCAGGTTCATCGGCTCCAGTGGCGGGGCGGGGCGCCACATGCCGAGTCCCATGGCCTGCGCCTGGGCTTTCAGGGCATCGAGTTCATCCTGGTGCTTGGTGTCCGGCGGGAAGGCGATCGACTCGGCCAAGCCCCTTGCCACCAACTCCCCGTTCACGAACAGGCTGTTTGTCAGGTACACGTACCTGAGCAGGCGGCCGTAGCGGTCGCGTTCCGAGACATCCTTCTCGAGCATGACCTGCTGCCCCTCAACCAGAGCACGGTTGGCATCCGTGCTCTCCTGGAAGTACGGGAACCCGTGTTCGGGCGTGTTGATCCCGATGTAGCGCAGCTCGTAGGATTGTCCGTCGATGAGGACTTCGATGGTGTCCCCGTCGACCACCCTGATGACGCGGGCAGGCGTCATGCCTTCGGTGGTTGGAAAGGCGCTCGGTAGCTCGGAGGTTGCGGTGGTTGGAAGATGCGTGTCGGTGGCGACCGGCATCGGCGATGGTGGGAGCGGCGGGGTGCGTGTGGCCGGCGCCAGGGTGGGAGGTTGCTGGGAGGGCGAGGGCGGCAGGGTGGGGAGGCTCGTTGGAGGCGGGGCGGCGCACGAAGAGAGGATCGCCAGCAAGAGAAGCGCGGCCAGGCAGAGCTGATAGATCATGGCGGCGCTTGCGTGCCGTCGAGGGGACGCGGCGGTCAACGTCGGACTTGGGGAGAGAGATGTCCCAATGCCGGAAGCGCTCCTTGAATGCGCGTATGAGCTTGACCATTGGGCCTCCCGTTCCAGGATGTGTACAGGACGAGTCCTTGGTGCCACGTGGCGGAAGAAGGTGGACCGGGCAAGATCGTCCGACGACCAGGCGGGTATGGCAAGTTCCGGCGGAAGCAGAGCAGGCTGGGTGGGAGCAGTAGCCCGCCAGCTGGTGCTAGGCGTACGAGTCGAACTCACAGGGGATGCCCTTGGAATACAAGTAGTCCTTGAGCTCCGATACCACCGAGGTGTTGCCGGAGTACAACGTCTCCATCAGCGCTAGAAGCAGATGGTCTTTGAAGGGCGCCTTGATCTTGAGCCAGTACTCGTAGTCCGTCTCGCCGAACGCCTCACGTGGCGCTTGCCTAAGGTCCTGGCCGGAAACTACAAGATCGCCGCCGTCGGTGATCTCTGCACCGATGTGGATGGAAGTTGGGCCTTCAACATCGACAAGGGTAACCTTGGCTGCCACGACTGCCCTCCAGTCCCGACCTGGTTGGCCCACAAGGGAAGGCCCATGTAACAGTATAGCGGCGGCTGGAGGCATCGAAGAAGGCAGACCGGAGCTAGACACTCACCTGCGCCTGCCCTCGGGCGGGCCCTCCCAAGCGGTGCGTGTGCGGGTCCAGCTTGCATCTATATGAGGTGCACGCTCTGATTGCCTTGCATGTGCTTGACTGGCTAGGCCGCAGTGACATCGAGCGGAGAGGTGGATACGAGGCTCCGGCGGCAGCTCAGGTGGTTGCCGATTCAGAGGGGGCGGGTCCGCGGCAATGTGAGCACCCAAGCCGTGTAGGGCCCAGGTGGGAAGACGGATCTTGTCTGGGCCGAACTCCCGGCCGGGGCGCACCTACCTTGGCGCGCCGAATGCTACCTGCCAAGTCCTGGCGGATCTGATCGCATTCCGGAAGGTGAGCTGGACGGCCATCTCCCAGGGCCGGGTGCGGAGCGGCTCTCGATGGCGATCCCTGTCTGCATTGGCCACGACCCGCCTCGCCCCGAATGTCGGGCGGTGTTGCAGTTCATCGGTGTGGAGTTGGGGGCCGGTGCCCCGGCCTCCCAGGCCCCCGATCAGGTCTGTGGCTTTCTCGTGTAACTTGGCGTACGGCGCGGAAGCATGGCCGCACCCGGGCTGCGCCCAGTCGGATGCAAGGATCGTGGTTCCCAGTTGTGCAGTGGGTCACCCGGTAGAGGTATCGGAGGAGCGCGCAGTAGGCGCCGGGCCGCAGACATAGGCCAATGGCCATTGCCGCGATCACGAATGGGGTGATGATCATCAGGAGCAGGCACACGATGAATGGCAAGGGATTGAACACCGGCGCGTAGCAGTTGCCTGCGGGCGCATCACAGCCCTCTCCAATCAGGTCGACGAGCCGGTTGTCCGTCACCGTTTCGCCCGGACGGGCGAAGGTAACCATGATGCGGGCTCTCGCCACCGCTGGAGTAGTGGGGGTATAGGTGACATCGACCTGCAGCGTCGCGTCTGGAGCCAGGGGCGTGTTGGGTGTGAAGTTGAACCCGAGGGCATTGCCCGAGTCGGGGATCTGAAACACCAACTCCGCCACATTGACCGGTGTCGTGCCTTCATTGCGAATGGTCAAAGGCAGGTGCGCCGTATGGCCAAGGCGGACCAGCCCGAAATCGAGCATGCAGGGTGCGACTTCCAGCAGCGGGAGTCTCTCGGCTTGCAGGATCAACTCACAGAGGCCGGCCGAGATGTCAGTGATGATGGATGTCATTTCATCCACGCCAGGCGGGTCCTCGTAGGGAGGTTGGAAGCTCATTCCCCATTCGATCAGGAATCCGTCCGCTTTTGGCTGGCAGGGATCGGCCAGGTGACGACTGGTGAAGTAGTCCTTGGATCCGCCGGATATCCCATAGAGGGTCGTGAATCCAGGGCCTGCTTCATACAGTCGATTCCCGACGGCAGAGACCGTGCGGACGAAGGCCTGGCTGAAATCCTCAATCCGATTCTTGTCGCCGGGGGCCATGAAGTCCTTGTATGCCGGTCCGTCTGGGAGGAACGTGTCGGGAAGTCCCCGCAAGCCATCGTAGGCAGGGTTGGCAAAGGACATGCACGGATCGACAGTCTGAATCTCATCGTCTCCCCATGGCGTAAGGAACAGCTGGCCGCAGGAATGCAGGTCGACCACGTGACGAATGTGGGGGTCCTGCTCGAGCAACCAACGGATGTTGCTGGTCTCTGCCTCGGAGAAGGGTGACGTGCCGTGATACACCCCGGAGGAGGGATCATCCGACACACTCACGGGCCCCCAGCGCCCGTATGAGTCCGGGTGGAAGTGCCTGCGGAAATCCCACAGGAAGTCGAAGTTGCGGTTCAAGTCGACCCCGAAGCCGCCTGGACCGACTGGGGCGCGGTTCTTTCGCCACCAGATCTTCTCAACACCGCGTTCGTCGACGCCGGGCTGGAAGCTGTACTCCCGGCCATCGGGGTTGACGATGGGCAGGACGTACAGATCCATGGAGCCGAGAATGCCGAACAGGTAAGCCCCTGGAAAGGTCTTGTTTCCAAAGGCCAGGTCCACAAACGGGCGCGGCGCTTCCTCGCTGTAACGTCCGAGCCAGTTGTCGCAATACCAGAGCATGACCTGGTCGCAGAAGGACATCAGGATGTCCGTCCCGCCCCATTCCTCGCCATGAATGTTGCCCATCAACAAGATGCCCCGTCGGGGATTGGGATGCTCGGGGTCATAGCCTGGCCGGAATCGGAGCACTAGCGGCTGGTGACCGTTGACGGTGGATTCCGGGAGCGGTATGACCTCGGTCCAGGGTTCGTAGGCCCAGGCCAAGCCTTCCACGACATCCCAGGTCTGTTGCACGGTCAGATACTTGCCGGACATGGTTAACCCCCCTTCTTGGTGAGCCTCTTCAGGCGTTCGCGCCTTGAGTAGTGTTCCTCCAGGCGATCCTGATACGGATTCCGCATGGCGATGTAGTCGCGTGGGTCCTTGGATCGCGAGATCACTTCGACCAGGCGGGCAGGATACCCGCCCTTGAGCAGCCCCTGGACCATGGCATCGTCGAGATCGCCTCGAAGGACGCGGATCTCCCCGGATATGGGCCTCAGCATGTCCGGTCGTATGCCCAGGTCGACGGCAAGGGCTTCGAAGAGCTTGCGCTCGTTGGCAGACGGGATGGTGATGCGCACTTGGAGTACGTCCACGATACCCTCCTTATCGGGGCTGACTCACTGGCGAGGTTGGATTGGATTGTCGGCTTGCTCTGAGGGAAAGGCTGGAAGCGGGGTCCCCTGTGCCGATCCATCCTGGACGCTTAGGGCGGCGGGGCAAGCAAGATCGGCATGAGTAGTGTAGCAGAAAGTTGGGGCGAGGAGAGGTTGACTTGGCAGGCAGTCGTGCCTTGCCGGGAGGGCTGGAGCTCAGATGACATCCTTCCAGGATGGATGGCCGAGCGGGGACTGGTGGGCAGTGCGGAAGGTGCACGGTTGGGTGGGGCGTCCAGGGCCGGAGGGCGGCAGGGTGGGGAGGCTCGTTGGAGGCGGGGAGGCGCATGAAGAGAGGATCGCCAGCAAGAGAAGCGCGGCCAGGCAGAGCTGATAGATCATGGCGGCGCTTGCGTGCCGTCGAGGGGACGCGGCGGGCAGCGGGCGGGCTTGATGAAGAGTTAGTCGACGGGACGAGGATCTGGGTGATGGGGAGTAGGGCATAGGTCGCCGCATTGCCTAGAGCAGGGATTGTCCCGTAGAAATGGGAGGCTCGGGTCCGGTCGCCACCCCTCTTTGAGGCCAGGGCAGGACGCCCGTGCAGGCGAACCATGACTCGCGCCGGTCTGTTCGCTATACCTGGCTCGGGTCAGACCAGAAATCTGTGAAGCCCTGACGGCGCAGTCCTTCACTATGAAGGTGGCAGGCCTTTGAATTGCCTGTAATTCGCGGGTCCTGGGTGACACTCCACCGAAAGCCGTATAGAACACCAGTGACAATCACGCCGCCTACCGCAAGCGGCAGAGCCATATCCCCGTGGCCAAACAGGAATGCGAGTGCAATGGCGGCCACGAAAACGATGCCGGAGATCATTGAGTTCTTCCCCCGCCGTTTCATCAGTTGTCGCTTCTCTGCCTCCACGCATTGGGCGCACAGGTGCACGATGGACGCTCCAACCCTGTCGAAGTACCTGCCCTCGGAACCTTTCGGCGGTGGAACTCCGCGGGCATAGGCAAACGCGTACGGGCTGGCAGGTTGTGCGCCACAGCTCTCGCAGGGGCCGGTGCCTGCCGCTGCACGCGCGCGCCTCCCCGCCTCTTGGGTTGCTTGCAGGATGCTCTTCACTATTTCTGTGGACATGCCGGTTGTCCTCCAAGATTACGTGTGGCGAGATCCGTCAGCAGAATACGTCTCCTCCTATCGTATTGGAGCTCAGATCATTTCGCAACATAGGCATCTGAGGCAGAGAGTTGTACTCACTGCAAGAGATGGCTTGTCGCGCGCAGGCGAGTCTGGGGCGTGCATCGTGGCAGGGAGCACCGCCACATGTGGTGTCGTGCGCATAGCCTCGCGTTGTCATGGAGACTGGGTGACATGATAGAGGGAGTCAAGATGAGTGGCTATGCGCAGGCGCGACTAGGGAGGTGACGATCGTGTTCACCTCAACGACGGCCCGTGTGAGAAGGAGCCGTGTGGATGTGGATGTGCGGAACACGTCTGGCGCTTGAGGGCGTCGGGGCTCGAGGTGGCGTGAGGGGTGGGTGCGGGCACTGTGTGTGTTCACACGTGCGGCCCGGCTTCTGCGGGAACACTGGAGGCGGGTCTGTACCGGGGAATGCGATTGGCCCTATTGTGCAACTGCACCGGGTGCCCGAGGGGGACGGGCACGCCGATGCAGCTGCAAAGCGATTCTACTGTAGGTGCAAGGCGGCGCAGAGGGACTGCGTCAGCAACGGGATCGGTTCTGACCCCGTCGAGCCCAACGCGTCCGAGTTCAGCCCTCGCCGAAGTCACCTATTACCCGCGGACCTCCGGCATGGCGTCGCGGGTGCGCATCCCTGGATGATGCTGGATAGCGACGGCCCCCTAGACGGGCTCCCTTCTCCCCGCGCTTGTCTGGCTGCGGAGCTTATGGAGGGCATTCGCTTCGAGTGCCTGCGCCTGGCCCTTGGTGAGCCCCAGTGCTTCGCCAGCGGCTCTCAGGGAGAGGCGCTTGTCACCGCTCAGGCCGTAGCGACGCGTGAGAAGGTGATGTTCCCGGGGGGTAAGCGACTCGAGTGCTCGCTGGAGGGCCTCGTGAGCGATCTGGCGGCCTGCCTGCTCCTCGATCGAGGGCATCTCGGAGTCCTGGGCGATTGCCGCCAGAGACGTGACCAAGCCGTTCTCGGTCTCGATCGGGGCCTCGAGGGATGTCGGCGGATGAAGGTATGGCATCAGGTCGCGAACCTGGACCTCGGATAGTCCAGTGTTCTTGGCGATCTGGGCCGGCGTGGGGTCAACCCCGGATTCTTGGTAGAGGACCTTGCTGCTGCGGGCGATCATCGCCAGCTTCTGGTGGGCATGGACGGGGATCCGGATGAGGCGGCTGTGATTGGCCAAGGAGCGGGCGATAGCTTGGCGGATCCACCAGACGGCGTAGGTGGAGAAGCGTGTCCCCCGGCGCCAATCGTACTTGTCGACGGCCTGCACCAGGCCAATGTTGCCGTCCTGGATCAGGTCGGCCAGGGGAATGGTGCTGTTGCGATACCAGGTGGCCACACTGACGACGAGCCGCAGGTTGGCGGTGATGAGCAGTTCCCGTGCTTGGTCGCCGTACTGGATGATGTGCTTGAGCGAACGGGCGCGACTGCTTGTGAACCTCTCGGCGCTCAGTTCGGCGTTGGTGCGCCTGCCAGCTTCAATGGCCTGGGCGAGTTCGATCTCCTCTTGGTGTCCCAGAAGAGATGACCTGCCATTCCGGATGGCATCGTCGAAGTAGAGTTCGACGACATCGAGCGCTGGCAGTGAATC
>Ga0315286_10006865_pt1 | contig 11090 bp, 11 predicted proteins | sample YL17G10_0_MG_FD_205038 | JGI IMG/M metagenome (GOLD analysis project Ga0315286, IMG submission 205038) | Sediment microbial communities from Yellowstone Lake, YNP, Wyoming, USA - YL17G10_0 | ecosystem: Environmental > Aquatic > Freshwater > Lake > Sediment | place: USA: Wyoming | collected...
GGATCGCTCGCCCCTCCTTCGTCATGTACTCGTAGATCGCCTCGCTGAGCGCGTCTGCGGCGAGGGCGGAGCAGTGCATCTTCACCGGCGGAAGCCCCCCCAACTCGTCGGCGACATCGCGGTTCGTGATGGCGATGGCCTCCTCGAGCGTCTTCCCTTTGGCCAGCTCCGACACCATCGACGACGTGGCGATCGCTGCCGTACAGCCGAACGTCTCCCATGACACGTCGGCGACTACGTCGCGACCGCGGTCATCCGACTCCACGCGGATGTACAGCCACATGACGTCGCCGCACAAGATGTTGCCCACCTTGCCCACGGCCGAGTAGTCGGCCAGCTTGCCCATGTTGTGCGGATGACGGAAGTGCTCGACCACTCTCTCTGAGTACATCACTCACCTACCTTAAACGGGGACATCGCCCGCAGTTCTCCAACCACGCCGGGGAGCACGTCAAGCAGCCGGTCGATGTCCGCGTCGGTGGTCTCCCGCCCTGTGCTGATCCGTAGGCTTCCGTGGGCCATCGACAGGGGGACGCCGATGGCGACGAGCACGTGGCTCGGCTCGAGATTCGGTGAAGAGCAGGCCGATCCCGTTGAGGCGGCAATCCCAGCCTCGTCGAGCTTCATGACGAGGCTCTCCCCTTCGATGGCGGCAAAGCTGAAGTTCGTGATGTGCGGCAGACTCTGTTCTGGGTGGCCATTGAGACGCGTGCCTGACATCTGCAGCACCCGATCGATCAACCGCCGGCGCAGTCGCTGCATCGTGTCCGTCACTTCGCGCCGTTCCGCCAGCGCGAGGCGTACCGCCGCGGCAAAGCCGACGATCCCAGGAACGTTCTCCGTGCCGCTACGGAGGCCGCGCTCGTGGCCGCCGCCGTGAAACAGCGGCACAAGGCGCGTGCCGCGGCGAACGTACAGGAATCCAACCCCCTTCGGCCCGTGAAGCTTGTGTGCCGTCGCCGCGAGCAAGTCGACATCTTCGATGGTCATGTTAACCTTGCCCAACGCCTGGACGGCGTCTGTGTGGAAAAGGATGCCGCGGTCGCGGCAGATCCGGCCGATATCGCCGATCGGCTCGAGCGTCCCGATCTCATTGTTCCCCGCCATGACCGATACGAGGAAAGTGTCCTTCCGCATCGCGGCCCGCACCGCATCGGGGTCGACTCGCCCAACCTCGTCCACGTCAAGGAAGGTCGTCGCGACGCCGGTCGAACGCAGCCACTCGACGGCGTGCAGAACAGCGTCGTGTTCGACTCTCGACGTGATGATGTGCCCCCCGCCTGAGCGGGCAAGAGCAGATCCCACGATGGCGAGATTGTCGGCCTCCGTGGCGCCGGAAGTGAAAACGATCTCATCATGGCGAACGCCGAGTGCATCTGCGATGGATTCTCGGCTCGTCTCGACGGCCCGGCGTGCCTCGCGGCCATACCTGTGGAGGCTGGACGCATTGCCATATTCCGCGCCGAAGTACGGCAGCATGGCGTCAAGAACCGCGCTTGCCACCCGCGTTGTCGCACTGTTGTCGAGGTAGACTCGGTCAGGCATCCGTGATCACCGATCAAATCCTACCGCCCGAGTCCGACTTATGCAAGAAGAGACCGCCACCCTCTGGCGGCGGTCCAGGCAGTCTAGATCTTCTCGAACAGCTCGGCAGCTGCACCGCAATCGGGGCACGTCCAGCCGTCGGGGAGATCCTCGAACCCAGTCCCGGCAGGAACACCGGTCGTCGGGTCGCCGACCTCCGGGTCATAGATGTAGCCGCACACCGTGCACTCCCACTTATCCATCACTTACCTCCTGGGGCTCCGACGCGGGTTCGTGGCCGTCGTCGGCCGGCACCGCAACATGGAACCGGAACTCGTCGATTGTACTCAGCCCGAAGTGGCGAAGGAACTCGTCGGTGACGTGAAGCAGGAGCGTCCGCCCTTGCTCTTCGCCGCGAACAAGGCCGCGCTCCACGAGCTCATGAATGTGCTCGTAGGCCTTGTTTCCCCGGGTCCGCACGACGTCGGCCTGCGTCGCGGGGTGGTTGTAGGCGATGACGGCCAGCGTCCGGAGCACGGGCTGGGGGATGTCCTGCTGCGGGGCAAGGTGGGCCACCCGGTCGACGTACGGAGCCTTGACGCGCAGGAGCGCACGGCCCTCTTCGACGACCAACTCGATGCCCTTCGTGGCGTCCGCGTGGGCGTCGCGCAGATCGTTGAGGAGCTGGTCCACGTAGGCAAGCGGCACGTCGCCAAGGATCTTGGCCAGCGCGCGCCGCGTCAGAGGACGGGAGGCAAGAAACAGAGCCGCTTCCACGAGAGCCAGATCGTTGCCGCGACTGGTTTCCTCTCCGTGGGTCATCGGGACCAGGGCGCGACGGCCGCAGAGATCATGTCTCCGACTCCAACCGGATGAGAATGTCGCCGAGGAACTCCTTCTGGGAGCACGAGATCCGCCCGTCAGCTGCGAGGTGCAAGATCTCGAAGAATCGGCTCACGCGCTCATCCTTGTCGCCCTGATCGAGAAGCCGGAAGAAACTGAGCACGCGGCGCCCGGAGAGAAGCTTCTTGATCCGATCCAGCACGCCGCGCAACCGATCGGTGAAGTCCTGTCCCCCGATCTCGAACCCTTCGAATGGGTCGCGTTCGTCGTCGAGCGTCGCCCGGTCGATGAGGCGTCCGGCGCGCCGGCGGCTGACGTTCATGGCCCCCGCCAACGCGCTCTCGAGGTCGCGCAACGTCACCTGTCGAGTCGGCTTGCGGACCACGGGCAGGGCGAAGTCGCCTGGATCCACCGGAATCGCGGGGAGCTCGAAAGCCTCATCCACCGCTTGCTCGAGCTCGGCGACCAAGTCGTCTCGTTCCGTCGACTGTTGGGAGGCGAGAAGGATGTCCGACTTCATGCGCAACAGAATCGAGCACGTCAGCACCATGCGCCCCGGCACGGTGAACTCCAACTCACGCAGAGCCTGCAGGTAGGCGCGGTATCGCCTCGCCAGCTCGGCAATATCGATGTCCCACGGATCCATGTCGGCCGTGAGCCGGCGGAGAACACCCTCCCAGCTCTCCCCAACGAGTTCCTCAATCGGGATGGCCGCGATCTGCAGTGTTTGCACGCCGTCATTCTCCTCTAGCTCAAGTTGAGGGCCAATACCTCAGACACACCGTTCTTGATTGTCACGCCGTAGGCACGATGAGCATGGCGAACTGTTTCCTCGTTGTGAGAGACAACGATCACCTGGATGCGCTGAGCGTAGTCCTGCAGCATGCGCGACAGGCGATTCGTGTTCATCAAATCGAGCGCGGCATCGATCTCGTCGAGGATGAAGAACGGCGCCTGCTGGTTTTCCTGGAGAGCGAAGATGAACGCCGTCGCCACGAGGGTCTGCTCTCCCCCGGACAGAGAATCGATGACGTGCGGCTCCTTGTCGGGTGGGTGCGCTCGGATGAGCAGACCTGACGAGATGTCTCCGGGAGTCTCGAGGTCGAGGGCTGCGCTTCCGCCCTCGAAAAGCTGGCGGAAGATCTGGTCGAACTGCTTGCCCACGGACGCGAGGGTCTCCAGGAACCGCTCGCGCTTCTTCTCCTCGATCTCGCCAATCAAGTGCTCGATCTCGCGCTTCTCGCTCTCGAGGGCATCGACCCGCTCTCGAAACAGGTTGTAGTCCGCCTCGAACGTTGTGTAGTCATCGATGGCTCGCATGTTCACCGGTTCAAGGCGCTTGAGGTCACGGCCCAGTTGCTCGAGCCGTCGCTCCAACTCGCGCAGCGGCTGGTCGATGAGGTCCACCGGAGCGCCTTCCCCCGCAGACCCGATCACCTCGAGCTCCGCTTGCGCTTCGGCCTCTTGGCGCTCGTATCGCGTGAGGGAGCGGCGCAGGTTCTCGAGACCCTGATAACTCTCGCGCCTCTTGTCGCGAAGCTGATGAAGCCTGTCACTGCGGGTTGTCGCCTCGCCCTTCGTACGCGACGACGTCTCCTGCACTCCGGCCAGGTTCTTCTCGGCGCTCTCCAGGCGGGAAGCGAGCTCGCTTTGCTCTTCCTCCAGGCGCTCCACATCCTTACGCAACTTGAGAATGTGCTCGCGCCGCTGAGCCACATCGAACGATGTGTCCTTCTGCTTCGCAGGCTCTTCCTTCTTTCCGCTCGTGCCGGACGGAGGCCTCCATCCGCCGCTCATCGCGCCGCCCTTGCTCTGCATGTCGCCGTCGAGAGTGACGACGCGGACCCCGTCAATCTCCTTTACCGCATCTAGACTCTCGGCGACCAGGGTGTCGGTGAGGACGTATTCGAACGCGCGCCGGTACTTCTCGTCGAACTCAACCAGGTTGATGGCGTAGTCGATCACGCCCTTCAGTTTCACGGCCTCGGCCGAGGCAAGGCTCTTGCGAACGGTGACCAGGCGCCGCAGGGGAAGAATCCGCGCCCGGCCAAGTCGCTTCTCCTTCAGGTAGTTGATGCACTCGATGGCCGTCTCACGCGAGTCGACGACAAGGTCGGCCAGGCTTCCGCCCGCCGCGGCCTCAAACGCGACGTCGAAGCCGGGTTTCGGCGTGGAGAGTGAGGCGACCGTGCCGTAGACGCCACCGCGTTTCCGTTCAATGAGCGCTTGCACGGCCGGATGCTCGCGCGGCGCGCCGGTGAAGCTGGCAACGGGGGCGGCCGCCGCCCGCATACGCGAGATCTCGTCGATCATTTCCTGAATGTTGACGATCTGCTGGCGTTTGAACTGGATGTCGGCTTGTTTGTGCAGGGTCTCGGAGCGAAGGCGTTCGACCTCCTTCACGAGGGCGATCTGCGGCCCGCCGCCGAGGTCCTCCTGCATTCCCTCAAGCTCCCACTCCTTGTTCTCAATCTCGCGATCCAACTCGGTGACTTCTTTTCCCAGCGCGCTAATCCGCTCATCCATCCCCTGACGCTCGGTCTGCGCCTGCCGCAGCTTCTCCACAATGCGTTGCCGCCGTTGGTGGGCAATCGACCGGCGCAGCCTTTCCTGCTCTTCGCCCATGGCCTGGTAGGCGAGCGCGGCGTCCCTCTCCTTCTGAAGGCCAAGAAGGCGGCGCCGACGCTCAGCGAGAATCATGCGATGCGTGTTCAGCTTCGACTTGACCTCTTTCAGCTCGAGGATCGCCTGGTTCCGCTTCTCGTCGTACGCCGCGATGCCGCTGACCTCATCGAGAATCTCGCGGCGGCGCAGCGGGGTCCGTCGCACAATCTCCGTGATCCGTCCCTGGGCGATGAGTTGCTGCCCGTCGGGATCGATCCGTGCAGCCTGGAGGACCTCGTCGATCGAGGTACGGGCGCAGCTGTGGCCCATGAACGTGTAGGTGGCGGACTTCCGCGTGACGCGCCGCCCCAGGCTGACCTCTGGGGCCTTGACCCCTTCTTCGAGGAAGCGGTCGAACACGCCGTCCTTGTTGTCGAGGAAGAGGGTCACCTCAGCCGATTCCGCCGGGTCGTAACGCTCCCCGCCGTTGAAGATGAGGTGCTCGAGCCGATCGGCGCGCAACTGGGAGGAGCGTCTGCCCATGACGAAACTGATCGCGTCGAACAGGTTGGACTTTCCAGACCCATTCTCTCCCACCACGGCGGTCATCCCCTCGAAGAACGGAAGCACCGTCTTCTTGCGGAACGACTTGAAGCCGCTGAGCTCGACCCTGTTGATCTTCGTCATGTCACATTTTGCCGACCGCGCTGGGAATTCTCCCCGGTAATAGGCTGAGCTGAACGATGCACCGCCCGACCCGCGAGTTGCTCGGCCGCTCACGCGATTCGAGAAGCCGATCGATCTCGTGGCGGTTGGCGTCGTTGGGCACGGCGACACCGGTTTCCCATCGGATGACGGATAGAACCGACACGCCGAGCCGCTCGGCGGTCGCACGCTTACTCCACCCGTTCTCGAGACGAACGCTTCGCAATCGCTGCCCGAGTTCCTCCACGCCGGAGCCCCCCCTCAACGCAGTTACCCAATAGTACTTCTCTTACACCCCGGCGCAAAAGAAACGAGAGGGGCAGATCCTGCCCCTCTCGCAAACCGACCCCTCACCTTGTGGTTCTAGGTCCCAAGGAATCCCCAGATCAACGCACCCACACCTGCCAACAGACCGACGATGGAGATGAAGTACAGCGTATCGATCTGCGTCTTCAGGAAGGCCGCGTTGTCCTCGACGGCCTGCACGCGGATGTCGTACTGGCCGAGCAGTTCCCTGTTCGCCTGGAGGATGCCGTCCTTGGTCGTCGCCATGTCCTCGGACAGGGAGGCGATGGCCTGGTCGAACCCTTCCAGTTTCGCCCGGTTGTTGTCCACCTTGATCGCCAGGGCGGCCATGGACCGCTCGAGTTCGAGCACCTTCTTCTTGAACGTGCCGACATCCTCGTCCTCGAGGGTCTGGATGCGCCTCGTCATCTCGCCGTACCTAGATTCAAGCAGCGTCAGATCGGCGCTGAACGTCGACTCCATCGTCGAGATGTCGCTCGTCAAGCTAGCGCGGAGTCCGTCAATCTCCCCGTAGAGTCCGCTCTGAAGCGCGTCCATGCCTGCATACACTTCCGTCCTCAGGCTATTCAGAGCGCCTGCGAATCCGGACTCGATCGCGTCGAATCGGCTCAGGTACCCAGCATCCATCGTGCTCAGCTCGGTCGCAAGCTGCTGCCGGAAGTCGTTGTACTCCTTCATGTGGGCGCCGAAAGCATCCACAAGAGCGTCGAACTCGCCACGCAGGGTGCCAAGGTCAGCTCCCTGAACGTCGAGGCGCGACTTCAACAGGTCGCAGAACGAGGAAAGCTCCGTCAGGCCGCCTTCGAGTGCGTCGACTCGTGCCTTCAGTTCCAGATGGCCGGCACCCAGAGCATCGACGTCCGTCCGGAGGCCGATGATCTTCCCTTCCGCCTGCTTGATCTCGACAGAGACGGCAGAGACAACGTCCCGCAGGTCACTGACCCTGGCGTTGAATGCCTCAATGTCAGACATGCTGGTCTTAACTTCCGTAATCAACTCGCCCATGAAGTCCTGCACACTTCCGAATGCAGCCTCCATCGATGCGAGCTCCTGCTCGAGTTTCTGTGGGATCGACGAGGCGCCTACTTCCTGCGCGTGTGCCACGAACAGGAGAGTGAGGAGCGTCAGGGCGGTCACCATCGCGACAGAAAGCGCTCTCTTCATCGTCTTCCTCCTTGGTGCGTCTGAAGATGCCGACCGAGCGTAGCGCGACGGAGAGACCTCGAAGCGGACTCGCGCGCTGGCTGGGTCACCGGTTTGTCTTGCGTGCCGCGGACAGGTGTCTCGGCCGAGTCCGCTTGTGCCCTCACCGACGAGGCCCTCGGGGCCTGCAATGTGGCGCCCGCATCGAGTCTTACCCGGGCCGGGGAGCGAGAATCGGCTCGCGTCGTTCGTGCTGACGATCGTGTTCCCTCGAGGCGCCACGCGCGGCTGCGCCAGCCACTCGGCGTGGTGGCCGTCAGGAATGGGCTCGATCTACGTCCACCCGCTCGGGAGGGCTCGACATCGGACTCGCTCTTCGCCGGACCGTCGTAGCGGCTGCGTGCGCTGCATCGGAGCCGACGCCAGCGATCCGTTCGAGGTTGTACCTCTCGCGCAGTCTGCGCAGCTTCGGGTCCTTCGGACTGCTGTGGGCAATGCCGGGGCGGCCGTTGTACGTGGCGTGGAGGAGACCTGTAGGAGACATCGACCCAGCTCAGCGCACCCCCGACCGTCGCCGATGTCTTCCGGCGGAACGACCGTTCTCTCGGAGGGCACGTGAGAAGAGCGATACCCTAGGGCGACGCGGGCACCCGCGAAGGACAAGGACCCTAGTGTAGGTGGAGACAGAGATGGGAAGCGTTGCGGAGAGGACGATGGAGGCGCGCGTGGCCGAGAGGGCCGACTTCGGACCCTGGCTCGAGTTGGCCGCCGAGGTCGAGACTCTGTTCGGCCCCATGGCGCGTGATCCGGTCTTTCAGAGAGCCTTGTTGCGGAGCATCGCGCGCGGAACCGCCTTCTGCATCCGGGAGAACGACGGCTGCCCGGGCTCGCACCTTGTGGCGGGGCTCCTTCTCTCGCCACGGCCGCCAGTCCATCGCATCGGCTGGCTGGTCGTCACAGAATCCGAACGACGTTCCGGGCTCGGCCGCGCGCTCCTCGACCGCGCATTGGCGGGAATCGAGCCTCCGGCCGAGGTCCTCGTGATTACGTTCGGGCCCGACGCGCCGGGAGGGGAGTCCGCAAGATCCTTCTACCAGAAGATGGGGTTCACCCCGGGGGAGATGTCGGAGCCGGCTCCCAACGGAGCAACTCGGCAGGTCTTCCGGAAGTGGCTCGGAAAGGGTGCTCCGCAGGCTGCCAGCCGCGGACGTCTGCCACGACGTGACAAGAGGCTGACCCCGCAGCCTCCGGCCCTTGTCCAACGCGTTCAAGCGATCTCGCACGAGCTCGCGCGGCCAGTGTCGCCTCGCCAACGTGGGCACGGGCGCGCCTCGTCCCAAAACGAGCAACCCACCTCCGGCGATCGACGCGGCTACCCGCGCTGAGGAACACACATGTCACCGCTCCGGAGTGCGTCACCTGTCCCGCTCCACTCGGCGCCAACGGCGGTCCCGTCGGGTGAGATCCGTCGGGAGCCAGTGCGGGTCGCCCGTCCCCTGCGGAACCGTCTCGCATGGGCGGGGATCGAAGGACCTACGGCTTGTCCTCCCCGCGCGAGACGAGGTACGGTGACCGCATGAAGAGAGCAGCCGATTCCTCGAAGAGATTGCCGATGGTGTTGATCATCGCCGTCGCTGTGATCGCCGTGCTCATCGTTGGGATCAAGGCGATCTGGCACAAACCGGACGCGTCGACATCGTCCACGAAGACCCCGGCCGTCGTGGTCGTCGTCGATCCCGCTCACGGCGGAAGCGACGTGGGGTCAAGTGCCGAGGGCGTGCTCGAGAAGAACGTAACCCTCGCCGTGGCCAACAAGATGAGTGCACTTGCGAGCGAGTTCCCCAGGCTACGGATCGTGCTCGCGCGGAGCACGGATGCCGACGTGTCCGCCGACGGACGCGTCGCCGTGGCGTCGACAGAAGCGGCCCAGCTGTTCGTGGCCATTCACGTCAACGCCTTCGGACAGCCCACTGCGCTGGGGATCGAGACGCTCGTCGACAGCACGCACAAGTCGGGCGACGCGAGTTGGACGTTCGCGGCCGCGGTGCAGCAGGGACTCGTCGCGTCGACCGGAGCCAAGGACCGCGGGGTGCGTGCTCAAGGCACTTCGTTTGCCCGCCTCACGATTCCGGCGGCCTCGGCGCTGATCGGCTTCGTCACGACGCCCGAAGAGCGCGCGAAGATGATCGACCCGGCGTACCAGGAGTTCGTCGCGCGCGGCATCCTGCAGGGCATCGCGAACTACGTCGCTGCCGCAGGCGTGACCCCGGTCTCCTCGACGCAGACCGTCCCGCTGGAGAAGGGACAGACGGCGAAGCCGGCCGGTTCGACGTCCCCATAGGGGTTGCAGCCAAGGATCCGGTCCGCCACAGGGTTGGGGGCCTCCTGACGATTGGTTCCTTCCGTTGGACGCGCCGGGTTCTCGCTGGATGCAGACTGTCGGCTCGGGCCAGCCACGCGATGCCGTCTCCGAGCGAACTCCGACACCCCTATGCGACACGTCAGCACCGCCTCTCGGCGTCGTCTGGGACGAGACGGGTGAGGTGGCGTTGGAGCCCGCCGTCCGTTCCATCACGGCGAAAACCCGACGATTGGAGTAGACTGCTCCACGACTGTTCGTAGAGAGTAGGAGGGAGGGGCAATGAGGAACCGCGTCGTGTTGCTATCGGGTGTGAGTCTGGTCCTGCTCGCGCTTGCATCCTGCGTCTATCTCTTCAACGTGAGCCCTGTCGCGAGCTTCACCGTGACGCCGCCAGGTGGCAGCGGCAGCACGACGCTCACCGTGTGGCTCGACGCGTCGGCTTCGCACGATCCGGACGGAACCATCGCCTCGTATCTGTGGAACTTCGGCGACAGCCAGACGGGGTCGCAGTACAGCTTCCCGTTTACGCACCTGTTCACGGTGCAGACCGACCCGGAGACGTTCACCATCGTGTTGACCGTAACCGACAACCAAGGGGCTACGGACACAGCCGTTCGGGACGTCACTGTAATCCCGTAGCCACGACGATCCAAGATCTCGCGAGCGGGCGGCTTCAAGACAGGAGACCGCCCGTTCATCCTCGCGATGTGTTTGCGCGGAGATCCAAGTTTCTGCGCACTGCGAAGCCGCATCTCGTCGCCCGCGCCGCACGCGGGGCAAGCTGCTCGGAGTTGGTCGTAGCGGCAGCAAGAGCGCCGCACCCGCAGGCGGCTTTCCGCCGCGTCATCGTCCTCGCTCGAAGCCCCAGTACCGCGTGCCTTGAACAGACAGCGAGCCTTCGTCGCCCTCAACAAGAATGCCGTAGGCGTGACCCGTCACCCGAAACTCCCGACGTTCTCCTGAGTCAAGCTGAAAGGTCACGTAGTAGTCGGTCGACACGATGTGGAAAAGGAATCCTCCCGTCCACGTCCGCTTGACGACGACGCGCGCCGGCATGGAGACGATGGGCAGACGATGATTGCGGATTCCTTGAACGGCCGCCCGGAGGATCGGGTAGAGCAGAATCGCGATGAGCGCGGCGAGCGCCACCAACACAGAGACCCAGATGACAACGTCCCAGTCTACCATCCTCGCTCCTCGCAGGCTCACCGCAAGACAATGGCGGGGCCGTATCGTACGCCCGCCGCACTCTCCCGTCCATCGCGTCGCCCCCTCCATCACGTTCCAGGATCGGCGTCGGCTGGGGCAGCGCGAGCTCTGCTTCAAGTGTCTCGATGGATATACTGGGGTACGAGGCCCGCATTCCTGCGCCTCGAGAAGGCCGTTCTATGAGGATGCCGGCGCGCGGACGCTACGGGCTGCGAATGTTGATGGAGCTTGCGTCCCATTTCGGCCGCGGGCCCCTACAGGTTGAGGGCATCGCACAGAGCCAAGGAATCCTCAGGAAGTACATCCACGTCCTGATGGCCGGCCTCTTGCACGCCCCCGCGGGCCGAACGGCGGGTGTGAGGTAGCATCGGCCATCGACGGCGCCTTGTCGGAC
>Ga0315286_10006866_pt1 | contig 11089 bp, 7 predicted proteins | sample YL17G10_0_MG_FD_205038 | JGI IMG/M metagenome (GOLD analysis project Ga0315286, IMG submission 205038) | Sediment microbial communities from Yellowstone Lake, YNP, Wyoming, USA - YL17G10_0 | ecosystem: Environmental > Aquatic > Freshwater > Lake > Sediment | place: USA: Wyoming | collected...
AGGAGGCGCAGCTCAGCTCGCCGTTCCCCGTGGGGCCCACGGTCAACGTGAAGCTCATCCAGCAGGTGAAGCGCTGGGGCCAGGGCAGCACGCCCACCATCACGCACAGCATCGAGTACAACTCCAGCGGCGAGCCGACGAAGCTGACGCTGCCCTACGGCGCCTACTTCCGCTACACCTGGCAGACCGGGAGCTTCAGCGGCGGGGCGGTGCAGCGGCGCGAAGTTGCCAGCCGCATCTACAGCGCCAGCGCCAGCGGCACCCCGGCCGTCGAGAAAACCGAGTACTTCCAGCATCCCGACGATTCGGCGTATGCCGGCCACACCCAGTGCACCATCAACGACGCCGCCGGCAACCGCAAAATCTGGTACTTCACCCAGGGCGAGGCACTGGGCTGGAAGAACGGCCTGCAGTGGAAGCAGGAGGTCTACCAGGGCGCCGGCGTCACCCTGCTGCGCACCTTCCGCACGGACTGGACCCAGGACCAGCCTGCGGTGGCCGAGCTGCGCAACCCGCGGCCCTCGGCGCAGCGCACCATCTTCAACGACGTGACCCCCAACCTGGAATCGCGCCGCGAGCAGGATGTGGACGCGAACGGCAACGTCACCCAGGTGCGCGAATTCGGCTATGGCGACAGCAGCCCCTACCGCACGCTCACCGTTAGCTACCTGACCGGCAGCGACTACAACTCACGCAACATCCTGGACCGCGTCACTGGGACCACGCTGTATGCCGGGGCCGCGGGGGGAACCATTCTGCGGCAGACCGGGATGGGCTACGACGCGCCGGGCAACTACAGCAACATCACCCCGGCGCCCAACATGCACGACTCGGCCTACGACGTCTCCATGCGCTTCCGCGGAAATCCCACGGTGACCGCGGAAGCCAACCGCAGCAAGACCACCTACTACGACATCCTGGGCAACGCCCGCGTGGTGGTAGACAGCCTGGGAAGCCAGCAGACAGCCAGCTACAGCGCCGCCAGCGGCTACACCGTGCCCAACAGCACCAACTCCAGCACGCCCCTGGGCACCAGCATGGTATGGAACGGGGACCTGACGCTGGGTTCCGCCAGCGCCGCCTCGGGCGAGTCGGTCAGCTACAGTTGGGACAGCGCCAAGCGGCCGTCCTCCCAGACCTCGCCCAGCGGCTCGCAGACCACCTACAGCTACAACGACCTGGGCACGCCGCCTACCGTGGTGCAGACCACGCAGGTGCACACCGGCGGCGGCCCGCCCAACTACACGCTGACCACCGGTACCTACACCATCACCCGCACCCTGGACGGCCTGGGCCGCGTGGTTCTGGTGCAGGATTCGCGCACCAGCGCTTACGTCAAGTATGAGTACGACGCCTGCTCCTGCTCGCCCACCGGCCGCCAGACGAAGGTCTCGAACCCGTACCTGTCGGGCGAAACACCGCTGTGGATGGTAAGCGAATACGACGCGCTGGGGCGGCTGACGCGCGTCACCGCGCCGGACGGCAGCGCCAGCACCACCAGCTACACCGGCAACACCACCACCGTCACCGACCCCGCCGGCAAGCGCAAGAAGTTCACCTACGACGCCTTCGGCAACCTGACGCAGGTGGCCGAGCCCGACGCCCAGGGCAATCTGAACGTCTTTACGAATTACACCTACGATACACTGGGCCGGCTGACCGACGTGTCCATGAACGGCGGGGCGCAGACCCGCCATTTCGTTTACAACCAGTACGGTCAGGTCACCTCGGCCAGCAACCCGGAGAACGGCACGGTCAGCTACAGCTACAACACCGACGGCACGCTGGCCTCCAAAACCGACGCCAAAAACCAAACCATGCTGTTCCAGTACGACACGTACAAGCGCGTGACCCGCATCTACCCGGGCGGCAGCTACGGCTACGAAAAGCGCTTCTATTACGACAGCTACGATGCCGACCCGGGCGGCAACCGCTACGGCCGGCTGGCGGCCATCGAGTGGGAGCCGCCCAGCATCGACAACTACACCCACTACTTCCGGCACGTGTTCAGCTACAGCACCTACGGGGCGGTGACGCGCTCCAAGCTGGTGGACCGCTATGATGCGGGCGGCTGGGGCGACTACACCGAGGACGTGCTGGCGGCCGACTTCTCCTGGACCATGCAGGGGGAGCCGTGGTGGGTCGGGTACCCGAGTCAGCGCCAGGTTTATTACAACTTCGACTCGGCGGGGCGCCCCAACGGCGCCTATACCCCTGTCAGTTGGTACGGGTCGCTGTACCCGCTGGTCAGCGGAACCAGCTATACCAAGGCCGGCCAGGTGGCCACGCTGGATACGCCCTCCTCTGGGTACACGTTGCGGGAGACGCGCAGCTACAACGACCTGCAGCAGCTCACCGGCATCCAGGCGGCCTGGACCGCGGCGCCCTACGCCGTGCGTTTCGACCTGAGCTACGCCTACCCGGCGGCGGGAAGCAACAACGGGCGCATCAGCGCCGAAACCAACAACCTGACCAACACCCAGGTGAGCTACGCCTACGACCAGGTGAACCGCCTGGCCACGGCGGTTTCGGCTACCGGCGGAACAACGAACTGGGGCCTCAGTTTCAGTTATGATGTATACGGGAACCGGACGGCGCAGACGGTGACGGCCGGGAGCGCCCCGGCCTTCAGCGCCACGTTCGGCAGCAACAACCGCATGGTCGGCTACTCCTACGACAACAACGGCAACCAGTTGACGACGCCCGATGGCGCCACGCTGGAATACGACGCCGACAACCGCCTGACGAAGTGGACCAAGCAGGGCCAGGTCGACCAATATCAGTACCACCCCTCGGGCTGGCGCTTGTCAAAGGGGAGCGAGAAGTACCTGTACGGCCCGGGCGGGCAGTTGCTGGAGTCGTATCGGGCCTGGAACGACATCACCGACTACGTCTACTTTGGGGGGCGGCTGTTGTACACGCTGAGTGCGGGCCAGGCGGTGACGCGCGTTTTCAGCGACCGTTTGGGCTCGACGCGCGTCACGGAGACCATCCAGCCGTTCGGCGGGGGCTGGACCACGCGCAACTACTACCCCTTCGGTGAAGAGATCACCTCGACCAGCAACGACGACTACAAGTTCGCCTCCACCTACCGCGACTCCGCCACCGGCCTCGATTACGCCGTCAACCGCTACTACGCCAGCGGCATGGGACGGTTTGACACCGCGGACCCTTTATCCGGCGGCAAGGCGCAGCCTGAACACTTCGCCGGCCTGACCCTAACCGGGAACGATGATTCCCCGGTGGCGCACCGACTGCCGCTGATCTTTGGTGCCCACCCGAGCCCGACGCCGAGGATTCGCGGCATCAGTCAGTTTGGGAGGCCGGGAAGCCGCGGCCCGTCGGTTCCGTTGAGCTGGAACCGCTACATCTACGCGACCGACGATCCCGTCGGCAGTGTCGATTCTTTGGGGCTTGACGACACACCTACCGATCCCGGCGGGGGTGATCCCAGCAGCGGGGTGCCGCCGGATCCCGGCTCCGATCCAACCCAAAACCCGCTTGTAGGCTCAAACGGCCAGCCCATGCCGCCACCCGGGGGGTCCACCACGGTCAACATGCCCTCCTGCGCGCCTTTCACGCCGATCTCCGGCATACTCACGGGGTGCGGAGGCGGGGTTCAGTACACTTGGTGGGCGGACTACGCGTGGACGTGGTGGGCCGGCCTGAAGTGGCTGGACATGGTGGAAGTCGTGATCGTCTATTCCATGATCCAATAGGTGGCCATTTATTCCCGCTTGCGCGAGGGCGAGCCAGCGGGCAAGAGAATACCACGGATTCTCTTTAGAGAGAGAAAATGGGGTTCGCGGACGCACACGATTTGGGTGGCCACATACTCGCCATCTGCTGGAGGCGTTCTGATGAAAATCAGTTTCGCAAGCTTCGCCGTTCTCTTGATGTTCACCCTCTCAGCGTGCAGCCCAGCGGTAACTGTGGGTACTGAGCGTGACGGCCGCACCCGAGTCATCGTGGGCGGTTCGACCTTTATTCTCAGCCCCGAATCCGAGCTGACGGCCATCACTCCGCAGGCCCTTACGCTGCGATACGGTCGCGTGCGAGCGCGCGCCTCCCCTCCGGACCTTGAGATTCGAACGGCCAATGCAGGGGTCTCAACATCGGGCGGCGACGTCTACATCGAAGCAACCGTGCCAATGAAGACCCTCGTGGTGTGCCTTTCGGGGAAAGTGCATGTCAAGCCAGCAGGCAGTTCGGCGGTTGTTGCACTGGCTGCCACCGAGGCTTTGGACACGGGGGTGGGACAGAAGCGCTCTGCCACAGCCGATGAATTGAAAAGAGCCGCGCAGGGAGAGGCTGCGAGCCCTGAAATCAGACGCTCGCCCTGACCGACGCGGTGGCGTTGGACTAGGCGCGTGGGCGACGCTTGTCGATTGTGTGCCCCATGTGTGAGGATCCCCGCCAGTGGCAACTCCTTTTTTCGCGACGGGTCTCGACGTTTCGACACACTAAACCTCCGGCCTGACAGGATGCCCTCCCGGCCCCACGCTGCGCCTGGTCCTCGAAGCAGGGGCGGTCCCGCCCTGCGGGATGGGGAGCCACCCGGCCGAGGAATAGCCGACTGGGAACTCATCCGGCGGATCAGCGGGTGATGCGGTCGCAGACCAGCGCCCCCATGCGGATGGACTGTGCCACGCCATGGCCGGAGTAGCCGCCGGCCACCAGGACGCGCGGCGAGCGCGAATGCCGGCGCAACACCGGCCGCCAATCGTCGGTGATCACAATGGGGCCGGCCCAGCGGTGCGTGAAGCGCACCCGGGCCAAGGCCGGATGAAGGCCGGCGATGCGCCGCTCCAGTTCCTGAAACAGCTTGGGGGCATCACCGGCCTCGTGGATGGAGGTGCGGGTGACGTCGCCGGCGGCGGGCAGCAACAACGGGCGCATCAGCGCCGAAATCAACAACCTGACCAACACCCAGGCCAGCTACACCTACGACCAGGTGAACCGCCTGGCCACGGCAGTCTCCGCCACCGGCGGGACAACCAACTGGGGCCTCAGTTTCAGTTATGATGTATACGGGAACCGGACGGGGCAGACGGTGACGGCCGGAAGCGCGCCGGCCTTCAGCGCCTCGTTCGGCAGCAACAACCGCATGGTCGGCTACTCGTACGACAACAACGGCAACCAGTTGACGACCCCCGATGGCGCCACGCTGGAATACGACGCCGACAACCGCCTGACGAAGTGGACCAAGCAGGGCCAGACCGACCAGTACCAGTACCACCCGTCGGGCTGGCGCTTGTCAAAAGGGAGCGAGAAGTACCTGTACGGCCCGGGCGGGCAGTTGCTGGAGTCGTATCGGGCCTGGAACGACATCACCGACTACGTGTACTTTGGGGGGCGGCTGTTGTACACGCTGAGTGCGGGCCAGGCGGTGACGCGGATTTACTCGGATCGGCTGGGCTCGACGCGGGCCACGGAGACCATCCAGCAGTTCGGCGGCGGCTGGACCACGCGCAACTACTACCCCTTCGGCGAAGAGATCACGTCGACGGCCAACGACCAGTACAAATTCGCCTCCACCTACCGCGACTCCGCCACCGGCCTCGATTACGCCATCAACCGCTACTACGCCAGCGGCACTGGGCGGTTCTTGACGGCTGACCCGTATCAGGCGAGCGGCGGACCTGCGAGTCCGCAAAGCTGGAACCGGTACAGCTATGTGCACGGCGATCCTGTGAATTTCCGTGATCCGCGCGGACTCTTGGAGGCAGCCCCGGATGGCTTCTGTCCCGCCGAATATCACGACTGTGGCGGATGGGGCTGGCTTGGCGGCGGCTGGAGCTGGGAAGGCAGCGGGGTCCGTAGCGGCGGCGCGCCCGACCCCCTTTCTGTGACAACAGGCAACGTCTTAAACCAATTCCCCGGTCTCCCGTTTGCTGATGCCCAGACGCTTGGTCGCATCGTGCTGGGCGGTGGCGTTATCGTCTGCGCCGGTAGCGGGGTGTGCGAAGTGGTCGCAGCGGCTGCTGCGGGTGCGGCCGTGGGCGCGACCGTTGGCTACCTTATCAAGCTTGGTGCTGACTGGATATACGCCACCAAGGCGGATATCAAGCAGGTGCGAGACGCAGCACGGACGGTTTCGCACGAGCCCAACTGCCGACCGCCCACACCAGATGACTACGCCAAAGTCCACGACATCATCAAAGATCAGAAAGGACCAGACGGCAAAGTTCCCTTCGAGGTCTTGCTTGACGCGTGGCGCCAGGTGCTCTGCAAGTGATCGAGGGCTCGTCATGGCTTCAGATCAAAAGGCAACGGAGACTCTGAAAGCGCTGGCGCAACTCGTGGGCTTGTGCCTTTGCAAGTCCAGGAATTTCTGTGCAACGCGCCATTTTTACTTCGGTTCTGTCGTGCAAAGCCGACGCCGGCCGTCTATTAGGTACACTTTAGGTCTTGAATGCCCCTGGCGGATCGAAACTGGTGATCAGGTCGTCACCGGGTCAGAGGATTACATCGTTAGAGCCGACGACAACAGTGATCCTGAGTGGGAGGCCGGCGCACCCGGTGGCCACCTGCAGGACCAGAAGCTCCGTGACTTTCTGGGGGAGATGATCGACGGAGACATTGTGGCTGTGGGGACGCAGCACATCGTCCAGTCGGTAGATGCGGATTCAGTAGGTGGATTTCGGATCGGCTTCTCGAGCGGATACACTCTTGCTACGTTTCCCAGCACGGCTCGGGAGATGGAGTGGATTCTCCTGCCGGCCAGTGGTGATTCGCTGATGCTTATCAACGGCGCGCTAACCCGTGCGTCTCGTTCGCCGGAAGCTCGACAACAATCGCGCGGCGGTCAGGGACCGGCGGTCGGGGTCCGTAGCGGCCGGGGACGGCGGTCCGGCGGTCGGGGACGGACGGAACGTTTTCTCGTCGGACCGGACGGCGCGGAAAAGCGGACCGGAGGCCGTAGGCTGTAGGAGGGCGGATGAAGGCAACAAAACCGCAGCGCGATTGCCTACAGGCTGCAGCCCGCTCTTCCGGCGGATGGCAGCGTCAGTCGGCGAGGGCAGTGGCGGGACGGTCGACGATCACTTCGAAATTGGCCTTGCGGAGCAAAGCCTCGGTTGTAGGGCCGACCGGATCCACGGCGAACCCGCGGGCCGGGTGAACGCCGATCACCACCAGGTCGGCGCTCAATTCGCTGGCGGCGCGGAGAATGCCACGGCCGGCATCGCGGTCGCGCTCCACGCGCATCACCGCCTCCAGCTTGTGGGCCTTCACCAGCTCGGCGCTGCGGCGCAGGGCTTCCTGGGCGCGTTCCTCTTCTTGTGGCATGGCGCTGCCCAGGCTGAGCGTCAGGGGCACTTCGATCACCGAAACCAGCACGATCTGACTTTTCTGCTCCCGGCCCAGGCGGCAGGCCAGCTCCACAGCGCGCTCTTCGTGACGAAAGCCGCGCACGGGAACCAGGATGCGGCGCAGGCCGCTGACGCTGGCACGGGCCTCGGCGACCTCCACCGGCAGTTTTGGCGGCCGCCGCAGCGCCCAGATGAGCGCCACCAGCAGCACCAGCGCGGCCGCGGTAATGAAGACGGCGTATGAATACTGCATCTTCTTAGGCTACAGGCTACAGGCTACAGGCTACAGGCTACAGGCTACAGGCTACAGGCCACAGGCTACAGGCCACAGGCTGCAGGCTACAGGCCACAGGCTTGCAGCCTTCATCCAGAGGCCAGGCGTAGCGCCAGGGTCACCAGGGAGCGGATGGCCACCCCCGAGGCGCCCTTGGCGATATAAGCCTTGGCCTCGTCCACCCAGGCTGTTCCGGCGATATCCAGGTGGATCCACGGCGTGTCACCGGCAAACTCTTTCAGGAACATGGCGGCGGTGACGGCGCCGCCGTGCCGTCCGCCGACGTTCTGGATGTCGGCCATGTGGCCGCGGATCAACTCGCGATACTCATCGTCGAGCGGCATGGGCCAGGCCTTCTCGCCGCAGTCGCGGGCGGCGGCCAGGAACTGTTCCAGAAAGGCTTGGTCGTTGCTGAAGGCGCCCAGGTTGACGCCGGCCAGCGGCCTGTGCAGCGGCTCCAGCGAGCTGGTCACCGGGACCAGCTACGACAAGGCCGGCCACTTGGCCGCGCTGACCTCGAGCTGGGGCAACGAGACCCGCACCTACGACGCGAACACCCTGCAGCTTACCCGCATCCAGATCCCCAGCGCATTGGACCTGAGCTACGTGTATCCGGCGGCGCCCAACAACAACGGGCGGATCAGCGCCGAGATCAACAACCTGACCAACACCCAGGTGAGCTACGCCTACGACCAGGTGAATCGCCTGGCCACGGCGGTCTCGGCCACCGGCGGAACCACCAACTGGGGCCTCAGTTTCAGTTATGATGTATACGGGAACCGGACGGCGCAGACGGTGACGGCGGGCACGGCGCCGGCCTTCAGCGCCACGTTCGGCAGCAATAACCGCATGGTCGGCTACTCGTACGACAACAACGGCAACCAGTTGACGACGCCCGATGGCGCCACGCTGGAATACGACCCCGACAACCGCCTGACGAAGTGGACCAAGCAGGGCCAGGTCGAGCAATATCAATACCACCCGTCGGGCTGGCGCCTGTCGAAAGGGAGCGAGAAGTACCTGTACGGCCCGGGCGGGCAGTTGCTGGAGTCGTATCGGGCCTGGAACGACATCACCGATTACGTGTACTTCGGGGGGCGGCTGTTGTACACGCTGAGTGCGGGCCAGGCGGTGACGCGGATTTACTCGGATCGGCTGGGCTCGACGCGCGCCACGGAGACCATCCAGCAGTACGGCGGCGGCTGGACCACGCGCAACTACTACCCCTTCGGCGAAGAAATCGGCTCGACGGCCAGCAATGACTACAAATTCGCCTCCACCTACCGCGACTCCACCACCGGCCTCGATTACGCCGTCAACCGCTACTACGCCAGCGGCACCGCCCGCTTCCTCACGCCCGATCCCTACCAAGCAAGTGGTGGACCTGCCGTTCCGCAGAACTGGAACCGCTACGCCTACGTTCATAACGACCCAATCAACTACTTCGATCCTTGGGGCACGAACGAGGCAGACCCGAACGCCTCTGGTGGGGGCGAGGGGTCGTTCCGGCTGATGCCGTTCTACGTGCCCGTCCCGGAGGGCGGGACTGTGGTGGCTGGTTACATCGCGATGCCTACCTCGTCTCCGGGCCGGGCGGCAACACCGGCCGGTGGCACCGGCGGCAGTTACCTTGCGTCGTCGCTCTCCGGATTCAGTGAGGCGTTCGCTCTCGCGAAGTCAGCCTTCGACGCGGGCAAGCCCTGCAACAGCCTCTTCGGTCAGTTCTCATCGACGTCGCTGTCACCGAAGGCCGCGCTTGACGGCTTGCAGCGGGGCCTCATTGGCTCAATATCAGCAACCGACGACGCGGGCTTCGCTGCTGCGACCACCCCGCTGGGCGACAGGGTCTGGGGTGAATCCTACAACTACTACACAGCGACAGATGCGGACGGAAACACTCGCAACGTTGCCTACACTACGGTCGGCATTCAGATCAATCGCGCATACTGGAACGGCGCGAGCGAGCTTGAAAGAGCGCGAATCTTGATCCATGAGCTGGGGCACGCCTTCAATATTCTTCCGAAGACGGGCGGCTCCAGCTTTGTGATGGACGTGAAGCCCGACGGGAGCGTCGATTCCGAGAAGGCGGCCTACAACTTGGGTCTTGAGAAGCAGTGCCTCCCGGACCCCGCGAGGCCCGATTAGTATGAGCACACTGAGACTTCTGGCGTTTGACCTCACAGCGTTGGCGCTGGGCCTGTCCCGACTGCTCGGGGCCGAGGCGACCGAGAAGGGTCCCGTTCCGGTTCCAGTCTGCGCGATTCTGGCGCACCCTGACGAGTACAGTGACCGTCTGGTTAAAATCCGGGGCAGGCTCATAAGGGGGCGGGAGCTCCTAGCCATTCAGGGGGGCACATGTCAGCGGGCCATCTGGATTCAGAGTGTCTCAGTACCGAATTCTGGTCACGAGCGCGTCCGATGGAGCGAGGCGCTCCGCCAAGCGCAGGTGCCCAACGTTACAGTCTGCATCACGGTAACTGGCGTCATCCGGACGGACAACAAGGCAATCAATGCCTTTGACAAGGACGGCAACCGTGAAAAAGTCCCGATGTTCGGTCACCTCGGTGCATACCCGGCGGCAGTCGAGAACATGAGGCTGGAGAGCGCGGCGAGGAGCGAAAAACCCTGCGACGAAACTGGCGGAAAGAAAGCCAGTCAAGGGAGTCAGCATAGTAGGGGTAGCTCGCCCTAACGCGGTCGCCCCTCAAACCCCTTCCCAGATGGCCCGCCGCTTGCGTTCTGAGGTGCAAGGAAGTCCGCCTGCCCGGACCGGCGCGACCCAATGGGTGTGCTCGGCTCGCGGTAGGGACGGCGGCTGCCCGCCGCGCCGCGCCTGGCCGGGGGCGCGGTAGCGGGCGGCGTGCTCGATCCGGCCACCAGCAGCGCCCCCGGCTACGTCGCCTTTTACCTGCCCGAGCGCCAGGACGTCACCATCCGCCTATACAACGAAAACACCTACGGCAGCCCGCGCGGGGCCGGCGAAGTGATCCTCACGCTCTACGACTCGAGCGGCAAAGTGATCGCCCGCTCCGGCCCCGGGGCATCGCCGCCGTAGCGCCGCCCCCCGCGACCTCCCCGCCCAAAACGAGCGCCTTGCCGCCAAGGAAAGAGGCTGTAGACTGTAGGCTGCACACTGTAGGAGGGCAGGTGAACGCAGCAAAGCCTCGGCGCGATTGCCCAGCGCCTACAGCCTGCAGCCCGCTCTTCCGCCGGATGGCAGCGTCAGTCGGCGAGGGCAGTGGCGGGACCACCAACTGGGGCCTCAGTTTCAGTTATGATGTATACGGGAACCGGACGGCCCAGACGGTGACGGCCGGAAGCGCGCCGGCCTTCAGCGCCTCGTTCGGCAGCAACAACCGCATGGTCGGCTACTCCTACGACAACAACGGCAACCAGTTGACCACGCCCGATGGCGCCACGCTGGAATACGACCCCGACAACCGCCTGACGAAGTGGACCAAGCAGGGCCAGACCGACCAGTACCAGTACCACCCGTCGGGCT
>Ga0315286_10006867_pt1 | contig 11089 bp, 10 predicted proteins | sample YL17G10_0_MG_FD_205038 | JGI IMG/M metagenome (GOLD analysis project Ga0315286, IMG submission 205038) | Sediment microbial communities from Yellowstone Lake, YNP, Wyoming, USA - YL17G10_0 | ecosystem: Environmental > Aquatic > Freshwater > Lake > Sediment | place: USA: Wyoming | collected...
GGGTTTCTCAACGCCTTTAGCCCTCGAACCAAAAAAAATGACTTTAACGATCTCGTCGGGGAAGGCAGAGGTAATCCTATTTACAAAATCAGTCTCGACACTCCTTTCTACCGGCATGGGATCTCCCTTTCTTTACCCGTCGTTTCAGCGCCTTTTGTTTCAGTTTACTCGACCCATGGCTAATTCCACCTGATAGGCCTGCCAAGGTAAACTTTCAGATTCATACAAATACGTTTCATTAGGCTACCGCTTTCCTGTTTGACCCTTTCGAATTGATACTATCATGGATGTGGATAAGCGTCAATGGACTCTCCTCAAGTTTCTCCTTACTACAGTACAGCCCTGGGGGGTTTAATCTGTTTCTCTTGATGGCCTGATCGAACCTATCTACAATACCGCCCCGCATCCTTAATTCCGTTATAAGTTCGAAAGTCGCATCATGGCTTCGGGTTGTCGCGAACCGGTCACGGCCCCTGGCAGGAGGGGATTCACCCTGTTAGATGGGAAGATCTACCTGAGGCAGCCAGATAGAGGGCCTTATCTAACAGGGTAAAGGGGAGCGGGATAAGCCTTTTTTCACCCCTCTCCGAGCCAGAGGCTCTCCCTCCGGGGCAGAAGCTCCTCTGGGGCGAAGCCTGAGCCGGCGGCTCTCCGAGCCGGAGGTTCTCCGAGCCGGAGGCCACCCTCGTCCTCCCCTCTGCCTTCGCCGAAGCGGCTTCGCGCAGGCAGGCACCGAAAGGGGGGGAGGATATATTGGGGAAATTTCCAAATATGTTTGGTTAGGATTAAAGCGAGGCGCCTACCCTCGGTAACGCTGTCTTATAGGGCGATTGAGTAGGTGAATTCTATGAAGCCTGCTGATAATGAGTACACCAGGGCCATAAAGGCTATTCCTGCAGATGCTGAAAAACTCCGCCTTCTTGCAGGGGCCGGTACCGTTGCCCGAGCCCACCTGCAGGCCCAGCCCGCATATCCTCCCACGATGGCGGTGGCGCCCTGGGGCAGGAGGGATTCACCTCTTCTCATCCAGTGCTTCCAGGATGCCTTTAAGGTACCCAATGCTGCGGCTGGCCACTGTCCGGGGATCGGGATCGAAACTGAAGACCTCTACGGAGATATATCCCTGGTAGTTATTTTCCACCAGGGTTCGAAGGATAGGGACAAACTCGGTCTGTCCAAAACCGGGGCCTCTCCCATTCGCGTCATTCACATGGACGTGACGAAGCATCGTTGACTCGATGGCCCGTAGAAGGGCGTCGACCACCCATGGCTCGTTCTCGGAAGCGCTCCGGCAGTCAAACATCAGCTTGAAATGGGGGTGCCGGACTTCCCTCACAAACCGGAGCCCATCCTCTATTGTGTTGATGAAGTTGGTATTCGTCCTCGTCAGGGGTTCTATGCAGTAGAAGACATCCCTCTTTTGAGCCGCATCCAGGCAGCCCTTAAAGGTTTCCTTGGCGTGTTCCCAGGCGAGGATGGGGTCCCATCCCTCCTTGATCGTCCGTTGTTGGGGCGAGCCGTGCAGAAGCAATTTCCCCCCGATGTCGGCACAGAGGTGGATGAGGGCCTCCATGTACTCCTGAGTCCTGATGCGGATGATTTCATCCGGATGGTTGATCGACAGGCCCTCGGGCTTTCGGAGGAGCCAGTGGAGCCCGACGATTTCAATGCCGCATTTTTCAGCGGCCTGCCGTATGGCTTTGCGCCTTTCAGGGGAAATCTGTGTGACCGAATCAGCCAGCGTGTAAGGCGCGATTTCCACCCCGTCATAGCCCACTTCGGCGGCATACTCGAACACCTTTTCGATGGGCCATCCCTCGAAAACTTCATTACAGATGGAGATCTTCATCCGATTTTCTCCAGCCACCGTTTTTCGATGGTGGCAAGCCTCTCTCGCTGTGTACCGCTCAGGTGCTCGGGTGGAGGGCCCTTCAGAAACGATTGAACCCGATCCGCTGCCCTTTCCGTAAGCGACTGACGGCCTCCCTTTTCCCACAGGGCCCATCTCTCCCGGCTCAGGAGATTCGTCAACATTAATTCATTGCGAAAATGTCTGAGAGTATGATCGCTCAAAAGGTAGTCTGCCTTCTGCTTTAATTCTTTAATGACCGGGACCGCCATGTTCTCTTCATTGACCTCGATGCCCTTCCAGACACGGAGAATTCCGGCTGCGATCTCGTCGTCGATGACGGCCTGTTCAGGACAGAGGGTGAGCGTGGATTCGAGGTTGCCGATCCCCCAGATGAGGTTGACCCCCGCAAGGGCGTGAAGGAGGCCAAGGAGGGTTTTTTCATAGGCCGCTTGAGCATCAGGGGTCTTTGACTCCGTGCTCATCCAGGAAGCAGAAGGCAATTGGTGAAAATGGGCGATGGAGCTTGCAGCGGCTCCCATAAGGCCTCCCTCAGGAGCTCCAGTGAGTGTTTCAACGGTCTTCATATCAAACGTATGGGAGAACCCGAGATTAAAGACGACCGGTCTTCCGGGCTCAAGAAGCTGGGCGATCGCTACCCCACTCAGGGCCTCCGCATTTGCCAGGACAAGGGAGCCGGCCAGAGTAACAGGGCCTGTGGCTCCTGAAATCACCTCTGAGTTGATCATGAGGGGGATTCCGTGTCCCGAGGAGACACGAAAAACCTCCAGGGCTGAATCCGACCAACGGAGAGGGCTCACAATGGTAAATCCAAAACTGAGGATGGGAAAGTCCCGGAGAGATTTCCCCTCCAATAAAACCTCTGCCATCTCCAGGATGACTTCCACGCCTTTGGGAGTGAAGATCACGGGCCGGAGATGCTTCCGGGTATTTTCTGCCATGGCCCGGAACCCGGTAAAATCCTTGGCTTCCGGCGGATAATCGGAAATGTTCGTGCCCACAATGGCATGAAGATTTGGAAGGTGGTTTGCGACCCGGCAGAATTCGACATAGGCTTCTCGGGTAAGCTCCTTCCTTTCCCCGCCCCGAAAATAGAACATGGCGTTTCCTGCCCAGAAGAGCGGAGTTGCGCCAGGGGTAACATCCACGATGTTTCCCTCAAGGTCAGCAAAACGAATAGAACGGGGGGCCTTCTTGAGGCATTCTTCAATCAATGTGGATGGAAAGAAGAGAATGGACTCCTTGCCTTCTTTCGCTCCGGCTTCAAGGAGGAGGAGGCGGATTTCGGGGTGGCTTATCTTCACGCCCACCTCGGCCAGCACCTCGATGCTGGCTTCATGAATCTTTTCGATCTCAGATCTTCTAAGGAATTCGTGGATTTTTTTCTCTTCCAAAAGGTTTCTCCTTCCGTTTCTACTTCTTTTTCCTGCCGATTCCCAGGCCTCGCCACACGGTCTCCCGGGTTTCGCTCATCATGCCCTTGAAACGTGGATTTCTCGCGACGGCCGTCAGCACGGTGAGAGCGATGAGGATGATGCAAATAGGCCTCGTAAAAAGAGGGGGAATCGCCCCTGACGTCAACATGAGGCTTCTCCGGAGATTTTCATCCAGCATATCACCGAGGATGATCCCGAGGATGAAGGGCGCATCCGCAAATTCATACTTTCTCATCGCGTAGCCGATCACTCCGAAGATCAACATGATGAGGATGTCGAAGGTCCTTGCACTGATTGCGAAGGAACCGATGGCGCAGAGAATAAAGACGATAGGCATCAAGATATAGGTTCTAACATTCAAAATCTTCACCATCGTCCTCACCCATGAGAGACCGAGAATCAGCATGGCAAACGTTCCGATGAGGAACATGGCAGAGACTTCATAAACGTAATTGGGGGTTTCGATCATCAGAAGGGGGCCTGGCCTCATTCCATGAAGCCACATGGCTGCCATTAAGACGGCGGCCGGCGGACTTCCGGGAACAGCGAGGGCAAGGACAGGGATGATCGCTCCACCCACACAGGCATTGTTCCCTGTCTCGGCAGCGATGAGACCTTCTTCAGCGCCGTGGCCAAATTTTTCGGGATGCTTACTGGCCCGGTGAGCGAAGTCATAGGAAACATAAGCGGCGATATTCTCACCGACTCCAGGGATCGCTCCGATGATCGTTCCAATAATACCCGACCGGACGATGTTTATCCGGTTATCCCAGAGATCCTTTATCCTTGGGATGACCCTCTTGATCTGCATCGCCTTTTCCTGTTTCTGGATTTCGGATAGTGCATTGAGCACCTCGGGAATACCGTACAACCCTACCAGGGCAGGGATGAGGGAGAGGCCACCGGAAAGTTCCACGCTCCCAAAGGTATATCTGGGGTAGGCCTGGATGACATCCATCCCGATCAGGGCCACAAAAAGACCCAAGACTCCTGAAATCCAGCCTTTCAGGGGATCCTTGGGAGCGGTCAGGTTACCACAGATCACGATCCCGAAAACGGTCAGCCAGAAGAATTCGAAAGATCTGAACTCGAGGGCTATCGTCCCTAACCAAGGAGTGAAGAAAGAGAGAAAGAAAAGACCGATCATCGATCCCAGGAAAGAGGCTGTTGTGGCAAGACCGATCGCCTCTCCCGCGCGGCCGCTTCGGGCGAGCGGATAGCCATCGAAAACCGTCGCAGCAGCCGCTGGGGTCCCCGGCACATTGATGAGGATGGCAGAACGGCTTCCGCCGTAGATAGCGCCGATGTAGATGCAGATCAGGATGAGGATGGCATCGCTTGTCGCCCACTGGAAAGTCAGCCCGGTGACCAGTGCAATTCCCATCGTGGCCGTAAGCCCGGGCAGCATTCCCACGATGATACCGAGCTGGGTGGCCCAGAAAACCTCGAAGAGCGTGGCCGGGTTCGAGACGAATTTCCATACTTCTTGCAGAATGATCAAAGGCCCCATCGGTTATTCTCCTTCAGGGAAGAGGGACGAGAAAGATTCTGGAAAAGACCAGGGAAATGGTCAAAGAGCCTGCTACCGCGATCAAGAGGGCGACGAACCACTTTCCTCTTCCGAAGATGAGGAAGGAGAGAAAGAGATAGAGGGCAGTGTCGACGATGAACGGGATATGTCCCAGGAGGACATAATAAAGCACGAAGAGCGCCAGGCAGATCAAGAAACGAACCACTTTCTGCTGGCGAAGAAAAGTCTTGACGGCTTCCATCGTGGTTCGGACCTGCTGGCCCTGGTCCTTCAAGGATCGTATAAGAAGGTAAATGCTCATAAGAAAGAGGACGAGCCCAAGGAAGAATGGGGTAAACCCCGGATTCGCATAGAGGGGTCCCCATTCCGGAAATCTTGGGAATCCGAAGAGGGTGTAGATCATGATGAAGAGGCTTGTGAGAATCAGGAGGATAGAGGTGATGAAGTCGGCCTTGGCCATTTGTTGTCGGTCCATCTTCTTGCTCCCGGTGGTAAGGTGCAGAGCGGGGATTCCACATTTTCAAGTGAAATCCCCGCTCCATGTTTATAATCTTAAGGCAATTAGGGTTTCTTAAACCCGAACTCCGCCGGAGACTTCTTGGCTTGCCCGATATCCTGGAACATCCAGTTTACGATCGATCCGATGCTCTCAATCGCCTCATCCGCCTCCTTGCCACGGATGTCCACTGCCTTACAGGCCTTCTGGTCGGCTAACCTCTTGATAGATTCCGATTGGCAGGCTTTGTCGAAAGCGTCGTCAATGGCCTTTTTCACCGGCTCAGGAATATCCCTCGGAACCTGGAGACCGAAGAGGTAGCCAAGGGGTAAATGATTCGGAATGAATTTCATGACGGGAGGAATTTCTCCATATCCTGAGATTACCAACGGGTCTCTGGACATAACGGCTAAGGCCTTTAACTTCTTTGCCCTGAGCATATCCGCCACTTCTAAGGAGAGTTGCATGACGGTATCCACCTCTCCCTGAACCGTGGCCACCACCGCAGGATACCCACCCTTATAAGGGATATGTTTGTACTCGATGCCGGTGGCTTTCCGGAAGGTTTCAGCCGCAGCATGTCCCCCGGCCCCGACTCCGGCAGAGGCCACCTTCACCTCGCCCGGTCTCTTTTTCATTTCTGCGACCAGATCGAGAACAGAGTTGAACTTGGAGTCTGCGGGAACGGTGATCACAATGGGTGTAAAGATGGCGTAATAATGATGCCAGTCCTTATGGGAGGGATATTCGAGAAGTCCCAGCGTCTGATAGGTGACAACACTTCCGTCTGCATTTCCGGCCCACGTATAACCGTCGTGTTTGGCATCGTAGACGCCCTTCTGGCCGATGGAGCCGGAGCCACCGGGCTGGTTGATCACTGCGATTTTCTGGCCCAATGTCTTTTCCATTTCGCCTGCGAGCACCCGGGCGGTCTGATCCGAAGCTCCTCCGGCAGCCCATGGTACGATGAGCGTGATAGGCCTTTCAAATTTAAACTGGGCAGATGCCAGAGAGGCCGAAAAGAGGATCAAAAGCCCGACAACTAAAACCACGTTCCGTTTTCCCATAAATTCCTCCTCTGTAAAAGTATTTGAAATGAAGCAGGAGTAATGTATAATGAACCGGAAAGATTTGCAAGGTCAAAATTTGTCTTCTCATGAGGGCCGGACAGGATTCAAGCCATTCCAGAGCCTGCGGGAGAAAATGAATGAAAGTCTCCATCTGTTCCACAAAAGCAGAACTTGGCAAAAAGGCCGCACAAAACGGTGCCAACCTCATCCGCGATGCGATACGTTCAAAGGGGTCGGCCAATATCATCCTCGCCACGGGAGCCTCTCAATTTGAGATGTTGAAGGCCTTGGCTTTGGAGGAGAAAATCCTCTGGAACAGGGTTGTCGTCTTCCATCTGGACGAATATGTCGGGATGCCTGTCACTCATCCGGCCTCCTTCCGTCTCTATCTCTGGCAGCGATTTCTCGGAAAGCTTCCCCTGCCGGTGAGAGCCTTTCATCAGATCGATGCCGAGAAAAACCCTGGGGCAGAATGCGAACGCCTCTCACGACTGATCCGTCAACATCCGATCGATGTGGCCTTCATCGGAATCGGAGAAAACAGCCACATTGCCTTCAATGACCCTCCGGCGGACTTCAAAACCCCGAGACCTTACATCCTGGTTCCTCTCGACGAAGCCTGTCGAAGGCAACAATTGGGGGAGGGATGGTTCAGAAGCCTGAGGGAAGTTCCGAAACGAGCCGTTTCGATGTCTGTTCGTCAGATCATGAAGAGCAAAACGATCATCTGTAGCGTGCCAGACCAACGAAAAGCCGAAGCCGTTCAGGCCTGTTTGGAGGGGCCGGTCACACCCCAGGCACCGGGCTCGATCCTGCAGAGACACAGACAAGCGACGGTCTACCTTGATCACCAATCCGCGTCCCGTCTAAACCGCTCGTCTATAACCAGCCGGTGAGCCTTGCCAACACGAACATACTCGATGAAGTTTGGCTCGATGAAGCGGATGATTATTAGCCTTTGACGCCACTCATCACAACAGCTTTCACGACCCATTTCTGGAAGGCGAGGTATAAGATCATGATGGGGATCACACTCACCATTGCCCCTGCAGTCGCAAGATTGTGCTCGATATAATACATCGTATTAAAGGAGGCCAGTCCCAGGGTGATGACCTTCATCTCTTCGCTGTTCGTTATGACGAGTGGCCAGAAGAATTCATTCCAGGTCCATAGAAACTTGATGATCGCCAGTGCAGCCAGGGAGGGTTTCACCATGGGTAGGATGATCCGGAAGAAGATGCCGATCTCTGAAGAGCCATCGATTCGTGCTGCGTCGATATAGTCATTCGGAATACCGGCAATGGCCTCGCGCATGAGGAAAACGCCGAAGGCACTGATGAAGTGAGGGATCATGAGGCCGATATAGGTATTGATCAGACCAAACTCGACAACCCACTGGTACAGGGGGATGACAATGGCCTGAAAGGGGACCATCAGGATGCAGATGATGCTGAAGAACCAGAATTCCTTGGCAGGAAAGTTGAACTTCGCAAAGCCGTACCCGGCCATAGACGAAAAGATGAGGCTGGTGACGGTGCTGACTCCTGAAACGAGGAACGTATTCCAGAGGTAGAGATGAAAGGGCTGGCGTTTGAAGATCTCAAAATAGTTCTGCAGATTGAACAGCCGATCGGGCAGGAAGGTCAGGGGAACCCTCAGGATCTCCTCCGGCCGCTTCAAAGAGGTTAAGAACATCCAGAGAAAAGGCATCAGCATCAGGAGGGCTCCGAAAACGACCAGTGCTGTCAGGGTCCATGAGATGACCTTCCGTTTTATTCTTGGATACGGATCATGTTGCATTTTCATGGAACTTTTCTAACCTACCCCCACAGGACCCATTCCCTCATCCCTCTGCCCCTGAAGGTGTGAAATTATTGGAAGATGGCAGAACGGACAGGTGAAAGGATGAGAGATTTAATGGGCCGTTTTCCTGAAGAAGACCCACTGAATGACACTGATCGCCAGCAGAGAGGTGAAGATAAAAATCGCAACAACAGAGGCCTCTCCAAACTTAAACCACTTGAATGCGGAATCGTAAAGATACATCATGATGACCCGGCTCGAATTGGCCGGACCTCCTTCGGTGGTTACAAAGACCTGGTCGAAGACCTTAAAGGCAAAGATCAATTCAATGATCACAACCATGATGATCTGGTTGTTGAGCAAGGGCAGCGTGACAAACCGGAAGACCTGGGAGTCCCTTGCTCCGTCGATTTTGGCAGCTTCCTGCAAATTTTCCGGTATGCTCTGAAGGGCTGCGAGAAAGATGACCGTATCAAAGCCGATCCGGAGCCAGATATTGATGACCGCCAGGGAAGGTATCACCTGAGCGATGCTGCTCAGCCATTTCTGAGGCTTGAATCCAAAGAAACCGAGGACGAAATTGGCAAGTCCATAGATGGACTGGTAAATCCATCCCCAGATCAGGGCGGCAGCAACCAGGGATATGACCAGAGGCATAAAATAGGTGGCGCTCAGGATATCCCGGAGCCGGTTGTTCAGGATCCGGTTCAAAAGCAGGGCTGTTCCGAGGGCCAAAACAACCGTCATCGGAACGGAGAGAATGACGAAATAGAGCGTATTTCGAACCGTCTGCCAGAAGAAGGGGTCCGTGAAGACCATTTCATAGGGTTTCAGTCCGACGAACCGTTCAGGCCGACCCATCCCCCCTTCGTAGAATGAAAGCCGGATGGATGAAAAGAGCGGGTAGAAATAGACACCCCAGAAATAGACGATCGTGGGCAGGACAAAGGCAAACCCGATTCGCCTCTGGGAGGCGGTGAGGGTGGCTCCAAGAAGGAGCCCCCTCCACCCATGTTTTCTTTCGCCTTTTACCATCCTCCTGACCCCAACCGAATACCCTTCGATCCTGCCCTTCGATGCTAACTCTTGGAAGTCTGAGAATTTATTTCTAACACTTTCAAGTGTGTTCCTATAAATCTCTCCTCCCCTCGTGGGAGGAGATTAAGAGGAGGAGGGAGCAAACCTCTTTTGTCCACCCCCACCTTAATCCTCCCCCATCGAAGGGGGAGGATATTATTAGAGAAATTCAATATATTTTTGTCTAGACTTAAATGGAGATCTATTTGAGCATCCGCTCGATCCTCATCGATGCTTCCATCAAGGCCGTCTCAGCATTTTTGCGACCGTAGACGACATCTAACACGGAATCTCCGTAAGCGGTCGCAATTTCATTACACTTCGGATGGTCGTAAACCGGGCCCGGTTTCCGTTTGAGCATCTCTTTCAAAGCCTCATAATCCGGCCGGGTCTTCATAAACGGGGCGTCAAAGTTCGCCACCATCACAGGCGCCATATTCTGATCCTTATGTCTCTCCAGTTCACGCTCCTTCGTCCACAGGAATCGATAAAAATCCCAGGCCAGCTTCTTATTGGGACTCTGCTTATAAACCATCTCCGAAAAAGGAAAGAGCGTCCAGGGTCCCGGAACCCCTTTCATGGGCGCCAGAGGAAAGACCTTGAATTTCACATCAGGGCCGCGGGTCTGCACATAGGGAACCCCCCACGATTCCCGGGTCATCATGGCTGCTAATTTCTGGGAAAAGGCATCCTCGGGATTCCCCACTTCAAGGCTGACGACCTTATGTTTGTTGACCATGTCCCCGTAAAAGGTCAGAGCCTCTATGGCGTTTTTACTATTTACGAACCCTTGAGCCTTTTTGTAACCGGGGTCTACAAAGACGGCATCCCAGGCATGGAGGAAAGGAAGGAATTTATCCGTGATACCCATGGGGTGCCCTTTGTACCGCACACCGTAACCACTCCGAATGACCTTTCCGTTAGCATCATATTTGGTCATCTTCTTGGCATACTCCAGGAGTTCTTGAAGGTCCTTGGGCGGTTTATTCGGGTCGAGACCCGCCTCCTGCATCATGTCGGTATTGATATAGAGCAGCTGAAAGCATCCCCCGTCTGTGGGAAGTCCATACCGAACCCCTTTGAACACGCCGATCATTTTTTGAAAATCAAAGACCAGGCTATCCACGTTTTTGGCGAGATCTTCAGGCATCTTGTCGGCAAAATCATAGGTCCCCGCCCATTCAAATGCATTTCCGATGAACATGTCGGGCGCCCCTTTCCTGGCCATAAATCCAGCCAGGTATTTGGCCTCGTAACCCGAAAAAGGAATCTTGACGACTTCAACCCCCTCGCAGAGAGGGTTCTTCTGGGCGAATTCCTTTCCCGCCTTTTCCAGATAACCCATGTAGATGGGATTGGGCTCCCACATGGACCAGAACGAGAGCTTCACCTTTTGCTGGGCTGCCATGGACGGAATGGCCATGGCCATGACCAGTACCATCATCGCAGCAACAAACGACCATCGAACCCCTTTTCTCATAATGCACCTCCTATGGTTTTTGTTTCGTGTTACATCTTTCGCCCCTCGTTCCTTCTAACTCCATCTCATCAACCCTGAACCCCAACCCCGTCCCCCTGATCGACGACGTTCTCGCCTTTCCATCTCTAATACTGAACAACCCGGGATGGACCCTGGCTGCCGCCTCGTTCGCCTTCGGGAAGAACTGTCTTGAATTGGCTTCCACACCCTTGATCGTATGGATCCGCGCTGCGAGACCGACGGACTCGATCGTGGCCAGGGAAGGATTGGTTAGATCCTGAACAGCATAGGGGATACCTTCGATCTCTGCCAGGGAGATGAAAAGG
>Ga0315286_10006869_pt1 | contig 11086 bp, 5 predicted proteins | sample YL17G10_0_MG_FD_205038 | JGI IMG/M metagenome (GOLD analysis project Ga0315286, IMG submission 205038) | Sediment microbial communities from Yellowstone Lake, YNP, Wyoming, USA - YL17G10_0 | ecosystem: Environmental > Aquatic > Freshwater > Lake > Sediment | place: USA: Wyoming | collected...
TTCATCGGAAGACTCGACCCCGACCTCAACGCTCCGCAGCCCCGCCCGGTACAGCAGGTCGATCAACTCGGTGTCCAGCCGATCCGTGCGAGCCTCCATGCTCCAGCGTACGGACAGCCGGCGGCTGATGAGTGCCTCGGCGAATTCCCGTGCCCTCTCACGGTCGATAGTCAGGTTCGGATCGCGGAACGTGATGCCCTTTATCCCATACTCCCGCACGAGATAATCGATCTCGTCCACTATATTTTCTGGCGAGCGCACTCGATACCTGGAGTTCACGAGGTACGGGCAGTAGTTGCACGTGTAGGGGCAGCCCCTGCTTCCGAGCATGGGGAGCGTGATTCCCTGGCTGGTGATGATCTGGTACTTGTAGCGCCGGACGTCAAACTGATCCCACTTCGGGAAAGGGAGAGCGTCAAGGTTCTGCACGAATCCTGCCGCCGCGATTCCGGTCGGTATCTCGCCCCGGGCCAGGGCGGGCGCGATATTCTCGATCTCCCCCTGCACGGTGAAGTCGGCCGCTTCGGCGAAGAACTCCGGCACTGTGGCAGCGAAAGTGCCGAAGTATCCCACCTTGGCGCCAAACCGGCGCCTGACTTCGAAGCCTATCTCCCGTTCGAAGCTGCAATCCACAATCGACGAGGATATGAGATAAAGGTCGGCAGGCTCGAGCTGGTCGAGGCCGCGCACGTCGAGAACCTTCACCTGGGCGCCATGAGCCGAGAGGATAGAATCGAGGTAGGCGAGCGTGATGTTAGGAATGGCAGCGATTCGTCGCTTGGCGATCTCCAGAAGCTTGGCAAAAGGGGAGCTGCCGACCGTGAACACGGTTCCGAAGCCCCCGGCGACGTCCTTGAGCGTGCAGTTCTTCTGTCGGCTGGCGCTCAGCACTACGATTTTCATTGCCTATCCTCTCACTACTGTGAAGATCCCGCCACCAGGGGATGGTCCCCCCGAACCAGGCGCAGGGTGTTGCTCGGGAGCTTCTTGCGAGGTCTATCTTCCAGGCAGGAGCTGCGAGGACCAGGCCCACATCTGCGCGCTGCCAAAGTAACCAACAATTATAACAACATGGCTGCGCGCGCGACAGCTGAAACTGAATCCTCTCCTAGGGGATAATTTCGGATGGATCAGCTATCAGCTCTCAGCTCTCAGCTTTCAGCAATCAGGGCTGATGGCTGATGGCTGATTGCTGACAGCTGATGGCTTCTGACTAAGACGGCACAGTCCTCGCTGCCGACGGAGAAGAAGCGGCTCACTTGTGCTCATCGGAGCGACACAAAGCAGTTGAGTTTTATGGGTCTGTTTGGTACTTTTCACCTCCGGATCGAAGGTGCGGATCCAACCCAGATTTTCCAAGCCGGCACCGCTCGGAGATGGACGAAAGCTTGCCCTCATCATCGGGAGGCATTAACAAAGGCCACGAATTTTCCTCTTCGACGTCCCGGTGGCTCAGCGAACTGAAGCCCTGGCTCCGTGACATTCTCCTCGCCTTTTTCTTCGCCGTTCTGATCGTGATCTTCGTTGTCCAGCCGGTCAAGGTCGAAGGCACGAGCATGCAACCCCGGCTGGTCGATCAGGAGAGGATCTTTGTGAACCGGTTCGTCTACCGGTTCTCGGAGATCCACCGAGGCGACATCGTCGTCTTCTGGTACCCCCGGGACAGGAGCAAGTCGTTCATCAAGAGAGTGATGGGCGTTCCGGGCGATGACGTTGAGATACGTCGCGGTTCGGTGTGCATCAACGGCTCAAGAGTCGAAGAACCATACCTCGATCCCCAGTTCTGTGACCATGACTCCCTGGGCAGGAGAATCGTGCCGCCCGGCCATTACTTTGTACTGGGTGACCACCGCAGTTCCAGCAACGACAGCCGGAACTGGGGTTTCGTACCCAGAGAGCTGATATACGGCAAGGCGGTTTTCCGTTATTGGCCAATCTCCCGCGCAGGTCCGGTGGAGTGAAGCCGGGTCAGGCGGAGCTGAAAACATTTGTTTCGCAGACCGGGGGCCTGCTTGGACAGCCCGGCGGCGCGCGGTGCCAGCACGGGCCCGGCACTCGGTTTTCTGCAAATATCAGGTCCGCCATTCTCTCGAGACATCGATGAAGGCGATACTCGCACTCGAAGACGGACGCACGTTCGTCGGCCGAGCCTTCGGAACTGTGGGGGAGACTGCCGGCGAGGTCGTCTTCAACACCTCGATGGGAGGTTACCAGGAGGTCCTGACCGATCCCTCCTACGCGGGTCAGATCGTGGTGATGACATGCCCGCACATAGGTAACTACGGCACTAACGACGAGGATGATGAGTCCCGCCGTCCTTTTATCGAGGGCTTCGCGGCCCGGGAGTTGGGCAGCTTCCCGTCGAACTGGCGCGCGCGCGAATCGCTGGAGAGTTACCTCTCCCGCCACGGCATCGTGGCCATTTCCGACATCGATACCCGGGCACTCGTGCGCCACATCAGGACTCGCGGTGCCTTGCGCGGCGTCATCAGTTCGGTAGAGCCGGATCCTTGCATGCTGGTTGAGCGGGCGCGCTCGGTGCGAAGCATGCTTGGGTGCGACCTCGCCTCTGCCGTGACCTGCGATGCCCCTTATACCTGGGGATCCCGTGAATCGGTCGATCAAAACGCCGGTTTCCACGTGGTCGCATACGACTTCGGGATCAAGCGCACCATCCTCAATCATCTCTTGCGCATCGGCGGAGCTGTTACGGTTGTGCCCTCGACCACACCGGCGCAGGACGTTCTTGCCATGAAACCCGACGGGGTATTTCTTTCAAACGGACCGGGAGATCCGGAACCGCTGGAGTATGCAGTCAGCAACATCCTCCAGCTGATGGGGCGCGTGCCAGTTTTCGGGATCTGCCTGGGGCATCAGCTCATGGGGCTGGCCTTTGGCGGAAGGACGTTCAAGCTGAAATTCGGCCATCGCGGGGGGAACCAGCCGGTCAAGAATCTCCTGAACGGCCGGGTTGAGATCACGGCGCAGAATCACGGCTTTGCCGTCGACCCGGATTCGATCGATCAGGCTCGCGTCGAGCTGACACACATCAATCTCAACGATCAGACGCTCGAAGGAATGCGTCACCGCGAGATTCCCGCGTTCTCGGTCCAGTACCACCCGGAGGCTTCCCCCGGGCCTCACGATTCCCACTATCTCTTCGAGGATTTCAGACGCCTGATGGCGGAATATCGAAGGTAGGCATGCCGAAGCGCACCGACATAAGGAAGATTCTCATCATCGGGTCTGGTCCGATTGTCATCGGGCAGGCATGCGAGTTCGACTATTCGGGGACGCAGGCGTGCAAGGCGCTGCAGAGCGAAGGCTTCGAGGTCGTTCTGGTCAATTCCAATCCGGCGACCATCATGACCGACCCCGAACTTGCGGACCAGACCTATGTCGAGCCTCTGACCCCGGATTCGGTGGCAGCCATCATTGCCCGGGAGCGGCCTGATGCCCTGCTTCCGACCGTCGGCGGGCAGACGGCGCTGAACCTCTCGGTGGAACTTGCCCGGAGCGGCATACTCGAACAGTACGGGGTCGAGATGATCGGCGCGAAGCTTCGCGCGGTAGAGGTGGCCGAGGATCGACAGCTTTTCAAGGACGCAATGACGGAAATAGGCCTGCAGTCGGCCCGGTCGATCGTCGTGAGAGACCTCGAGCAGGCCCGGGACTTTCTCAACACGATCGGGCTGCCCGCGATCATCCGCCCGAGTTTTACCCTGGGGGGATCGGGTGGCGGGATCGCTTTCAATAACGAAGAGTACGAGGAAATAGTCACGCGCGGACTCAACTTCTCGCCGGTCCACGAGGTCCTGGTCGAGCAGTCGCTCCTCGGCTGGAAGGAATATGAGCTCGAGGTCATGCGCGACTTTGCCGACAACGTGGTCATCATCTGCTCGATCGAAAACTTCGATCCCATGGGAGTGCACACCGGAGACTCGATCACCGTTGTCCCGGCGCAGACGCTCACCGACAAGGAGTACCAGATGATGCGGGATGCAGCCATCCGCATCATACGGAAGGTGGGTGTGGAGACCGGCGGATCCAACATCCAGTTTGCCATTTCCCCGAAGGACGGCTCCCTTGTCGTCATCGAAATGAACCCGCGCGTATCGCGGAGTTCGGCGCTGGCCTCCAAGGCCACAGGATTTCCCATCGCCAAGATCGCTGCCAAGCTGGCCGTCGGCTACACGCTGGACGAGATCCCGAACGACATCACGAAAAAGACTCCGGCAAGCTTCGAGCCCACGATCGATTATGTCGTTGTGAAGATACCCAAATGGAACTTCGAGAAATTCGCAGGAGCGGACCCGATCCTCGGCACACAGATGAAATCCGTCGGGGAAGTCATGGCCATAGGCCGGACCTTCAAGGAAGCACTGCTGAAGGGGATCAGGTCGCTCGAGCACGGCAGCAGCCTGGTGTCGGAAAGAGTCGATCCCGACAGACTTGTGCACAACCTGCGGAATCCGGTTCCGGAGCGGCTGGCTTACGTGCGCTATGCGCTCGAGCGCGGCTGGTCGCTGGAAGAGATCCATCGGCTGACCGGGATCGACCCCTGGTTCCTGGACCAGCTGCTCCAGATCGTAACCATCGAGCAGCAGGTCCGAGAGTACACCATCGACACCCTGCCGACAGAAATTCTGGTTGAGAGCAAGAAGGTCGGCCTCTCCGACCAGGCGATCTCCGAGCTCCTGATGAGCGAAGGGGATGAGACTGTTACCTCGCTCAAGGTCATGGAGCGGCGGCACAAATCGGGCGTCCGGCCGGTTTTCAAGCGGGTGGATACGTGCGCGGCCGAATTTGAGTCGTTCACCCCTTACCTGTATTCCACCTACGAGGGTGAATGTGAAGCCGAACCGACTGACCGGAAGAAGATCGTGGTTCTTGGCAGCGGACCGAACCGGATCGGGCAGGGCATTGAGTTCGACTATTGTTGTTGCCACGCCTCGTTCGCCCTCAGGGAGGTCGGCTATGAGACCATAATGGTGAATTGCAATCCCGAGACGGTCTCCACCGATTACGATACTTCCGACCGGTTGTATTTCGAGCCGCTGACTTTCGAGGATGTGATGGAGATCCTTCACGTCGAGAAGCCTGACGGCGTGATTGTCCAGTTCGGCGGGCAGACGCCGCTGAATCTGGCGCTGCGTCTCCAGGCAGCCGGGGTTCCCATCGTCGGCACCTCACCGGAGAGTATCGACCTCGCTGAGGATCGGAAACGGTTCGGGAATCTGCTCAGCCAGCTGCGGATTCCCCAGCCGCCGAACGGCACGGCGCGTTCCCCCGAGGAGGCCCGCGCGGTCGCAACCGAAATCGGCTACCCCGTGCTCGTGCGCCCCTCCTACGTCCTTGGCGGCAGGGCGATGTCGATCGTCTATGACCAGGAATCGCTCAACCGCTATATGACGATTGCTGTGGAGGCGTCCCCTGAGCACCCGGTGCTCATCGACAAGTTCCTCGAGCGCGCTTTCGAGTACGACGTGGATGCGATCTGCGACGGCGACCAGGTGATTATCGCAGGGGTAATGGAGCATATCGAAGAGGCGGGAATCCACAGCGGCGACAGCACGTGCGTTCTCCCGCCCGTCATGATTGATCTCGAGCTGCTCGAACGGATGAAAGACTACACCTCCCGACTGGGCAGCGCATTGAAGGTCATCGGACTCATGAATATTCAGTTCGCCATCCAGGGCTCCACCGTCTATGTGCTGGAGGTCAACCCACGGGCGTCGCGGACGATACCGTATGTCAGCAAGGCTACCGGCGTCCCTTTGGCCAAGCTGGCCGCCCGGGTCATGCTGGGCGAGAAGCTCCGGGACCTCGGCATCACGGAAGAGTTGCGGGTGAAGCACTGTTATGTGAAATCTCCCGTTTTCCCGTTCGTCAAATTCCCCGGCGTAGACACCATCCTGGGCCCCGAGATGAAATCTACCGGGGAGGTGATGGGTGTCTCCGACAGTTTCGGCAGCGCGTTCGCGAAGGCTCAGATGTCCGCCGGAGTGCGACTGCCGCGCAACGGTGTCGTTTTCCTCAGCGTCAACGACAGCGACAAGCCGGGCCTTGCTCCAATCGCCAAGGACTTCGAGGACCTCGGGTTCCGCATCATCACAACCTCCGGCACGCGGGAGTGGCTTCAGAGCTTTGGAATTCCTTCCGACCACGTTTTCAAAGTGGGCGAGGGGAGGCCGAACATTGTGGATCATATCAAGAGCGGTAAGATTGACCTGGTGATCAATACCCCCCTGGGCCGTTCGTCCCGTTATGACGAGAAGGCGATCCGGAGCGCATCCGTTCAACATGCCATTCCCTGTGTCACGACTCTTGCCGGAGCCGCCGCCGCAGTGAACGCAGTCCGTGCCCTGCAGAGGGAGAAGCTTACAGTGCGCAGCCTCCAGGAATACCACGGACAGCAGCGCGAGACTGCGCTGCGGACGCGACCGGCATGAGAGGGACGCTCGAAGTTGAAGTTGTTTCCCCTTCTCCGGGGGAAACGATCGAACCCGCTGGTGCTCATGGGACGAACCGCCGATAAGCCCGCACAGGGCCGTCCGGTAAGCCCGGCATGAAGTTCGGTTTCCACGAGCTTTCGCATCGGCTATGATGACGTTGTGTGCGATCTGAGGAAGATGCCCGTGAACAAGACCCCCAGGCTCCCAGGATCCGGAGCTTGCCGGCCCTTGCTGTATGTCACTGCCGTACTGGCAGCGCTGATCTTTCCCGGCGGCACCGTGGATGTTTCGGGGGCAAAGACCGGTGGCACGATTGCAGGGAGTTACCGGAGCTGGACTCTCGAGGAAGCCGTCGGAGTGCTCACCGATTCACCCTGGGCGCGGAAGGAGACCTACACAAGGATCATCGGCGGCATCGGCAGCGGCCTCTCCGGCGAGAAAGAGATCTACAGCACGTTCTTTGTTCGTTTTCTCTCGGCCGGCCCGATACGTGAAGCATACGCGCGGGTGAGGCAGATTCAGGCCGGCTACGACGAGATGAACAGGGAAGAGCAGAAGAAGTTTGATTCTGCAATCGAGCCCGGACTCAGGCTGGACGTTCACAACTGGATCGTGATTACCCTGGGTTTTCGATCCAACGACCAGAGCCTCGAGCTGCGCATTAAGCAGTTCCTGGAGGCCCAAACGACCGAAACCATGAGAAGCAGGGCCTTTCTGTCCACTGCCCGGATTCCTCAGCTTGAGATCGGCGCCTATTATCCGCCTCGCGAGGAGGTTGTCGGGGCGAAGTTTATATTCCCGCGCAGGTTGAAGGACGGCCCGGTGGTTTCCCGGGGAGACGATCGCGTGATTTTTGAGCTGGACCTGCCCGGTTTTGATCCGGAGCTTCGTGCGATCTTCCCCACCGCTGAGATGAAAGTCGAGGGCAGGCTCACGCTATGACCCGCCGGCTGATCCTCGCGATAGGGGCCTTCCTGGTGCCGATGACAGCTGCTGCCAGTACGCTCACGGGGTATGTCCTGAATGCACTCGATCAGGGTGTCGCCTCCCTCGAGCTTACGATTGTCGACAGCCGGACTCAGGAGAGGGTGCTGGTCTCCACCGATTCGCGCGGCCTCTTCAGGCGAGAGTTGAATGAAGGAGAGTATGCCATCCTCGAGGCGGGACCGGGCGGAGACACGCTGCTTGCGCAGGTCAATCTCGCGCCTGAGGAAAACCGCCTTATCGTGATCAGGGTTACTGAACCTGCTGCGGAGCCCGGGTTGCCTTCGCAGGGCGCGGATACCGGCCAGGCAGAATCGGAGCGTTCGCTGGCTGGCATCCGGGACTATCAGGTTCTGCGCGATCCGGGACAGCCGGATACGGCGAGCGAGTCGGGCTCATTCGCGGCCGTGGTGAATCCCTTCCCGGCTCAGAAGAAAGGGCGTTTCCATGGGTCGATCTACGAGTTCCATCGGAACGATAACTTCGATGCCCGCAATTTCTTCGATCCGGTCGGCGAGCCTATCCCTGAGTACAAGCGCAACGAATTCGGTGTCGTGCTCGGCTTCAACCTGCTGAAGAATCTGCAGTTCCTCGGCTCCTATGAGGGACTCAGGATCGTCCAGGGCTCAACCCTTGTCTCCCATGTCCCTACCGCCGAGATGAAGAGGGGTGATTTCAGCGCACTCCCGCAGCAACTGATGGATCCGATTACCGGCCAACTCCTGGAAGGGAACCGCATACCCCGGAACCGGATCAGCCCCGTTGCGCAGACGATGCTTTCAGTCATCCCGGATCCGAACGCTCAGGACCCGGATCGCAACTACATAAACAATCAGCCCTTCGTTCTTTCGCGAAACAGTTTCTCTTCGAGAGCGGACTACCAGTTGGGGGAGGGATCCACCTTTTTTGTGCGCTACGCGCTTTCGGACGGCAGCCATGTCCACGTCAGCCCCATGCCCTCCTTCGGCTCAACACACGCTGAAGACGAACAGGACTTGGCGATCTCGTTCAATCAGAGGATCAACACCCGCCTGCTCAGCAGCCTGCGCTTCGATTTCAGCCGTTCAAAGAGCCAGGTCACGTCTCCCAATGCCGGCAATGCGGGTCTGCTTGAGTCCATAGGGATCGAAGGAGTGAGTGTGGATGATCCCAGCCAGGAAGGGTATCCCGATTTCCAGCTCTCGGGCTATGCCTCCTTCGGGGAAGGCAGAGTCCCGCTGACGGCAGTGAATAACCGGTTCTCCTATGAGGGTGGACTTACATGGACACCGAAGAACCACACGCTGCAGGTCGGAGCGGGCCTGGCCGCATATCAGGCAAATGATGCAAGTTCGGACGGCGTGCGCAGGGGGCGTTTTTCGTTCAACGGATACTACAGCGGTGACGCCTTCGCCGACTTTCTCTTTGGAGCACCCGGTGCGGCGACGCGTGGGATCGGCTCGGACCGGTCCGATCTCCGGCGGAAGTCCTGGTATGCCTTCGCCAGGGACGAATGGCGGGTTGATCCCAGGTTGTTGCTAACGGCGGGCGTGGCCTACAACTATTGGCAGCCGTTCCACTCTGTGCATCAGAATGTCTCGGGTTTCGTGCCGCTCCTTTTCGAGCCGCCGCTTGACGGCGAGATTGTCATCGCGGGCACGCCTGAGGCGGAAGCGGCCGGCCTGGGTCCGGCCGGGCCAGGTGGGATGGTCCTCCCCGACCGGAACGACTGGTCCCCGGACTTCGGAATCGCGTACCGGCCTTTCGGCAATAACCGGCTGCTCATGCGCGGTTCCTATGCATTGCGTTACGGCCCCCCGGGACGTGATTACTACGTCAGTTACCTGGGGCGCAACTATCCTTTTTTCTACACCCAAAGCGCGGTGTCTCAGGTGGATCAGGCGGAACTGGACCTTGCGGATCCTTTCGAGTCAGCCACGCTTACGCAGCTCGGTGTGCGCGGCATCGAACCAACCCTCCACACGGGATATGTGCAGGACTGGCTCTACCGGCTTCAGGGTCAGGTCAACCAGCAATGGTATCTGGAGTCAGAATACGAGGGAACCAAAGCCACGCACATGCCGCGCGTGCTGCCCTCAAACGTTCCTTTGCCCGATCAGGGGATGATAGATCTCCGGCGTCCCAATCCCGACTACGGGCAATTCTCGATCCTGACGAGCGGCAGCTCCTACACCTCGCACCGCATGGACGTTGCCATGGAGCACCGTTTTGCGGACGGGTACGCGCTGAAATCGGGATTCAGCTGGGCCGCCTCCATCGGTGACCTTTATTACGGGAATCCTTCGAATCCGCGCGATCTTGCCTCGGAGCGCGCATCCTCAGATTGGCTCCCGAGCCGGCGGTTTTACCTGAACTATCTTCTCGACCTGCCTTTCGGCCGCAACGGACGGATAGGCAACGGCGTTGGGCCGTTGGTGGACGGGCTGATCGGTGGCTGGCGGCTATCAGGTATCACCAGCCTCCAGGACGGGACAAGGTACAGCCCCCTTCTCGCGGGCGATTACAACAATGATGGAGTTACGGGGGACCGTCCCGATCGTCTTGGATCGGGCGTTCTGGATGAATCCGAGCGCTCCGTGGACCAATGGTTCGCTACTGATGATTTTGCGGCTCAGCCCTCCTACACCTTCGGAAACGCCGGGCGGAACATCCTGGTAGGGCCTTCCTATGCAAACTGGGACCTCAGCCTGATAAAGCAGGCGAGGTTTGGTGACGGAAGCCTGGTAGAGTTCCGCGTGGAACTGTTCAATGCCTTCAACCATGTGAACTTCGAACTCCCATATGCGGTTCTCGAGACGTCGTCGTTCGGCAAGATATTCGGCGCCCACCGAGCCAGGGAGATAGAAATCGCTCTGCGTTACTCCTTTTGAGGTCTCCTATTGTCATGGCAGGCACTGACCAGCTCGCACCGGAGTTGCGGACGCTTGTAAAGGTGTCCGTCGCCTGGCTTGGCCGCGTGATCAGCCGGGCTGCGGGCGAGGAGCAGTTCATCCGAATCGAAAAGATCCGCAGCAGAATGGCATGCCTGCGGGGAGCCCAGGGACAAACCAGCGTCGAAACACTCGAGACGGTTCTCGCAGAACTTCGCGCACTGTCTCCGAAACAACGTTGCGAAATTGCGCGGGCCTTCACACTCATGCTCGAGTTGATGAACGCGTGCGAGGCAGCTTACCGGAGCTACAGGTTGCGTCGACGTCCTCCGGTATCGGGATTCGCGACCGAATCAGAGGGAATCATATTCGTCCTGACTGCACACCCCACCGAGGCCCGCAGCCCTGAAAACATCGAGCTGTTTCATCGCATCCAGCAAACGCTTCTCGAGTGGCTGGAGGAAGGAGGAATTTCTCGCGATGTCGGCGGAGACCATCTGCCGGAATATCCGCGGGGCCCCAGAGAGGAGGAGCTGCTGCACCTCCTTGAGCTCGCATGGCGCACGCCCATCGCACGAGGACGAAAGCCTGATGTGGAAGACGAAGCCGAGCACCTGTACTCGATCCTCCTGAGACCGGAAAACCTCGAGAGCCTGCTTCAGGCGAATCGCCGGATCGCGCCGGTGATGATTCGCACCTGGGTGGGCGGAGACAAAGACGGCAATCCCCATGTTAATGCACGCCGCATGCTGCAGTCGCTTACCCTGGCTCGCCGGC
>Ga0315286_10006870_pt1 | contig 11086 bp, 14 predicted proteins | sample YL17G10_0_MG_FD_205038 | JGI IMG/M metagenome (GOLD analysis project Ga0315286, IMG submission 205038) | Sediment microbial communities from Yellowstone Lake, YNP, Wyoming, USA - YL17G10_0 | ecosystem: Environmental > Aquatic > Freshwater > Lake > Sediment | place: USA: Wyoming | collected...
CCGAGACCGCGCTCGAGGAAGGCGCGCATCACGCCCGCGGTGAACTCGGGCCGGAGCGCCAGGTCACGGTCCCCGAGGTCCTTGAAGCGGTACATCTCCTTCTGCACGATGTCGCTCGACTCGCCCGAGGTGCGGGCGAAGAGCTCGAAGTCCTCGAACAGCGGCGTGCGGATCTCGCCGTAGCCGTAGCGCTCGAGCACGCCGCGGGCCTGCGCTTCGGCCCACTGCCAGCGGCCGAGATCCTCGGGCAGCAGGTCGCGCGTGCCGCGGGGAGCCCGGAATCTGGGCGCCATTGGTCAACTCCTCACGAACGTCACGTAGACGAACTGTGCGATCGCCCCGCCCATCACATCGGCCAGCAGGTCGAAGATGTCGCTCTGCCGCCCCGGGATGAGGGACTGGAGGGACTCGTCCGCCGCGCCCACCACCACGACGAGGCAGATCGCGATCGTGGCCGCGAAGAGCGGCCGGCTCACCCGCAGGGTCGCGCGCACGGCCCGCACCAGCAGGAGCCCGAGCACCAGGTACTCGCCCGCGTGCAGGAGCTTGTCCGCGTTCGGGAAGATGATCGGCGGCTGCAGGTGCTGCTGCGAGCTGAGCGCGAAGATGACGGTGACGTAGACCAGCACGGGCAGCCAGAAACCCACGAAGAGCAGGAAGAACCTGCGTTCCGGTGGTCGGGTCGCCATGCCCAACTCCTCTCGCGGCGGGCCGCATGCGGGTCAGAAAAGGGACGGCAGGATAGCATGCGGCCTCCGCTCCGTCATCCCGACGATCCCCCGACGATCCCCCGGCAGAAAGCACCCCGGGCAGAAGAAAGCACATTGCCGGACGGCCACGAGTAACGAGCACCCATCCGGAGACCGCTTCGCAGGATCGGCCGGGGCGCTCGGGGGCTTGTCGACGGAACAGGGGTCATGCCGCCGACTTGACGGTGGGGGAACTCATCCGTAGATTGTCCGGGCTTCGCTGCTCGCGAGCGGCTCATCCACGCTCGCGCTCTGCGCCGCTAGCTCAACTGGCAGAGCAACTGACTCTTAATCAGTAGGTTCTAGGTTCAAGTCCTAGGCGGCGCACCAGCTTAGCTTTGGATGCTCGGAGCATCTTCCCCGCTCCGTTCTTTGCCCTGCGCCTGTGCGCGGCACTGCACGAGGCGCAGGGCTTCGCGTTTGGCGAGGTCGTCGCCGACAAAGGGAGCGGCCAAGTCATCAGTGGGGGTGGCGCACAGGTGACGGTCAGCGCAGGCGGAGACATCTTCCGTGAGGTTGGTCCACCACCACGCGTCGCGTGCAGCGACGACTAACTCCGCACCCTCCCGGCGCTGAGCCTGTGCAGTTGGGTCAGTTAGTCCGCAGCTGCCACCTTGGCATCCGAGCGAGCCATGCCGCGTCGGCGAAGATACTTGGTGACGTGTTCCAGCAGGAGCTTGTCCCACACCTCTTCGAACCCGGTGTTCGGTGCATCGATGATTAGGCGAGGGTGGCCCGGCGTCGTGAGAAACCGATCGCCCCGCTGGCCCACCTGCAGATAGAAGGCGCGCGATCGGAGAATGAGATCGACCAGCGCGCCCTGGGATGCGATCTGGAACTCCAGCACCATGGTCAGCACGACAGGTCGCTCAAACTCCAGCACCAACAGTGACCTGCCCCCGGTGATACTGCCAGCTCCTATGTGAGTCCTGCAGCTAGTTGGATGGCTGCGGGCGCCGGGGGCCGGTAGCCTAGAGCGCTGTGCGGCCGCCTTTGATTGTACTCCTGCCGCCAGGCTTCGATCAGCACCTGGGCCTCCCGTAACGTATAGAAGATCTCCCGGTTCAGCAGTTCGTCCCGCAGCTTGCCGTTAAACGACTCCACGTACCCGTTCTCCCACGGGCTGCCCGGCTCGATGAACAGCGTCTGCACCCCTACCCGCGCCAGCCACTCGCGCACCCGGTGAGCCGTGAACTCCGAGCCATTGTCCAGCGCAGGTACGCCGGTGTTCCCCGGTGTACGAACAACTCCGCCAGCCGGTCGAGGACATCGTCAGCCTTGAGGCTCCGCGCCACGTCGATGGCCAGGCACTCCCGCGTGTACTCATCCACCAGCGTCAGCATCCGCAGCGGCCGCCCATCGTGCGTCCGATCCAGCACAAAGTCGCACGACCAGACCTCGTCAGGACGCTCCGCCCGTCGCCGCACACACGACCCGTCGTTCAGCCACAGCCGGCTCCGCTTCGGTGGCCGCTGCGGTACCTTCAGCCCTTCCTGCCGCCAGATCCGTTCCACCCGCTTGTGGTTCACCCGCCACCCCTCGGCCTGCAGGAGAGCCGTGATCCGCCGATAGCCGTACCGCCCGTACGCTTGCGCGAGCTCGGTGATGCGCCCGACCAGCCGGAGTTCGTCGTCGGCCAGCGTGACCTCATGGCGCTGCGTCGACCGCACTTGACCCAGCACTCGACAGGCCCGACGCTCCGAGACTTCCAACTCCTCGCAGGCGCGTCTGACCGCACGCCGTCGGCGCGTCGGGCCTATAAGTTTCCCGCGGCCGCTTCCTTGAGGATGGCCATGTCGAGCGCCTGCTCGGCCACCATCCGCTTCAGCCGCGCATTCTCGCGCTCAAGTTGCTTCAGTCGTTTGGCCTGGTCCAGCCGCAGGCCCCCGTACTCCTTGCGCCACCGGTAGCAGGTCTGCTCCGTCACCCCGAGCTTGCGGCAGGCCTGCTGGGCGCTCTGGCCCTTGGCCAGCTCGACCTCGACTGTACGCAGCTTGCCGATGATCTCCTCGGGCGTGTGCCGCTTGCGAGCCATCTCCCTGCCCCCTTCCTCGAAAGCCCGGTCAAGAATATCCCATCGCCTCTGGACCGATCTGAGGGGGTCAGGTCAGCTCGAGCATCAGGATAGCGCGGTCCCTGCGGCGTCGGCAGGCGTGCCCTCGCTGCCCCGGGGCCTCAGGGCGGCGGCGTCTCGCGCTCCCGTGTGCGACTCGCCCCGGCGCGTGAGAGGGGCGCCATGACCGCGCAGCCGTAGACGAAGCCGGCGACGTGCGCCCACCACGCCACGCCCCCGGTGGCGTGCGCGCTCACGAGCTCGCCCGAGACGAACTGGAACACGAACCACAACCCGAGCAGCACCAGCGCCGGCACCGCCATCACCTGAATCACCACCAGGATGGGCACCACGGTGAGCACGCGCACGGGAACAGCAGCGCGTAGGCCCCCAGCACACCGGCGATCGCGCCGCTCGAGAAACGCGAGGATCTTCCCCACCACCCCAGGTTCGGCCACGGACGCGATGCCCCGGTGGGCTGAGCCTACCCGTTCGCGCAATCCGGTGAGCAGGTCACTGCATCCGCGCCGGCAATCGAGATCTGGCCGGGTCGCTTCGGGACAGACTAGAAGGCGTATCCCGCGCTGAGCGTGAGGGCCGTGTCGTCGCCCGCGCCAGCCTTGCCCTTGTCGATGGCGTAGTAACCGCCTTCGCCACGAACCAGGACGTGCTTGCCGATGACGTACTCGGCGCCGAGCGCCACCACCAGGCTGCTGCCGGACTTCTTCCGTGCACCGCTGCCCAGGCTCGTGAACTTGTAGCCGATGTCCGACTGCCAGACCACGAGTCCTGCCCGCGCGATCGCGGAGAAGTCGCGCACGATCGGCAGCGAGCCCGTCGGGGTGATCTCGAAGCCGGAGACGCTCGCTTCGAAGAAGTCGCCACCCGAGGTCTGGACCCGCGCCTTGCCCAGAGCCATGTAGCCGCCTTCGATGCCCACGTACTTGTTCATTCGATAGCCCGCGAAGGGCCGCACAATGGACGCGCCGGGCTTCCAGTCGAGCGTGTGGAACTCCACGCTTGCTTTGTCGACCGTGGTCATCACCGTGCCTGCCCCGAAGCCGACATACGCTCCGGCGAATGCACTCACGGCCGCGAAGGTCATCATGAGCACGCAGGCCGTGATGACCAAGGGCAGGTGCCGCGCTGCACGCGCGGCGACGCGATGACGAGGAGTCCTGGCGGCCACACTCACGTCGAAACGTCGAGTCATGGAGAACCTCCTGGTCCGAGTTGGAACTGGCCCTTTCGGGCGCTGCTTCATCGGAGTCGGGATCATGCCTCCGCGTTCGCGGCGTGTCAAGCCATTTGAGAATGTGACCTGAAGGGGCATCGTCAAGCCGTTTGCGATGTAACCCGGTTGGAGTGGTTGGGGCGGCTCGCCAGGTCCCAGATGCGGGCGAGTTTGGTGTCGATGGTCTTGGACAGCACGAAGGGATCGGTGGTGTCGCGCAGTTGGATCAGCGCGGCGATTGTCTCGCGGTCGGCTTCTGGGTAGGCCTGCAGCCGCTCGAGCGGAGTGCGAGGCGTGTCGTAGACCCGCTTGAGTCGCGAGCCGATGCGTTCCTTGCGCAGGAGCTTCACCGAGGGCTGGAACAGGTTCATCATCAGCCGGAGCTCGTGGCGATAATGGCGATCAGACGCAAGCGCGGATTCGCGATCTACGGGTGCGCGCATGCCCTGTGCCACCGTTGACCCTCCTGCTGGCGAGTGACCAGCCTTACGAGGCCGGGTTGATCGACACAGAGCACATGACCCCGGATGCACAGCAGCGACTGACGCGGCTGCGTGATACGCTGACAATCTTGGGCGCGCATCTCACGGTGACATCAGCCTATCGCACACCATCGTACCAGCAGCAGTTCAGGGAAGTGTATACGAAGTATCATAACCCTTGGGTCAAGTCGGACCCGGATTGCTCCGACATCTTTGATGAGGTGGAAGCCGAAGCCGACACGCACAAGCTACTGCGTTCCAAGAAGGTGCCCGCCAGGGTCGACCGAGCGCCCCATGTCAAGGGGATCGCTTTTGACGCGACGTGGGTCCTTCCGCCAGGAGTTGACATCGACATCATTGCAAACGCCTGCGGGTGGTGGCGTCCATATCGGGACGGTGATCCCATGCATTTCCAGCTTCGCTAGAGGGAGGGACCAATGAGGCGTTTTCTCGTCTTGGCGATCTTGCTGATTGGCGTGAGTGCCTTTGTGACGGCGGTAGTTGAGAAGGCATCCACGGCTGGCCAGCGACCCGCATCACAGAGCTCGGTCAAGATTCCAAGGAAGATGGCAGCCCTGGATCGCGCCCGTGGAGAAGTGCCCGAGCCGCCTGTCCAGGTGTTTGCGGCGAGCTTCAACGATGGCGATCATGTCGTCTATCGCTACCACGTGGTCAACGGCAGCGCTTGGCCAATCGCGAAGCTGCTCATCGGCTACAACCATTTGCTCGATGAGTCCGTCATTGGCACCGGACCTGTCGGGTGGAACCCTGTGGGGTGGGACACTGCGGCGGCCAATTCCGTGCGGGCACCAACTGGCTGGTATGGAGAGACGATCAGCGATGAAGACATAGACCCACTCCACCACATCCAACTCCACATCCACTGGCAGGTGGACACGGTGACCAACGTACTCTACGGGGGGCAAGAATTGGCCGGCTTCACCGTCAGTGTCCCGGCTGCCGACTCGATGTACGAGAAAGGCCCTTGGACGGTCTACTTGAGCGCCGGACCGGTGAGACACTACACAGGCAAGTTGGCGTTTGACGCTACTGCCTCGGTGCCGCTGTCAAGCGTGTTCGCGCGAAATGGGATCACATCGACTCCAAATCCCACCCGAGGCACAGTGACCATCTCGTTCCGTGGCCCAACTACGGGAGCGGCCTTGATCGAGATGTACGACGCATCTGGACGACTCGTCCGCCGTCTACCCGGCAAGCTGACCGCAGGCCAAGGGTCTGTTCTCTGGGATCAGCGAAACTCGGAGGGTGGGCTGGTCGCGCCCGGAATGTACTTCGTCCGAGTCAAAGCGGGGGCTATGGAGAGGTTCAGCCGCGTGACCGTACTTCGCTGAAATCCGGGCCCGCGCCTCGACCGCAGCGGGCGAAGAACGCGGGGAGTGCTCGAATTGCGCAGCAGTGGAACCGGCACCCGTCCTCGTTCGGTCTCGAGAGTATTGCCGCCAGCCTGCGACCCTCAACATCGGTCTTCGAGACTTGCGATCGTCTTGGGTAGCTTCTCCTGCCGTAGGCCACAACCACCAGGACTTGACCATCTTCAGACAGAGCCTGGTGTCCCCTTGACAGAGTCGATTTCTTTGCTATGCCTCCCCTGATGGCATGAGCGGCCTCCCCGTAGCCAACTCGGCACGAGATTCGGTTCGGGGAGGATTCTCCGCGCCATGCAGCGCGATCCCCGCCGTTGGCAGACGCCCTTCGGGCGCTATGTCGCGCGTCGCGGTGCCTCTTGGGTCGCAGGTCGGCTCGAGGCCCACGGTCTGCCCGTCACTCCCTTCGCGGTCTATCGCTGGGTGGCTGGCGATACAGCGCCTCGCCCGGCCTTCGCACGCGGGCCCGGTCGGCTGGAGGGGGCGACGTGCAGATCAACGTGACCGTAGACTCCTCGCAGCTCCAGGCCTGGTCGCTCCTGGCCGAGAAGAAGCTCGCCTACGCCGCAGTGAACGCCCTCACCTCGATCTCCCAGCACCATTGACCGGCCAGCTCAAATTCCCTCCACGCTGGCCGCACCGCTTTCCGCGAGCCCGGGCATCCCGAATGTAATCAGCTGGATTGCCTTGACTTGTGCCAGACAGCCCGCCCTCATGTCGCCCCTGGAAGGGGCGGCATCGGGCCGCCTCCTGAACCACGGAAAGGAGGTCATGGGCTTGGGCGACAGCATCGAGACGGAGCAGACGGACGTTGCCACGCTCCTCGACCGTCGCGCGCCAGCCTCGCCGCAAGCGCCTCCCCAACCCGCGTGAAAAGAAACGCGAAGAACGCCCCGAAGAAGGCTGAGACGAGCACGGTCAACGGAGTCGTCGCCACGCTATTGACGGCTGCGGAAGGAATGTCCGCGGGGGACAGCGCGCACAGCGGCGTTTTCCGCGGCCCCCGTGGGGTTTGGGTGGGACATTTCTTGTGCAGACCTCAATAGCCGTAGCCCTACTTCAAGATCGTAACTCGCCGGTCTCCCACCGCCACACCATTGAGGAACATCCTCAGGAAGTAGAGCCCTGGCCGGCAGGGTTTCCCAAGGTCATTGCGACCGTTCCATGTCACCGAATGCATGCCAGCCTGCATTGCCCCATCTACAAGAGTGCGCTCGCGTCGTCCCGCTACGTCATAAATCGCGATCCGCACGCTACCCGGCTTCGGAAGCTCGAATCCGATGCTCACGCTACCCTGCGCAGGGTTTGGCCTAGGGAGCTCGAATTGAAGGCGGCCTTTCCCCTCTGGGCCGACGCCCACCAAGCTGGACTTGTCAGGTCCGATGACCGTGCCGGTCACTGCCTCTGTGAACACAGTCCCTTGCGGAACATCCTCATCTTCTTCAGCGATATCAGGAATTATGTCAAACCCTTGCGCATACCACGTCACTCGTTGAGGTTCACTGAGCGGCGGCGCGCGAGTGGTAAAGCTAAACACGAGATCGTGACCAGGCTGTATTGCATACTCGCTAGGCGGGACGTTGCCGGTATCGACGTACCCTGGCGGCAACTGACCGACATCGACTGCCGCCCAGACGACACCGGAGTCACTTCCCTGATAGGCGTAAAACTCATAGTCCCAGTGCTGAGGAGAGTTCACACGGATGAGCGTCGCAATTGGCGCAATAGCAAAGTGATCGACCGTGTTCTGGCTCGAACGGTCATTCGTGACCGTGTACGAGTAGGTCCACGCGCCCGAATCTGGGTTGTACACGGCGCTGCCTTCGACTGTAACGCTGACCGCCTGCGTCGCCCTGATACCGTTGCTACTTAGCGTGGAATCAGCGTAGACAATCCTCGAATGACTCACGGTTCTATCGCGCTGCTGGGCGCGGGCACATACTCCGTAGACAACGATGCCAACCAGAGCAATACCTGCTCCGATGGCGGCCGCACGCCGCAGCAATCTATGAGCGTAGTTCATGGTATGGCCTTCTTGAGGGTCAGATGCCAGTGAGCGACGCTTTCCTTCGTATATACGTGGAAGTACTTCCTCACCAAGAGGTAGGCTCGCCGTCGTTGGTCCAGAGTGAACTGCGTGATCTTGAAGTCAACCTGCGTGCCCTTCCTGTGACCACAATGGCAGGGCGACACCCAATTTGGAGGACGAGGGCAGACGCCCGCTTGCTCGACATCGAACACACCGCCCCACATCAAACTCAGATCATTGTAACAGAAGTTCGGACGGCCCCGCGCCGGCCCTCCCCATAGGTAGGCCATGTTTTGTAGGGTGGCGACCATCTCGGGTGTGCCATAGTGATTGATTGTCGCCGCCGAAGGATAGAACTCTCATACGCGCAGGCGTCAGTCTAGCCCCGTCCGGGGCTCCGCTACAGCGGGAATCCCCCCGCCCGGCCCCCGGGCTCACCCCGCGGGGCCCTCCGCGCCCCCTCGCCGCCTCGTCTCCGCCACCCGCCGAACCCCTCCTTCCGGCCGTCGGCGCGCACTCGTCCCTCCGCGGTCGCCCCCCCGCGCCCGCTCGCACTCGCCCTCGGGGACCCCTTCCCCCACGGCCCTGCCACCACGCGACGCTCACCCCGGCACCGCCACTCCCGCCCACGGCCCGGCGCGCGCCTCCACCCCACGCCGCTCCAGGTGCGCGAGGATCCGCCGCACCACCGCCGGCTCGGTGATGAACGCCACGATCCGCGCCGCGCTACCGCAGCCGGGACACACCTCCACCTCCACCCGGAACACCAGCCGCAGCAGCTCCGCCCAGCGCCGCCGACGCGCCTTGAGCGCCGGCCAGTCCCCCGCCGGCTCCGACGGCGACGTCACGACCGGCGCTGACGCCACCAGTTCCACCCCGCACCGTCGCCACCACACCCGTCGCCGCGTCGCATAAGCCCCCGCGTAGCGCACCCGCACCTCGTAGCGCTCCGGCACGTGGTCCACCCAGCGCGCCACGAACTCCAGCGCCGCCATCCGGTGCACCCCGGCGTAGGGGCCCTCCGTCCGGTCCGCCACCAGCTCCACCTCCGCCCGCGCCGCGTCGTAGCGCAGCCGCGACTCGGCCACCGGCGCGCGGGCGCTGTAGCGGGCCACCCGCAGCAGCGCCGCGCCGTCCTCGATCCGCGGCCCCAGGTACGCGCCGAACCCCGAGTGCGGCCAGGCCAGCATGCCCGCCGCCGCGTCCTCCTCCAGCCAGCCCTGGCGCACAAACGCGGCGAGCACCGATCTCCGCCACAGTTCCTCCAGCACCGTCGCGTCCGGTTCCGGCAGCGGCACGAACGAGCCGTCCCGGCGGAACGCGCCATCGCTCATCAGCACGTGCAGGTGCGGATGCCAGTGCGCCACCGTGCCGAACGTCTGCACGCACACGATCAGCCCCGGCACCGCCGCGGGGCACCCGCCGCAGGCGGGTCCGCCCAGCGCCGCCTGCACGTAGGCGCGCAGCGTGCGCGCGGCCAGCCGGCTCAGGAGCCCCAGCCGGCGGCGGTCATGGGCAAAGTAGGGCCGCAGCCGCTTCGGCACCGTCAGCACCACCTGCTCGTGGACCCGCTCGAGCGTCTCGAAGTGGTCCACCAGCACCCGGTAGAGCGGCGAGGCCTGCGGGCGCCGGGGCAGGTAGGGCGAAGTGCCGCGGGCGGGGCACGCCGCAGGAGCGGCAGTGGGTGCGCCAGGCGGCGCGGTCCCACCCGCGGCCTTCCCGGGGGCGGATCCGGCCGGCATCCGCTCCATGCCGGGCAACGAGCATCACGATCAGTGGCTTGCGTACGAGCGGCTCGGCGAACCGGACGCGGCAGCCGATGCTTGCGAGCGCGGGATCCGGCTCGGGTCCACGGACGGCTGGGAGCGGTCGCATCTCGGGTGGATCCGGATCCAGCAGGGCCGGCTCGCGGACGGCGTCGATCTTATGAAGGAGGCGCTCCGCCGGGAGCCAGGGACCGTGGACTACCTGTACGGCTTGGGGTTCGCGCACCTGCTGCGCGGTGAACTCGGGGCCGCCGCCCAGGAGTTGGAGAAGGTGCTGAGCCTCCAGGCCGACCATGGTCCGGCGCGGCTGCACGCGGCGCGCGCCCGATGGCTGCAGGGAGAGCCACGGAGGGCGCTCGCGTTGCTGGAGGCGCCGGGGAGCGTTGCCGGGCTGGCGGCCGCCGATCTCCGGGCTCTCGCCGACTCGATCCGCGCGGGAATGCGGAGGGGGAGGTAGTTCGGTCAGGGCTGCGATGGGGAGAATTGGTCCGGGCACGGAGCATGGACATCCAGAACGGCGCGCTCGTCGTTCACCGGACGAAGAGCGGACGGATTCGGCGGGGCCGCTTTCACCGGAGCTTCTGGGTGAGCTCAGGTTCAAGGTCGGGCGGCTGATGCCGCTGGACAACAGTTGGAGCTTCAGCAACAGGTGCGCAAGCGGGCCAGCATCGAGAGGTTCCATCCCCACCAGATGCGGCACACCTTCGCATGCCAGATGGCGGAGGCGGTCCCATGCTATCGGAGCCCGACCGAGTACCGCTGTGAACCGAGATCAGTGGCGGTCAGCGGGTGTCTCGCTCAATTAGGGGGCAGAGCGGGCACCGCCAGCGTGCGTGCCATCGCTGGCCTGCGGTGCGCGCCCGCTCCGCAACCGTGGAAGGTCACCAGGCCTGGCCTGGGCCGACTCGGATCACGGGCGCGAGATCCAGGCGGGCCGTCGGCGCCTCTCGCACGGCTCATCCCTCCACGCCCATCTTCGCCATCAGGCCGAGGATGCGCCGATCGTTGGCCTCGACGTGGCGAAGGATCTCGCCCACCTTCGTGGCCACTTCCGCGACCGGGGGTGCCGTCTTCAGCGCTTCGAGGCGGGCGATGGCGTCGAGGATCAGCCGGTCCTGGTGGGCGAGGTGCTTCATGATGACCTCGATCTCCTCCTCGGCCTTCCGGTTGATCTCGAAGTCGACCTCGGACGCGAGCCGGTCCTTCTGGGCCTGGCGGTTCTGGCTCATCATGACCACCGGGCCGGTGTAGGCGGCCTGGAAGCTCAGCACCAGGTTCAGCAGGATGAAGGGATACGGGTCCCAAGCCTTCCACGCGCCGGGGTGCATTCTCACGTACGCGATCAGGTACACGTTGAACGCGATCCAGGCAAACAGGAGCAGGCTCTG
>Ga0315286_10006871_pt1 | contig 11086 bp, 7 predicted proteins | sample YL17G10_0_MG_FD_205038 | JGI IMG/M metagenome (GOLD analysis project Ga0315286, IMG submission 205038) | Sediment microbial communities from Yellowstone Lake, YNP, Wyoming, USA - YL17G10_0 | ecosystem: Environmental > Aquatic > Freshwater > Lake > Sediment | place: USA: Wyoming | collected...
CGCGCTGTCGGCCTACACGCAGTACGACTCGGAGTCGCGCAACCTCGGTCTCAATACCCGCCTGCGGTGGACGGTGTCCCCCGAGACCGACCTTTTCCTGGTCGTCAACCGCGGCTGGCAGCGGCCGCTGGACGAGAACGGCTGGACCCACCTGGCGCCGGTGTCCGACCAGGCGATCGTCAAGCTCCGCCACACCTGGCGGAAGTAGGCGCCGCCGCCGCGTCGCTGATCGCCCCCCCACTTTCATTCCCAGGTACCTGGTATCACACTGTTGCACTTTCGCTGGTAGACTTCCCCCGTCGTTGGACGCCGGAGGAGGATCGATGCCGCGAGCACCCCGAGTCTTCGTGGAGGGCGCCATTTACCACGTCTACTGCCGCGTCGGCCGCGGCGAGCCCGTCTTCACGGAAGAGACGGAGGTTGTCGACCTTTTGAGCCTTCTGCGCGAGCTCAAGGCGCGTGACGAGCTGACGATCTTCGCGTGGTGCGTGATGGCGAACCACTACCACCTCGCGCTACGCAGCGCCACGGTGCCGCTGTGGCGAACCATGCGACTGCTGCAGGGCCGCTTCTCCAAAGCGTACAACCGGCGCCGGGATCTCTACGGGCCGCTGTGGCAGGGCCGCTACCGCTCGAAGCTGGTGTCGGGTGAGCGGCATCTCAACCAGGTGATCTCGTACATCCACCTCAACCCGGTCTCGGCTGGACTGGTGCGCGACGCGGCGGCGTACCCGTGGAGCGGGCATCGCGAGCTGTTGGGGAGGGCCGATGACCCGCTGGTCGACGTCGAGGCCGCGCTCATCGGCTTCGGTGAGCCGATCGATGTCGCTTGCACCTCGTACGCCAAGGCGCTCGCCGAGATCTCCGGGACCACCTGGGTCGATCGAGGTCCGGGCAGCCTCCCTTGGTGGACTACGAGCCGCCGGCCGGCCGCGCAGGTCTCGGCGTCACGTCCGGTCGTCGACGCGCTTGGTGCTTCGACGGCGCCCGATCGCCCGCGCCTGGCGGCCGCCGACTTCCTCGAGTTGGCGGCAAGGGCGATCGGTACCACGGAGGCCGAGCTGCAGTCTCCACGTCGGGGATCGGGACTCACGCGCCAGCGCGAGCTGATCTCGCTGCTCGGGGCAGAGCTGTTCGGCGTCCGTGTCAGGGATCTTGCGGCGGCGCTCGGCCGCAACCCCGGCAGCGTCAGCCGCTGGATCAACGCCGCCGGGGAGCGCCGCACTCGCGACGCGGCCTATCGCCGGTCCGCCGAGGAGCTTACCGCGGTGATCATCGAGGCGGCGCGCTCGCTGCGTGCCACGCGATCAGGGTTCATCTTCGAGAGCGGCCCCTCGTCGTTCCCGGCCTGACCCGCCGTCGCTTGTCCGCAACAATGAGGTACCTGGTACCCGAAGGGCACCGGAAAGTGCAACAGTGTGGTACCTGGTACCTCAGTAAAGGGTCACCAGGCGAGGAGCTTGTTGGCGCGGTCGTAGGCGTCGGAGGCGAGGGAGGTGTTATGGACGCCCCTTGCGTCGACCAACGCCTGGTGAATGCGCTCGGCTTCGGCCAGCGACTTCTTGTGCGACGCCGCAAGGGCGCCGCCCTCAGCGGCCATCTGTCCCTGTGCCCGCGCCATCAGCACGGCGAGCTCCTGCACCCGCTTCTGGTCCTCGTTGATCCAGTCGACCACCATCTCGTCGAAGCCGGCCTCGTGGCAGCCGACGCACGCTTTCTGCACGACCTTGACCACAGGCTCCTTCGCCGTCAGGTCGTGGCAGCCGACGCACTCGACCTCGGCCTTGGCCATGACGTCGGCCTCGCCCTTGACGTCGGTGCCGCGGAGTTGCCCCTTGTAGAGGCTCGCCTGCGCCTCATGGCAGCTCTCGCAGGTGCGCTTCTGCGCCTCACCGTGGTGGCAGCCCATGCACTGCTCGCGCTCGATCGTGGTCTTGCCGTGCTCCTCGATCGAGTGGCAGGTCTCGCAGCCGAGACCGGTCGCGAGGTGGCGGTTGTGGTCGTACTGCAGGCCGGAGAACGCAATGCGGGTGCCGAGGTGCGACGTGGAGTGGCACACGCGGCAGTACCCGGACGCCGAGGAGAGGACGACGTTGGGCGCCAGCGAGCCGGCGCCGGTCTTGGCGAGCACGTCGTTCGCGTCGGTGCGCGCGACGCGCAGCAGCTCGACGGCGTAGCGGATGTTGTGCTCGCCGCGCGAGTGCCGCACGAAGTCGACATTGTGGCGGGCGCGGGCAAGCTGGGCCTTGAGAGGCTCGCCGCGGCTGCCGGCGGCGCGCGCGCGAGCCTCGGCACGGGTGACGGCGCCGGAGACGTCGGCGAGCAGCGTGGCGACCTCGTTGATCCAGTCGTCGACCATCCGGTCGAACCCCTGCCCATGGCAGGTCACGCACGACTTGCGGAGCTGCTCGGCGCCCTTGCGGGGGTCGCCGCCCGGCTCGCCGTGGCACGAGTCGCAGGCGACGCGCGCCAGGAACATCGTCGACGGCGTGTCCGGCACGCCTTCGCCGCCGATGCCGATGTACATCTGCTCCTGCGGCGTGTGCGTCGGCTTGTGGCAGTTCTCGCAGCGCTCGCCGAGCGCCGCGGCCATCTGGATCTTGCCGTGCTCCATGCGGTTGTGGCAGCGCTTGCAGTCGATCTGCCGCCGCTTCAGGTGGATCTCGTGGACGCGGTCGATGTCGTCGTACGCCTCGATGCGGCTGACGTGGCACGACGCGCAGCGGTCGCGCGGCACGTTGGCGTCGCCGCGCACCACCTCGATGTGGCAGAGGTTGCAGCGGACGTTGCGCTTGAGGTAGGTGCCGTGGTCGAACTGGAACCCCTGGTGGGTGACCACGGTCGTCGGCGGGCCGTGGCAGACCAGGCAGCCCGTCACTGCCTGTCCCTTCTCCGCGCCCTTGAAGTGACACGTGAAGCACACCGCCTCGTCGACCCTGACGTGGGTTTCGTGACCGGCCTCGGCGACCGCCACCCCGGTGCCCGAGTGGCACGAGGTGCAGTGCAGCCGCTTGCCGCGGCGCGCCTCGCCGAGGTGGTTCTTGTGCGAGAAGTGGATGTTCTTGAGGAACGGCTTGTCGGTGTCGAGCTCCTGATGCTCGTGGCACGAAAGGCAGCGCTGGTCCGGTACCTCGGCGCGAAGCTGCGTCGTGAACAGCCCGAGGGCGTAGCGCAGGTAGGTCTCGGAGATCGCGTAGCGCCACTCGGCGTGGCAGCGGACGCAGGGGACGCCGGCGTGCGAGGAGTTCTGCCACATTGCGATGTACGGTCGCATGATGTGGCACGAGCCGCAGACCTTCTCGTTGGTCGAAACGAAGTAGAACACGCCGTGGAGGAGGACGAGGACGGCGAGTACGACGCCGCCGACCAGCAGCAGCGCCCGGCGGTGCTCGACGACGCCTTCCTTGATGGCGAACCAGAGGTGCGTCATGCGGCCACCCCCCACCCGGTCGCCCGTGGCCCGTGGCCCGTGGCCCGATTCCGGGGTGGCTGGGAACCGGCCACTTGCGCGTCACGAGGCACGGGCCACGGGCCACGGGCCACGGGCCACGAAACCTCTCGTCTGGCGCCCGGGCTCCGGGTCATGAATCACCTCCGCCCTCTGCGGCCTTGCGGCGTCGTTCTTCCATAATCCGCTCGTACTCGAGGGGGTGCTCTTCGATCATCTCCCGCTCGGTGATTTTTCCGGTGATGAACGTCTTGTTCATCGGAAACTTGTGCGGGTTGAGGTGGACGTTGTAGAAGTGCCAGATGACGATTGCGAGGGTGGCGAGCAGCGCCTCGTCGGAGTGCGCCTCCTTGGCGATGTCGGTCACCCACTTGGGCACGTGCCGCAGGAAGAACTCGGTGAACCACAGCATGGTGCCGGAGCCGATCATGATGACCATGCCCCAGTACACCGCCCAGTAGTCGAACTTCTCGACGTAGGAGAAGCGGTCGTAGCGCGGCCGCTCGCCGGTGCGGCCGAGGTAGTACTTGATCTGCTGCCATGCGTCCTTGGCGTCCTGCGGCATCGGGATGAGCTGGACCAGCGTCCGTCGCCCCTCGCGGGTAGCGACGATGAACACGAGATGCCACAGCCCGGCGATGATCAGCCCCGTGGCCGCGATGCGGTGGAAGATCGGCGAGAAGTCGGGGCCGCCGAAGAAGGCGATGATCGGCTTCGCCCAGGCGCTTTCGTGGAACTTGAGTGGCAGGCCGGTGACGACCAGCAGGATCACCGACAGCGCCATCAGCGCGTGCTGCAGCCGCAGCTCGAGCGAGAGCCGCACGAAAACCTCGCCGGTGGTCGCGGTGGCGGCCTCGACATGCTCGTCGAGCCGGGCCGCGGTCTTCTCCTGCCGTCGCTGGATGGTCAGCTCGCGCCTGACCCAGGTGGCGAAGCGCGACCGCATCCGGCTCTCCATCCGTCTCGCGCGCTCGGCCGCCTCCGCGGGCGACAGCCGATGCGCCCGCTCGAGCTCGCCGGCCACGGCGTCGCGCAGGGCGTCGTCTCGCTCACTCACCGCCGTGTCCTCCCGCGTGACGCATCCGCAGCTTCTTCACCAGGTCCATGAGGATATGGATGATCAGCCCGATCAGAGTCGAGGTGGTCAGCACCTTGAAGAAGAGCGCCACCCAGTAGATGATCCCCGAGCTCCTGCTCGACGGGTCGATGTGGAAGTGGCCGCGGGCGTAGTTCGCGTTGGCGCCCTCGTGGCAATCGGACTTGCCGCAGGTCGCCGGGATGTTCGCCGGGTAGACCGACGACGCCGGGTCGCCCGCGGGGAGCACGGAGTGGGCGGTATGGCACGAGGCGCACTGCGCCACCCGCTTCGACCCGAGCTCGTTGGCGATGCCGTGGAACGAGTGCTTGAACGTCTTCACCGGGTTGATCGGGATGTTGAACTTGGTGTTGAACGCCACCGAGCCGTGGCAGTGCGAGCATGTCTCGGGGATGTTGCCGACCGCCACGTCCGAGGAGTTCTCCTTGACCGCCATGATCGAGTGCTCGCCGTGGCAGTCGGTGCACGACGGCGCCTCGAGGTTGCCCTTGCCGAGCAGTGCGCGCCCGTGCACCGAGCGCTGGTACTGCGCGTAGACGTCGAGGTGACAGCGGCCGCAGGTTTCCGGCACCCTCGCCTTGTTGACCCGCGACGCCGGGTCGTCGTGCTTGAGCACCAGGTGGGTGCCGTGGCAGTCCTGGCACAGCGGCGCCTTGATGTTGCCGGCCAGGCGCAAGCGGCCGTGTACGGACTTGGTGTAGGCATCGTAATTGACGTCTTGCGGCGCGCCGACCGGGTTGGTGGCGAAGTGGCAGCGCTGGCAGTTGACAGTGGCGAGCGCGTCGGCGTGCGGGATCTTCTCGACATCCGCGTGGCAGTCGGTGCACTGCCACCTGGCGTGGATCGAGCGCTTCAGCTCGCCCTCGTCGATGAACAGCGGCCGCACGCTGCCGTCGCTCGCCACCTTCTTGAACTCGCTGCGGCCGTGGCAGATCAGGCACTGGCGCAGGACGGGCGGCTGGTTGCCGGCGGCCGGCGCCGCGGCCGGCGGCTGCTGTGCCGCCGCGACGGTCGCCGAGAGCGCAGCGATGAGCACGGCCGCGCGCATCACCGGGCCTCCCCCTTTCCGGCGCGAGGCTCGGCGGGAGGCTTCTGCTCGCCGAACTCCCGGCGGTACTCGATGCCGTGCTCCCGCCTCATGCGGCTCGTACTGATCCGGCCGGTGAGAAAGGTGCTCTGCAGGGGGAAGTTGCCCGGCGACAGGTGAACGATGTAGAGGTGCCAGCCGAACAGCAGCGCAAAGAGGATCAGCCCCTCGTAGCCGTGCACGATCGTGGTGACGTCGAACACCCACTTCGGCATCACCATCATCGCGGCCGTGTGCAACCAGAGGACGAGGCCGGTCGCCACCATGGTCAGCGAGCCGATTCCGGCGCCCCAGTACTGCAGCTTCTGTAGCGGCGTGAAGCGGCCGAACTCCGGCATGGCGCCACGCCGCCCGAGCAGGAACGCGAGGAGCGTGCCGGTGTCACGGAAGTCCTGAGTCTTGGGCCTCATCTCCATGAGCTGCCGGTGGCCGCGCTCGGAGAAGACGACATAGACGAAGTGCCACCCCACGAGCAGCATCAGCCCGACGGCAGAGACCCGGTGAATCGTGCCGCGCGCCTCGATCCCGCCCTCGAGGGAGATCAGCGTGCGGCCGAGCCAGGTGTCGCCGGCGAACAGGCCCAGTCCGGTGAGGGTGAGCACGACGAGCGTGATCAGCAGCACCCAGTGCTGCGCCAGCTCGTTGGCGGTGAACCGCTGGATCTCGCGGGGAACCCCGTTGCGCCGCTCAGTCACGGCCCGACCTCCTCCGTCGCCACGTACCGACCTGCTCGATCACGATGTAGGTGAGGAGTACGGCGATGAGGGCGGCGATCAAGATCCGCACCGCGACCCGGAGGAACGGCACCTCGCTCGTTGCTTGAGGCGCCTGCCGCACCAACGCCAATCCGCGCCCCAGGATGATCCCCAGTGCCATTCGCAACGCCCCCCGCGTGACTTTATCACGTTCGAGTCAGGCGACTGTCATGTGGTAGCTTCAGCTCGAGAGAAGGCGCGTGAGAGCCTCGCCATCCACAGACCGGCCGCTTCCTGGCCGCACTCCCGTCTCGATCGCACGGGCGCTCGTGATCGCTGCGGCCGTGGCCATGACGTCCGCGGCGCCGGATCTGCTTGGCTCGCCGTTCGGGGTCAACGCCCACATCCCGCCGCCCGAGGTGCTCGACGCCATCGCGGCCTCGGGCGCTCGCTGGGTTCGCATCGACGTCCTGTGGTCGGCGGTCGAGCCGGCGCCCGGCAGCTTCCACTGGGACACCTACGATGCGCTCGCCGACCAGGCGCTCGCTCGCGGGCTGCGCCTCTACGCCACCGTTTCCGACACGCCGGCGTGGGCCACCGACGGGCCGCCGGGAAGGGGCGTGCCGCGTGACAGCGCCGACTGGTACGACATCTGCTTCCGCGCCGCCTCGCGCTACCGCGGGCGTATCGATTACTGGGGAATGTGGAACGAGCCGAACGACCCGCGGTCCTGGGCTGGCGGGCGCGACGAGTACATCGACGTGATCCTCAAGCCCGGCGGCCAGGCCGTGCATGCCGCCAACCCGGCGGCGCGCGTCTGCGGCCCGGAGCTCGCGCACCTGCAGTCCCTGAATTGGGACCGATGGCTGCGCGATGTCCTCGGGCGAGCCTCCGGCGATCTCGACGTCGTCACCCACCACCTCTACCCCGACGGCGGCTCGTCGTACTCGGTCGTCAAGCAGCTCGACCGCGGCTCGCGGTACCCGTGGGACCCGCCCTCGGTGAGGAAGGTGCTGCAGGACAACGGTTGGTCGGGCCGGCCGTTCTGGCTGACCGAGGCGGGGTGCGGCAGCGGCGCGGTGGGTGAGGCGGCGCAGGCGGCATTCGTGAGCAACCTCCTTGCGGATCTGTTCGGTCCGCAGCGCGCCGTGAGCTGGGTCGACCGGGTGTTCCTCTACGAGATCAACGACGACCCGCGTTATCCCGCGGGGTTCGGGCTGCTCGGCCCGCCGCCCGCCTACGCCGAGAAGGCCGCATACGGGGAGCTGCAGCGGGTCGCCGCCGCGATGCCCATCGACGACGCCGAGATCGTGCGCGTCGAGCTGCCGCGGTGGCTGCCGCCGTCCGCTGCCGCTCGCGGTGTGATCGAGGTCCGCAACACCGGCACGACGACCTGGAGCTTCTCCGGCGGCTACCGCCTCGCGGCGGGCGACGACGACGATCCCTTCACCGCGATCCGCCACGACCTCGATCCCGGCGAGACGGTAGCTCCCGGCGCGACACGAGCGTTCGCCTTCGACGTTGCCGCTCCCGCCGTCGAGACCATCGTGGGCCAGCCTCTGGAGAGCGACTGGCGGATGGTGCGGGAGGGCCGCTGGCGCTTCGGCGAGATCGCGCTGGCGAGGATCGCCGTCAGCCTGGCAGCGCCTGGCGAGGTCTCCTACCTGCCTTTCGCGATGGGGCTCGTCGACGGCCTCGGGCGCGTGTGGAGCAGCGACGTCGTTCTTCACAACCGGGGCGCGATCGCCCTCGCAGGCCGGATCAGCTTGCTCGTTCCCGGGGGCGACAACGAGCACGCGCGCGGCGTGAGCGTCATCGTCGCGCCGGGCGCCAGCCTGACGCTTACCGACGTCGTTACCCGGCAGCTCGGCATCGGCGGGCGCGGCGTGCTCCGCGTCGACGCCGACTCCGGCGACCTCCTGGCCGGCTGCACGACGGCGGTGAGCGGCGGCGCCGGCCGGTACGCCGCCTTCACCCGCGGCGAGCCGGGCGACTCGGCGGTTACGGGGGGAGACGCGGGCCGGCTGCTCCGCCTGGCGCACGACGCGGACGGAAGCTCGCCCCACTCCGACCTCCTCCTCCTCAACCCCGCGGGCGAGGCCACGACCGTCGACGTCGATCTGCTCGACGACGCCGGCAGCATGCTGGGCCAGCGAACGTACGCGCTCGCGCCGTTCGCGGTCGTGTACCGGGAGGACGTTCTCGGCGAGGTAGCAGCCGGCGCGATCGCCCATGGACAGGCGGTCGTGCGGCCGGCGAGCGGCGCCGCCGGCGTGCTCGCATGGACGCTGACCAGCGACCTTCGCTCGGGTGACCCCACGATAGCGGCGGTCGCCGTTCCTACCGGTGAGCCGTTCATCCTCGCGCCGGCAGGAGGGGCATCGCGGCTGCGCGGCGGCGCATGGCGTACCGACGTGCAGCTCTTCGGCGCCGGCGGGGGGTCCGCTGCCGTCACGCTCACGCTTCTGACGCCGGCCGGCCAGACGCCGCGGCGCCGGGATGTCGAGCTGGCGGTGCCGGGCGGAGCGGGGATCGCCGTCGAAGGCGCGCTCGACTCGCTGTTCGGCTTCAGGGGCGCCGGCGCGCTGCTGGTGACGCCGCGCTCGAGCTTCGTCGCGGCTGCCGGGGGCACCTCGCTGACCCGCGTCCCGATGCCGTTCGGGCAGGCAGTCGCGGCCACGCCCGTCAGCCGTGCGGTGGGCGACGGCGGCGAGTGCCGGCTGTTCCCCATCACGCGAGTCAAGGGCGCCGGAGGGGCGCGGACTCACCTCGGGCTGGTGAACCTGAGCGCCGGCCCGATCGTCGTCACGGCGCACTTCATCGACGCGAACGGTTTGGCGCTGCGCCTGCTGCCGATCCGCCTTGCCGGCGGGGAGTGGCAGCAGGTCGCCGATGTCCTCAAGGCGGCGCCGACGATCAACGGCCAAAACTGCTACGCGGTGCTGCGGACCGCCACTCCGGGCGGGCGTTTCCTGGCCTACGCCACCGTGGTCGACGGCGCCACCGGTGATCCCATGACAGTGCCCTGCATCTGATTCGCGACCGCTTCTCAGGGTCGATTGCGCCGGGCCAGTACTACCTGGTCCAGGAGGCGCAGGCGACCCGCGGCACGACCAACCTCCCCACCTGGGACGCGACGGGCACGACCCGGCGATCGCCTTCATTACCCTGGACGTTGACGGCGACGGGATCGCGGACAGGATCGACCTGGGTAACGACCTGCTCGTGCCGGTGTTCGCCCGGACCTCGGCCGACCAGTGCCAGATCTCCGACCTGACGGCCTCCGGCGCTCCCGGCGGCCGTCTCATTCTCGGCGGCCCGCGGCCCTATACTCGCCGGCGGGCGGCTGGCCCGGGGGAGGCGATGCCGACGTTCATCACGGCGTGCCCGAGAAACTGCTACAGCACCTGCGCCATGCGGGTCGAGGTGCGCGACGGGCGGTTGGTCGGGATCAGCGCGCACCCGGGCAACGACGCCACCGCCGGCGGGCCGTGCCTGAAGGGTCTCTCATACATCGAGCGGGTGTACTCACCCGATCGGCTGCTGCACCCGCTGCGCCGCCGCGCCGGCGGGGGATTCGAGCGCGTCTCCTGGGACGATGCCCTCGACCTCGTCGCCGGGAAGCTCGCCGCGCTGCGCCGCGATCCCGGGCCGCGCAGCGTGCTGTACTACTCCGGCAGCGGCACCAAGGGGTTGATGAACTCGGTGGCACCGGCCTTCTGGCGGATGTACGGCGGCTGCACGACGACCTACGGCGACCTCTGCTGGCCCGCCGGCCTCGAGGCCACCCGCCTCACCCTCGGCGACAACCGCCACAGCGCGCCGCCCGACATCGCCAACGCCCGGCTGATCGTGCTGTGGGGCAAGAACCCGGCCGAGACCAACATCCACCAGATGGCGTTCGTCGAGCGGGCGCTCGACCGCGGCGCGCGCCTGATCGTGGTCGACCCGCGGCGCACCGAGTCGGCCGAGTCCGCCGAGCTGCTCGTGCAGATCACTCCCGGCACCGACGGCGCGCTGGCGCTCGGCATCGCGCACGTGCTGGTTGCGCGAGGATGGGCGGACGAGGCTTTTCTGGCGGCGCACGCCCTCGGCTCTGACGCCTTCCGCGCCATGCTTGCCGAGTACCCGCCGGAGCGGGTCTCAGCCATCACCGGCGTGGGAGAGCCGGTGATCGAGCGGCTCGCCGAGGCGATCGGCACCGTCAAGCCGATGACGATCTGCGCCGGCTTCGGCATGCAGCGCTACACCAACTCGGGCCAGGCGATGAGGGCGATCATCGCGCTGCTGGCGCTGACCGGCAACATCGGGCGGCCCGGCGCCGGCTGGGTGTACGCCAACCTGCAGAGCCACATCTTCTCGACGCCGAAGGACCCGCTCGCCTTCTTCCCGCCGGCGGGCGACGAGGGGCCGGTCCGCGTCTCCATCTCGACCGCGCGGCTCGGCGCCGGCGTTCTCGCGCAGCGCGATCCGCCGGTTCGCATGGCGTGGATCGAGCGCGGCAACCCGGTCACCCAGCAGCCGCACACCGGCGAGGTGCTGCGCGCGCTGCGCTCGCTCGACTTTCGGGTCGTCGTGGACCAGTTCCTCACCGACACCGCGCGCGAGGCCGACATCGTCCTGCCCGCGAAGTCGATGTTCGAGCAGACCGACGTGATCGGCGCCTACTGGCACGACTACCTGCAGCTCAAGCAGAAGGCGATCGAGCCGCCGGGCGAGGTGAAGCCGGAGTCCGAGGTCTACCGGCGGCTCGCCGAGCG
>Ga0315286_10006873_pt1 | contig 11085 bp, 8 predicted proteins | sample YL17G10_0_MG_FD_205038 | JGI IMG/M metagenome (GOLD analysis project Ga0315286, IMG submission 205038) | Sediment microbial communities from Yellowstone Lake, YNP, Wyoming, USA - YL17G10_0 | ecosystem: Environmental > Aquatic > Freshwater > Lake > Sediment | place: USA: Wyoming | collected...
AGGGATTGTGATGAGAATTTACAGGTCAAGGGTATAAAATTATATTAAAACCGAGATGACCAAATCATTTGCGCACGAAAATTCATTGCCGCTCAGTGTGATCATCTGCACCTATAATCGCGCGGATCTACTGAACATGTCTCTGGAGAGTCTCACAAGGCAAACGTTGTCGAAGGACAAATTTGAAGTTATCCTTATTGATGACGGTTCATCGGATCACACAAAGGATGTGTCAAGTGCTTTTCATTCAGTCCTTCCCCTGAAGTATTTTTATCAGAACAATGCCGGCCTGGCGTCTGCACGAAATCATGGTATTTTTGCTGCTCGAGGGGAAATCCTCCTCTTCCTAGATGACGATGACATTGCAACTCCATCGCTCATCGAAGAGCATATGAAGACCCATCAGAAATATCCAGGGGAGAATTTCGCAGTGTTACATTACACCACCTGGGCTCCTCATATTTCAGTCACTCCTTTAATGCATTTTATAACAGAGGTGGGCTGTTTCCTTTTTGCTTATCCGCATATAAAGCATGGAGATATACTTGATTATAAAAACTTCTGGGGAGGTCGCACCTCTTGTAAAAGATCATTTTTACTTAACCATGGCATTTTTAATCCGGTTTTCAAATTTGGCAACGAGGATACAGAGATAGGATACAGATTATCCAGATACAATTTAAGAGTTGTTTATAATGCGAATGCCATTGCCTATATGATCAGACCAATAGATTTCGAAGGCTTTTGTCAGAGGCTTATCAAACAGGGAAAGTCTAATTATATTTGCAGCACATTACACCATGACAAAGAAGTTCAGGAGTGGTGTGAAGTGGCAGGAGTTGCTGACAAATGGAAGGAGATAAAGTTGCGGTATAAAGCATTGATGATCTCCGCACGGGAACTTGATAAGATTGCCTTATCAAAACTTGAATTCGGGTTCAGTGTGGATGAACCTACCAGAAGATTGCTCTACCATGCATACTGGCAGGCATTTCAGGCCTGCAAAGTTAAGGGTCTCATGGAGGAAAGGGAGAAAGAAGAGCATTACAGATCAGAACCTGGCAAATCTGCTACAGGGGTTAAAGGAAGGATCGATTTTACCGTTATCGCAATAATATGCGCATACAACGAAGGCGATATTATCTATCACACTCTCAAGCATCTTATAGAGAACGGGATCTCTGTTTATTTGTTAGATCACAACTCTACTGACAACACTATGGAAGAGGCATCAAAATGGCTTGGAAAGGGTTTGATAAACATTGAAAAATTTCCACAAGAGAGCGGATTCCCTGAAGAGCTGTCAAATGTTTTTGCGCTAAGGTCCATTACGAAACGGGTCGAACAATTACACGGGATGCTGGGCGCGGACTGGTATATGCACTACGATGCCGATGAGTTCCGTGAGGCACCATGGCCGGCGATGACATTAAAAGAAGCTATCAGATTGGTAAATAACCTCGGGTACAATGCAATCAATTTCGAACTTTTCAATTTCAGACCAATAGACAATTCCTATGTGCCTGGATATGATGTGAGAGATTATATGCACTACTATGAACCTGCAGAAGAATTCAATGAAATGCAGATAAAGGCATGGAAAAATTTCGGCCAAGAGGTAGAGCTTTCAAGTACCGCCGGGCATATGGTTTCCTTTGAGGGACGGAGAGTTTTTCCCGTTAAATTCATCACTCTCCATTTTCCTGTAAGGAGCCAGGAACATGGAATGAAAAAGATTTTGCAGGAAAGGGCGAATCGTTTTGACAGGAAAGAGAAGGCTTTGGGATGGCATATTCAATACTCCACACTCGCTGAGAAGCAATCCCGTTTTATTTATGACAGGGCTAACTTGATTTTTTACAATCCAGACAAAGTCAGGGTAAAGCTCTTGACAGAGGCAGTTGTTAGGTTAGACTCCCCTAAAAAATTATAGGTGAGTCTTTTGATTATTTTATTCATTGAGCAAAGCCGCGGGATACATAGAGAAATTTTGATTAAAACACAATTATATCATGATACACATGACTGCAAATCTCATAGTAAGTGCATTTTCTAAAGAGGTTGGCAGGCCGCATTAGAGGACTATAAGGAGTCAATGGCCGTCGTTTTCATCATGTCTGTCATGTCAATAATGATATTTTAATGCAATTGTTGGTTAACTTAGAAGCATGACCAAAAAACATCTCTTAGCCCTTATTTTCTTCAGCACATCCATATTCCTTGCCTATTCAAATTCACTGAATGGCACCTGGGCGATGGATGACGTTGTCACCGGCAAACCGGTTGCCCTTGCGGATATAAAAGACTTCATTGGGTTCAGAAAAGTTGCTTATATAACGTTCATTCTGAATCAGTTAATAGCTCCTTTCAGTCCTTTGAATTTCAGACTGCTGAATATTCTCATCCATATTCTGAATACTGCCTTGGTCTACATCATTGCATTCAGGACAATCGCCCTCTGTCCCCCCTTGGGAAGGGGGGAATTAAAGGGGGGTGAAAATCTTGCCTTTTATGCCGCACTTTTCAGTGGTATTCTCTTCGGACTGCACCCTATCAACATCAACGCCGTCGCCTATATTGTCCAGAGGATGGCATCACTGGCAACTCTCTTTGTTCTCCTTGCTCTTCTCTCCTATATTGCTGCCGCACAAACAGCAGATAGACGGAAAGCGCTCCTCCTGTATATCTCCAGCGGATTACTGGTCGTTCTGGGGATTTTCTCGAAAGAGAATGCAGTAATGGCAATCCCGCTCATACTTATCTATGATTACGTCTTTCTTTCCCATTTCCAATGGAATCTTTTCAGAAAGAGAATGCTTCTTGTCTTTGGGATAGGAATTCTCTCTGTTGGTCTGGCCTTTTCTCTCCTGAAAATGCATTTTGCGCTTTTTGATGTGGTGAAGTTATTTTTCAGTCCCAATCAGCCCCTGACTGGAAGGGCGTGGATGGCAACTGATGTCTACTGGACTCCCCTTCAGCATATTTTTACAGAGTTCCGTGTTGTTTCAAGATACCTGCTTCTCATTGTATTCCCGCTTCCTGACCTGCTTATTTTCGACTGGTGGAGTTTTCCCATATCCGGGGGGATTACACATCCTATCACGACCATTCTTTCAGTACTCTTTATCCTGTCGCTGATCATTTTTTCGATATGGAAATTGAAACGCTACCCGATGCTGTGTTTTGGTATCCTCTGGTATCTCTGTGCCATATCCCTGGAAAGTTTTTTCGCCCTTGGTTCTGATCTTTATTTCGAGCACAGAAACTATCTCCCTGTTTCGGGTCTGTTCATTGGTTTAGCCGGGCAGATGATGATCTCTTTCTGGTCTAAGATGAACAGAAATATCATATTTTCTCTCATTGTCATCATTGCAATACTATCCGGGTCGCTCACCTTCTCAAGGAACTATGTCTGGAAAGATTCTCTCACCCTATGGGGAGATACATTATCAAAAGCCCCGTCGAATATCCGGGCAATGCTGGCTTTAGGAAATGCCCATTTAAAATTATCGGATATGGATAATGCGGAAAGATATTTTAAAGATGTTGTCCGGATAAGCAGCAAAGAGCAAAAAGTCCAGTATCTTGATGATTCGATATACAGCCTTGGAATGCTCTTTCTCTTTGGGGGCAAATTAGATGAGGCAAAAGCTCTGATAGGAAGATATGAGGTGTCTCTTGAATCTTACCGGATCCAAATCCTGAAAGGATTCTATAAGGCATCAACAAACGATATCGAGGGAGCCCTCGGAGTATACGAGGAGATCATACCAAAGACTGAAGGGAGAGATTTGGTTGTCGTATACAACCTTATGGGAGATGCATATCGCAGAAAGGGATTGTTGGATCAGGCGATAAATCAGTACACACGATCGATAGCACTCGACCCGGGCTTCTCTTCTGCCTATTATGGCATGGGCTTGACATATATGAGCAAAAGGGATATCGGGCATGCCTATGAATATTTCAGGAAAGCCCTGGCTATTGATCCGGATAATGTTCTTGCTCTGTCAGACATGGCGGACGTACTTCTGATCAGAAAGGCAAATCCCGAGGAGGCGCTTCGCTATGCCCGGCGGGCTGTTTCAAAGTCCCCACCCTTTTACCAGCCCTATCTTTCTCTGGGGAATGTCCTTATTGTCCTTCAAAAGGACAAAGAGGCAGAAGAATTCTACAAAAAAGCTCTCGAACACGGGGTCACAGCATATATGGTTCCCCTTAGCAAGGCAAGGGCATACTATTTGAGAGGTGATACAGAAAAAGCAAAGGAGCAGGTTTCTGAACTCAGGAAATTCAAAGACCTCCCCGAACAGATCAAAAATCTCATCGCACAAGAGTAAGTGGGAGGTATCCGCCGTTTAATCTTTTATGGCAGACGTTTCCTTCTGAGTAATTCTGGAGACCTTATATTCCAGGAGCGCCATCTTCTGACTTAACTCCTTGTTTTTGCTTTTGAGATCTGATACGACAAGCGAGAAATAGAGCATGGCGAAAACGAGCAGGAAAAAAATCAGTATAAATACCAGAGCGGGAGGGTAGCTGATTCCTAATCTGAGCGCGAGAGGATCAATCACGCGGTCTGCGAAGGAACTCAGAATAAGACATATCCCGATTACAAGCCAGATGATCGAAAGTTCTTCCCTGAATTTTTTTCTCCTGACGAGTTCAAAGATAAGCATAAACAGAAAAATGCCCATGAACAAAATCCCTATTCTTATACTGAATGCCAACTGTTATTCCTCCTTTCTTAAAAGTACCATGAGAATTGACAGAAACATCCTCATGACATAAATAAAGGGCCTGTAACCACTATGCATGGATTTGCCTCCCGGTTTTTCCCGCATGGTTACCGGAGCTTCCGTTACGGTAAATTTCATTTTGTGCATTGCCATGATGATATTCGCATCGGGGTAATCGAGAGGATAATTGTTCTCCTCAGCGAGATATGAGAAGACCTTCCTGTTGAGGATCTGGAACCCCGACGTTGGATCGGTAAACTGAACCCCTGTATACCATTGGGCGATTTTTGAAAAGAGCTGGACACCTGCTTTCCTGGCCAGACCCATCTTGTAGTCTCCTTGCAGGAACCGCGATCCAATGACTACATCTGCACCGGTCTGTTCCATGGCCTTGATGAGATTCTTTGCTGAAACCGGATCATGCTGTGCATCCCCGTCGATTGTAATGACATAGTCGTATACGAACTCTGTTGCAAAACGGAAACCGGTCTGCACAGCACCACCATAGCCTATATTGTAGGGGATGTCCAAAACCATGACGCCTGCATTTCTTGCAATTTCAGAGGTATGATCTGTAGATCCGTCATTGACGACCAGGATATCCGCAGTCGGATAGCAGTTCCTTACATCTTGAAGAACCCTGGCAATCGAGGCCTCTTCGTTATAAGCAGGAATTGTTATGAGATACGATTTCAACGGTATCTATTTTGCCGGATCAGGAGGCACTTTCGTTTGATTCATGTTGCTGACACAGACAGATAATCAGCAATGACTTTTTCCGGGGTTCCGATAGCCTGAATTTTTCCGTTGGTGAGCCATACGACCCTGTCACACAGATAGCTGATATCTTCCATGTTGTGAGAGACAAAAAGGATTGTTACCCCTTTTTCTCTGAACTGCTCTATCCTCTCTTTACTCTTTTTATTAAAATGTGCATCTCCCACTGCAAGGACTTCATCAATAATTAATATCTGAGGATGAACTTCCGTGGCAATCGAGAACCCGAGTCGTGCCACCATTCCGGAAGAGTAATTTTTGAGTGGTGTCCCGATGAAATCCTGCAGTTCTGAAAATTCGATGATACTCTGATACGCAGCGTCTATCTCTTTTTTCGAAAACCCGAGTATGGCTGCATGGAGATAGATATTTTCCCTGCCGGTGAGTTCAGGGTCAAACCCTGCACCGAGCTCAATTAAAGAGGCAATCGTCCCTTCAACCCGAACCCGCCCCTCCATTGGCTTGAGAACACCTGATATAACCTTTAAGAGAGTGCTTTTCCCTGCGCCATTGGATCCGATAATGCCCAATGATTCACCCTTTGTGATGGTGAGCGATATATCCCATAATGCCCAGAGCGTCCACGTTTCGGTCCTCTTGCCCTTAATATAATTGATCACAAATTCCTGAAATGAGTGCGGTCGTTCTCGTACGAGTCTGTAGGACACTGATATATTCTGAAGTTCAATACTGTTCATCAGAGGTAAAAGATTATTTTATGCCTGAATTTTCGGTATATAAGCAATCCGACGGCGAGTGAAAGAAAAGCAAAGAGCGATCCCAAAAGGACATGTTCTGTTTTTGGAATTGAAGTATCGTACAAAAATGCCCTGAAAAGGCTTATATAGTGGTAGACCGGGTTAAAAAAGACGAAATATGAATATTTTTCAGGAACGATTGAGATCGGGTAAAAAATGGCTGAAAGGTACATCCATGCAAGAAGCAATACGTCGTAAATGTAGATGATATCATGAAAGAAGACGGCGAGCGTTGATATCGTAAGGGATATACCCAGAGAAAATATGAAGATGAGAATGACAACAAAGGGTAAAAAGATAAGATCGTAGCTCAGAGTTGTTCCCGAGAAAAAAATAATTGCGAAGAGAGGGACAAGAGAAAAGATGAAATGCGCGAGCGATGAGATAACCACAGACAACGGGAAAATAGATATGGGGAGGTGTACCTTGTTAATGAGATTCCTGTTGGTCATAAAAGCCAACGCTGATACCTGAGTCCCCTGCGAAAAAAGCTGCCACATGATAAGACCTGATATGACGTATGTGGCATAATTTTGTATGGTACTCTTAAAGAAGCCTGAGAAAACAATATAGAAAATCAGCATGATCAACAAGGGGTCGAGCATAACCCAGAGGAAACCAAGAACTGACCGCTTGTATCTCTTCTTGATGTCTCTTGAGACGAGGTTCCTCAGCAGTTCCCTATATTTATAGAGTTCACGGAATTCCAGGAGATCGCTCATGCTTTATTGTGCTTTCGTGCCCGTTCCCATGGTTTCATGATGGCCTTTTGCTGTTCATAGAACCCACAGAGATTCAACTTCAGCAATAATGTCTCGCAGGTGAATGCCCGAGGATTTTAAAAGCATTATTTTATGTGGAGTGCATTTTATGACTTCATATCCAAGAGAACGTGAAAGTTTCTGAAGGATTAATTGAATCATAACGTATTATAGAAGATAGTGCTGAATTGTGAAAATATTTTTCATCCCAGTTCAAGGGAATTCTTACAGAAGTCATGCTGAAATCGTTTCAGCATCCAAAGTCAATACATTATGACTTTAACTTGTACATGATGCATACATGTGATATTCAGTCTGATATAATGAAAATAGTTATGGAATCCGGGTTCTTCGGTAAATTATTTATGTAAACAAAGTTTCTTGAATGATATATCAGTAAAGAGAGTTTTGGATAGACAAAATATCATCACCCTGATAATCCTGATAATTATCGGTATAATTTATTTTTTGTCTGGTATTACCCATGAGGGCCTCTGGATTGACGAAGCTTTTACAGCAACGGTCGTAAAGCTACCCTTGTCAGAAATATGGAAAACCATTGGATCTCATGATACCCATCCACCTCTTTATTACCTTCTCCTTCGGCTTCATGTTTCGATATTCGGCCATTCAGATTTTACGTTACGCTTATTTTCGGTTTTTGGAGCTTTAGCATTAGCCCTGTTAGGAATAGGTCCCATACGCCGGGCTTGTGGAGATAAAACAGGCATCTCTTATGTTTTTATGGTGCTTGTTACTCCGATTACCCTTGTATATGCCCAAGAGGCAAGAATGTATACGTGGGCTGCTTTTTTTGTTACCGGCTGTGTGTCATATGCCTATTTGGCTGCCACACAAGAAAAAAGGAACGACTGGTTAAAACTTGGTATCTTTACTATAGCTGCTGCGTACACTCATTATTACGCATTATTGGCTACGGTGATAAGCTATATTCTGCTCCTCGTCTGGTTATTGTTCAATAAAAAAAAGCAATTATCAATATATCTTCTCACTGCTGGCATTGTCATACTATGCTATATCCCTTGGATTATGAATTTATTGAGGCAAACTTTAGATGTAGTACATGATTTTTGGATCCCAAACGTTACCGTGACAACTTTATTGGATACTCTTCTCTATCCATATTCCTATCAATTTCTGACACCTAATCGTCCTTTGTATTCGAATATTGCCTACTGTATTTTTATCCTATTAGCTTTATTCGGTATCTTCAGATCACTTATCAATAAGAAAAAGGATGCGCTGTTGGCGATTTTTTCTCTGTCTGTTTTCATAGGAACCATAGTATCTGGCGCTATAGCTTCATATGCGATTCGTCCAATACTGGTGCCACGATTCATGATGCCCGCATTAGGATTATTTCTGCTGCCGGTTGCTTACGGACTTTCTCATATATCCAAACGCGTATTGCTTGTCTCCATCTGTTCCATAATCATAGGTTTTTCAATGCCACAAATAATCCAGATTAATAAACAACAATTCAAAGATCCCATGAAAGAAGTTTCTTCTTTTTTAAATGGGCATATGGAACCGGATGACACTTTCTTACACACTAATGTACTTACAGCAATAACTTTTTCGTACTATTTCCCGGGGCATATGCATTTTCTATATGCCTCTCAAGACCCCGATAATCATCAGCACCACATCTTTCCCAACATCATTGCAGGGCCGGATGTAAATAGATTCCTGAATGAACATAAAAAGGTGTGGCTTATTGGTAGGTCAAAATCACAAGAAAATACCATTAATAATTACTGGGTCACATCTGGCCAATTGAGAGTCGTTGACGGCTTGAGGAGATTTGCGCCTCCCTTTTCCTGGTTTGATATTGAATTAATCCAGGTTATAACCCCTTATCCCGACGGAACCTTTAGACTATCACGTCCAGTGAACGATGCACTGATCTCCTCAGTAGACCGTGTACAGATGGCAACCTCTATAATCAGAAAGAAATTTGGGGAAAGCTTTTCCTATTCCACTACCCCTCATTTTACTGATGTATCTGATGACCACTCAGCATTCAAGTATATTCAGAAGATGTATGAAGAGGGGATAACGAGTGGTTATCCGGACGGCACTTACCGGCCTGCTGAAAATGTGATTCGTGCGCAGATGGCGGCATTTATCGTCAGAGCAAAATTTGGGGAGAGTTTTACCTATAGCACAACTCCGTATTTCATCGACATACCGGCAAACCACGGGGCGTTCAAGTATATCCAAAAGATGTATGAGGAGGGTATTACAACCGGGGATATAGACAGAACTTATAGACCTTGTGATTATATTACGATGGATCATATGGAAACATGTCTTTCAAAGGCGTTTGATTGATGTAAATTCTCACGGCAACCTAACTTAAAAACCTGCCATTCCCTGACAGTATTTTGTATAAGCACAGATCTCTATCAGATTATTCCGAAAGAAGGAAGGAGGGGAATCAAGAGACTTTCTAATGATTTTATGTACATACAATGAAAATACTCCTCAATGGCACATATATTGCTCTCAAAAAAATAAGCCTACAGTTTTTTTTAAAAAATACTAATTTCTGGAGGATATTATGAAACGCTCTCGAAAAAGGGAGATACATTCCCCTCTGTTTTGTATTTTTTTTCTCCTATCAAGCTGTTTACTGTTCTGTCCATTGTATACCACAAGTGCACAGGAGATAACAGGAGTAGCTTTAGCCCCGGTAAATCCTCATTTCTTGGAATATATCACGAATGTTCAGACAAGAATATTGGGAAAGCAGGCATCTGATGGATACAGTCTGGGACTCATGCCATCCCCTCATGACATCTCTTATTTAACAGGCAAGAACATGGTTCGGACTCAGCAGGTTCTTGCTTTTCCTTCAAGTTATGATCTGCGAGCGCAGGGTAAGCTTACCCCTGTAAAGGATCAGGGAAACTGCGGCAGTTGCTGGACTTTCGGCACTTACGGATCGCTTGAATCAATGCTGATGCCCTCCGAGGTGTGGGATTTTTCGGAAAATAACCTCAAAAACACTCATGGCTTCGATCAGGAGCCATGTGCAGGGGGAAATGCCTATATGTCCGCAGCATATCTTTCCCGATGGGGAGGGCCCGTTCATGAGCAGGATGACCCCTATAATCCCTTATCCGGAGTATCTCCAATAGGTTCAATTGAAAAGAATCATTTGCAGGAAGCTCTGATTATTCCCGATAGAGCAGGGCCACTTGATAATGACAAGATAAAGCAGGCCCTTCTAACTTACGGCGGTCTTTACACAACAATGTACTGGAACAGTTCCTTTTATTATTCCCTCCAAGATTCGTATTACTACAATGGTACAAATAATTCAAACCATGCTGTGGTGATTGTCGGGTGGAACGATGGTTATCCGGCCTCATATTTTCCAACTGTCCCTCCAGGCAACGGGGCTTTTATCGTCAAAAACAGCTGGGGGAAAGGCTTCGGAGATTATGGCTATTTTTACATCTCATATTATGACTCTAACATTGGTACAGGTAATTTTGTATTCAACACTGCTGAAGCTGTTACAAATTATAGTCATATCTACCAGTATGACCCCCTTGGTTGGGTATCATCATTAGGGTATGGAACAACTTCTGCGTGGTTTGCAAATATCTTTCATGCATATACCGATGAAAAACTTCTTGCGGTCAGCTTCTATACGGCGTCTTTCGATTCTCCCTATGAAATGTACATATATAAAGAAGGTACTTCCAGCCCAGTAAGCGGCACTCTGGCGTATTCCCAGGCCGGTACTATTGCCGGGCCGGGTTATCATACCACTGCGCTCAATTCGCCCGTTTTTCTTTCTGCCGGCCAAAGGTTCTCAATTGTGATGCAACTGACAACCCCTGGGTATAATTATCCAATCCCGATTGAAAATAAGGTTGCTAACTATAGTAGCCTTGCTTCAGCTTACGCGGGAGAGAGCTATATCAGCTATGACGGAACTTCTTGGAGTGATATTACCAGTTACTACCCGAATACAAATGTCTGTATCAAGGCCTTCACCTTGGACTATCCGCTGTT
>Ga0315286_10006874_pt1 | contig 11083 bp, 9 predicted proteins | sample YL17G10_0_MG_FD_205038 | JGI IMG/M metagenome (GOLD analysis project Ga0315286, IMG submission 205038) | Sediment microbial communities from Yellowstone Lake, YNP, Wyoming, USA - YL17G10_0 | ecosystem: Environmental > Aquatic > Freshwater > Lake > Sediment | place: USA: Wyoming | collected...
TACATCGCGCGGCATCTGACTGCAACCGGGGAGGGTCATGCTTTTCCCCGCATGGCCATTGGTGCTACGGTTAGCCGTGCCAGACACGGAGGGAGGCACGTTATGAAGCTCACGGCGGTTTTCGAACCCGCAGAAGAAGGCGGATACATCGCCTTTGTGGAAGAGCTTCCCGGCGCAAACACGCAGGGAGAGACCCTCGAAGAGGCACGCGCCAATCTCGTTGACGCTGTGGCGCTCCTCCGACGGTCGGCCCTCACCCCACGACCTCCACGAACTCCGCGATGACCTTGAGCGCGCCCTCGTCGTCAGTGGTGAGCTCGATTGGCTGGAACTCTGGGTTCTCTGGCTTGAGCGTGATCTTCACGTGACGCCAGCCGCCTTCCGCGGATTCCACTTTCTCGCTCAGGTAGCGCTTGACCGTGTAGTGTTCCCCTGTTTCGGGGTCTTTGGCGTCACGGAGCTGAACCAGAACCGTCTTGCCCTGACGCGTGCCTTCGATGGTCCGGAAGAGACAGTACGATCCGTCGGGGATTCTCGGCTCCATCGACCGCCCGACTATCTGTGCAACGAATGCACCGCTGCGGAGGCGGTGCCCGGCATCGAGCTCAACCCAGTCGCCATCCCAGTTTGAGTCGAGATCCTGCACCTGCTGCGCCTCACCGAAAACGCCCGCCGCGGCCTTCAGGGGCACGAGTGGTACACACGACACGTACTTGGCCTCGTTGCGTGGCTTGACTAGCCGGAGACCCGGCTTGCGGGGACTCGCTTGACCCTCTTCGGACCTGCGGAACCATGATGTATCCGCTCGGAGGCCGTCTCGTAGGCTGTCGTCCCGCAGGTATCCCGCCAGTTTGCGGAAGTGCTTCACCATCGCCCCTTCGTCGGAAAGATCGCTCACGGCGATCTCGATTACCTCGTAGCCGTTGTTGCGCAACCAGGTGCGAATGCGCTGGTCCTGCTCCGCAGTGGCAGGGCTGCCGTGCAAATGCCCGCTCAACCCGTCGAGATAGATGCACACGCCTTCGTCCTCGCCATGATGCGGGGCGCGGTAGATGACGTCCGGCGTGGTTGTTCCGATCGCGCGGTCCAGTCGGATCTGCTCGCCTCGAATCCCCTCTTCGAAGCCAGCAGCAAGGACCAGGTGACGCAGCCGTCGTTCCGCTTCGTCGACCGGCTGCGTTCCCTCTGCGGGCTCCTTCGACGGTTGTTTGGCCGGGATCTCGTGCGATAGCGTCAGCCGCCCTCCCCACGCCTCGAGCCGCTCCTGCGCCGCCTTCCGGTCGAGGTGCTTGTGGTAGTAGCCGTTGCGGAAGGTCTGGAGGCAATCGATACACGAAGTCTCGCAAGCCGACGGGCAGTCCTCGACGACCTCGCGAGCAACGGCGGCGATCTCCTCGAAGCGCTCGCAGATCTGGTCCAGAAGTCCGGATCCGCCGGGCATCGGGTCCCACAGAAGCGCATCCACCTCGTCCCGATCGACGTGACCGATGACCAGGATCTGCAGGTCCTCCATGTGCATGTCGAGCACGCGCGTGGCGGCAAAGCGCAGCGCCTCGAGCACGCTGTAGGCCGTCTTTTGGTCCGGGCACACAGGGAGTGACAGCACGTCCGCGACCACGTCGGCGTAGAAGCCGAGCGGGGTGATCTTCCGGCCGCAACGTTCCTGGTGCGACTGCTCGAAATGCTCGCGCTGCTTGTCCGAGGACAGTGGCGAGACGCTCTGGCCACACACCGTGCACACGGGGTAGCCAAACCGAGCGGAGCGGCTGATGGCGCTCGACGCGCCGACGTTGACTAGCCGCAGCCGCACACCACGCCGATGATGTACGCTCTGCTCGCCCCAACGGTATGCCCGCCCGCCGTTGTGCTGGTCGCGCTCCAGTCCGTAGACCGCAACCCCCATCTGAAAGCGTAGCTCTTCTTCGTCAGAGATGTGCGATTGATGAACCAGGTCGACGTCGCACACGGCGATGGTTTGCAGCACCGTGGCGCCCAGGGTGGCGGGAGGTGTGCCAAGGTTCGTCGGCTTGACAGCTTGGCGCTCGGTCGAGATCTCGAACACCGGCATTTCCGCCCGCTGCTCGTCGATGTCGCGATGGAAGCGCCGGGCGACGAAGCGATTGCCGTTGGAGTAGATCAAATTGCCGGGCACGTACTCGCGCAGCGCCATGCTCGGCGGCCGCGGCAGCGCGAACGCCTTGGCCCCCGTGCGCCAGAAGGGGATCTCCGCCGTCCCCAGCACGGAGCCCACCTCGAGTCCGTAGCCAGGCAGGAACCCTTCGGCCGCGAGGACACCGAACGTGTTCACGTCGTCGTACCCTTCCGCCTCGCGGCGGGTGCGCCGCGCCGTGCCCTTGAGCCGCTTGACGAGAGCATCGCAGCGCTTGAAGAGGGCGTCGTCCTCAGGCTCCAGATCACCCTGCTTCTCGCGCACCGCGTTGAGGCGCCTGATCTGCTCCATGGCCCAGCGCAAGCGCCGCCCCAAACGGGCGATCACTTCTTCGAGCCCGCGCACCATCCCGCGCACGTGGGCGCGCAGCGCTTCCGGACGCGTCACCCTCCGGCCATCCCTGCCGGAAGGCAGCCTCTACGTATTTGGCGAGATCATCAGCGTTCCGGTCGATCAGCGCCCGAAGTGGTTCGAGCTCGAAGGACTTGTCCCGCACGAGGTGTCAGTTCCCTTTTTTCCGTCGCGTCTGGCCGGGCCGGGCCGCGTGTTCACGCGCGTTCTGCGCCTTCCACAACAGTGCTGGATGCCGGCGCAGGCGATCGGCAAGGGGCGCATCATCCGGAAACAACAGTTCTGGTCGAAGCTCGCCATGCTGGAGTCGCTCGGTGTACTCCCGCTCCGCGGGTGAGAGCCGAAGCCAAGGCTCGACCACCTGCCACGATGTCTGCCGGAGGTCCTCCGCTGTCGGACGCTCTCCCAGACGCAGCAACGGATGAAGGGTTTGGGCAACCAGCGGATCGGTGACGCGATCGAGACGGGCGAATCCATATTCCGGCAGAACCCGGCTCAACGTGCCGGACAAGGCGATGAAAATGCCCCGCGCCTGGTGTCCGAGTGTGTCCAACCCCCCGGCTCCAAAGTGGGCAACATCGTACAGGTCGCGTGGTGCGGCGCGGTCGAGAAGCGCGAGGAGCTTTCCCGCAACCAACTCGGCAGTCGACGCGACTCGACAAGCAACCGGCTCATCGCCCTCCGCCAGTTGCCAGAGCGTGCGCTCCTCGACGGGCTGCAGCGGAACTCGATAGAGGAAGTTCAGATCCACTTCGACCCGTCGCTGACCACCGAGCGCAGACTGGTAATTGAGAAAGAACTTCTGCCCCGCGTGCGCTTCGCGCGAGCGCTGTACCTGATAGCCGGCTCGACGAGCGATACGTTCGAGTGCGGCCGCTATGAGCGGGCGGTCGCTTTGCATCTGCTCGCGTTCCGAAGCTCCGGTATCATTGAAGTCGAGGTCGACCGACAAACGTCGTGGTGCGCCGTAGCATAGATTCAGGGCTGTGCCGCCCTTCAACGCAAGACGATCCCGTAGGGTCTCATCATGCCGAACGGCGCGCAGCAATTCACCGAGACGGAGGACGATTTCCAACGGGTCCAGCGCAAAATTCCAGCGACTCTGGAGTCGCTGGAGAGTCTCCCGGCTGGGGATCATCGCGGCGTGCCCTCGAAGCCGACATCGAGACTCAGATGAGCCGGGACGACGATGTTCCAGGGGCGTTGAAGCCTTCCACCACGTCGCTCACGTTCCAAGTAGAGTGGTTGCCGGGGGGCTCGACCTGCGAGCCGCCGAACGACGGTCGCCGTGTTGTCCGCAACGTCGGGGTGCCGCTCGAGGAACCAACCAACGGCCGCGTAAAGGATCTGGCGGTCGAGCAGCTTGAGATATGCTTCGAGCAGGTCAAGGTCGAGGTCCCGAAAGCCAGCGGCCGACTCGACGAGCTCGGCGATGCCACCCACCCACCTTGGTGTAGCGAAGCCGTCCGCGAGGGTGCGCTCGGGGCCGGTCACGCGCAGGACGGTGCCCAGCCGGTCGACCTTGCAAACCCCGAAATCGACTTGGTTGGCGCGCACCAATGCGGTCGGGTACGCGACAGACGGCCACTCCATGCCGTCCAGTCGAAGCGTGCGGCGGGGTTGTGCGGTGAAATAGGAGAAGCGGTTGAAGACGGAGTGCGCCGCCCCGAGAAGGTCGAGGGCCGTGTGATGCGACAGGATGGCGTCGGGGCGCAGGGCGGCGGCGACCAGATAGGGATCGGGGAGAAATCGTTTGGGATCACCCCCAGGGGGCACAACCACGTAGAGTCCCCGGGTGAGACGGCGGAGCCGGCCGGTCTTGGTGTAATACTTCGCTGCGCTTCGCGCCCGCGCCGCAGCGCGTGGACCCGCGACTGCGTCCGTCCAAGTCTCTAGAGTCAGGACCGGATGCTCGGCAAAGAGGGTTCCCGAGCCGACTGGTCGAGATGGACCTGACTTGCTGTTTTTATTCATAAGTGGGTAATTATTACCCCGTAGCGGTAGAAAATAGCAAGTGCCAAGCCGCAGCGGGGGTCGGTCACTCAAACAGCTTGCCTTGTTAGTCGCGTTGTCCGTACGCGGCCGGCGCCTCCGCGACGCGGCTCGGCTGCTCGCCGCGCTTCTCGGCCTCAATGTCCGCGAGGAGCTTCCGGTAACCGGCCTCGCCGAGCAAGTTGCGGGCGTGGAGGTGGCACTCGCGCCAGGATTCTTCGGCGCTCTGGGCGAGCTGCCAGTCGTAGAAGCGCGGACCGAGGCGGCTGGCGACGGGTTGGTGCTGCTTGGCGCGGTCGTCGTGGCCGAGGCCGTAGTCGGCGAGGCGCAGGGTCTCGGGGAGCATCCAGCCCTCGCCGTCATTCTGCTCGAGGAATGCCTCGATGCCCTTGTCGCGGTCGCCGCCGCAGGCGTGGATCCTCTCTTCGAGGTCGTGGAAGGCGACGAGCGACAGGATCGTGTGGCGCAGCTCGGGGTCTTTGTCCTTGTCGACGCGCCAGAAGCCGTTCGGCGGCAGTGAGCTGTATCCGCTGTTGATTAACGACGATGGGAGATCACAGTCCCGCAGAATCCATTCGAGGTCCGTGCGGGTCAGATCGGCTAGCAATGCAGCAACACAGTTGATGGCGGCTTTTCTCCGACAGCGCTCAGCATCCGAAACCGCCCATTTTGATCTCCATGGATGTGCCTGAGCCGTAGAGCGTGCCGCGATCCGCAACGATGACTCCGCGAACCAGCAACTCACCAACGACAGAGGAAAGGCTAGCTCCGCGAGGGTTTGCACAACAAAGGGCGTCGGCTTGAGTGCCGCAATTTCATCCAACACGAAGAAGCTCACATTGAGTCCGCCGAGGCGCATCCGTGCCTGGGCATCGAGAACGAATGAGTTGAAAAGACCGGACAGTGCAAATAGGTACGCAGGATTCTTGGTTCGCAGCGGATTGAGAGAATGATTGCAGGGGAAGTCCTTCGCTAGCGCAGCGATGAGTGTGCGAGCGTTTGTCGCGCTGCTTATATTCATCAGGGGGAGTTTCAATCCGAGCACGTCGCGTTCTTCACAAGTAGATCGATCGATCAGGTACTGCGGCTCAATCTGCTTGTGATCCCAAGCGAGGTCGCGCCACTCTGCAGATCGTCCCCTCCCGCTCACCCAGCCCTTCTGGCTGAAATCGAACTGCCCAATCATCCGCCCTTCGTAGAGCGGCAATGCCACATCCTCGACCCGATCGTCCGTTACCCAGGCATCCATCTCGCGTGAGAGAACAATGCCCGCCGGGATGCTGGCGCGCGGGATGGGCAGCATGTCGTAAGGCGGCTGGGCGCAACGGCGGTTGCCGTCGGGAAGCCGCTTCGCGCCTAAATCGGCCCACAACTCGGTGATCGGACGCCAGTCTCCCCTTAGCCAGCGGCTATACTCGTCGGGGCGGTAGCCGTCGGCCTCCCACTTCGGGCGCGGGGGGAAGAGCTTGGAGTCGTTAGTCATGTGGAACTCCGTAGCGTACTTGATGCCCCAGCTGTCGGGCCCATCATTGCCGAGAAGTACGGAGTTGGCGTAAATCTTATCGAGGATTTCGAGGTCGCGCTGCGACTGGATTTCGAGGATCGCCTTCGAGCGCGGACTAAAGCGCTCCACCTGGGCGCGGGTGTAGGGCGTCGCCAGCGCCTCTGCGCGTTCCCAATCCTCAAGACGAGTGCGAACGAAGGCAGTGTTGATCGCACCCGTCGTAGTACCCTTCTGCACGACGACACTGTTGAACTTGAAGCGGTAATAGATCGACGGAAAAATCTTGTTCCAGTTGATGAAGTTGAAAAGCCATTCCCAGCGGCAGCGATCGAGGAAGAGCTGGCGCAGACCGCGGGTGCCGTGGTCGGAGTAGAGACCCGAGGGCACGATGAAGCCGAGGCGGCCTTCCACGCGCCGGAGTGCGTGCGCCTGTTCGAGAAAGCCCTTGTAGAGGTTGAGATCCGCCGAACCTTGATGACGGAAGGCGTGTGCTGGGTCGGCAAAGCCGCGGCCCTTCGCGCGCGCGTCCCGCCAGCGAGCGTGGCTGGCGTCGTTCTCCCTCCCGCGCCCGATTGTGAAGCGGTCCTGGCTCTTGTCGTTCTCCGCCGGATCGCCGAAGGGGCTCGCGGCATAGGCCATGTAGTTCGACTGCGCGCGGAAGTCGGCGTTATAGTCGAGCCAGGCGCGTTCGATCTCGGCGCCTTCAAAGTTGGCCGACTGGTAGCGCAGCGCTTCCTGCTTGCCGTAGGTGCGGTATAGCGGGTCGATGTTGGAGAAGAACTCCTTGGAACTCGGCTTGGCGATGTCCCATGGGGGGTTGCCCTGCATCGCGTCAAAGCCGGAGCCCGCGGCGCGGAAGACGTCGGGGAACTCGAGCTCCCAATGGAAGAAGCGCTTGCGTGCCGCGACCTGCTCAGCGATCAGGCGGGTCTGCTCCGGCGGCGCGGCGAGCGTCGTCGGCAGCGGCGCGTGCTCTAGCGCGTCCGCCGGCCAGAACCAGCACGCACACCACAGATCCATCGCCGCCTTGAGCGAGCGCTACGCTGCCGACCCGACCAACTCCTCACGATAGATGCGGGCGCGCTCGACGCTGTCCTGGACAGGCAGGTCGTGCAGGCGTGCAAGCGTGGCGAGCGCGTCGGTGTGCACTTCGGCGGCCCGCTGCTGTAGATCCTGCGAAAACAACGTCCGGCCGTCCAGGAAGCGCCACAGGTCGGGCGCCAGCCGGTCCTTCACGAATGCCTTGATCGCCTTGGTGTGCGCCTCCTTCTCGAAATGCACACCGTTGCTGTGGCCTTTGTCGCCGGCCTCGCGGTTCTTCCACGCCATCACCGGGTAGTGCTGGAACTGGTCGAACCACGCGCCAACCAGAGCGTTGCCGCACTTGATCTTGTGGTCGAGGAACGAGAACGGCAGGGTGCGGTCCATGGTCTCAATCCACAGGGACAGGCGGCACAACTCCACCGCCAACGGGTCAAGATCGACGCCGTAGATGCAGCGCTCGACCACATGGCGGCGCAAGACGGCCTTCAGGCGCGGCTCTTCAGGGAAGGGAGTAGGCAGTTAAACGTTACCACACCAAGCGAAATCAAGGGAACCAGCGCTCCTCGACGATCGCCAGCAAGGAATTGCGCTCTGTCCTCTGCAGAGGCGAAACTCAGCACGGCCATCGCCACTGCAGTCACCGCAACATTGAACGTTCACGGCGAGAACCCGCAGCAGGTGCACCGCAAGAACCGTCACCGCTTGAGTCCCCACCGAAACGAAGCGCCGCGACAGTCCCGCAAGACCATCTACGCGGTCAGCTCCAAGCGGATGCGGCGGCCCAACGCACTGGCCGCGCGGCTAATCGTGCTGAGGGTGACCGCCGGGTTCTTCGCATCGAGCAACCGATCCAAGACGGCCCGGCTCGTCTTCATGCGGCGCGCCGGCTCGGTCTTGGTCAGTACCCGCAGGAGAGGACCTCAAGGCCGCGGACAACCGTTCAACGCCGCGCCGACTGCCGCCACCAATTCATCCACGGTTACCGTGCCGTCGCCGTTGGCGTCCACTGCAGGGCACTTACTCGGCGCCTGTGTCCCGAGGGCAATGTTCACCCCGCGGATCAACTCGTCAACGGTCACCACCCCGTCCCCATTGCAGTCGCCCGCGCACTGCCCGGAGGAGACTTCGGCAATCGCCACCCCGGTCGGGTTGTCGCCGGCGGGAATCGTCGCAATCACTCGGCGTGTGGCGGTGTCGATGACCGACACGTTACCTGGAGTAGTCTGGCCGAAGGGTTGCCGATTGGCCACATAGACAAATTGTCCATCGGCCGTGATCGCGATGCCCAACGGGCCCTGGCCGACCGCGACAGACGTAGCCACCGTGTTCGTCGCCGTGTCGATGATCGCCACCGAGTTGCCGGTGAAGTTGGTCACGTATGCGAAGCGGCCGTCTGGGGTGATGGCGATACCGAGTGGATTGGTGCCGACCGGAATCGTTGCCGCGACGCTGTTCGTGCTGGTATCGATCACCGAAACGCTCCCCGGACCGGTAATCGTCAGCGAATTGCTATTGGTTACGTAGGCGAACCGGCCGTTCGGCGTGATCGCGATCGCAAACGGATTATCGCCCACGGCAACCGTCGCCACGACCTTGTTGGTGCGCGTGTCAATCACGGAGACGTTTCCTGCTGCTGGGGTGTTGAAGTTCTTACTGTTCGCCACGTAGGCGAAGTCTCCGCTCGGAGTAATCGCAACGCCCGACGGCTGCGCACCCACAGCCACCGTAGCCGCAACGGCGCTGCTCGGCACATTGATGACGGAGACCGTGTTGGCGCTGGCGTTGGTGACGTATGCACGCTCGCCGTCCGGGGTGATGGCGACGCCGAGAGGAGCCTTGCCCACGGGAATGGTGCCGCGGACCGCGTTCTTGTGGGTATCGATGATCGAGACCGAGTTTGAATGATCGCCACTGTTCGCTACGTACGCGAAGCTGCCGTCGGGAGTGACCCCAATCTCGGACGGGCTCTCGCCCACTGCCACGGTTGCAATCACCGCGTTGCGCGCCGCGTCGATGACCGAGACGTCGGCCGAGTGCTTGTTGCTCACATAGACCAGCGGCTGGGCCAGTGCCGCTGACCCGAGCAGCTGCAAGATTGCGCCGACAATGGCCAGCCGCATCGGCCGGCGGAGGATCACGGAAACAGACATTTCTCCAACCCTATACCTGGTCCAGCGGGCCGAAGACAGGGAGGAGGGCACCAGACGCTGAAGTCGGACGCGGCACTGCCGATCCGCCATGGCTGTGCTTTGAAGCAATCACGTATCACGTTTCAGCCGGCTCCTCTTCCCTGGCCAGGTGCGGCTCGGGCAACCACCGGCTGCGCTCCAGTGCCACAAGGAACACGATCACGGTGGCTTGGATGATCGAGACCAGCACCGAGGACACGCCGGCAACGCGCTGCATCGCGTTCGATCCGGCGTCCAGTGCACCGAAGAAGAACGCCGCCAGGACCACCCCGAGCGGCGAGAGTTGCCCCAGCAGCCCGACGGCGATCGCGGTGAACCCCCACCCGGGAGAGAAGTGCTCGTACAACCGATGCGTGACCGCGCTCACCTCGATGCCTCCCGCAAGCCCAGCGAGCGCGCCGCTCAGCAGCATCGCGAAAAGCAAGCGCCGCTCGACAGCAATGCCGGCCAAACGCGCCGCGTGCGGGTTCAGCCCGGCCGCACGCAGCTCATAGCCGATCACCGCGCGATACAGCAGCACGTGCACCCCAACCGCGGCAATCAGCGCAACGATCAACCCGCAGTGCACACGATGCAGCGGCAACAAACGCGGCATCCACAACGCCAGGTCGATGGCATCGGTCTGCGGATACCGCGCCGCCGCTTCCATCAACGGCCCCTGCACCAAGTAGCTGACCAGGCCGAGCGCGATGAAATTCAACATGATCGTGCTGATGACCTCGTTCACGTTGCGCCACAGCTTCAATGCGCCGGCGATGCCGGCCCAGAGCGCGCCAGCACCCGCCGCAACCACGAGCACGACGCCGAGATCGATCGCTCCGGGCAACACACCGGCGCGCCGACCCAGCGCCGCCATTGCCAGAGCCCCCATCAGCAGCTGCCCCTCCGCACCGATGTTCCACACCCCGGCCTGAAACGCGATGGCAATCGCCAGCCCGGTGAGCAACAGCGGACACATTTTGACACCGACCTCGGAGAGCCCATCGACGCTGCCGAACGCCCCCTCGAGCATGGCGCGAAACGCCAAAATCGGGCTGCCGCCCGAGACCGCGATGATCACCGCGCTCACGGCCAATGCGCCACACAGTGCGATGAGCCGCGGGAGCAGCTGTGCGCCGAATTGTCTGACTGGAATCTGCACCGCGCTCATGCCGCACCGGCCATCAGTAGGCCCAATCGTCCGAGATCGATCGGTGGGCTGAGCGGCCCACTCAGCCGGCCGTGCGACAAGACACCAACACGGTCGCTGAGCTCGAGCACCTCGTCGAGGTCGGTAGAGATCAACACCACCGCACACCCTTGGCGCGCCGCCTCCCGCAGTGCCCCCGCAACCAATGCGGTGGCAATGATGTCGAGCCCACGCGTCGGGTTCACGGCGACTAGCACGGCGGGGTGTTCGGCGAGCTCACGGGCGACAATCACGCGCTGCTGATTGCCCCCCGACAGCACGCGAATCGGCAGCTGCAAATCGGCAAGCCGGATCGCATACCCTTGCGCCAGTTCCATCACGAAGCGCCGCAGCGCAGCGCGTCGCAGCAGCCCGCGCCGACTGAAACGGTTCAGGATCGTCCGATTCAACAGAAAGTTGTCGAGAACGGACATCGTGAGCACCAGCCCCTCCCGACGGCGGTCCGGCGGGATGTGCCCGATCCCAGCTGCGAGCGCCGCACTCGCCGTGAACACCGTGATGGGAACCTCTCCTACGGTCACGCTGCCGCTCGCGGGGGGCACGAGACCAACGAGCACTTCGAACAGCTCACGCTGGCCATTTCCATCGACACCGGCGATCCCGAAGATCTCCCCCTGGTGCACGGCAAAACTGACGTCGTCCAG
>Ga0315286_10006875_pt1 | contig 11083 bp, 9 predicted proteins | sample YL17G10_0_MG_FD_205038 | JGI IMG/M metagenome (GOLD analysis project Ga0315286, IMG submission 205038) | Sediment microbial communities from Yellowstone Lake, YNP, Wyoming, USA - YL17G10_0 | ecosystem: Environmental > Aquatic > Freshwater > Lake > Sediment | place: USA: Wyoming | collected...
GGGAGCCGCGTCACGTCCCCGCTTTGCCCCTTGCAGGGAGGCGGTCCTTGGTTAACCTAGGCGGGTGTTTGAGCTCGCCGACAAGTCCTGGTTTCTGCTGGCCGTGATCGTGTACGGGGTGGGCACCCTATACTCCGTGTTTCTGTGGCGACGAGGGTTTCGGCAGGACAATCACGTCAGCTACGGGTTGGTGTTGTTGGCTTTCGCCCTGCACACCGTGGCCATGGTCAAGCGCGGGCTCTCGTTGAACCGCTGCCCGCTCAACAACCTCTACGAGGCGATCACCTTCGCCGGTTGGGCGCTGGTGCTTTGCTGTCTCATCGTCGGCGCCTTGCCGCGCCTGCGGTTCCTGGCCGCGTTCGCGTCACCTGTCGTGCTGGGGATGGGCGTGTTCGCCCTGTTTCCGGACCTCGACACGCACGGGCCCCAGCGCGAGCTGGTGAAAGGCTGGTCCAGCCTGCACGCGGCGTTGATCCTCCTGGCTTACGGCGCGTTCGGGCTCGGGTCGGTGGCCGGGCTGATGTATCTCTCCCAGGAACACGACCTCAAGTTCCGCAAGGTGCGGGCGCTGTTGGCGTTGATGCCGCCCATCGACCGGTTGGAACGGGTGATCGGCCGGCTGCTCACCGTGGGCCTGGCGCTGCTGACGGTCGGGCTCGTGCTGGGGGCCCTCACGCTGCGTCGGCGCGGGCAGTCCTACACGATCTGGGACAGCAAGGTCATCTGGTCGGCGCTCGTGTGGCTGGCGTATGGCCTCTTGCTCATCGGCCGGTGGCGCGGCTTCCAGGGAGGCCGGAGTTTCGCCTGGGGGGCGGTGGGCACGTTCGTCTTCGTGCTGTTGACCTTCTGGGGCACGAACCTCCTGTCCGGAATCCATCAGGACTAGCCATGCCTGTCGTTGTCCTCGGCCTCAGCCATCGCACGTCACCCGTCGAACTGCGGGAACGATTCGCTTTCAGCGAGTCGGCCATTCCGGAAACCCTGGCGCGGGTCCGGTCGGGCGGGTTGGCTGAAGAAGGTGTGATTGTCTCCACCTGCAACCGCGTCGAGCTCTACGCCGCCGTGGCACGGTCGGATCGCCAGACGCTGGCCGGCCTGCGCGAGTTCCTGCTCCGCGCCAGCCGCCACGAAGGATCGATCGCTGACGAACTCTACACAATCATCGAGCCGGAGAGTCTCGAGCACCTGTTCAAGGTGGCGTGCGGGCTCGATTCCATGGTGCTCGGCGAAACCGAAATCCTCGGCCAGCTCAAGAAAGCCTACGACCTGGCGCTGACGCATCGGCACACCGGGTCCTGCCTGAACAAGGCCTTCCAGCGCGCGTTCAACGTCGCCAAACACATCCGCACGGAGACGCAGATTCAACGCGGCAGCATCTCGGTGGCGTCCGTGGCGGTGGAACTGGCCGAGAAGATCTTCAGCTCGCTCCAGGACCACGAGGTCATGGTGATTGGCGCCGGCGACACGAGCGAGAAGACGGCGCGGGCCTTGTTGAGCCGGGGCGCGCGCGCGGTCATCGTGGCGAATCGCTCCTTCGACCGCGCGGTGGCGTTGGCGCAGGAGTTGGGGGGACGGGCCGTGTCGTTTGAGGATTGGGCGGGCGAGTTCGAGCGCGTGGACATTGTCATCAGCAGCACGGCCGCGCCGCATCACATCCTGGACCGCCTGAAGCTGGAGCCGCTGATCAAACACCGCCGGCAGCGCGCCCTGCTGTTGATCGATATCGCGGTGCCGCGCGACATCGATCCCGAGGTGAACCTGCTGGGAAACGTCTTCCTCTACAACATCGACGACCTACAAGCGATCGCCGCCGACTACCTGCAGCAGCGCAAGGCGGAGGTGGCCCGTTGTGAAGCCATCATCCGCGACCAGGCCAAGGCGCTCCTGGCCGCGTCCGGCGGGTCGCGCGTCGCCACCTCGGCGCAGCCGGCGTTCGAGCAGGAATAGGGGCCGCCGCTGCCTCCGCCATGCCTGAACGTCCCATTCTGATTGCCACCCGCGGCAGCGCCTTGGCGCTCGCCCAAGCGCACGCCGTCTTTGACCAGTGCCGAAGTGCCTTCCCGGCTCTGCGGTTCGAGATCAAGATCATCAAAACCACGGGTGACAAGCTCCAGACCGCCTCGCTCGCGAATGCGGAATCGCTGCCCAAAGGACTCTTCACCAAGGAACTCGAGGTGGCCCTGCTCAAGCACCGCGCCGACCTCGCCGTCCACAGCCTCAAGGACCTGCCCACGGATTTGCCGGCCGGCCTCAAACTCGGCGCGGTGGGCAAGCGTGCCGACCCGCGCGACGTGCTGATCTACCGCGACGCGGACTACTTGAAGCGGCAACTCGAGAACCCCAACCCGGAGGAGTGGTCGCCCGGCCACGCCGCCCGGCGCGGGCTCAAACGTAAGGCAACACTCAGAGACCTTTCGCCTGGCGCGACCGTGGCGACCAGCAGCACCCGACGCAAGGCGCAGTTGCTCGCCGTCCGCCCCGATCTCCGGGTCGTCGAGATTCGCGGTAACGTGGTGACCCGCTTACAGAAACTCGCGGACAACGCTGAACTCGACGCCACCCTCCTCGCCGCTGCCGGCCTGGCGCGACTTGACTTCGAGATCATGCCCGAGGGTCACCTGCGGGGCGATGCCGTCCCGGAAGGCTTGCTGGCCACCGTGCTCGCGCCGGAAGTGATGCTGCCGTGTGTGGGCCAGGCGGCGGTGGGCATCGAAGTCCGCGAGGGCGACGAACGTATCGCCACGATCTGCGAGCGGCTGAACCATCACGACACGCGCCAGTGCGTCGCCGCCGAGCGCGCGTTCCTCCACGCGATGGGCGGGGGTTGTCAGAGCCCGGTGGCGGCTTACGCCGAGGTGACTGGCGAACGCCTGTGGCTGCGCGCCGTTTCCTTCCGACAGGAACCGAGTCGGCGTGGCGAAGCCAAAGGCGAGCTTGGGGAAGCAGAATCTATGGGAGAGCGATTGGCGGCGGAGTTGAAGTAGCCGCGCCCTCTTACCCCAAACCGGAACGGCTCACCCCGGAACGACGAGGACGCCGTCCAACCCCTCCGCGTCTGAGAGCCTGCTGGAGGAAGGTAGGGACGCATTCCATCGCGTCCCACTTTGTATCGGTTTGGGCCGCACTGCTGGGGTTGGCGTTGGCCGCCATCATCGGCTCTGAAGAGATCACCGACGCGAGCGCCTTCGAGGATCCGTGGCTGGAAGTGGCCGACGTGCCGGCGGGCCAGGTGGTGGGCGGCTGCAACGTCTTCGGCGTCCCGTGGGTAGTGGGAGCGAAGAAAGGAATGCCGAACTTCAACGAGTTCCATCTCCAGAACTCGGCCCAGGGCACCCGCTACCTGCGGGCGGCCAAGAGCAGCCCGATCGACCGAACCCCGGTTTATCAGCAGTCCTGGGTGATCGGCATCTCCAACTCCCTGGGCGCCGAAATCTGGAACTCCGACACCCAAGCCTTCCCCTTTCCGTTGGAGCTGCGGCTGACCAACCGCTGCGCCGTTTCATTAACCCGCGCTGCTATTCCAGCCGGAGCGTGGGTGGCTGCCGCGCGGGATCCGCCAATTGCTCATCCGCGAACACGACCTTGATGGTGCGGAAGCGGTCCGTCCGCCACTGATCCTCCTTGAGCAGCCAGGTTCGGACGAACTCAGCGACCGTTTGCCGACATTGTTCCCGGGCGAGCGCGAGGTGCCGTCGGTCCCGGGCGTATTGGGTGAGCGTCGGAGTGATGCCCTTTTCGAGATTGTCCAACTGCTGCTGGGCGTTGAACCGGGCCCAACCGGCCTCGCTGCGTTTCTCCATCTGATCTGTGTGGATCGCGGGTGGGAGGCTCGGCCGGATTGGCGGCGCGATCACGAGGCACGTCTGGCCGGACACGTCCAGCCGCCAGGGGTCTGAGAGCTCCAGATGGTAACGATAAGTGACCGGGACCCGGATTTCGGAGATGGTCGTGCCCAGGTAAAGCTTGTCCCAGAACACGCTCAATGAATCCTCGGCGCGGAAGGTTTCGACCTGTCGGGCCGTGGCCAGCTCGAGTCGGCCGGCGCCCGCGGACGTGATCTCGGGGATGGTCGCCACGAACGTGCGGGTGATGGTGCCGCTGGCGAACTTGGCGGCGATGGCCTTGGCTTCCTCGGCGATGGCGCGGCCGGCCTGGCCGCCGACAGTCAGCGTGGTTTCATAAGCGCGCCGGGCGCTCCAGAGAAACGCGAGGAACGCGAACAGAAAAACGAGCGCGATGGCGACAACGGCCAGGGGCCACCGGTACGGCGCCGAGGCGGGAGGAGTGTCGGAACCAGCCTTGGACGCCATCCCAGCCGGCTTGAACTCATTGTCATTGTCTTCGCCCATGGCACCGGGACTCTACGCCAGCCGCCGCGGATTTGCTTCCACAATTTTCGACCGCCATCCGGCACCTGGAGGAAGCTGGAGGAAGATGGGCTTGCGAAATCCATCTGCAACCGCCATGCTCCGGACAACGTCAATGCCAACCGCGTGGTGAGTCGTTGGCCCAGACCGTTGCCGGGAAACGCCGGTGCTGGGTTGGGCGTCCGCGCGGAACCTGTATGTCCAACTCCACGCTCATCGCTGAGGCACGTCCCACTCGGGGAGTGCGGCCGGCGCGGCGTGGCGCCAAGGCGCGTTCGGCCAGCCGAGCGGCGAGGAAGGCGGAGCGGCTGCATTTCCTGAAGGCCTTCCTGCGGAAGCCAATGATGATGGGGGCGGCATGCCCCAGTTCACCGTCACTGGCGCGTGCCATGTTGCAGGACTGCGACCTGAAGAGCGCAGGGGTGGTGGTGGAGCTTGGCCCCGGCACCGGGGCGTTCACCCGGCTGATTCTGGAGCGGCTCAGTCCCAGGACGCTGTTTCTGGCGCTGGAATTGGACCAGACTTGCGTGGCCCGGCTGCGCGGCGAACTGAAAGGGGTGGCGGTCTATCACGATTCCGCCGAGCGCCTGGTGCATTACCTGACCCGACATGATCGCGAACAGGCGGACTGTGTCATCAGCGGTTTGCCGTGGACCAATATGCGGCCTCACGTGCAGGACCGCATCCTGAACGCGGTCATCCAATGCCTCGCTCCCAAAGGCGTGTTCACGACGTTCGCCTACGCGCACGCCTACTGGCTGCCCACCGCCGTGCGATTTCGCAAGCGGCTCAAGCAACATTTCGGTTCGGTCAAGACCAGCCGCCTCGTCTGGCGCAATCTGCCTCCCGCTTACGTCTATCGCTGCCGGCGGTGAAGCGGTCGCCATTCGGGGGCCGGTCGGTGACGCGATGAGCAGTAAGGTCCTGGTCACGCTTGGCTTCACCAGTCTCGATCGGCTTGGAAGACGATCGCCAGAGAATTTCCATGCGCCAAAATGGTCTGTGTGGGTGCCCTCACTTGCGATACGCTGCATCCGCGAAGCGAGTGGCTGGCAGTTCCATCGCCTTCGTCCATGATATGCCAAGTGTCCCGTCCTTCGCCGCCCGGGAGCCGATTCCGGTGAGGAAGCCCTGGCTCGCGCTGGCGTTGAGCGTGGCCATGGTGGGCCCGTTGTTCGCGGACACGACCCTGGTCTTCAACGAGATCCTGTATCATCCCGTTACGGCGGAACCCGACCGGGAGTGGATCGAACCCTACAACCAGATGGCGGTGGACCTGGACGTGTCGGGTTGGCGCGTCAGCGGCGATGTCGATTTCACCTTTCCACCAAACACGCGCGCGCCCGGGCAGGCTTATCTCGTCGTGGCGCTGAACCCCTCCGCCCTGCAGGCCGCGACCGGCCTGAGCAACGTGTTCGGCCCCTTTACCGGCCGCCTCTCGAACAACGGCGGCACACTCGAGCTTCTCAACCCAGATGGGCGCCGGCTGGACCGGGTGAGGTTCGGCGCCGACGGCGACTGGCCCGTGACACCCGATGGCTCCGGGGTATCGCTCGCGAAGCGGGATCGGGACAGCGCGAGCGAGCGAGCCGGCAATTGGACGGCCAGCGCGCAGATGGACGGCACGCCCGGTCAAGACAACTTCCCGTCGTCCGGCGGAGCCTCACCGCCCGCGTGACTCCGCTTCAACGAGGTGTGCGGCACCCGTGAGGCCAGCTTCTGGATCGAATTTGTCAATGGCGGCGCCGAAACCGTCGCCCTGGGCAGCCACGTCATCCGTCGGGAAGGCGCGGCGGCCGGCGAATACGTCTTTCCTCTCGAGGCGTCGCTCGACCCAGGCGGGTTCCTCGCCGTGGCGGAATCGCAGCTCGGTTTCCGTCCGGTTGAGGGAGATCGGTTGTTCCTGTTCTCGCCGCGCCGAAGCAACGTGTTCGATGGTGTCGTGGCGAAAGGTGACCCGTCGGCGCGCCATCCTGATGGAGCGGACCGCTGGCTTCGTCCGACATTCTTGACGCCGGGCGCGTCCAACCAATTCACCTTCCAGGATGAGATCGTGATCAACGAGATCATGTATCATCACGCGCTTCTGCCGGTGGCGGAGGGCCAACCCGCCCAGCCTTCGGCCGAGCAATGGATTGAGTTGTACAACCGTGGCCAAAGTACGGTGGACCTCGCGGGCTGGTCGATCGACGGTGGCATCCGCTTCCAGTGTGAACCAGGACACACCCTTGCACCCGGCGGTTTCCTCGTGCTGGCCGGAGACGCCGCCGCGCTACAGGCCGATTACCCGCTGCTGGTCATCGCCGGCAGCTTCACCGGCCAGCTTTCCCAGCGCAGCGACGTGATCGTCTTGCGCGACGCGCTCGGCAACCCGGCCGACGAGGTCTGCTATTACGATCGCGGGCACTGGCCGGCTTACGCGGACGGCGGCGGGTCGAGCCTCGAGTTGCGTGACCCGGACGCGGACAGCGGGCGCGCTGAGGCCTGGGCCGCCAGCGATGAGTCCGGCAAGACCTCGTGGGTTCAATACCGCTATCGCGCCGTCGCCGGTTTCCCAGCCGGCACACAGCCCACTCAATGGAACGACTTCATCTTCGGCTTGCTGGGCGCGGGCGAGTGCTGGATCGATGACCTCAGCGTGATCGAGTCTCCGGGCGCTGCGCCGGTTGCCCTGATTGACAATGGGGACTTCGAGAACGGGACCACAGGGTGGCGGTTGCTGGGGACTCACCGCGGCAGCCGCGTCATCGCTGACCCGGAGACCCCGGGCAACCACATGCTGCACTTGATCGCCACCGGTCCGCAGGAGCACATGCACAATCACGTCGAACGGACGCTGGTCAGCGGGCGGAGCGTGGTCAACGGCCGGGAGTATGAGATCGCCTTTCGAGCGAAGTGGGTGGCCGGGAACAACCTATTGGACACGCGTCTTTACTTCAACCGGGTGGCGCGCACCACGCCGTTGCCCATGCCCGCCCGCAACGGCACGCCGGGGGCGCCGAATTTGCGACGCACCGCAAACCTCGGCCCCACCTTCACCCGTTTCCAGCACGAACCGGTGGTCCCCAACCCGGGCGAACCGGTGACTGTCTCGGCGGTTCCTCACGATCCGCAGGGCGTGGCGTCCGCCGCGCTCTGGTGGTCCGCCAACGGCGGCGCCTGGACCTCCACGCCCCTCACCCCGGGAACGAACGGCGCCCACACAGCCACGGTCAGCGGCTACCCGGCCGGCACGATCGTCCAATTCTACGTCGAAGCCATCGATGGTGCGGGCGCCACCGGCACGTACCCTCCCGCCGGACGCGACTCGGGCGCACTGTACGCCGTGCGCGACGGCCAGGCCAACTTGAGTCGCGGCCATAACCTCCGCCTCGTTCTCAGTCCGGCCAACCGGGCCCTGCTCCACGCCTTCACGAACGTCATGAGCAACGACGAACTGCCGGGCACCGTGGTGTATGACGAACGCCGCGCCTACTACGATGTGGGCATCCGCCTCAAGGGCAGCCAGCGCGGGCGCTACAGCGACACCCGCGTGAGTTTCCACCTCGCCTTCCCGCCCGACGATCTGTTCCGCGGAGTTCACCCCGTCATGCTGATCGACCGATCGGGCGCCGGCGACTCCACCAGCAACAAGCAGCTCGAGATCCTCATCAAACACATGCTCGTGCGCGTCGGCGGCATCCCAGGTCCGCACGCGGACCTTTGCCGCGTCATCGCGCCCCGCGCGACCCACACGAGCTCGGCCATCCTCTCGCCGCGGCACGAAGACGAGTTCATCGAAACCGCCTATCCTCGTGGCGGCGAGGGCGTTTTTCACGAACTGGAGTTGATCTACTACCCGACCACAGCCAACGCGCAAGGCTACAAGAACCCGCAGCCGGACGACGTGCTGGGCGTGGACCTCCGGAACCTGGGCGACGATCCGGAGCTTTACCGCTACAACTTCCTGGTCAAGAACCACCGCGACGAAGACGACTATCGCCGTTTCATCCCGTTCGCGCAGGCGCTCGACCTGAGCGGGCCGGCGCTCGAGCGGCAAGCCCGGATGGTCATGGACGTGGATGCGTGGATGCGGACCTGGGCGCTGGTGACGCTCTGCGGTGTGGGCGACAGCTACACCTTCGGCAACGACCACAACCTGATGATCTATCTGCGTCCGCAGGACGAACGGTTCGTCCCGTTCCCGGTGGACATGGATTTCTCCTTCGTGCGTGGGGCCACTGACGGTCTCGTGGGCGATCGCAACCTCAGCAAAGTGATCAACCTGCCCGCCAACCGCCGGGTCTTTTACGCCCACGTGCTCGACCTCATCGAAGCCGCGTTCAACCCCGCCTACATGAACGTCTGGATCCCGCACTACAACGCCTTTGTGCCGGAACAGGACTTCACCTGGGTGTCCAGCTAGATCCGGGACCGCGGCAATTACGCCATCGCGGCTATTGCCGCTGACGGCGGCAACGCCCCGTTCACGGTCCAGACCCCCAACCCGATCACCACCGACACCAACCTCGTGACGCTCCAAGGCACAGCGTCAGACTCATCTTCCCCCTATTCGTGCGTCGTTTCCCCGGAGGATCGCGCCTGTCTAAGTCATTGAGCCGGGCGACCTTGGCGTGGGTTCTTCAACCGTCTGGCGTCGGCTTTTCCTAGAGACAACAGCGGGGCGGGCAACTTGGGCAACGCCTCCAGCACTTGAGTCTGCGCCACCGGATAGCTATCGGCCAGGCGCCACAACCCCAAGCCCGAATCTCCCAACCGAACCAACCGCACGCCCTTCAGTCGCTCCACGGCATCCTCGACCGTCAGTCCCAACGGGGCCACCCGCCGCTCCAGTTCCCGCGCCAGTTTCAACGCCAAGAGACTCACCAGCGCGTGCCCTCGCGTCCGATTGGCTTTGCGCAGAAACACCGGCCGGATCTCCAACAGCCCCGTCTTCAACGTCCGAAAGTCCCGCTCCACCCGCGTCAAATCCACATACCGGTCATGCACCTGCTGCGTGCTGGCCGCCGCCACCGGCAGGTCGCTCTCCACCACGTAACACCCGTCCAACTGGGCCTCCGCCGCCCGCGCCTCCACCGCCTCCGTCCACACCACCTGCCGTCCTTCCAACCGCACCGTTACCCAACCGCTCAGTCGATACTTCTTGAGCAACGCCTCCGCCGCCCGTAACGAACTCTTGGGTTCGCACCGCGGTTTCTTCTCCACCACTTGGTTGCGCGCCCGGATCCGGGCTTGCACCCGTTGCCCTTGCTCGGCGCGCCGCGCCCGTTCCCGCGCCTGGGTCTGGGGATTACACCGCAGCACGTACCGCTTGCCGCCCACTTCCACTTCCGCCGGCTGGTCCTCAAACAACTCCAGTTGCAGCTTCCCCGCCCGCAGCCGCGCCCGCACTTGCGGCTCGGTCAGCGCCGTCACATACCGAAAATTGGCCTCCCCCAGCGCCGCCTTGCCCAAGGCCTTGATCATCCCCCGGTCCCCCACCAGCGCCACCTCCTCCGCCCCCAAACGCACCTTCAGCTTGGCCACCGCATCCAAAAACGTCGGCGGATCGTTCGTGTTGCCCGGATACCGCTGGATCGACAGCGGTTCCCCCTGCCCGTCGGTCAAGCGTCCGGCCACCATCTACCATGCGAAACCGTGACTGGAAGAACCGGATGCGGGAAATCTGCTCGTCCGGTTCTGTGGGGGAGCCGGTGGGCAACCACCGGCTCTACCCGGACGCTAGAGCCTGGACACCGAACAACGCGATTCCCGAGCCCATGACCAAGGATTCGGGACTCGACAGCCCAGTTCACGATTCCAACTCACGATTCCGGGCTTCCTTGGGCAGCAGATTCCAATAGACTCCGAGGCAAATGCCTCTGTCCCGGCTGATCTTGAGAGAACTGGTTCACCGGAAGCTGAATGCTCTCCTCAGCGCCTTGGCGATCGTTGTGGCCGTCGCGCTCTTCGTCGCCTATTTCACGACCGCGGAGGCGGCGCATCGTGAAACCACGCGCGTCACGCGCGATCTCGGCTTCAACCTGCGGATCATTCCCAAAGACACGGACATGGAGCAGTTTTGGACGACCGGGTTCTCCGACCAGACGATGCCGGAGGACGCGGTGCAACGTCTCGCGGAATACGACCGCGTCTTCCTCGCATTCAATCACCTCGTGGCTTCTCTCCAGGCCAGGCACCTGCTCCAAGGCCGGGAGATCATCCTGACCGGCCTGGCTCCAACCCTTACCGCTCCAGCCCAACAGAAACAACCGATGGGTTTCGCCATCCAGCCAGGGACGGTCCACATCGGATACCAGGTCGCCCAGCGGCTCGGTCTGAAGCAAGGCGACTCGCTCGAACTCGGCCCTTCCCGGTTCGCCGTGGCCCAGTGCCTCGCCGAGAGCGGCACCGACGACGACATCCGGATCTTTGGCCGGTTGTCCGACGTGCAGCGCGTGCTGAACCGTCCGGGACGCATCAACGAGATCAAGGCCATCGATTGCCTCTGCCTGACGGCGGACCATGACCCCCTAAAGATCCTGCGCGCCGAGCTGGCCAAGGCCCTGCCGGAAGCCCGAGTCCTGCAGCTCCGTACCATCGCCGATGCCCGCGCCCGGCAACGCCAGATGGTCACGAAATACGCGGCGTTCCTCACCCCGTTTCTCCTGGCGGCCGCCGCGGCCTGGATCGGCGTGCTGGCGATTCTGAACGTGCGCGAGCGCAAGCTGGAGATC
>Ga0315286_10006876_pt1 | contig 11083 bp, 10 predicted proteins | sample YL17G10_0_MG_FD_205038 | JGI IMG/M metagenome (GOLD analysis project Ga0315286, IMG submission 205038) | Sediment microbial communities from Yellowstone Lake, YNP, Wyoming, USA - YL17G10_0 | ecosystem: Environmental > Aquatic > Freshwater > Lake > Sediment | place: USA: Wyoming | collected...
CGGCGGGGCGCAGAAAGGCATACCGAGGCGCAGCGGGCATGGACCGCGATCTGACGAAGTCGGATCGCGGGAGCAAGCCGAGGGAACGAGCCGATTTTCCTCGCCGGGGAAAATCGGCGTACTTTCGGAGCCCCCCGCCCGGGAGCCCCCTTCCATTTTTTGATTTAGGGGGAGGGAGCCGCGTCGAACCCCCCCTCCGAGCCCCCGCTCATTCGTATTGACAGGCTCGCAGGCCCTCCGATATAGTCATTCCGGAGCATTCATAATCCGATCGCATCCCCCCAGGGAAGGAGGCCCGATGCCCCGGAAACTCAAGAGCCCTTATCTGCCGTTCGGCGATCAGCAGACCGCGCCGTGGTACGGCAAGGACATCCTTTCGGTCAAACCCTTCACCCGCGCCGACCTGGATTACATCTTCGGCGTCGCCCACGACATGCGGATCATGGTCGAACGGATCGGCACGTTCGATCTTCTCAAAGGCAAGATCCTGGCCAACCTGTTTTATGAGCCGTCGACCCGCACCTCGTCCTCGTTCATGGCCGCCATGCAGCGGCTCGGCGGCGCGGTCGTTCCCATCAGCGAGGTCAAATATTCGTCCGTGGCCAAGGGCGAAAGCCTGCCCGACACGGTCCGGACTCTGGCCTGCTATGTCGACGTGATCGTCATCCGGCACCCCGAAGTCGGTTCGGCGGCCCTCGCAGCCAAATACGCCGGCAAACCGGTGATCAATGCCGGCGACGGGGCGGGCGAGCACCCGACCCAGGCCCTCCTCGACTGCTTCACCATCCGCGAGGAGATGGGCCGGCTCGACAACCTCAACGTGACCATGCTCGGCGATCTGAAGTACGGGCGGACGGTCCATTCCCTGGCCCGCGTCCTCACCCGGTTCAACGGCATCGCCCTGAACTACGTCTCGCCCGATTCCCTCCGCATGCCCCGCGAGGTCATGGACGAAGTGGCCGAAAAGGGGATCCCCCAGACCGAGCACACGACCCTCGACAAGGTCCTGGCGGCGACCGACGTCCTCTACGTCACCCGTGTCCAGCGCGAGCGCTTCGAGGACCCGGCCATGTACGACAAGGTCCGCGACGTCTACGTCATCACGCCCGAGGTGCTGGCGGGGGCGAAAAAAGAAATGATCGTCATGCATCCCCTGCCGCGCGTGACCGAAATCAGCATGGCCTGCGACGACGACCCCCGCGCGGCCTATTTCCGGCAGATGGAGTACGGACTCTACGTCCGCATGGCCCTGCTGGCGATGGTCCTCGGCAAGGCCTGACCCGGCCCGGATTACGGCATGAAGATCTCGGCGGTCGTCATCACCTACAACGAGGAGCGAAATATCTCCGGCGCCCTCGAGAGCCTGGCCGGGATCGCTTCCGAGATCGTCGTGGTCGACAGCCTGAGCACGGACCGGACGGTCAAGATCGTTCGCGAGTACACCGACCGCGTCGTCGAGCGCGCCTGGACGAATTTCGCCGACCAGAAGAATTTCGCGAACGGCCTGGCCTCCCATCCCTGGATCCTCTCCCTGGACGCGGACGAGCGCCTGTCGCCCGCGCTCCGGGCCGAGCTCCTCGCCCTCCTTCCGGAGGACCCCGGGGCCGCGGCCTTTTCCATGCCCCGGCGGGTGTACTACCTGGGCAAGTGGATCCGCCATTCGGGCTGGTATCCCGACCGCAAGCTCCGCCTGTTTCGCAAGGATCGGGCGCGCTGGGAAGGGGAGTTCGTCCATGAGAAGCTCGCCGTCGCGGGCGAAGTTCTGAGGCTCCGGGGCGACATCCATCATCTCACCTACCGGAGCATCGCCGAACATCTGGCCCGGATCAACCAGTTCTCCGACCTCGGCGCCCAGAAGCTCTACGCCGCCAAAAAAAAGTGCCGCTGGCATCATCTGGCCATCCTGCCGGTCTCCCGGTTCCTGAAATCCTATATCCTCAAGGGCGGTTTCCTCGACGGTTTCGCCGGACTGGTCATCTCGGTCTTCAACGGCTACGCCATCTTCGTCCGGTACGCCAAGCTCCGCGAGATCTGGAAAAAAGGAGAGCGCATTGAGCCTTTTCCAAATTGACGCCGGCCGGGAATGGCGCGGCGGCCAGCGCCAATCGTTCCTCCTGGCGAAGGAGCTGCGGAACCTCGGCTGGCCGTTCACCTTCGTCGTCCAGCCCGGGAGCCCCCTCCACGAGAAGGCGGAAGCGGAAGGGCTTCCCGTCCTGCCCCTGCGGATCCGGAGCGAGACCCATGTCGGGGCGATGTTCCGCCTCGCCCGGGCCATGCGCCGCGAAGGCTGCCGACTGGCCCATTTCCACGATGCCCACTCCGTGTCCGTCGGAGGGAAGGCCTGCGACCGGGCCAAAGTCCCGATCCGGGTCATCTCCCGCCGCGTGGACTTCCCCTTGAAAAAGAACTTCCTCTCCCGGCGCAAATACACCCGCAACGTGGACGCCATCATCGCCATCTCGGAAGGCGTGAAGGATGTCCTGATCAAGGGCGGGATTTCCCCCGACGTCATCGAGATCGTCCCTTCGGGGATCGACTTCTCGCCTTTCGAGAAGCTTGACGGCCGCGACTTCCTGCGCAAGGAGTTCGGCTTCGCGGACGACGATTTCCTGGTCGGGATCGTGGCCGCCCTAGAGGACCACAAGGGCCACCGCTACCTGCTCGAGGCGGCCCAGATCCTCAAGGACCGCGCCCCCAAGGTCAAGATCGTCGTCGTCGGCAAGGGATCGCTCGAACTGGACCTCGGCCAAAAAGCCCGCGCCCTGGGCGTCACCGACCTCGTTTTCTTCCTGGGGTTCCGCGACGACGTGCCGCGAATCCTGGCTTCGCTCGACCTCTTCGTCCTGTCCTCCCACCTCGAAGGGCTGGGGACCTCGATCATGGACGCCATGGCCAGCCGCCTCCCGGTCGTCGCGACCCAGGTCGGCGGCATCCCGGAGGTCGTCATCCACGAGGACACGGGCCTCCTCGTCTCGCCCCGGAACCCGGCCGCCCTGGCTGAGGCCATCCTCAAGATCTATCAGGACCGGGACCTCGCCCGGCGGCTAGGCGATCGGGGCTACAAGGTTGTGCATGAGAAGTTCTCGGCCGAGGCCATGGCCCGGCGGATCATCGCCGTCTATGAGAAGCTCGCCGCGAAGAAAGGGATATCGCTCCGTGGCTGAGGTCCGGGTCCGGCTCCTGCGGGGCTGGCCGGACCTCGAAGCCTGTGTCCGGATCCAGCGCGAGGTCTGGGGTCACGCCGACCTCGACATCACTCCGGTTCACAACCTCTGCATCTCCATCGAGACGGGAGGCATCCTCCTGGGGGCGTTCGTCGGCCGGGAGATGGCCGGCTACGTCTATTCCTTTCCGGCCGTCCGGAACGGCGAGTGTTGCCAGCATTCGCACCACCTGGCGGTCCTCCCGGCCTACCGCGGGCGCAAGATCGGGACAGCCCTCAAGCGGGCCCAATGGGTCGAAGCCCTGCGGCGCGGGGCCAAGCTCATCACCTGGACCTATGATCCGATGCAGGCCCGCAACGCCAATCTCAACCTGCGCGCCCTGGGCGCCGTCGGCCGGATTTATCTCGACGATTTCTACGGCCCGACGCCGGCCCTCATGCTCGACGCCGGCGTGCCCACCGACCGCCTGCTCCTGGAATGGCGGATATCGACGCCGCGCGTCCGGGCCCGGATGGCGGGTGTCCGCCCTTCGCCCGACCCCGCTCGGATCGTCCGGGCCGTGGAAATGAAGCCGGGCGGGGAATGCCCCGCCATTTTCCCGGCGCGGCCCGACTTGAATCGGACGGAGCCCCGCCTCCTTGTCGAGCTCCCCCGGAACATTCGCGACCTTAAAGGCACGCCTGGCCTGATTGGACGCTGGCAGAAGGCCGTCCGGACGGCCCTCAAGCATTACTTCGCGGCCGGCTATTGGCTCGACGATTTCATTTCCGGCGAGCGGTCGTTCTACGTCCTGAAAAGACCGGCCGACCGGAGCTGATTCAGGAAATCGGTGACATGACGGGACGGAGGCGCCCATGAAAAAGATCGGGATCATCATCTGCGAACGCTATCAATCGTGCGGCGGGGGGAAATGCTTCCGCGCGCTCCGGGAGCGAGTTGGCGCGTTCGCGGCCTATCCCAAGAGTGAGCCGGTCGAAGTGGTCGGCTTCTCTTATTGCGGCGGCTGCCCGGGCGGGAATATCGAGTCCGTCCCGGAGGAGATGAAGAAGAACGGGGCGGAGGTCATCCATCTGGCCACGGGCTTCATCGTCGGCTACCCTCCCTGCCCGTACATCCGCCAATTCAAGGAATTCATCGAGCGGCGCTACGGCCTGACCGTCGTCGTCGGCACGCATCCCATCCCCCTCAAGTACCTGGACGTGCATAAGAAGCTGCCCTTTTGGGACCAGGCGAACATGGAGGAGCTGGTCGGAGAGCTGCTGCGCGAGGACGTGGCGGTCATGGAAGCTTACAACTAAGGACTCCGGCCCGCGCCGGGTTCTTGTATAATGGCGCTATGAGTTCCTCCTCCCGGTTCCCGCGCCGCGCGTCGGCGGCCGCCCGCCTGGCCTACGTCCGCCGGCAGATCGTGGGCCGCGACCTGGCCTTCACCTCCCCGTTCGGGACGCGGCACATGCTCTACGCCGATTACACCGCGTCCGGCCGGGCTCTGGCGTTCGTCGAGGAGACGCTGTTCGCCATTCAGAAGTCCTACGCCAATACGCACACCGAGGACGACTACTCGGGCAAATACATGACCCGGCTCCTCCACGGCGCCGAGCGGCGCATCAAGCGAGCCGTGAACGCCGGCCCGCGGGGCAAGCTCTTCGCCGTCGGATCCGGCTCCACGGGAGCGCTGAAAAAGCTCCAGGAGATCATCGGCGTGTACGTTCCGCCCGTCACCCGGGAGCGCCTTGTCCATGCCTCGGCGGCGGCGGGCGTGGACCTCGAGGCCTCGGCGGCAGCGCTCAAGCCCGTCGTGTTCATCGGCCCGTACGAGCATCACACCAACGAGCTCATGTGGCGGGAAGCCTGGGCCGAGGTCCGGGTCGTGGAGCTCGGGCCGGATGGGGAGATGGACCTGGCGGCCCTGGAGCGCGGCCTGGCCGATCCGGCGCTCGCCGGCCGGCCGCGGTTCGGATCCTTCTCGGCGGGCTCGAACATCACCGGGCTGCGGACTCGGGTCTACGACGTGGCCCGCATCTGCCACCGGCACGGTACTCCGGTATTCTTCGATTTCGCGGCCGTGGCGCCGTATGTGGACATCGACATGAACCGGGACGCGGCGTCGTATTTCGACGCGATCTTCTTCTCTCCGCACAAGTTCCTGGGCGGCCCCGGCAGCTGCGGGATCCTGGTCATGAACGAGCGCCTCTACCGGAGCGACCTTCCGCCGACGACCGCGGGGGGCGGAACGGTCGTCTATGTCGGCCGGCGGCACCACGACTACGCCGACGACATCGAGACGCGGGAAACGGCCGGCACGCCGCCGATTCTCCAGACGATCCGGGCCGCGCTGGCTATGGACGTGAAGGAGGGCCTCGGCGTCCGGACGATCGAGCGGGTCGAGCGCGACCATCTCCGCCGTTTCCTGGAGGGCCTCGCCGGGATCGCGGGCGTCCAACTCGTCGGCCGCTACGACACGGGCGATCTCACTCCGATCGTCTCCTTCAACATCGCCCATGGGGACCGCATCCTCCACCCGAAGTTCGTGACGAAGCTCCTGAACGACCTCTTCGGCGTCCAGTCCCGGGCCGGGTGCAGCTGCGCGGGCCCTTACGGGCACACGCTGCTCGGCATCGACGATGCGGCGTCGCTCCGCTTCCGGGACGTCGTCACCTGCGGGCTCCAGGGGATCAAGCCCGGCTGGGTCCGGATCAACCTCCACTACACGTTCACCCGGCGCGACGTCGACTTCCTCCTGAGGGCGATCCGATTCATCGCCTGCCGCGGCGCTTCGTTCCTCCGGAGCTACGCGTTCGACTTCGCGACGGGGGAGTGGCGCTTCGCCGGATTCCGGGAAGCGCCGGTCGCGCTCTCGGTGGACGGGGCCTTCGCGACGCGGACCGTCGACCTCTCGAGGCTCGAGGCCCTCCGCGCGGGATATTTCCGTCGGGCCGATCGCGAGGCCCGGCGGCTCGAGCGGCGGGGCCCGATGCGGTTCGTCGCGGACCGGGAGGAGATCGAGGCCCTCAAGGTCTTTTACTACGCGAGGACGGCTCCGGCGGTGCGCCCGAAGAGCAAGCCGAAGGCCTAGCGGACACGCCGGGTCCGCGGGGCGTCCGATGTGATATAATGGCTCGAATTTTATTGCGAGGTGACCGCTGTCATGCCCAAGATCGATGTGAACGGAAAGGACGTTGAGCTCAATGAGGAGGGATTCCTCGCCCATCCCGAAGAGTGGGATCGGACCATTGCCGAGGCGCTGGCCCGGTCGGAGGAAGGTCTCGCCTCCCTGTCTCCCGAGCACTGGTCCGTGATCGAGTATATCCGCAATTATTATCTGGAAAAGAACCTGGCGCCCATGGTCCGGAAGGTCTGCCAGGCGAGCGGATTCTCCCTGAAGCACATTTACGAGCTGTTTCCCTCAGGCCCGGCCAAAGGGGCCTGCAAGCTGGCGGGGCTTCCCAAGCCCGACGGCTGCGTGTAGGCGGGCCGGCCGCTCCTATTTCCGCCGGAGGGAGGCGATCTCCCTCACGCCGTCCACGGCCGCGGCGATGTGCGCCTCGGTGTTGAACGGCCCGATCCCGATCCTCACCGCCCCGTGGATCTTGTCCGTGCCCAGCTGCTCGTGGACGAGCGGCGCGCAGTGCAGGCCCGTCCGGCAGGCGATGTTGTGATCGACGTCGAGCATGGTCCCGACGTCGGCGGCGTCCATGCCCTCGATGTTGAAGCAGACGACGCTGATGTGGCCGTCCAGGTCCTCCTGACAATAGAGGATCACCCGGTCGATGCCCTTCAGGCCCCGGACGAGCTGCTCGGTCAGTTTCATTTCTTGATGATGGATGTTTTCCAGGCCCCGGGCCTCGATCCATTTCAGGCCGGCGTTCAGACCGGCGATGCCGAGGACGTTGGCCGTCCCGTATTCCAATCGGTAAGGATATTCGTCGAGGTGCAGGCGATGGGCCGAGCGGACGCCCGTCCCCCCCGCGCGGGTGTGCCGGATCTCGACGCCCTCGCGGACGTAGAGCCCGCCGATGCCGGTCGGGCCGAGCAGCGACTTGTGGCCGGTGAAGGCGACGACGTCGATAGAGTCCTTGTCCATGTCGATGGCGACCTTGCCCGCGGATTGCGAGGCGTCGATGGCGAACAGGATGCCGCGGTCGCGGCACAGGGCCCCGATCTCCCGGATGGGCTGGAGCGTGCCGATCACGTTCGAGGCGTGGTTCACCACGACCAGGCGGGTGTTCTTCTTGAACTTCGCGGCGATGGCCGCGGGATCGACGAATCCCTTCGCATCGAACGGGACGTGGTCGACCTCGACGCTCTTGTCGCGGGCCAGGTGATAGAGGGGGCGGAGGACCGAGTTGTGCTCAAGGGTCGTCGTGACGGCGTGGTCGCCCTCCTTGAGAAGGCCGAAGATGATCAGATTCAAGGCGTCTGTTGAGTTGTAGCCGAAGCAGAGCCTGTTGGGGTCCGTCCCGTTGAAGAACAAGGTCAGCATCTTGCGGGTGGCCTCGACCATCTCTCCGGCTTCCATGCACATGTCGTAGCCGGACCGGCCGGGGTTGACGCCGAACTTCCGGTAGAACTGGTCCATGAAGACATAGACCTCCTCGGGCTTCGGATAGGACGTGGCGCCGTTGTCGAGGAAGATCATCTTTTCCATGCGGTTCCTCCCGAGGGATTTCCGAGCCAATAAGAAATTCCATCCTAATGAAAGCCCCACCGAAAATCAAACGCTTTGTCGGAAGCGGCGGGCGGGCGGATGCCCGGGGCGCGGCCGAGGCGCCGGCCTTGGAAATTGACAGGGGTCCGAGCTTCGATATAATAGGGCGTTCCCGATGAGTCCCTTCCTTCACACGCTCGAAAACGAGGTCCAGCTCGCGGCCCTGGCCTTCATGGCAGCGGTCTATTCCCTCCGCCTAACTTGGCTGTTCCGATTCCGGTCGTCCCGCGAACGGACTTACGCCGCGGGCAGCGAGCGGGCCGGCATCGCCGTTTCCCTGCTCAACGTCGGAATGCCGGGGTCCATGGAATCGACGCGGAAGAGGCCGTTTTTCTACGCCCAGTTCGTGGTGTTTCATATCGGCGTTGTCATGGGCATTGCCGCGACGTTCATCATTCCCTATGCTCCCCGCCTGTTCGAGATCCCGGCCGTAGTGAGGCTCTTCCAGGCCATCCTCGGCCTGGCCTGTCTGACCGGGCTCGTCCGGCTGGTCCGGCGCCTGACGACGCCCGCCCTGCGCCTCGTCAGCACCGCGGACGACTACGCATCGCTCCTCTTGATGATCCTCTTCTTCGGCGCCGGGGTTCTCGCCGTTCCCAATACGCCGGATAAAGGCGAAGGGCCGCTTATCGCGTTCTTCGCCCTCACGGCGTTCTTCCTGGTCTACGTGCCTTTTTCCAAGATTTGCCACTATCTCTACTACCCGTTCACCCGCTATTTCCTGGGCCGGACTCAGGGGCACCGGGGGGTTCATCCCCTGAAGAAATTCGCCGACGGGCCGCGGCCTCGAGCGGGTCGCGGGGGGAGCTGACGATGCGTCGGAAGAACAGCGGACGCTCCCCGGTCGTGGACTTGCCCTTGGAGACGGCCTCCCAGCGCAAGGCGAAGGAGGACAAGCTCCCTTCCGTGGAGAGCGGCCGGCTCAAGCTGTACGAGCCGGGGGCGGCCAACGTCAAGAAATTCCTCGATCTTCTTGCCGCGCGGATCACCCGGCCCCTGGTCGCGTCCATGACCGCCTGCGTGCACTGCGGGCTGTGCGCCGACGCCTGCCATTACGCCATGGCCCGGCCCGACGACCCGACCATGACTCCTGTCTACAAGGCCGACCAGATCCGGCGCATCTTCAAGCGGCATATGGACTGGACGGGCCGGATCGCGCCGTGGTGGGTACACGCCCGCCGGCCCGTCGACGACGCGGACCTCAACCGCCTCAAAAACATCGTCTTTGGGATGTGCAGCGGCTGCCGGCGCTGCACGCTGAACTGCCCCATGGGCGTTGATACAGCAGCCTTGATCCGTTTCGCCCGCGGGCTCCTGACCGAAATCGGCGTCGTCCCGGAAGGGGTGTTCAACGTCAGCCGGGACGAGTGGGAAACGGGCAACCAGATGGCCGTGACGGAAGAGGACTACCTGGACACCCTCGACTGGATGAAGCAGGAGCTGGCCTCCGAGCTCGGCGTCGAGGTTGAAATCGCGGTCGACCGGGAGGATTGCGACTTCATGTACTCGATCAATCCCCGGGAGATCAAGTTCGATCCGCGCTCGATCGCCCAAGCGGCCAAGATCTTCCATTTCGCCGGCGAAAAATGGACGCTTCCGCGCTGGGGCTGGGACCAGACCAACTTCGGCCTGTTTTCGGGGGACGAGGCGCTGGGCGGGTATGTCGCCCGGAATCTCTACGACGCCGCGGTCCGGCTCAAGGCGAAGCGGATCGTCATCTCCGAATGCGGCCACGGCTACCGGTCGACGCGCTGGGAAGGCTACAACTGGGCGGGCTACGATCAGAACCTCCCGAGCGAATCGGTCATCGTCACGTTGAAACGGTATCTCGAGACCGGCCGGATCAGGGTCGATCGAACCCGGAACCCGGAGCCGGTGACGTTCCACGATTCCTGCAACCTTGCCCGGTCCGGCGACCTGACGGAGGAGCCCCGCTGGGTCCTCGAGCGCGTGTGCTCGGATTTCCGGGAGATGCATCCCAACCGGACGGAGAATTTCTGCTGCACGGGCGGCGGGGGCCTGCTGTCGATGGCGGAGTACCGGCCGCTTCGAATGGAAGCGGCCAAGATCAAGGCGGAGCAGCTCAAGGCCACGGGGGCAAAGCTGGTGTGTACGATCTGTCACAACTGTGTCGACGGCCTGACCGACGTCATCAAGCACTACAAGCTCGACATGCGAGTTGTCCAGATCCTGGAGCTCGTCGAGAAGGCCCTCGTCCTGCCTTGACTGTTTATAAGTTTTCCGATAAAACTACTTAGCAATCGAGCGCGGCGCGCCCCGCAGGCCCTGGGACGGCGATCGACATAAATTTGGAGCCTTCCTTTTCCATTTTATGGCGCGGGCGCAATAGAGGAGTTTAAAATGTTCGGATTATCGTCTTCCGATCGGCGATGGCTCGAGGAAAAAATCGGCTTCCGCGCCAATTTCGATCCCACCGAACGCATGCTCTACGGCCACGACATCGCGGCCGTCCCGGGCCTGGTGAAGCCGCTTCTCGGAAGCACCATGCCCGACGCCGTCGTTCAGCCCGTGAGCGAGGACGAAGTGGCCGCATTGGCGAAGTGGGCTTCCCAGAAGAAAATTCATCTCGTCCCGCGCGGCAAAGGAACTTCGGGCTACGGCGGCGTCATTCCGACCCGGGGGGGCGTCGTCGTTGATTTCTATCGGATGAAGAGCGTCTTGAGCGCGGACGCGGCGGCGGAGACCGTCACGGTCGAGCCGGGGATCACCTGGGAGATGCTCGACAGAAACCTCCAGCCTCGGGGATTGGCGCTGCGCCTCTATCCGACGAGCTATCCGTCCTCGTCCGTCGGCGGCTGGCTAGCCCAGGGCGGGGCCGGCATAGGGTCCTACGAGTATGGTTGGTTTGCGGAAAATGTGGTCGGGGCGCACATCGTCCTGCCGAGCGGCGAGATCCAGGACGTCGCCGGTCCGGACTTGGACCTCGTCGCGGACGCCGAGGGCATCACCGGCCTGATCACCCGGGTGACGCTCAAAGTCCGGAAGGCCGAGGACCTCGGCGTAACCGCCTTTGCCTGTCCCGACGCCGTCCAGCTCTCCCAGGCTTTCCAATGCTTCATCGATCAGGACCTTCCCATCTGGTCCGCGGTCTTCATCAATCCCCGGATGGCGGAAATGAAAAACCGTTCTCCCGTCCGCATGCATCTGGGTCATCCGGCCGAGCATAAGGTCATTCTCCCGGCCGCATACG
>Ga0315286_10006879_pt1 | contig 11080 bp, 13 predicted proteins | sample YL17G10_0_MG_FD_205038 | JGI IMG/M metagenome (GOLD analysis project Ga0315286, IMG submission 205038) | Sediment microbial communities from Yellowstone Lake, YNP, Wyoming, USA - YL17G10_0 | ecosystem: Environmental > Aquatic > Freshwater > Lake > Sediment | place: USA: Wyoming | collected...
GCCCGTACCGTTTGGTCGCTGGACTCAGTGAACGCGGACGACGATCTCGGAGTGGCCGAGCCGGATGACGTCACCGTCAGCGAGCTGCCACTCCTGCACCGGCGCGTTGTTGACCGTCGTGCCGTTGGTGGAGTTCAGGTCCTGCAGCAGCGCCACCGCACCGTCCCAGCGGATCTCGAGGTGCCGCCGTGACACCCCGGTATCGGGCAGGCGGAACTGTGCGTCCTGCCCGCGGCCGATCACATTGGCGCCTTCGCGCAGCTGGTAGGTCCGGCCGCTGCCGTCGTCGAGTTGCAGCGTCACCGCCGCGAGGCCGGTCGACGGCGGGTACTCGCCCTGGCCCGCAGCCGGCGCAGCGTAGCCGCCCTGAGCGGGCTGGCCGTAGTCGTAGTCCGGCGCGGCCGAAGGTGCCGCGGGCTGATAGCCGCCCTGGTCGTAACGCCCGTAGTCCGGCTGGCCGTACTCGGGCCGGCCGTAGCCGCCGCCGTAACCGGGCTGCTGGTATCCCTGGTCGGGATAGCCGGGGCGCTGCTGCTCGTAGCGGCCGTAGCCGGGTTCCTCGTAGCGTCCCGGGGCGGGGCGGCCGTAGTCGTAGTCACCGGCCGGGGCCGGGTAGCCGCCGCCGGGCGTGGGTCCGTACTGAGGGCCGCCGTAGCCTGGCGGGGCCGGCCGGTAGCCCTGGTCATAGCCCGGGGCGCCGTAGCCGGCGGCAGGGGGACGCTGCTCGTAGCCCGGCGCCGGGCGCGGGTCGGCGTAACCACCCTGCTCGGGATACCCGGGCCGGGGCTGGTAGCCGCCCTGCTCGTAGGTCGGCGTGTACCCCTGATCCGGCTGGTAGGCGGGGCGCTGCGGGTCCGGTGCGCCGGCCCGGGGATTCTCCTGGGGCCGTTCGTACTGGTCGTCGTAACGCTCGTCGCCGGGTCGCCCCTGGCCGCGGTAGCTCGGGTTGTCGGTCATCGCTGGCACTCCTTCTGCGGTGTACGCGTGGTTCGATTGTGCTGGGCCGGGCGTGGGGGCAGACAGGCGGGGGTCCGCGTCGGGGTTAATGACGGCTCGGGCGCGGTACTGGCCGGTGTGCAGGCTGGCTGCCTGCTCGAACCGGACCACCACCTCACCGTAGGTCTGCCAGCCCTGCTCCTGAATGTATCCGGCCAGGTGTCTTGCGAAGGCGCCGGCGGTGAGATCCCGGTCGGCGCGCACCTTTTCGATGTCGGATGCACTGAGGGTAATGACGTATTCGTTGGGAGCCAAAAAGCGCTCGCCCGGAAGGGTTCGCAGGCTGTCGGAGGCCTCGCGCCGCAGCAGCGACTCGACCTCCTGGGGCACGATCGACCCGCCGAAGACCCGGGCGAACGCATCCCCGACGCCGTCTTCAAGCATGCGTTCGATGCGTTGAACCAGACCCTTCTGGTTACCCATCGGACCGCCTACCTCGATTCCCCCACCCTGACGCGACGCCACTCTTGCCGCCCATGATATCGGCCGAGGTCGACAACACGGCCGCAGGCGAATAGTGCGAGTCTTATCCGCCCAGGTCACAGCGCTATCTGCCGATTCCGCGCCGCGGCGGCGGGACCCTGCGGGGTTGGGGACCGCGCCCGCCACCGTGATAGGCTGCCTCGGTTGTCGGGGCGAGTGGCGGAATGGCAGACGCGCTGGCTTCAGGTGCCAGTGTCCTTCGGGACGTGGGGGTTCAAGTCCCCCTTCGCCCACACGGAGCAGTTCCTCGAACTGCAAGCGCTTAGGTCACGAACTCGAAAGAGGTCGTGACCTTTGTGTTTGTGGGGGTGGCGCGGCAGGGAACAAGGCGTGGAACGCTGATCGGCTGCAACGGGTCACCCCCTTTCGCCCTTTGCCTACCCGGCTAAGCGAAGATGGGTTCATGACCGTCCCCCGTCGCGTACTCGAGGAAGAAGAACTCAAGCCCTTCCAGGTGGACTTGCTCAAACTGCAGCGTTACCTGGAAGAAGAGAAGCGCCGCATGATCGTGCTCTTCGAGGGTCGCGATGCCGCCGGCAAGGGCGGGACCATCCGCCGCGTCACCCGCTACATGAACGTGAAGCACTACCGGGTGGTCGCACTGGGCAGGCCCACTGAAGAGCAGCGGACGCAGTGGTACTTCCAGCGCTACATCGCGCAGTTCCCCACCGGCGGGGAGATGGTCCTGTTCGACCGCTCCTGGTACAACCGAGCGATGGTGGAGCCGGTCTTCGGCTTCTGCACCGACGAGGAATACCGCAACTTCCTCAAGGGTGTGGTGGGCTTCGAGAAGGACCTGGTACGCCAGGGCACCATCCTGGTGAAGCTGTACTTCAGCGTGACCAAAGAGGAGCAGGCCCGCCGGTTCGAGCGCCGCCGCGATGACCCACTGCGGCAGTGGAAGCTCAGCGAAATCGATGTCCAGGCCCAGGAACACTGGGATGATTTCACCGAGGCCAAGTACCGGATGCTGCGGCGGACCAGCACCCCCGATGCGCCGTGGACCATCGTGCGGTCGGAGAACAAGCACCGCGCCCGGCTCAACGCGATCAAGGTCATCCTCGGCGCCGTCCCCTACAGCGGGCGCGCGATTGACGTCGACTTCGTGCCCGATCCGGGGATCGTGATCCCCGGGGCACAGGAACTGGCCCTGATGGACGCCGACCGGATCCGCAGCGGCAAGTTCACCAGCTAACTCCAGATCCTTCGGCGCGCCCCGGGATCGCGCGTAGGGTGACGCCATGATCGCGCGGGTTCGATGGTTGCTGGCGGCAACCCTGGGTGCGGCGGGGTTGGCAGTTGTACCGGTGGTCGCGGCCCCCTCGGCATCGGCTTGTCCGAGCGGCTTCTCCTCCGACCCGTACACCGGCCAGTGCTACGCGCCGGGTTCGTTGCCGTTCGTCCGCGGGATCCCCTGCATTCCGGGCCAGTCGCTGGGCACCTGCCTGAGCATCCTGCAGAACCAGCCGCTGCCGGGTGGCGGCGCTCCCCCGGGCGGTCCCTGGCCGTAAGGCCCGGTTCAATCGTCGGTGAAGATCGACACCGCGCGGGTCCATCCGGCCGAGGCCTCGTGAACCTTGACCGGGAAGCGGCCCGGCGGGTCCGACGGAGATGGTGTAATCGGCTCCATGGGCTTAGCCGGCACCGACCCGATTCCCGGCTCCCCCGCCGAGGTCACCGCGGAATGGCTGTCGGGTGTCCTGAGTCGGCCAGACCGCCCCGTCGTGGTCGACCGAGTCGACGTCACGCCGATCGGCACCGGCCAGACCGGAGCCACCTATCGGGCGGCGGTCACCTACCGGGGCACCGCCCCGGACCTGCCGGATTCGTTCGTCGTCAAGCTTCCGGCTCAGGATGAGGCGGTGCGCGAGCGGGTGGCCCCGAGCTACCGCTCTGAGCACGCCTTCTATACCTGCGTCGCCGATACGGTTGCCGTGCCACTCCCCCGCTGCCACTACTGCGGCCTGGCTGGTGACGGCGCCCAGTTCGTGTTGCTGCTCGACGATATGGCCCCAGCCCAGCAGGGCGACCAGATCCGCGGCTGCACCGTGGCCGAGGCCCGACTGGCCGCCGAAGCGCTGGCCGGCCTGCACGGCCCGCGCTGGTGCGATCCGGCGTGGCTGACATTCGCCGGCACCGTCATGCCCAAGCCCGACGAGCCGACCGCGCGCGGGTTGGGCGACATCACCCGATTGGCCGCCCAGACCGCGGTCGAGAAACTCGGGGCCCGGATGAGTGCCGCCGACCGAACGACGGTGCTCGACTCGGCGGACCTGATCGCCGCCTGGCTGCTGGGCTCCCCCGACCGGTTCAGCCTGCTGCACGGCGACTACCGGATCGACAACCTGCTGTTCGACCCGGACCGCACCCGGGTGACGGTGGTCGACTGGCAGACGCTGGCGGTGGGGCTGCCGGCCCGGGATCTGGCCTACTTCGTCGCGACCAGCCTGCAACCCGATGAGCGCGCCCGGCACGAGCGGGAGCTCGCCGAGGCCTACCGGCAGGCGCTCGCCTCCTACGGGGTGAGCGACTATGACACCGAAACCTGTTGGCAGGACTACCGTTTCGGCATGCTTCAGATACCGCTCATCACTACGCTGGGGTTCGCGTTCTCGTCTTCGACCGAACGCGGCGACGATATGGCGCTGGCGATGCTCGAGCGCGGTTGTCGGGCGATCCGCGAACTGGGCACGCTCGAGTTGGTGCGTTAGTTAGTCCGCCCGGGCGTCCGACGAGGGGCCGTCGGGGTCGGTGGATATGTCCGGCGAGAACTCGTCAGGAGAAAGCGGCGCCCCGGACGCCCCGGTCTCGAACTCCGCGGCCGGGGATTCGGAACCGGCGTCGCTGTCGACGGCGCGGTCGCTGCGCCAGTCTCGCAGCAACAGCACGATTCCTGCTGCCGCCAACGCCACGACCACCACCGCCATTGGCGTGCTTCCGCTGACCAGCGCGATGACCAGTGCGATCAGTCCCGCAACGGCCAACCACAACACAGCGCGCACCACGCCAGTCTGCCTGCGCCGGTGTGCACATGCCGGCACGCACGCCGCGTGTTCGACAATCTCAGGCCGCGGTGGGTCGCAATCCGAGCCGGACGTGCACAACGGCGGCCGAATCGGCGGCGCGGTTCTCGCTGCGCGAGAGCAATTCAGCGCTCTCCGGAAGCTCCCTGGGGTTGATCAGGCCGTCGGCGATCTGGCTCAGCACCGCGTGGGCCCGAGCCAATTGGTGCCGCTTTCGGTACTGCCCGCCGGGTAGCTTCAGCCCGGCCCAGACCCCGTACTCCTCGCCGCCCTCGACCGCTCGGCGGGCGCACTGGCGCTGTTGAGCCAGCGGGCACCGGCGTAGGCAGATGGTGCGCGCACGGGCAGCGGACTGTTCGTAGGCCCGGGCCTTGGCGGCCCCGTCGCTGGCGTCGTCGTCGGCGTAACCGAACCACAGGTCGGGTTCAGCCGAGCACGGGCGGATGTCCATAGCAACCTCCTCAGGTCAATTCGATGACGGAAGCGTATACACGACCTAGGTCATGCGCAACTAAAACGGACACAAAAACGTATATGGCCAGATGGATGTGTACGATTCGCGCATGCTGGGAGCCCGACGGTGAGCCGTGAGGCCGCCGGCGCCGCCATTCGGGCACTGCGGGAGTCGCGGGATTGGTCGCTGGCCGACCTGGCGGCCGCCACCGAAGTGAGCATCATGGGTTTGAGCTACCTGGAGCGCGGCGCCCGCAAACCGCACAAAGGCACTGTTCAAAAGGTCGAAAACGGCCTGGGCCTGCCGCCGGGCACCTACGCCAGGCTGTTGGTGGCCGACGATCCGGATGCGGAATTGGCGCAGTTGCTGGCTACGTCGGCGGCAGGGCCGGCCACCGCCCGGAAGCCGGGCCCGGTGGTGGTCAACCGGCACAACGATGCCGATGTGCTGGAGGCGCATGCCGAAGCGCACCTGGAATCCCTCAACTCGTTGATAGCCCGACTGCCGGCGGAGACGTCAAACGAATACGAGACGTATATTCTGTCCGTGATCGCTCAGTGTGCGAAAGCCGAGATGCTGGCCGCGAACTCCTGGCGGGTGGCCGTCAACGCCGGCGCCGAGTCGACCGACCGGCTGATGACCCACCTCAAGACTCTGGAGCACATCCGCTCCACCCTGCTGGCTCGGATGCCGGGCAGCATCAGCGCCCGCTTCGACCGAGCCTGTCAGCGCAGCGCCCTGCCCGACGCGGTCGTCGCGGCCCTGCTCGGGCTGACCGCCGAGGAGATCTGGGACATCCGCAACAGGGGAGTGATCCCGCCCGGGGCCCTGCCCAGGGTCCGGGCCTTCGTCGGAGCCGGGTCATGACGGCCGGCGAACTCCAGGTGCTCGGCCGGGCACACGCGCTGTTCGCCGGTGATGTGGGCAACCCTGCGGTCGAGGCTCGGGCGATCCCCGCGGACGGGATAGGCGAACAGCGGACGGGGGCGATGGCCGTCGCCCACCGCGAGGCCGCCTCAGCCTGGCGCGCGGACTTGGACCGCGCCCGGGAGACCGACGCCGAAATGATCCGGATCCTCGCCGAAGCGCACCGCGACCACGGCGATGCCCGCCACCGGACCGGCGCGGTACTGGCAGCCGCGCGGGCTGACGCGGCGACGGTTGCCTACAACCCGATCGCTGCGCGAGAGCTGCTGCGCCGCAGAGCTCTTCGGCTGAGAGCCCAACACGCGCACGTACTCGCGGCGCGTCACCGCGCTGGGCGGCGCCGGTCCGAGTTGCGGGCGCTGCGCTACCGGTTGCGTTCGCGGAGGAAACCCGGCCGCGGCCGCCGCGCCGAGGTCGCCGTGCGGGCTGCCCTCAGCCGACTGGGCCGACCTTACGTCTGGGGCGCCACCGGTCCGGACCGCTTCGACTGTTCGGGGCTGGTGCAGTGGGCTTACGCCCGGGCGGGAGTCCCGTTGCACCGGACCACCTATCAGCAGATCAATGACGGCGTTCCGATCGCGCGATCCCAGGTTCGTCCGGGTGATCTGGTCTTCCCGCACGCGGGACACGTCCAGATGGCGATCGGCGACAACCTGGTGGTCGAAGCACCGCAACCGGGTGCGACGGTCCAAATCAGCAGGATGGGGGAGAACGTCGCCATCCGCAGACCGGGGTAGTCCTGGGTAAGTCCAGGCAGGAGGGCCCCAGCCTGAGGCCGCGGGTGAGTTGTCCGGTGTCGGACCCCTGGGTACGGTCGTGCCCATGGGGCAGGAAGGCGCACTGGAGTCGGCGCGGCAGGTGCTGGCCGCGCGGGACGCCGACCTCGCCGACGCCGACCGCGGACTGGCCGATGCGGTCGCAGCAGCCCACGCCCTTGCCGTCGAAGCGCTGAGCCGAATTGACGCGATTTCCGACGACGTCGAGGCCGCCGCGACTGATCAGCCGAAGAACGGCCCCGCGGGAGCACGCGACGTGAGCCGGCATCTGGTGGCCAAGAACCGGGAAGTCGCCGAGGTCATCACTGAGGCAGAGATCGCGGTTCAAGCGAAAACGGTTGCGCTGAGGGAGCTTACGGGCCGGTACCGGCCATCGGCAGCCAGCTGATTCGGTGATGCACATGGGTGAATTGTTCACCGCTGCGGTGCTGCCTACAGTCACCGGCATGAGAGGCGTGCGGTGGCGACGTATCAAGATCTGCTCGACGCGATAGCGCGCGTCCGGGAGGCCACCGGCGATCCCGAGGCATGGAAATCGGGACTGTCCGGAGAGGACATCGCCGCGGTGTCCAGTGTGGTGAGCAAACCGGCGGCCCTCGGTGCCGTGCTGGCCAAGATCATCGCGACCCATCCGGAGGTGTTCCTGACGGGCCCGCCCGGCGCCGGGCCGCCCGAACCGCCGCCCCGGATCAGGGAGGGTCTCGCGGCGGAGGCGATACGCGACGCGGAAACGGCTCTGGCGCAGCAGAACTCAGTAGCCGCAAAGGTGGATCTCCAGGTCATCGCCGCGGTGCTCAACGCCCACGCCACCCACGCTGACGGGGTCGCTGAACTGGATCGGCTGCAGCAGGAAGTCGAGAACGCCGTGCTGACCCGTACCGACCTGGGCACTCCGGCCGGAGCGCGCGAGTTCCAGCACTACCTGATGGAGAAGCTTCGCGACATCCGCATCGTGGTGGATACCGCCGGTCTGGACGCCTCCTCCAAAGCAGCGCTCGCGGCGGCACTTGCGTCGCTCTACGCCGCCGCGGATCCGGAGCCCGCCCCGCCTGCCGGCGCCGACGACCAGAGGACCCACGCCGCCGAGCCTGATCCGGCGACTCCGGCGCGCCGTAGCGCGCCATCGTCGGAGCCGATCGCCACGGGGGCCCGGGGGAGTGGGGCGGTGGCAGCCGGGGAACTCAGCGAGGACCCGTTGCCGCAGTTGGACTTCGGCGGGGATCTCGGCGGCCTGACCCCGTCCGACCTGTTCGGCCTGCCTCAGTCCGATCCGCCGGCCCTGCCATCGCCGGCAGCCCCCGCGGCCGTACCGGCGCCGGCGCCGCCGGCCGCCGGGTGGGGTGGCGGCCTCCCGGGAGGCATGCCGTTCGGCGGTGCTCTGCCGTCATCGCCGGTGTCGGCACTGCCGAACCTATCCCCGCTGCCGGATCGCGGATCCGATCCCGTCGTCGAGGGCCCGCTGCGAGAACCCGAGCCGGACCCGTCGACCGCGAGGGAGACCCCGGCCGACGAGCCCGACCCCGAGCCGGCCGACGAGCCGGCCGACGAGCCGACGGCCGACACCGGGGCCGACCCGGCCAGCACCGTGGCACTGCCCGGAGGGGAGATCGTGACCGCCCCCACGCCGGCGTTGGCCGGTGCGATCACCTCCGCGTTGGCCGGAACACCGATCCCCGATGCCTTCCGCCAGCAGGGCATCACCATTCCGGCGCCCGGTTCAGCCGTCACCGCGCCGGTGGATGTGGGCCGGCTGGTTCCCGGCGACGTCGGCGTCTTCACTGACCGGCACGCGCTGGCCCTCGGCAACGGCAAGGCCCTTTTGGATAGCCGAATTCAGCCCATTACCGGCGTGACCGGACCCGGGTTTCTAGGCTGGGAGCATCCGCCGGCCCCCGAAACGACCAGCACTACCTCTGAAACCGCGGCACCGGAAGTCCCGGCGCCGGAGCGGCCGGCCCCGACGGCCCCGTCCTGACAGGAGTGAGCAATGGCAGAGCGTCTCAACGTGGTGCCCGATGAGCTTCGCCAGGCAGCCCGCGAGCACCGGGAGACCGCGGAGCGCCTCGGTGCGGTACCCGCACAGCATGCCGACCTGATGGCCACGCTGGATTCGCTGGGACCGATCTTCGCTGAATTCCGGGCCGCCGGAGCCGAACTGCTCGACGAGCGCCGCGCCTGTTACGAGCAGCAGTCCGCCGCTCATGCCGAGCTGGCAGAGCGACTCCGCCATGCGGCCGATGCCTGGGAGCACCAGGACGCCGACGCGGCCCGGCAGCTCGGGGCGATTGCCGAGGGTGGCCCGTGAGCGAACCGGATCCCGACTTCGACGCGGTGCACCCCAGTGGGCACCTGATGTTCAGGTCCTGCCCGGGTGGGTACCTGCACAGCGTCGTGCTGTCCGAGGCAGCGATGGACGGTGACGCCGACACGCTGGCCGACGCCGTCCTGCGCGCTGCGGAGGTGTCTCACCTGAAGGCGGTGATGCAGATCCGCCGGGAGATCGCCGACGCCGGATTCAGCCCCTCAGCGGAATTGCCAACGACCGCGGACCTCAGCCGCGCCGAGTCGGCGCTGAGCAGCCATCGGCTGACCGACGGCGAGCACTGACCGATCCGGCTAGCGGGCGTTCTCGCCCTCGGCGGACCGCAATTCCTGGGGCGGCGCAACCGGATTGGACCCGAACAGTTCGCGTGCCCGCCGCAGCAGCGCGCGCATTTCGTCGAGTTGTTGCTGCAGCATCGACTCAGCCATGCGCCAACGCTAACCGCACCGCCGGACGCTCACAATTCACCTACGCGGTATCTCGGAATTGATGCGGTCAAGCAGGGCGGTGAACCGCCCGGCCTCCGGATGCCCGCCCGGCTTGCCGCTACTGACCAGACCGACGGCCAGCCCGCGGGACGGGTCGGCCCAGACAGCGATGTTGGTCAGGCCGGTGTGGCCGAAGGCGGCGGGGGCGTCCTTCCCGAACGGCCCGAAGCGCTTGGATCCGAGCATGTACCCGGTTCCCCAGCGGATCGGCGCCAGACCCGTCGCGACGTCGGGGCGCAGCCGTCGGCACTCCGTCGCTGCGGCCCGCAGCGTCTCGGGGCGCATCACCCGAACGCCGTCGAGTTCACCTCCGCGGCATAGGATTTCGGCGAACCGGGACAGCTCGTCGGCCGTCGACACGGTGCTCGACGACGGGACCACGCTGGTGAGGAACATCGGGCTGTTGGAGAACCGGACGATCTGCTGAATCGACCCGCCGAGCGCGGCCTTCAGGGCTGCCGCGACGGGTGCGGGCAGCGGCTTGCCGGTGACATGGCTCGGTGCCACCAGTGGCACGTCGGCCTCGGCCACCCCGTAGTTGGTCCAGCGGAAGCCCAGGGGATCGAGCACCTCGGTGGCCAGGATCTCCCGGATGTTGCGCCCCGTCGCGGCCGAGACGATTTCGCGGATCAGCGGCCCCCACGTCACTCCGTGGTAGATGTGCATCAGACCTGGCCTGTGGATGGGTTTGAGCTCACCGAGTAACTCGCGCGCGTAGGCGCTGTCGTTCATCCGCTTGAGGTTCGGACGGGGACCGTTGGCGAACGGCACGCCGGCGCTGTGGGTCAGCACGTGCCGGATGGTGGTGCGCTCCTTGCCGTGTCCGGTGTAGGACGGCAGGTAGTCGCAGACCCGGTCGTCGAGGGAGAAGCTGCCGCGCTCGACCAGCATGTGCACCACCGTGGTGGTGATGGCCTTGGCCGCGGAGTAGACGCAGAACGGGGTGCCGGTGGTGACCACCACCTTCTCGGCGTCGGCGGCGTCGGCCGGACCGTTGCCCCAGCCGTGCCCGATGGCCCGGTTGAGCGCCACCCGTCCGTTGTGCCGCAGACACAGCTGGATCGCGGGCTGCATGCCCGCGGCGTACCAGTGCCGCGCCGCGTCCCAGATGCGCTCCACCGCGGCGGGGGAGAGGCCGGCGGGGTCCTCCGGGCCGATATCGGTGACGGCGTCGAGGTCGGCCGGGACCCGGATCCGGCCGGTGCTTGCCGCCGGGGCCGTCATGGCTGCCGGTGCAGCGTTGCGGTCAGATGGTGCTGCAGCGGCTGGCCGACCGCACCCATGCGAACGGTGTAGTGCAGCTCATCGCCGTCGACGCGGATCGAGCGCTCAAGGGCCACAACCTCTTTGGCCGATGTGGTGAGTCCGACGGCGGTGGACCTCACTTCGATGGCGAGCCCGCCGTCCCCGGTGGTGACGGTGACGTCCTCGATGTAGTCGAACGGCGCGATGGTGGGGTATTCGCCAGAGCTGCGGCCGGACCAGTTGCCGAGCAGTGGAGCCAGGGCCGCGACAGCGGAATGGAGGTCGGGTACGCCTGCCACGGTATCGGCGCTCAGATCGGCCCGACGAGTTCGACCCAGTTGCCGTCCGGGTCGGCGACGAACGAC
>Ga0315286_10006880_pt1 | contig 11079 bp, 8 predicted proteins | sample YL17G10_0_MG_FD_205038 | JGI IMG/M metagenome (GOLD analysis project Ga0315286, IMG submission 205038) | Sediment microbial communities from Yellowstone Lake, YNP, Wyoming, USA - YL17G10_0 | ecosystem: Environmental > Aquatic > Freshwater > Lake > Sediment | place: USA: Wyoming | collected...
CGCCACCAGTTTTATTAAAATCTACACCCCTCGTGATACCTCAACTGAAGCCAACAACAGCCAACGCCACGCTGGGATATACACGACTACAAAATATCTTCTCAACACAAATAATACAAGATATGTCATGGATGTTAGCGATGATTTTGTGAGAGTTGACGGATTACAATTCAGGCAATATGGAGGTTTAACAAACTCCCGAGGAATTAACTTGCGTGCCAGTCTTACTGATAATAGTATAGGAGAACATTATTTTAGCAACAATATTGTTTTAATCGAGGGAACATTGGATAGCCAAATAGGAATAGAATCCGTATATGCCAAAACGACCTATATCTATAACAATGTCGTTGTGATAAACAGCGCCACAGGGACAGTAGCCTGTATGGGAATAAGGGCTTTTGGTGGTGCTACTCAATATATTTACAATAATACTGTTTATGGTGCTACGGTAGACAGTGCAAATGATGGAGGGATAGTAGGAAGCACCGCTGTCACCAGACATATTTCAAACAACGCAATCTTTGACAACATTGATGATTTTGTTTTAACTTCAGGGACAAATAATTTGCTTTTCAATGCCTCTGATGATAAGGACGGGACAAGTTCTGTGGATATAAGCCCGAACGCAAATGAGGCGACAGATTGGGCAGCCGCTTTTGTGAATTATGCCACCAACACCATAAACCTTCATATCAAAAATACCAGTTCGGTTCTTTACGAAGCTGGAACATCAACCTCTGAGATGACTGCGATATTTGCAACCGACTTTGAGAACGATACAAGACCTCAAGGCACTAAATGGGACATCGGGGCGGATGAGTATTTGGCTCCAGTTGCGGGAGCAGCCTCTACTCCTGTCATTCTGAGAAACAATGTAATTTTCCGAAACAACGTGATTTTTAAATAATGATTTCGCTTGGCACCACCTCGCCCGCGCCGCCCAGCGGCATAGTGGTGAATTAAACAAATGGAAAATTTTTTCAAAAAACTCAAAAAACCTTTAATAATGTTAACGGCTATAAGCTTGGCTTTTTTGTTGTTTTCCCAGACCACTGTGGGCAAAAGTTTATTGCTCCCAGCCGGCCTAATTGAAGCAGTCAGGAATTTCTTCGCCTCAAATCCAGAACTCCGCGCTTGCGATTACAAAGACGGAGAAATAATACTAATTAAGCCAGTTGCCACCGGAGTGGGCGAAGGCAGGTATGAAGCCGGAGATATCGTGGAGATAAGAGACGGCGAAAAATTATGTCAAAGATTAGGTACAGACAAACCTATGTTAGGAAAAAGCGAGATTAAAGATTATTTAGTGGTTTATTATCCTCATAAATTGGCTGACAGCCAGAAGCAGGAACTTGTGGAACCAGAATACGCCACTTCTACTGATGCCAGAGGAGAAATCGCCCGAACTATGGTTAAGAGAAGACAAGAAGGCGTGGATTACACAAAATTCTTATCAGACAGCGAAATTTTAAAAATACGCCAGTTTGAAACGCTGGATAAACTTCCCGAAATTGATTTATCACCCATTATTAAGAAAACGCCAGAGCAAAAATCAGTGGTTCAAGTGCCAAAGTATATTGTTCAAATTGAATCAATTAAAAGATCTTTAAACAAAATTGTTAGAAAAATTATTCCGCCAGTTTTTGCCCAGACCGAAACCGTAAAAGTTGTTGACCCTGGTGGAGGAACTGGCTATGACTACCTTTCTTTAAACGCTTGGGAGGGACAAGATTTGAATTTGGTAACGGCTAATATAATTGAAATTGCCAAATGCCGAAGCACCGGCGGCGTAGCCGACGAAATGACCGGCGAAATCGTCAATGTTACCATTGCCGGCTGGACCACCGATGCTGACCATTACATCAAAATCTGGACTGACCCGGCAGAAGGTTACCGGCATAATGGAAAGTGGGATACAAGTAAATATAGATTAATAGGCAGCATCCAGTACAACGGCGTTTTAGTCATTACCGAAGAATATGTCAGGGTTGAAGGGCTGCAAATAGAAAACACTGCGATTAAAACTTGGAAACCTGACGGAATTGTGGTAAACGTAGCGGAAACTTTAAGCAGTAATATAAGAATTTCTCATAATATTATAAAAGCGTCTGGGACAGGCGTAGCGGACACGCAAGCGTACGGATACAAAAGCAGTGCGGGTTCAGGCGGTTTAAATCAATATTTCTGGAATAACATAATTTATGATTGGGGAACTGGGTGGACAACAGGTTACACAACTCTAGCTAGCAATATAATCTTTTATAATAACACCGTAATTGATTCGGCGGTATATGGGATAGAGTTTAACCCTGGCAACAACACAAATACAAGATTAATTAATACTTTGATTCAGGGGTCGGCTACGAACTACTATTTAGTTACTGTACGCTATAGTTCAAATAATATTTCCGAAGATTCTACTTCCATAAACGCAGATTTTAGAAACAAGATAGTTAATTTTGTTGACGAAGCCAATGATGATTTTCATCTATCAGCGCTTGATAAAGGAGCGGTGAATCAAGGAAAAAATTTAAGCAACGACGGCAATTTGGCATTTACCGACGACATTGACGGCCAGACCCGGCCTTCAGGAAGCGGCTTAAACCAACTTTGGGACATTGGCGCTGACCAGACCCTTTCAGCCACTATCATCAACACCCCGCTTTCCGGCCGGTTCATAGATTCCTCGCTGGTTGGTTACTGGTCTTTTAATGGTGAAGACACGACTTGGCCGGTTGATGCGGCCACGACAACTGATTTGAGCGGCAACAATAATGACGGCCTCCTGCGCAATATGAACCGCCGCGATTCACCAGCTATCGGCATCAACGGCCAGGGGCTTAATTTTATCGCGGCCTTTCCTGCTCGAGCTGTGGAAGTTGGAACCAGCGACAGCTTTTTTATGCAAGGGAATTCCAATACATTCAGCGCATGGATATATCCTCGTTCTCTTGGAGGGAATAGCTTGGGCAGGATAATGAGCAGAGGAGCTTATATTAACCTTCAATTAGTCGCTACCAGTACGTTTAGATTTGACCATAGTAGTAGTGGAGGCAGTCCTTTAATTAGAGTGGCGGCAGAGAATGCCATAACATTCAATACCTGGCAACACGTAGTGGTAACTTGGGATGGATCAGGAACTGCGGCCAACGTTCATCTTTATGTTAATGGAGTTGAAACCGGTTATTATTTTACCCAAAATGGCACACTTCTGGCAAACACAGCCGGTCAACTAACCAGAATAGGCAACACCGATTCGGATAAAAATTTCGACGGTATTATTGACGAAGTCCGCATTTACAATCGCATTTTGTCGCAAAGCGAAATCACTGATTTATACCGCGCCGGCGCAGCGACAATGAAAGTTAATACGCCCATCACTTTGGCCGGCGCGCAGTCCGGCCTGGTGGGCAATTGGACTTTCAACGGACAGGATATGAACGCTACCACTGCCTTAGACAGAAGCGGTCAGGGCAACAACGGCGACGTGCGCGGCGGAGCCACGCCCGTCCCCGGCATCTCCGGCCAGGCGCTCTCTTTTGACGGAGTGAATGATTATGTGAATGCGGGTGATATCAACGCCATGGATGGCCTTACGAAAGTCACAGTTTCGGCATGGACAAAATATTCTTTAATTGGCGGTTTGACTAGCGAGAAGCATATGGTAGATAAATCGGATTGCAATGGCGTCGCTACTGGCAATTTTGAATTAGTTGGTGGAGTTAATACCGCTCATAAAGTAAATTTTGTAGTTCTTTATACTGATCCGGGGTTTACATTAAGTGGTTCAAGCATTACCAGTATAGATGACGGCAAATGGCATCATATTGTCGGCACTTATGACGGGAACCGTGTTCGTATATATGTTGATGGTTTTGAGGAAAATTCTGCTGCGCTTAGTAATAAAACTCTGAATTCTCTTTCAAATTTCGAGATCGGTGGTAATTGTAATGGTATTGGACAGTCTTCAGGTTTTTTATGGCCTGGTTTGATTGACGAAGTCCGGGTCTACAACCGTGCGCTGTCGCAGAGCGAAATTACGGATTTATATCGGCTCGGCGGCAGAAGACTTAAATTTTAACAATAATAAATTTAAATTAAGAATTCAGCTATCAAATCTACTAACTGATAGAAAGACAAGGGACAAACAAAATGAAAAATCACGCAAAATTAAAAATAACGATTATATTATCTCTTGTTGTTATTTTTCTTTTGCCGCAAATAGTTTCTGCGGCTGTGACTTTGCCTTGGTCAACAACTTTCAATTGTGCTGAATGGACATCTCCGAACATTCCAGCCACTATTAACTGTGATGGGCTGGGAAGAGGTGGAGATTGGGTTTGTACCGATGGTACTGGGTCACACGCCACTCAAATAACCTCTGGAGCTAACATGGCAGCTGGAGGAGGAGGCAGAGGATTTAGGAATTGGTACGGACCTTGCAAGAACAACAACAGTGGGGGAGTCGATGCTGGCTTCGCACGTCAAAAAGAGTTGTGGGTCAGGTGGTATATGCGTTTTCCTACCACTTTTGGGTGGAGTACTAATTCTGGTTGTGCTGCTCCAGACATCCAGCCCAAGCTGATCTATGTCGACTTAGGCACATCACCCTCTAATGAATTTCAGCCCTATCTTTACCACTGGGATAGTCTTAGAATGTCAACCTATACATATCAGGTGGATGCACAAGGTTATAATGTAGATTGGCTTCCTCAATACTCCCATCCAGCTCTTCCCAACACTGGAGTGGGTTGGGATACTATAATGGCAGCTGGACCTGATGATCCTGCTAATCCAGGCCACAAGAAGGGTGACGGACTGTGGCACTACTACGAAGTTCATGCCAAAGCTCCGACTACTGCCAGGCCCATAGGCAAAGTTCCTATTGACAGTAATACATCCGATGGAATACTCCAGATGTGGATAGATGGAAAGCTGGTGATGAATTTTAACAATGTCTGGTTTCTGGCAGATAATAGTGGTTGGGCTAATATGCTTTTCAATGCGAATTATCAAGGAGTATCGGCTACCAACCCATGCACAGAAGTTGATATGGACGATATAGCTATTAGTACGACCGGCTATATCGGGCCACTTGTCACAACGCCCGACACAACCCCTCCCGCCGCGCCGACCGGAGTGACAGTGAGCTAAAATTATATATAATTATTAATAAATTAATTAAATAATAATGATGATGATAAAATTAAAAATCACAATTATATTATCTCTCGTCATTATTATTTTTATCCCGCAAATAGCTTTCGGGGACGTTACCCTGCCTTGGTCAACCACTTTTAATTGTGCAGACTGGACAGCCCCAAATACGCTTAGTGGTTGCGACGGTTTGGCAAAAGCGGGAGATTGGGCATGTAGCGATGGTACTGGAAATCACTATGAAATGATTACTGCTCCCGCCAATATGTCAGGAGGGGCTGGAGGCAAGGGTCAACGGCACTGGATTGGAGACGGAACGAATAATACGAGCGGAGACATTAGTATACCTTTGAATCCTTCCCGAAATGAAATTTGGCTGAGATTTTATATGAGGTACGAGTTGGGTCTTGCTTGGAATGGTGGTGCCTTACATTATAATAAGATAATTTATATAGACTCAACGACTAATCCCCGCCTAATACTTGGATACGATGGCGGTGACTCTGTCAGAGTCTACTGTTATGGAACGAGTTGGTATATTTACTCTGCTAATGGGACGGGTTTTAAGCACATTATGGGAGGGGATACTGGGGATGGTCTGTGGCATCTTTATGAGTGGCACATCAAAATGGATACCAATGGGTCTAATGGAGTGACCGAAGTATGGATTGACGGGGTTAGAATTATAAATGCTACTAATGCAAATTTTGGAGGAAGCCTTGGGTATACACTTCGTAATATAGAGATGGGGAATAATGCTGATTATGGTGCTTCTGGGAGATGTATGGCCGTTGATTTTGACGATGTAGCTATCAGCACCACAGGGTATATCGGCCCACTTTTCATCCAGCCCGACACCACCCCTCCCGCCGCGCCCAGCGGAGTGACGGTCAGTTAAAGACACGAGCTATCATTAAAATATATTTTTTAAAAATTCTTATTAGATAATTTTAAATATTATTTTATGAAAAAAATATTATCAAAAAAATTATTGTTTTTTTCTATTTTATTATTCGGAATTTTTGGTTTGAGCGGAAATTCTTTAGCCGCCATTACCTTCGGCAATACCGGCAATACAGGCCTTTGGGAATGCGATTTTGGCAATAGCCCGGAGTGGACGGCTGACATAAGCCATACGACCCCGCCCGGCGGTTATGGAATTGGAGTAAGTAATAATAACGGAACAGCTGCCGGACATTGGTCTCAAATTACATCAAGTGCCGGCAGACAAAATATGGGCTGGCGGCAATGGATGGGCAGCGGGGCAAGCGGTATAAATGACAATAGCGCGGGGGTCAAAGCGTTCTTTTCGGCTCAATCAGAAATATGGTTCAGGATGTATGTGAGGTTTCAGTCTGGTATCACTTGGGTTACCGGCGGAAATCAGCCTTATTTTAAAAAGATGATGTATGTGAACCAGGGAAGAAGCCCATATTATTGTTTAGATGTGGTGAGTAACGATGCTGTAAGCATTACAGATGGGCATGTGCATAAATCCGCTGAACCTGGAATGGGATATCTTACCAAATTCTCAGATTGGGGTTGGCATAGCATGGAATTTTATATCAATCGGAGCGGAGGCATATACCGAGTTTGGATAGACGAAACCTTAGTGCTGGAAGTTATTGGGGATTCTTCCATCACTATAGATATAGACAATCTTGACTTCCTCAACAATCAAAGAGTTATTACAAATGCTTCTGATGTTTACATTGACCTGGATGATCTTGCTATCGCAATTCCTGCTTACACAGGATTTAAACTGGATAGTCATGGGTACAGGATGATAGGTAATGTTTCTACAGCTACGCCCGACACCACCCCGCCCGCGGCGCCCACCGGCGTGATAATAATTTAAAAATTATAAATTTTAAATATGACTTTCAAAATCATAAAACTGTGGACAATTATTTTTTGTATTTTTTTATTCCCTGCGACCAGTTTCGGAGCAACGCTGTTTCAAGAATCCTTTGATAATGCCAGTTTTGCTTCAAGGGGCTGGTATGATGCAACTAACGGAATTGTTTCCACAACAGAGCATATTACAGGAAGCACGGGCTCGTTTGAATGCAGGTTCACTGCCGCTTCAACAAAATGTACCGGAACAGCCATGAGGCATAAGTTCACCGAGAGCGATTCTATCTACATTAGTTATTGGATAAAGCATTCCACCAGCTGGGTGGGCTCAGGAAAGCCTTATCATCCGCATATGTTTCTTTTCCTGACGAATGAAAACAGCGATTATTCAGGCCTGGCCTATACGCGTCTAACCGCATATGTTGAGGAGAACCAAGGATACCCTCAGATGCTAATCCAGGACGGGCAAAACATTGACGAGACAAAAATCAATGTGGATTTGATAGGTATAACAGAGAACCGTTCTGTTGCAGGATGCAATGGCGTCCAGGCCAACATTGGCTCTACTGGCGCAAGCTGCTACCTTGCAGGTTCAGTCCACTGGAACGGCATAGGATGGAGAGCGTTAAGTCCGTATTTCTTCGGTACAACTTTTCCGAACAACAAAAATGACTGGCATTTCATGGAGGCATACTTCAAACTGAACAGCATATCAGGAGGAATCGGCCAATCTGACGGAATAGTCCAATACTGGTATGACGGCCAATTGCTGATTGACCACAGCAATGTCATTATAAGAACCGGCTCGCACTCGACCATGAAATTCAATCAGTTCATACTGGCGCCTTATATCGGCGACGGCTCGCCGGTTGATCAAACTCTTTGGTTTGATGATTTGACAGTGGCGACTAATAGGGCCGGCCAAGCAGACGCCACCCCGCCTTCAGTTCCCACAAATCTTTCAGCCACGGCTGTTTCCTCTTCCCAAATCAATCTTTCGTGGACTGCCTCAACAGACAATGTCGGGGTTACCGGCTATGGGATTTACCGAAACAGCGCCCAGATCGGCACTTCCGCTGTCAACTCGTATTCAGACACTGGACTGGCTCCATCAACTACATACATATATACTGTCGCCGCTTATGACGCGGCGGGAAATGTTTCAGGGCAATCCTCGTCAGCTTCGGCCACCACTCAAGCTGTTGCCGATACCACCCCGCCGGCCGCGCCCCAAGGAGCAACGGTAAATTAATAGAAAATATCGCAATTTTATGGTAAAATAAATATATGGAAACGCTTCAAAAAACCTCGCTTTTCTGGGATGTCAGAGATATTGACCCTCAAAAACACGCCCGATTTATTATTGAAAGGATTTTAGCCTATGGGGACGAGACCGATTTTAATTGGGCAATAAATTTCTATGGTAAAGAAAAGATAAAAGAGTATTTTTTAAAAAGCAAAACGCTGGACAAAAAATCTTTGTCGTTTTGGTGCCAGTATTTTAATTTGAATGAAGAAAAATGTATCCGGAATCGATCAACTCAAAAACAAAGCGCATTTTGGAAAAGATAGGGAGCGGTCCCTTAGCCAGAGATTTCTATTTGGCTGGTGGCACTGGTTTGGCGCTTCAGCTTGGTCACAGACAATCAATTGACCTTGATTGGTTTTCCGAGCATGATTTTTCAAATGAAAAAATAAAGAAAAATCTTGCTTTGCTCGACAATTTTAAACTGCTTAGCGAAGAGAAGGGCACAATTCATGGCACCTTAAATGAAATTCGGGTGAGCTTTTTTTATTATGGCTACAAATTGCTTTTTCCTCTAATTAATTTTACCAATATTAATTTAGCCGATGAGCGCGATATTGCGGCGATGAAAATTGACGCTATATCTTCGCGCGGCAGCAAAAAAGATTTTATTGACCTCTTTTTTCTTTTAGAAAAATATTCCTTAGTAGAACTTATAGGTTTTTTTGAGAAAAAATATAAAGGCATTGAATACAATAAACTTCATATTTTAAAAAGTCTTAGTTATTTTGACGACGCTGAAAACGAGCCAGTGCCAATAATGATAAAAGAAGTTGAATGGGAAAAGATAAAAGACAGAATTAGGACCGAAGTAAAAAAAATGATTCCGTTGTAGGTCTTCCCGACACCACCCCGCCGCCGGCGCCGACAGGAGCGACGGTGAGTTAAAAATAATAAATTAAAAAATAAACTGTGCACTACAAAAAAATTATTATTTTTTCAATAATCTTTCTTGGGATTTTAGGATTGACAAACAATTCATGGGCAGCAACCCCAACTATCTCAAATGTTACCGGGACGATTGTAACCGGCCAGACGATCACCGTCACCGGCACGAACATGGTGAATGAGGATAGGACTAACTGGGATCCCTTCTTTGCAGCTCATCCCAATGCTTCCAACTTTGAAGGGATTGACCATCTGGCAGATGGCTACAGGTGTCTAGATTGTCCTTGGAATATGTGGGCTGATGGGATTCCTATTGCTTATAAAGGAGCACCTGGTCGTATCTGGCAACCCAGATATGTTACGAGTCCCAGACTGATGGGAAACCAAAGCATACGATTCCATGTAGAGTTCATCGACACTAACTTAGTTAATGTCATAAGTAACACTACATTCACTCATTCTCTCTCACCTGCTGGCATCTGGTTTAGGATGTACGCAATGTGGGACTCCAATGACAAAAATTACTCTCATCTCAAATTTTTTGATACCATGGGTGGAACCCAGCAAACTTATATCCAGCCTTGGCCTGACTTATCAGGTCTGATAGTACTGGATCATGGAGGAATGAACTCCTGCAATCCAGGCACAATATGGACTCAGCAGTGTAATTATAATGTTGCTTTTCAGAAAAATAGATGGTATTGCATTGAAATCCATTATGACACCACTCCTTCCATTTGGGTTTATAAAGATGGAACGCTAATTATCAGGGCATTCCAGACTATATTTGAAAATTGGACTACATTTTTAATGGGAATTATTAACACAGTTATCCCATACGCAGGTGGATATATGGATAATTGGTGGGATGCTTTCGGTGTAAGCACAACCCGTATCTATCCTGCGTCTACTATTGAGATCAGCAATAACTCAACCTACGGAGCTGGCACACTCGTATATCAGGAACCCATTTATCTATCAGACGGCTCCGTGCAAGCGAAACTTGATCTTTCGAGTCTTGGAAGCGGTCCCTACTATCTATGGGTGACGAATAACAAACAGGAAAGAAGCACAGTTTATACACTTGGCGCTGTTGGTCCCGACACCACCCCGCCTGCCGCGCCCAGCGGAGTCACAGTATTATGAGAATGGATAAATTTATTAACCTCAATGAAAAAACCGTGCTAAAATATATTTAGCGCGGTTTATTGTTAAATAGTAAATAAATCTATGTTCAAATTCAAAAAAGTCTTTATTTTCCTAATAATCTTTTTCGGGATTTTGGGTTTGGCGAAAAGTTCTTTGGCCGCCAATTGTGGTGGGTCACCCACAATCTATTATGTGGATTTCGTAGGTGGGAATGATAGCAATAATGGGACATTAACATCTGCGCCTTGGAAACACGCTCCATATATATATGGTTCCAAATCGTGTACCCTGCAGCCAGGAGATAAAGTAATTTTCAAAGGAGGGGTTTCCTACAAGGATAAAATAGATTTTGGTGGACTTGGCCCTAGTGTTGTGATGATTTCCGATTCTGGCTCAAGTGGCAATCCCATAGTTTATGATGGAGATTCTGGGACTTATACTGGTGGTGTAAAATGGGGTAACGGAAGTAAGGCAATTATTGACCTTGACCAAACAGCGTATATAGGATTCCAGTTTAATGGTGTACTGTCTTACGTAACAATTAATGGGTTTAAAATACACAATGGTACAAAGAGCCAAATTTATGGTCAAGGCTTTTCAATTCTTATCGCTAACGGAGGGCAAGGTTCAGATCAAGCCTCTACTCATATTATTATTTCCAACAATGATTTACTCCATGCAGGGGATTATGCCCCTTCAATCACGAATTGTTCAAACCC
>Ga0315286_10006881_pt1 | contig 11079 bp, 6 predicted proteins | sample YL17G10_0_MG_FD_205038 | JGI IMG/M metagenome (GOLD analysis project Ga0315286, IMG submission 205038) | Sediment microbial communities from Yellowstone Lake, YNP, Wyoming, USA - YL17G10_0 | ecosystem: Environmental > Aquatic > Freshwater > Lake > Sediment | place: USA: Wyoming | collected...
TGAAAGACGCCGTCGGTCTCGGGAACGTGTTCGATGACCTCGGAACACACGACCGCCTGGAAGGACGCGTCGCGGAAGGGCAGCGCCGCGATGCCGGCGTTGACCAGGCGGCGTCCCGGGCGCCGCATGAAGCGCAGCTTCCCCTTCTGGACGTCCACGCCGACGGTCTGCGGAGCGCCATTCAGAATCTGCGACGAGCCGCACCCGGCGTCCAGGACGCGCATCCGGTCGCCGATATAGTCCAGAATGATGTGATAGCGCCGGCGTTGCCACCAGCGTTGCAGCGGGATGCGGCTGTGAAAGGCGCGCCAGTCGTAATCCGCGCTGGCGACGCTGTTGCGGACCTTCCACATTTCCCAAAGGACCGACAGATAGTCCACGGCGAACCGGAGGAGATGGCCGGCGCCGCGCTTGTGCCGCCCCGCGAGATAATGAAACGGGATCTCCCGAACCTGATAGCCCGCGCACCAGGCTTTCGTCACAATCTCGGGAAGCGCGGCGTAGGTGGAATGGGAGATTTTCAGGTGAGCGAGCGCCTCGCGGCGATAGAGCCGGAAGCCGCTGGAGAGGTCGCGCACGGGAAGGGACAGGATCCACCGGAATGCCAGGTTAAGGCCGAGGCTGAGAAGACGGCGCGAAAGCGGGACTTGGGAGAATCCTCCCTCTATATAACGGGAGGCGATGATAATGTCGGCTTGGTCCCGCATCTCGTACAGGTATTTGAGAATCGAGGGGTGGTGGGAAAGATTGCCGTCGAGCGTGGCGATATAGGGGGAACAAATCTCCTCGAAGGCTGTTTTCAACGCCCCTCCATATCCCGCGCTTTTCTGGACGATGATTTCCGCTCCGAAGCTCCGGGCGATTTCCTCCGCGGGATGCAGGAATCTCTTGTCCAACACGACAAAAATGCGGCTGGATACCCCCAGTTCGCTGAGAACCAGAGCGATTCGCGGGAGGAGATTCTTCAGGTTTCCGGAGTCGTGCAGGCAAGGAACCACCACGGCGACTTCGGGCGGAGGCGCGTTGGTCCCGGCGGTTTCGGGCGCGGGAGGTGGAGGGGGCGAGGAAAAGGACCCAAAGGACCCAAAGGACGAAAGGGACGGAAGGGACGAAGTGGACGGAAAGGAGGGAGAGGTGATCCCGGCGGCTTCGGGTGAAGGGGTGGCGCCGCCTCCGGCGGCTTTGGGCGAAGGTGTGGCGCCGCCTCCGGTGGCTTCGGTCGAAGAGGAGGCACCCCCTCCGGGGGCACTGGTCAAAGGAGTGGCGCCGCCTCCGGTGGAAATCGGCCCTTCCTTCTCCGTTTGCGTCATTTCGGCCTCCTCATGATGTCTCAAAGCAGAGGGCGTCGTGCAACGATTGCCAGGAGGAACTATAGGAGGCTTTGCGGGGGAATGCAATTCATAACCATCCTTAACCATCGCCCTTAACCATCGCCCTTAACCATCGCCCTTAACCATCGCCCTTAACCATCGCCCTTAACCATCGCCCTTAACCATCCCGGAGAATTTCAAAGTCAAGAGAACAGATTGGAATCCTGCTCGTAGTTCCTCCTTTAGGAGGTCTATTGGCCCCAACCGCCTGAAGGCGGAGCTACGAACAGGACTTTGAAATTCTCCTGCTTAACCATCGCCCTTAACCATCGCCCGCTTCAGCGGGCGTCTCCTTGCCCCCGGCTTCAGCCGGCGGGTATTGGACTGCTCTTCTCTTCCAGCGGTCCAGCGCGCTTCAGCGCGGCTTCTCGACTCGCTTCAGCGCGGCTTCTCGACTCGCTTCAGCGCGGTCTCGACTTCTCCCCCTCGGACAATCCTCTGGTTCCCCTCTCCCCCAAATACCACTATCTCACGGTCTCCGCGCCTTCCACCACCCGTGCCCCAGACACCTGTCGCCTTTCCAGATAAACCACCTCTTCCTTATCCTCGAAATCCCCAAATCGCTCCAGGGTGGCATTGATCCTGCCCTTGCCATGATGTTCTTTTTGCCCGCACAAGTATCGCGCCAACGCCTTTAAGTCATGCCGACCAAAGCTCACCGCGCCAAAACCGCGCTGCCATTGAAGCGAAGGAAGCGAAGTCCGGCCAGCGGCCCCACCGGAGGTCCGCCCGGCGCCCCGTCCGAATTCCTCGTTGATCGCGTGCGAACACGTGCCCTTGACCTTCCCCACCCAATCCGAAAGGGTCACCCGGGGTTCCATCTGGATGAGCAGATGAACATGGTCCTCGGTGCCGCCCAGTCCCAGGAACCGGATACCCCTGGATTTCTCACAGCAATCTCTCAGGAAAGCGTGGGTTCGGGTTTCCTTCTCTCCCCTCAGGAAAGGGGTATTGCTCTTGGTGTGCCAATTGAGATGCAGATAGATTTCGGAGTAAACATGGGCCGAGGTGGAAAGCATGCTGAAGCCTTTCGAGAAGCCGCGCTGAAGCGCGCTCAGGAATGGAAAGGGATTGCCCCTTTTTCCCACCGGCTGAAGCCGGGGGCAAGAAATCGCCGCCTGAAGGCGGCGCGGCGGATATACCCTTGGAAAACTCCAAGCCGTTTCTTGCGCGAGGTCGCTAGCGTTCGCTCGCAAAGAGTGAGAGAAGCCAAGAAAGTACAACATTGCTTACTGAATCCGGGAAACACAAACAACCCGAAATCCGTAATGGTCAGACGTGCTCACGGGATCGAACCTGCTGCGCCTGGCCGACCGGCAGAACTGTGGATAGTTGTTCCACCCGCCGCCGCGCAACACCCGGAAATGCCCGTGCGACGGACCCTGAGGATTCTGCCGCTCAGGCTCGTGGTAGTACTTCTCGTCATACCAATCCCCGCACCACTCCCATACGTTCCCGTGCATGTCATAAAGGCCCCAATCATTCGGCTTTTTCTCTCCCACGGGGTGGGTTTTGTCAGCGGAATTGCCCAAGTACCACGCATAATCCCCCAGTTGGGTTTCCGAGTCCCCAAAACAAAACCTTGTCGTGCTGCCGGCGCGGCAAGCGTACTCCCACTCCGCCTCGGTCGGCAAACGGAAACGCTTGCTTGTCTTGCGCGAAAGCCAGTTGCAGAACGCGTCGGCGTTCTTCCAACTCACCCAGACCACCGGAAAGCTGTCCCCTGGGGGCATGCCTGAACCACTGCTGAGATGTTTCAGAAAGCCGGACTTCGCGTCCTTGGCGCCTTCATACCCGCTGTCCTTCACGAACCACCGGTACAGCGCGTTTGTCACTTCATGTTTTCCCATCCAGAATCCATCCACTCTCACGGGGTGAAGGTGTTCGTTCCGCTGGTGGTCCTGCTGCGAATACGGCGAACCCATCTGGAAACTCCCGGCGGGTATGCGGACTAACTCAAGGGTTACCCCAACTCCCAGGTCCACCGTTTTCGTGGGAACGGGCCGCACCTGGCCGTTGGTGTAAATCAGGTTGCAGTTTTGGGAGGTATCCGCCGGAATATGCCAATTCTCGCAGAGGGTTCTCCACGCCAGGTTCTTTTGTTCGTCCGAGACGTACGCGCTTTGGAGGATCTTCTGATACTTGGCGTATTCATCCTCGAAGTGCCGCTCATTCTCCGCCACTTGCTTCTCATCCCGCTTGAGGTGAGCTTCAGCCTCGTGACGTTGTCGCTCGGCCTCTCCCAGGATACTGTCCAAACTGGAAACGGCGGGAGCGGGGAGGTTTCCGACCAACGTGGGAGCGCTGTGTAACAGGGGATTGCCAGAGGGGGAAGAGTGAAGAACCGTGAGTTCCGGGTCTTCGAGAAACTTCGCGAACTCCTTGGCGGTCTGGAACCGCTTGGCGGGGTCTTTCTCCAGCGCTTTGAGAATCCCTTTTTCGAGTTTTTCGGGGATCGTGGAGACGATGGCGCGCGGTGGAAGCGGAGCGGCGGTCACGTGCTTCATGGCGATGGCGATCGGGGAATCGCCCGTGAACAAAAGAGCCCCGGTGACGCACTGGTAAAGAAGAACCCCCATGGAATAAACGTCGGAACGGGCGTCCGCCGCCAGGCCTCGGGCCTGCTCCGGCGCCATGTACAACGGCGTTCCAAGGACCATGCCGGTCTGTGTTTTGTGGCTGGTGTCGGTCAGGTGGGCTACGCCGAAATCCATCACCTTGGGCCGGCCTCGTTTGTCCATAAGAATGTTCTCGGGCTTGATGTCGCGGTGAATGACGCCGGCCTCGTGCGCGTGGTGCAGCGCATGGGCAATGCGGGCGAGAATGTACACGCTTTCCACGACCGGAAGCGATTTCTTGTGTTTAAGAATCTGGTCCAGGGATATGCCCTCGATGTACTCCATGACGATGTAGAAGCTCTCGCCGCTCTCGATGAAGTCGTGAACCTCGACGATGTTCTCGTGGTGGCCCATGCGGGCAATGGCGTGGGCTTCTTTGTGGAAGCGGCGGACGAACTCCTCGTTTCCGGCGAGTGCTCGAGCGAGCATTTTGACTGCGACGAGCCGGCCCAGTGAGATTTGGCGCGCCTTATAGACAACACCCATCCCACCTTCCCCGATCTTCTCGAGAAGCTCGTAGTTCTTCTGGAACTCGTTCTTGCCGGTCATGGTGGTGTGCCTCGCCAGCACAGGTCCGCGTGGCTGTTCCACCACAGCGCGCTTAAGATCGCGGCCCTCATTTCTCGCCTTTATCCTTTTCAGGCGGCTTGGGCAGGTGCGTGCGCGTGTCCTCGGCGCTTCCGAAGAAGGTGTCCGCGTCTAATAGGTCCGTAGGCTCTTTGCCGCTCGACGGCCCGGCGGGAGGGGCGCCGCCGTGGGCCTGAGTCTCGCTGTCACTCATGAAAGGCGAATCCTCGGGGAAGACAACGGTCTGGGTATCGTCGGCGCTGTGGAAAAACGTGTTGGCGTCCTTCTGGGACTCGGGCTCGCCGGTGCTGAAGTCCAGCGGACTCTCCAAATCGCCCGGGGAGGGTTGCGGCTCTTCCGTCGGGGCGAAGTCGAACCGCAGGGGAGGTTCGCCGCTATCCGCCGGCCCGGGCGGGGGCTCGGTATCCTCCAGGCCGATATTCGCCAGGTTTATTTCCTCGGCGGGGCACTGCTCCTGCGTGTCGAACAGCGAGAGGGAATCGGGACTATCCCGGTGGGCGGGGGGAATATAGGCCGAGTCCCCCGCCCCCTTCCCTGGCTGTTCCTCGGGCCTGTCGAATACGGCAAACCCAAGAGTATCAGTCTTCTGCTCAGGTCTTTCGTCCATGTGGAAGGCGATATCCGCCAGCCGCGGTCCGGCGGGGGCCTCCTGAACCTCCGCCGCCTCCACGGGGGCCTTCCCTTCTGGCGAGGGTGGAGGGGCCTGGACCACCTGGGCGGCTTCCTCGGCGCTCCGGCGTTTTCTTCTGGATAAGACAAGCAAAACTAATATCAGGAGGACTACTCCCCCCGTGCCAATCGTGGTCCACCCCCCTGGAACTGCTTCGACAATCTCCTTCGCCTTTCCCTGTCCCGCCGCTGGTGGGGGCGCTGCGGGGCTGGTCGCCGGAGCCGGCGTTGCCTGTGCCGCAACACCAGCCGCTTGCGCCGATTCAGGAACTGGAGGAACCGGCGCGACGAGCCGTGATGTCGGCTCAGTCCCTGCGTCCGGGATCGCCGCCGCGAGGACGGAGGTGGTGGGAGACTCCGAAGCGCGCGGGGCCAGCATCAGAAGGTTCGAGGTCAGCATATCGCTTCTGGCGGACATGGGGCGCTTCTTCCCGGCCGCGCGAACGGCGGTGGCCCGCATTTGCCGATACAGGGTCAGTACGCGGTCCTGCGGATCACGGCTCTCGAGCTCCTGAAAGGCGCTCTCCAGAACCTTGTAGTTCTCCACCGCAAAGTAATACCGCACCACATCCTGGAGTTCATAGGTCGAGTAGGAAGACAGGGGACGCTCGTAGGGATTGGGGGACTGAGCCCCGGCGGCGCAGACGAGGGCGGAGCAGATCGAGAAAACGGCGGGAAGGGCGGCACCGGCAAAGACCCGCGGCCAGGACAGGAGTGGACGGCGGTCTCCCGGAGTGCGCCGGACGCAGTCCGCGGACCGCGTTTCCCTCGAGGGGATATGGAGCGGCAAAACCATCATAATCGGAAGTCTCCTTCGCGATGCGAGTCCTTCTTGCAGCCTCTATTGTAGATTGAACAAAATAAACGCGCCGAACGCAATAGAAAACCTTGACAGCTGCAAAAAGGGGCAGTACCCTGTTGAAGTTTTGCCGTCTGTTTGGGTGGTTCTGGACCGCCAGAGAGATGGCTTTCGAGTCCGTAAGGCTGGCGGAAGGGCCGGTTTGCAGGCCGCCGCCGGTTAGATAGTTTCCAACCAAACCCGAAGGAGGCTCTTTCCATGAGTCCTGCGAAGTATGTCTACTTTTTCGGCGGCGGCAAGGCCGATGGCAACGCCACCATGAAGAACCTGCTCGGCGGCAAAGGCGCCAACCTCGCCGAGATGGGCAAACTGGGGATCCCCGTGCCCCCAGGTTTCACGATCACCACCGAAGTCTGCACCCACTACTACGCGAACAAACGCCTGTACCCCGCCACGCTCAAGGGTGAAGTGAACAAGGCCATCGAGAAGATGGAGAAGTTGATGGGGATGAAGTTCGACGACACCACGAATCCTCTTCTGGTTTCCGTGCGCTCCGGCGCCCGCTCCTCGATGCCCGGCATGATGGAAACGGTCCTGAACGTCGGCCTCACCAGCAAGACCATCCCCGGCCTGATCGCCAAGACCGGCAACGAGCGCTTCGTGTATGACGCGTACCGCCGCCTCATGATGATGTACTCCGACGTGGTGATGGAGAAAGCCGCCGGCATCGAACTCGCCCATGGCGGGGGCATCCGCGAGCAGCTTGAGCACGAGATGCAGCGGGTCAAGAACGCCAAGGGCGTCTCCCTCGACACCCAGCTCGACGTCAATGACCTCAAGACCCTCTGCGGCTCCTTCAAGGCGATCATCAAGAAGGTGACCGGCAAGGAATTCCCGGACGATTCTTATGAGCAGCTGTGGGGCGGCATCCACGCCGTCTTCGCTTCCTGGATGGGCAAGCGCGCCGTCAGCTACCGCAGGATCGAAGGCATCCCCGAGGAATGGGGCACCGCCGTCAGCGTCCAGGCCATGGTGTTCGGCAACATGGGCGACACTTCGGCCACGGGCGTCGCTTTCACCCGCAATCCCGCCACCGGCGAGGACGTGTTCTTCGGCGAGTGGCTCCCCAACGCCCAGGGCGAGGACGTGGTGGCCGGCATCCGCACCCCGCTTCCGCTGAACAAGCGGACCAAGGGCGAGGATCAGGCGGCGGTCCAGAGCCTCGAAGAGGCCATGCCCGCGCTCTACAAGCAGCTCGACGGCATCCAACAGACCCTCGAGAAGCACTACAAGGACATGCAGGACATCGAGTTCACGATTCAAGAAGGCACGCTCTACATGCTGCAGACTCGCGTGGGAAAGCGCAACGGGCAGTCGGCAATCCGCATGGCCGTGGGTATGGTCGAGTCGAAGCTGATAGATAAAGAGACGGCCATCTTGCGCGTGAAGCCCGAGCAGCTCGACGAGCTGCTGCACCCCTCGGTGGACCCGATCGCGGAGAAGAAGGCCGGCGTGCTGGCCAAGGGCCTTCCCGCCGGTCCCGGCGGCGCGTCCGGCCAGATCGTGTTCACGGCCGATGACGCCGCGGAATGGGCCAAACAGGGCAAGAAGGTGATCCTGGTCCGCAAGGAAACCAGCCCGGAAGACGTTCACGGCATGCACGTGGCCCAGGCGATTCTGACGGCCAAGGGCGGCATGACCTCGCACGCGGCGTTGGTGGCCCGCGGCTGGGGCAAGTGCTGCATCGTCGGGTGCGGCATGCTCGACATCAACGCTTCCACGAAAACCATGAGCGTCAACGGCAAGACGCTGCGCGAAGGAGACTACATCACGCTCAACGGCTCCAAGGGTCTCGTTTACGAAGGCCGGCTGACCCTCCTTCCCGCCGATCCCGAGCACAACCTCTGGTACAAGAAGCTCATGACGTGGGTGGACAAGGTCCGCCGCCTCAACGTCCGCACCAACGCCGACACGCCCAAGGACGCCGCCCAGGCGATCCTCTTCGGCGCCGAGGGCATCGGCCTCACCCGCACCGAGCACATGTTCTTCGGACCGGACCGCATCGGCGCCATGCGCGAGATGATCGTGGCGCAGACCCGGGAAACCCGCGAGAAGGCACTGGCGAAGCTCCTCCCCTTCCAGCGCGACGACTTCTACGGCATCTTCAAGGCCATGGCCGGCAAGCCCGTCACCATCCGCCTCCTCGATCCGCCGCTGCATGAGTTCCTGCCCCAGACCGAGCCCGAGACCGCGACGCTCGCCGTCGAACTCGGCATCACCGTCGAAGCCCTCAAGGCCCGCATCAGCCAGCTGCACGAGCTCAACCCGATGCTGGGGCACCGCGGCTGCCGCCTCGGCATCGCATATCCCGAGATCACGACCATGCAGGCCCGCGCCATTTTCGAGGCCGCGGCCATGCTCACCAAGGAAAAAATCAAGGTCCTGCCCGAAGTCATGGTGCCCCTCGTCAGCACCCTCGCCGAGTTCAAGCACCAGGAAGACCTCATCCGCAATGCCGCGGCACAGGTCATGAAGGAGCAGGGCGTCCGGTTCAAGTACCTGGTCGGCACCATGATCGAGATCCCGCGCGCCGCCCTCACCGCCAACGAGATCGCCCGCGACGCCGAGTTCTTCTCCTTCGGAACCAACGACCTCACCCAGATGACCTTCGGCTTCTCGCGGGACGACGTGGGCGGCTTCCTGCCCTACTACCTCGAGAGCAAGATACTGGCTGTTGATCCGTTCCAGACCATTGACCAGACGGGCGTCGGCGAGCTCATCCGGATGGGCGTCGAGCGCGGCCGCTCCACCCGCCCCGATCTCAAGGTCGGCATCTGCGGCGAGCACGGCGGCGAGCCCGCATCGGTCAAGTTCTGCCATCGCGTGCGGATGAACTACGTGAGTTGCTCGCCGTTCCGCGTTCCGATCGCGCGCCTGGCGGCGGCGCACGCCATGATCGAGGAAAAGGCCAAGGCGGCGGCGAAGAAACCCGCCGTTAAGAAGGCAGCCAAGAAAACGAAAGGGGCCAAGAAAACCGCGAAAAAGGCGGCGGCCAAAAAGTCCACAAAGTCCATAAGGTCCATAAAGTCCATGAAAAAACCGGCGAAGAAGGCAACCAAGAAGCCGGTAAAGAAGGGCAAGAAGTAGCCCCTTTTCGGCACGCAGCACCTGCAGGAAACTCCGAGCCGCCCGGCGGGTCCCTCCGCCGGGCGGTTTGCATTGACAAGGTTTCTTGCGATTGTCATGGCCTTTTCCCCTTGCCCTTCCGGGAGAGGAAAGGTAGGCTTTAGTCATATAGCGCGTCACCCATCCACTGTGAGAGGAAATGGTGGCGGAGGGAGACTTTCAATGGTTGCGCACGAGATCAGCAAGGATGGGATGGTTTACATCGTGCCGGCGAAAGTCGCCAACCAACCGGATGAACTATCGAAATTCCTCACGCAGCGCAAGAAACTTGTGCGGTCCATGATGAAGGCATACGACTCGGGCAATCATATCCCGATTGAGAAAGTCATTGAGGACATTCAGAAAGAACGTGGAGAGTGAAGCCCGCGCCTCTCTGCTACCGGCTCGTTTTGCGCCCGCAACACCACCCTGTAAGGAGTTTGTAAAGTGGCTTTCCGCATAGCAGAACGTTTGATCTACGGCGAGCTGAGGAATCTGGAGCCTTGGCAGACTTCCGGCTATCTATGGCTGAGGGGCGAAAAGCAGCCTTTGGCAATAGAGCTTACGGGCAACTGCGCGCCGGACCTTCAGGGCCGGGCGATTCGGTTTGCGCCGCGCCGCGCCGCGTCCATCGCGGAGTATCTCGACGGCCTCGAACGCCAGGAAGCCCCCCTTTCCGGCGAAACTCCTGGTTCCGGCGAAGCTTCTGGTTTCGGCGAAGCTCCTGGTTTCGATGAGGCCCCTTTTCCCGGCGAAGCTTCTGGTTTCGGCGAAACTCCTGGTTCCGGCGAAGCTTCTGGTTCCGGCGAAGCTTCTGGTTTCGGCGAAGCTTCTGGTTTCGGCGAAGCTCCTGGTTTCGATGAGGCCCGTTTTCCCGGCGAAACTCCCGCTTCCGGGGGAACTCCCGCTTCCGGCGAAACTCCTGGTTCCGGCGAAACTCCTCTGCCCGACCTTTTCTTCCGCCGGCACATCGGCGTGCCAGGCGACATGACCGCCGCGCGCTGGGTGCGCTCTCTTCCGTGCGCCGTGAGCGAGTACCTGGCGCGCCTGCGCTTGGGAGAGAAACCGCCCACCACCTGGAAACGCGCGCTCTACCTCGAATGGTTCAGCCGCAATGGCCGCGTGGTTGTCGAGCTCGAGGACCCGCTCCTGGAATACCAGGACGGCGAAACATGGAAGCCGCTTCCGTGTCCCGTTCCGATGCCGGAACGCGACCCGGACGATCCCCCCGAGAATCCGGCGTCCGGTCTGGAAGTGATTGCCTTTGACGCGGAGGGACACACGAAACGCATCGTGCCGGAAACGGACGAAGAGGCGAACCCGGACGACCTTCCCGAATGGATGCCGGCGGAGCTTCAAAAAATGCTCGACGCCCGCGCCGCCGACGTGGACCGCCGCATAACCGGCGAAGACGAGGATGACGACTCCTTCCTGGCGGAAATGGAACTGATGGACGACCTGATGGAGTCGGGAAGCCCCGATCCGCCGGCATCCTTGCTTGGGCGGCGCCGGTTGCCCCGGCCCGATGCCGTCTCGGAGAAACAAGCCGAGTCCCTGGTCAAGGCGCTGCTGGTGGAGCTGGCGCTGTGGGGCCTTGCGGTGCACGCGTGCCCTCATTCCACGGCCCGGCAGCTCTATCGGATCCTTGTCGAGCACGTGCTGTTCGAGGGAGGCGTGCATCCCGAGCTCGCGGACACCGGTTGGACGCAAAATCTCCTGGCGTCGGAATACTGCCCGGAGTGCATCGCGGAGCTCGAAGCGGAGTGCGAAGAGGAGTTCAAAGACAAAAGCGACGAATGACCGGCAAACCGGCTGCGCTGCCCCGCTGTCGGCAGATACCTTTTTCCCTTGCTCCTGGCTGGTAGGGAAG
>Ga0315286_10006885_pt1 | contig 11076 bp, 5 predicted proteins | sample YL17G10_0_MG_FD_205038 | JGI IMG/M metagenome (GOLD analysis project Ga0315286, IMG submission 205038) | Sediment microbial communities from Yellowstone Lake, YNP, Wyoming, USA - YL17G10_0 | ecosystem: Environmental > Aquatic > Freshwater > Lake > Sediment | place: USA: Wyoming | collected...
GGCTCAGGACAAGGGGTTCGATTACACGAGAACTTTGGCTACCATAGGTCGTTTGGGTGCCGGCATTTCAGCTTCTGGTGGTCAGATGGGCTTTGGAGGAATGGTCGGATTCGGCAGCGTTTCTGCCAGGTTGGGAGTGTCCTCTGAAGAGGTTGCTGGCTGGATGCAAGGAGCCATGGGAATCGGTGGAGTCAGAGGAGCAGGAGCTGTTAACCCAACCGTTTTGGTTGATGCGGTAAAGTCAGGGATCTACGGTTCCGGTGGAGAGATAGCGGCTGCTATAGCTCAGGGCGCTCGTTTTGGGTTTAAAGATCACACAGTTTTGGCTGCCGCAAGAGAACTTGGGACCACTGTAGGAGAGGCTTCCGGTATGATGGTCGGATTAAAGTTGTCCAACATCATGGGACAAGCCGGCATTGAAAATAGATTGATGGGTCGTGGAATAATGTCGACTGAGATCGGCAGAGAGAGACCAGAACTTGCCGTAGGGATAACCAACCAGTTGTTTCAGGGCACGACACAGGCTGCTCACGGTAACGACGCGATCGAGATGCTCCAATTTGCTCAGTACCGAGCTTCGAATCCTGGTGCTACGTATATGCAGTACCACAGGGACAAACTTGCTGGGTTTAGAACCCAGCGTGGAATGAACATGATAGGTGCCATAGCAGAACAGGGGATGCAGGGAGGCCTTCAGAACGAGATGGTCGCCTCTACGGCTCTTGGTGGATTTTCCACGGAGGGGTTCAATAGGAGAGACATCCGTCAACTCTTGTCTCTGTTCGGTAAGGGAATCGCAAGAACAGAGGCTTCTAAAGAGGGTGAAGGAGCTCCTTTCGGGCTTGAAGAAAAGGCGGCTTTGGCTGGAATGCAGGATCAGGGAGCCAATTTAAGAACGATACAGATGGCCACAAAGATATATGACGAGTACGGTCAGAAGATAGAGACAGAGACCAAGAAGATAGTAGAACTTGGGGACACGTTCAAGCTCCTTGGCGATTATGCAGTGATCGTTACTACCAGGATAAGAGAGACCATGAAGGACATGAATATCGGACCGGTCAAGGAAGGGGAGTGGGTCATATGGTCTCAGAATTATAGGTTACATCCGGACTTATATCAGAATCCTTTTCGTACCGACGGTGTTAAAAAAGAGTATAATAAAAACACAAAGAAGTGGGAATAATTGAACCAACTCATTTCAAATTTTGAAATTAATTTCATAAACTCTAGGACAAAGGAAAAGACGACCATTGTCAATGATTCTTCTTTTGTTGATACCATAAACATACACAAGGATATTTCTTTAAACAACGTTGTGTCAATATCTTTTGTTAAAAACAAAGCATACGAGAACGCATCTATCGGTAATTATCTTTCGCTCTTTAATTACGTCAAGATCAAGATAGAACTTACGAACAGTGACGAATCAGTTCCGCAAAAATACTACTTTTCAGGTTTCATTGTTGAGATAAACGAGGTGGACGATTTGGGCGAGAGACCAATGTTCGCTGTCGTCGTAACCGTCAGTGATTTTTCTCATCTGTTGAAGACGACATTTTATTCTAAGAATTTAACTTTCTTGGACATATTGGCTCAAGCCATTCCAGAATTTAGGCTCCTTAATTTCAACGAAATATTCTTCTCCGGTAAAAAAGACCCAAGAGGGGACGCAATGATAAGTCAATTTTATACTCCAAGTCAAATGGGTTTTGTTCTATTTATGTTCTTTACGTTTAAGTTTTTTGTGAAAATGATAGAAAACAACGAAGTAGAGATAAAACCATTTAGAATATTCTTGCCGTTCTGTTTTGGGGTAGAGTCAAAGTTTGCGACTCAGGCCATGTCGCTTTTGATATACAAACAGTTTCAGTCTAATTCCATGGAACTGTTTAAGTATTTGTTTCCTGAACCATTTTTTGAATTTAATGTTTTAGAAACTGAGAGTTCTGTCAATTTAATTATCCGACCATCTCCTCTTTTGGCTTACGATAACACCGATTATAAGGTGATCGAAGTACCGGAATTTGATTTTGGTCTCAGTGTGATTGATAGTTCCGATCCTAATGCTGCCGTGGTAATAAATCAGAAGATTAGGGACTGGCAGTCGCTAGTAATTAACTATATCGAGGGTAAAAACGGAGGAACGGAGAATCTAAAATCCATAGGTTCTAACCTGGCATACTCCTCGTTGAGCGATTTTATGTCCTCTGATCAAGATGCTAAGATAATAGCAGGTGTCCTTTATAAGGAAAAATATTTAGACGTTAAAAAGATAGCGTCAATTAGTTCTAGAAAATCTTCTTCTTCTGTCGTTAATCTTATTTGGACAGTAGCAACGACGGACACTTCTTTGATTAGAGCGACCGGAAGAGGATTGGTGTACGGTAATTTTGAGGAACTAATACTTGATTTTAGAGGTTCACCACAAACGCATGAAGAGTTTCGACTTAATCACATAGAGACTGACAAGAGGTACAAAGAAGGAATCAATTGGTACTTGAGTGCTCAGTATTCTATAATGAAACCATATTCAAATCCTATGATATTTTTACCACCAGACGGTAATGCTACTTGTCCTGGTGACATTAGGATATTTGGTTTAAGAGAATTTGAAGCAAGATGGAACATGTTTAACATTGTTGATTTTTCTGTGTTTGCTTTATTTAAGAATTTAAACGACAAGTCGTTTGATATTCTTAGAGAATTAGCCAGCAAGGGTGATCCGTTACTGTTAGATAAGGTACTTTTGCTTCAGAAAGATACAAAAAATCTTGATACGAGTGAGTCTTCCATTAAACCAACTGGAAGAAAAAAAGCATTACGTCAACAAAAAATTCTTAACGATTTAAAGTCTAAAACCGAAGCTGAGCGCGTGCAGATAGTCGCTCAACAGATAATAAACAGTCCTACTTCGAAAGTGGATCCGTCTGCCATTAATCGGACGAGTTCTGGTCAAAAGATAATACAGACACCGTCGGTCGCCGTAAACAGAGTGAAGACCAGAGATGATTCGTGGAATGAAATAATGACAAGCATCGATAAGGATTTTGGGGTACAGATGTTAAAAATATTCCAGTATCACCAGGGAATGGATTTTAAGTCTTTGTTAGTAGGAACTCCGGCAGAAATCAAGTCTAAACTAAGACTTGTAGGAGACAAGTTTGTTAAAGATTTTGCGTCCGGTCTAAACAATATTATTGGTTTTGCTTACAAAGATAACGAAAAAATATCTTCTGCGTCCATCAAGATTCCTATAGATCTCAGTGTAGTTCAAGGACAGATTTTAACTACGTATGTTGACAATGTTTTGAACTCAAACGAAATAAATCTAAAGGGTTACGTTGTTGGTGTCACTCATTCTATTAATTTTAATTCCGGTCTGTTTATGACCACTGTGGAGTTAAACAGGGTAAACAAGACATATGCCTCTTAATCTAAACTCCGGGGTCATGGGTTCTCCGACTGAGTTGTACTTCTGTAAGGTCGTAAGGTTTAACGCCGTCGAGAACACGGCGGATGTTGTCACACTGGACGACAATGTCTCTATTTACGGAGCCATGATTACTAGTTCTGTTCCTTCTAGTCTTAGATTCGGTCAAAAATACGTTCCGATAATAGAAGTCGGCATGAGGTATTTTGAAGACTCTTCACAGGACGTGTATTGTGTTGCTGCTTTTATGGGAGACTATAACACTTCCTGTATTTTAGGGTTTTTTACTCCTACGGAAAATCAATTGTCAATTCCAGAGTATGGACTTTATATATTTAAACATGAATCTGACGTTATATTTGTGGTCAGAAGTGACGGTACGACATTTATGTATCATCCATCTGGAACGTATATAAAAATAGGAGTTAATGAAGAAAGTATTGTTGAAAACGAAGATTTATTAAATGTTCTTGATAGTGGTAAATTTACTTTGGTAAACAAAGAATCTTATAATTCTATAAACCCTACCGGTATTTTTATTCGTCATTACGCAGGCCAACAGGTGACCTTAGACTCTTCAGGTGGAATAACAATAAAAACCACAGGTGGTAGTTCTACTATTACGATGACACCGGATGGAGTGATGAGTATTTCCACTTCTTCTAAGGTAAATGTCGACTCTAAAGAAGTAAACATAACGGCTGATACTGTAAATGCTACGACAGAAACAATAAACGCCTTAGCAAAAACGGTAAACGTTACGTCGACCTCAATGATAAACCTTGTAACTCCGGATCCTGGTGGACTCACCATGAATGGACTTCCTGGTTTTACCGGTGGTGGAAGATACACGATAGCAAACAACGGAATAGTTACTCATATCAATCCAAATTGATCCATAGGAATAGACCATGGCCATTTTAGATGCTATAACAAATTTAACTGATCCCATAGCGAAGAGCACGAATAGTGTTAAAAACTCCAACCAGTTATTCGTGTTGAATGTGAAATTTGAAGGAGCTCCTCCTATCAAGTTTTCTTTTCCAATAAATCCTGAAGAAATTTCTGTGGACCAACAGAGTAGGGTCGGTGTCATATTTACGTATGGGTCTAAGGTATTTCAGAATCTTGGTAGGGGCTTGAAGACCATCACTCTGTCCGGCCACACTGGGTTCAGGGTTGCTCCAGAATTAAATAATGTGTTTAGTCAATTTTCCCCTATTGTATTTGAGAAAGAAGGGAAAAGAAGTTACTTGGATCTTTATGCGCTCATACAGGCAATAAAGGGAGAGAACATATTTGACGTTAAAGCTGCAGATTTTAAAGAATATGGCACTAGAAACATTGGAAAGATTAAATACGTCAAACTGGTAGACGCTCAGAAGTTCATTACGTATGATGTTATCCTAAGGTCCGATAAGTTTTTTAGGAGTAGAACGCAACCGAACTTGTACAGGTATAGTTTGAGTTTTGTCGTGCAAGATGAGAGTTTTTCTGCTCCAGACATAGACACTTCCACCATTAAAAACGAACCAACGTTTTTAGAACTTGCAAAAAACATAAGTGCTAATTTGCAGACGATAAAGAATAACGTTTCTGCTTCTATTAGAAGCATTAATTCAATGATCTCTAATTATTCTGACGCTGTTATTGGAGTTGTCGATGATGCATTTTCAGTCGCCACTGCGGTGACGGAGGGCATAACAGCAATCGAGTCGAACCTCTCTTCTAGAGTAGACAGCATAACCAGACTAGACTCCCTTCAGGATTTGATAAAGTCTTTTACTCAGATGATAAACGGCGTATACATTCTACAGGAAAAAATAAAGGCGGCCGCAAACGGAGAAGCGTTTTTTGAACTGAACAACAACTTAAAGATCTTAAGACAGACCCTTACGGGAACAGCGCAACAAACGAGGGCGTACTACAATGAGGAAAGGTTCAGGAGGGATCTTACGTCGATAGGAAATCAGGGAAACATTCAGGTGGACAGGGACGCCTGGGCAAGATTTGAGACGGATGTATACGGTCTAAAAACATCTTCGTTTAACATTCCTGACGTAGACATAAAGAAGATAGAAGTGGCTAACTCTTTTTTGTACGGTAAGGATAACAGGGACTTGAACTATAGTACCACCAATTTTAACAAGTTTTTCTCCGATACGTACCAGTTGACGTTTGTAGAGTCTCTTTCTGATTATAACATAAAGACATTTAACGCTTACTTATTTAACGATTTTGAGAGAAAAAACAACGTTCTGACAAAGCAGACGGATGTTATTTACACCGCAAATCTTCCAAGAAATTACGTCGGCAAGTTGAATTTTGAGATACAGTACAGTTCCGTGGAGTCGTTTCTTAATTCTTCCGATTTTAGGTCCATAAGAAGACTTAAGATAAGGGAGGGCGACACCCTTGAGAACCTGATCGACTCTTACGCAAAGGAAGAGAAGGTGGCGTACAAGAACTACGAATCCATAGTTTCTTTCTTGAACAACATAGAGGAGCCTTTCATAATAACCTACACTCCAATATTTGGAATATCTACCCAACAGATTAGTGATTATGTCGGTTCTTTTTCTATTAGCCAGTCTTGGGATGAGATTCTTTCTAAGACCTATATTAATAAGATTACTAGGTCTAGTTTTATCTCGTATTATAAGTACAATTTTAATGAAAACGATCTTGGAGCGGATGTTCGTCTACCTCTATATTCAATAGATCCCAACTCTCCTCTTTACGTTGCTGATCTTTCTATGGCGTTACAGAAGAATATCGCAGAGGCTTTAAATTTAAACATTTATTCTGTTAAGATTAACTACACAGTAGGTGATTTTGTTGCTTTTAATGGTATTTCTTACGTTTGTATACAGAATAATGGACCAGCATCGTCTCTTTGGCATCCGACTTCGGTTGCGTATTGGTCTGTGACAACCGGTAGAAATTTTTCTATGACTATTTTAAAAGATATATATTCTGAAAATTTATACGTCTTATTTGGAGTTACTGCGGTTGGTAATAACGATACGACCACGACAATTTTGGGTGGACTTGATGTTTCTAAAAATGTAGAATATTTTTTCATTGTTGGTTTAGAAAGAGGGACTGGGTACAATGTGGTTCAAGATACTATTTTTGAGATACTTAATCCATTTAATGTTACTGAGGAGATTTTGGACAGGTATGCTGGTCTTGAGAGGTTTAGGGACGATATAGAGACCGTTTCTTGGGATAAATGTTTAACGGTTATACAGAATATTTATAAAGAATATCTCTCTGCTTCCGCTTCTCTTTCGTTTGCTTGGACGTATGCGGAAAGAAGTTTTTTCATAAGTGGAACAGACCCCACCGATATAGGTTATTCTGGAGAGAAGGGGTCGGCGTTGTTTACGAACTTTTATTATTTGACCACCCCAGATCCAATAACCGGAGAAAACATTAGGACCAAGTATGTGTACAATATGACTGCAGAGATAAAGTACAAAATCCTTACTAATGATGATTATATATTATTGCCTTCTTTGAGTGACTCTTTTTTGGGTTTTGAAAATGTTCTTTATAAAGATGATGTGTATAAGATTGATGTAAATCAGGATTTCTTAAAGTATGAGATATTTAGTTTGGACACGGTAAATAGTGTCAGTAATACCCAGCAAACCTATACTATTGATTTTCCTCTTATTAGAGGAATACCTAACGTAAAACAGGCCATAGTTAATAGACTAGATTGTCCAGAGGAGGGATTGAAGCCCCATAAAGAGTATGGAATGCCAAATCTGTTGGGAAAGAAGAATTCTTTAGAAAACATAACATTGTTAAGATATTATTTGTATAGTCAGCTTAATTTAGAACATAGGGTGAAAAGAGTTGATAGTATGAAAGTAGAAGTGAAACAATCAATTCCAGATGCCGTCATTGCTGATTCCAACATAACGCTGGTAAATAACGACGAGATTATTGTGAGGATTTAATGGCTTTTGTTTTAAAAGATTTAGAGACAATAAGAGATGAGTTTTATACTAAGCTAAAGGCTTATGCTATTGAGAATTCTAAGAATCCTTATATAACGGATTTTAATGTTGGTAGTACGATTAGTATATTGACTGAAGCTTTTTCTAGTGTTCTTGAGGATTTCTACTATCAGTTATATCAAATAACTAAAGACTCAATAGAAAACATCTATAATGGTTTTAATTTTTATAGGATTTCTGGGAAGAAAGCTTTTACTACGGTTCGGATCTATCTTCCTTCCGTAACTTCTGTTTCTGATGTAAATAATCCTATATTTTTTAATATTCCAAAATCTACTGTTGTGTCAACGGATGATGGAACCATAGAATTCGAGTCTATTGTTGACTACAGTGTTGGTAGGTTGTCCGTTCAGGCTGGCGGAGAGTTTAACGGTAAGGTCTATTACGAGTTTGATGCAATATCTAAGAGTATTGGTTCCATTGGAAACATTGCTACAAATTCTCTTACGAAAATAACTTCTTCTATTATGAATAATAATAATTTATCGACTGTGGTTAGGAACGATGCCGCGGCCGGTGGATTTGACGAAGAAGAAGAAGAGTTCATGAAAAAGAGGTTCCAGAAGTATCTGGTTTCTTTAAGGAGGGGTACGAAAGAGGCGATAGAGTTTGCGCTCCAGACGAACGTCAATTTTAGCGGATTCTTGTACAACATAGACGAGTACAAGTCTCTCTACATGTTGAAGCAGGGATACGTAAATTATGCTATGGGTTCTAGTTCTAACGTATTCACGGACCTCTATTATGACAACAAGTTCACGTCTTCTTATACTCTTTTGGACCGCACGGATGCTCAGTTTAACGACGGCACTCTTGATTTTGCTCTTTATTTCGGCACTAAAGAGAGGTTCTACAGTCTTCTGTCGGTCACAGAAACACTCCCGGTCCTTCCGGGGGTTTTCGTGGTCGGACAGGTGTCTTATTGGAACGGAACTGGTTGGACGGCAGTGGACGACCAGTCGCCAACGAATCCGACCAGCTTTTCTTTAGACCAGTACATCACTTGGACCATAAATAACCCGACGCTGTGGGAGCAGAGGACGATACAGAAGTATACTGGGTATTTTGTCAGGATAACGTTTGGTTCCAATACTGGAGCCTCTGTGATTACATCCGTTTCTGCCATCAAGACGATGACTTACCCGTTTCCAGGGTACGTGGACATCTACTGTTTGAAAAATTTTAAGTATTTTTTAACGGATTTGGACAAAGAGATAGTTGCCGAAGCTTTAGAGAACTATAAGGCGGCTGGAGTCATAACCTCTATTGGTAGCGCTTCGATAATAAACCTTTACCCGATAATTGTCATTTACACGCTTCCTGGTGGACAACCTCCGCCGTCTACTGTATTAGAAGACATTAGGAACGATATAAGGACGTATTCAGGGTCGCTTAACGTTGCTACGGACTTTAACAGAAACGATCTGTACGCATTAATCTATAGGAAATACAGCAACTACGGATCGATTTTTATTTATTACAATTACGACAATTCCCTGTATGAGACTGGGTTGATATATAAGGAATTTTATAAAAACGTGGTTCTCTTTGACGCATCTAAGAACGAAAAGATAGATTTTCCGTTCGTAGACGTGTACATTTTGGACAGTCTTAATTACTTGGACAATGTTAACATAGTAACTGATATTCCGGATGCAGCGTCCGGGGTCGACTACGACGATGTGTACGGAAATCTTTCTTATTAAGGAACTATAAATGGCCAAGGATCTTTTGTTTAAGTTCGACTCTTTAGGGGCTTCTCCGTACTTTAGGGTATCGGATTTTCAATCGGCCGACTACTTGAATAATTCTCTAGAGGGGATTACATTTGACTCTCCTTTGGCAATAGCGGGAACTACGGCTTTGGACTTTAGAATGGTAACTCCGATATCCGGACTGTTCACGATGGCGGATTACAGGACGCAAACGGCGGGAATGGACAAGAGCTATTATTCCACTTTTTTGTCTCCTAAACAGCTTGTTGATTTTGCCAGTGGTTTTAGGGTGATTACGTCCGACATGTATTTAAAGTTTAAGTTTTCTTCTAGTGACGTTCCGGCGAAAGGTGGAATACACCCGGATGTCTTTAACCTTAAGATTGGAACAGATCTCTCTAAACCGGTTCTTTGGGCCTGGTTCTTTGGCGGTTCGTACGGAGCAGTCGGAAACACTGCTTTTCAGACCGCGTTTAATTCGTACGCTGTCGTTCTTAGGCCTTCTGGTTACGGGACCAATCTTGAGTTCGCTCTGTTGAAGTTCGATTACGGTCCTGTGACTTCTGTTAATTGGTTTGGCAGTCTCTTAGGTTCTAATAAGATGAGGCGTTACAATACGATGGCTGATGGAGCCACGGCGGATCTTGGGTATCTGATTTCTACAAATGCGAACATAAAGGACAATAACGTTCCTGTGTGCTCTGAGATAGCAAAATCAAACGATTTTTTGTACGACTCTGGGTACGAGTTTAGGGTTAATTTGAAACTGTCCATCAAAAAACACATATTGTCAGATGGAGACACCACTGGGACTTACTTGGTACAACTCGGTGTGAACGAAAATTACGGTGTTTTCGGTCCAAGTTCTTCGGTCAGGTACAATTCTATTTTGCACGCTTTCGTTAGTATACCTTTGGATACCTCGACCAGTCCGAAAAGATTGGTCTCTAATCCGACGGACTACAGGCTCCTTCCAATGATGTATTTCAAGTACGTAAATCTGGCACAGAATACCTTCGGCGCAGCGGCTAGTAGAATTACTCTTGATAATTTTTTGTACCGCCAAGCAAATTCGAGCGATACGATGACGTATAAAAGGTACTAAGCGGTAAAGTTTGTTTTGAAAAAATAGCATTAAGGAATTTTTATTTGTAGTGAGGACGAGAATCAATTATGATACACGGAGAAGGATTTTATGGCTAGAATATTTATAGACGGGTTTGAGAGTGCTACATGGGACTTATGGGACCTGAATTCATATACGCATATGAACGAGTATCCCGGCGCCGGAGACGTCCCGTCCGAGTTTACTAGTCGGTTTTTTGTAAATTCGGTGGGTTTATCTCGTGCTATCGCTCCTATGAGCGAAGCTTATTTTGCAGTTAAGGCTGGTACTACATACACTTTGAAGGATCCAATGATTTCTTTGGACTACAATTACGAACTTGTTTCTGGCAATCCTAGAGGTGCTATATTCACTTTATGGATAGATTCTTCTATCGGCGTCGTACACGTTGGAGGAGGTGTGGATCTTTACAATTTTCCAGAAGTAGGACAGGGGAGTCCTCAGTGGAGAGCTCAGTCAAACACGGGTCTTGTAAATGTTGGAACTGTTCATTTAATTGAAGCTTATTTCAAGATAGACGGTTCCGCAGGAAGGTGCGTGGTGAGGCTCGACGGAATAGAGGTGATCAATTTTACGGGAAACACTCTTATTGGTGCTTACACAACTTTTAACGCAGTGGGACTTGGTCCTACCAATAGTGCGACCTTTATGGACGACTTTATCATCGATGACTTCGAATTTCCTGGTGATACTCGTATTCAAGCTATTTACCCTAATGCTGTTGGTAATTCTTCTCAGTGGACTCCTTCGATCGCGGCAGATAATTACACG
>Ga0315286_10006887_pt1 | contig 11074 bp, 8 predicted proteins | sample YL17G10_0_MG_FD_205038 | JGI IMG/M metagenome (GOLD analysis project Ga0315286, IMG submission 205038) | Sediment microbial communities from Yellowstone Lake, YNP, Wyoming, USA - YL17G10_0 | ecosystem: Environmental > Aquatic > Freshwater > Lake > Sediment | place: USA: Wyoming | collected...
GATGAACAGGCGGGCCTGGAGCCTGGCCTGCGACTCGGTTAGGCGTCTGTGTGAGAGGATGGCGCTGGCATACCCCAGCAGGCCAAGAAGGGCGAAAGACGCCCCGGTGATGACGAAGTCCAGCGTATAGTTCTGGACGGCGTAGGCCATGGCGATGGCCGCCAGGGCCACCACACCCACGACGACGTTGGCCAGCCGCAGGACGAGTGGCAGGCGAGCGGAGGTTATTGCCTGCTCGGCCGACTGGTCTCGCTCTGACTGATTGCGGACCGCCTCCTGGATGGGCATGCCGGTGGTCATATGTCCTCTAAGAAAAGAGACACCTGGCGCGAGGCGGCGTTACAGATCGGGGGTGGCTAGCTGGTAATGCGGCCGGACATTTCCCCCTGGCCGTTCGGGGTGGCCTGCTTGGCGACGCGCAGGCTCTCGTCGGCGGCATGCATGATGGCGTCAACATCGTCGCCGCCCCAGGGGAAGCCGGATATGCCCACACTCAGAGTGACGCGGACGGATACGCCGCCATCTTCACACACGATTCCGTCTTTGACGGCAGCCGTGATGCGCCTGGCGGCGGTCTGGGCGCCCTGCTTATCCGCTTCGGGCAGGATGACGGCGAACTCGTCGCCGCCGATGCGGGCCGGTATGTCGCAGGCGCGGGTGTGCTCCCGCAGGAGCTTGGCCGTGGCTATCAGGACGGCGTCGCCCACTTTGTGGCCGTGGCTGTCGTTGATGCGCTTCAGGCCGTCCACGTCCACCACCAGGACCCCCAGTGGCCTCAGGAAGCCGCGCGCATCCTCCAGGTCACGCTGGAGGCGATCGTAGAAGTAACGACGGTTACAGAGATGGGTCAGGTCGTCACGCATGGCCATGTCGGCCAGCTGGAGGTTGTGGGCCCGCAGTGCGACCTGGTACTCTCGCTCGAGGCGCACGTGCACCATGCGGGTAGCGGCTGCCATGAGCAGGCCGGCGCCAAGGGGGATGGTGAAGGACGGGATGGCCACCAAATAGCGGGTGACGCCTTCCGCCGGAGCCATCAGTACAGCAATGAGGCCGCCCAGCGCCAGCAGGGAGATCGCAGCGCGAAAGCGCCAGATGTAGGTCTGGACGCGCTCGTCGCCGTCGCGGAGCGCGGGGCCAGAGCCCGACTGGTGGACCTCGTCCCGCGCCATTAACGCCGCTCGCGAGCAGAGCAGATCCCGCTGCCCCTGGTGGAGGCGAGCGCGGTTGGGTTTCCCATCCCCTTGGACGGCTCCTCGATAGACGACACCATCGCTCGGAGACTCCTTAAGCTCTGTTTAGAAGACGTGTTGTCGCCGGATACGTTACAGCGAGGCTACGCCTGTGCTATGGTACTCTTTCGATGTCATGACCACCGGCGAGAAGCGCACCATCATCGTTGTGCCCGAGACCCACTGGGACCGCGAGTGGTACCAGCCCTTCGAGGTTTTTCGCGCCCGGTTGGTGCGCCTGATGGACCGTGTCCTGCACCTCCTGGATTCGGACCCCGAGTACAAGTACTACACCCTCGACGGTCAGAGCATCGTCCTGGAGGACTACCTGGAGATCCGCCCCGACAGGCGCGAAGACATCGCCCGCCTGGTGCAGGCCGGACGCCTGCTCATTGGGCCGTGGTACGTTCTGCCCGATGAGTTCCTGCCCGGTGGCGAATCGCACATCCGCAACCTCCAGACCGGCATCGCCGTGGCGCGCCAGTTCGGGCCGGTGATGATGGTGGGCTATCTGCCGGACATGTTCGGACAGATGGCCCACATGCCCGCTGTGCTGGCCGGCTTTGGCATGTCCGGCGCCGTCATGTGGCGCGGCGCCGACAAGTCCTTCACCTCGTCCGAGTTCTTCTGGCGCGCCCCCGACGGCTCGGAGGTGCTGACCATTCACTTGCCCGTGGGCTACGGCATCGCCTCCCGTCTCGGGCCGGATCGCGAGAGGCTGCTGACCCAGCTCCAGAGCCTGCGCCAGATGCTGGAGCCCTGGGCCAGCACCCGCTATCTCCTCCTGCCCAACGGCTCGGACCACGTGGAGCCCCAGCCAGACCTGCCGGTCATCATCGCCTCCGCCAACGAGGCGCTGGACGACGCCGAGCTGGTGCACGGCACCCTGCCCATGTACATCGAGGCCGTTCGGCGGGAAATGGGGGAGCGCAGCGGCTCCTGGCTCCGCTGGCAGGGCGAGCTCCGCTCCGGCCAGCGGGCGCACGTGCTGCCCGGCGTGATCTCGACCCGCATGTGGATCAAGCAGGAGAATCAGGCCTGCGAGGACCTCCTCCTGCGCTGGGCGGAGCCCTTCTCCGCCTGGGCCCATCTCCTGCGGCGGCGGAACGGCGACGGCTACGCCCGCAGGGAGCCGGAGCGGGCGATGGCCGACGCCGGCTCGCTGCGCCTGGCCTGGCGCTTGCTCCTCCAGAACCAGCCCCACGATTCCATCTGCGGTTGCAGCACCGACGAGGTGCACGATGAGATGAGGGTGCGCTTCCGGCGCTGCCGGCGGCTGGCCGAGACGGTGCGAGACGAAGCCCTCGCCTATCTGGCCGAAGAGGCCGCTCCGGCCGGCGGCCCGTACGTGGTGGTGTTCAACCCTCTGAACGTCGCCCGAACCGACTACTGCACGGCTCGCGTACCCGTTGAGGACGGCCAGGAGCCGCTGGCGCTGGAGGACGGCGACGGCGGCCGCGTCCCGCTGCAGTTCCTGCGGCGGGGGCGGCTCTCGCCCCTGGACACCCTCCCGGAGCGGGTGGAGGTGGGCTTCCTCGCGCCGGAGGTGCCGGGCGTGGGCTACCGTGCGCTGCGCGTCGTCTACGGGCAGGGCGACCGCCCACGGCCGCAGCCCGCTCGAACCATCGAGAACGAGTACTTTCGGGTGGAGGTTGACCGGGCGGACGGCACCCTGACCCTGACCGACAAGGCGACGGGTGTGACCCTGCGTGGGCTGAATCGCTTCGTGGATGGAGGCGACGCCGGCGACGAGTACAACTGCAGCCCTCCCGACCGCGATGAGCTGGTCGACGGGTCGAGTCTGCCGCCGGAGATTCGTCTGCTGGAGGACGGGCCGGCCCGCTGGACGCTGGAGATCGCCCTGGAGTACAGCCTGCCGTGGGCCCTGGACCCTGACGCCGGGGGCCGTTCGCCGGAGAGGCGGCCCTACCGCATCGTCAGCCGGGCCAGCCTGTATCCGGGCGTGCCCCGCCTGGACTTCGAGGCGGAGGTGGACAACCAGGCTCAAGACCACCGGCTGCGCGTCCACTTCCCGGCCGGCCTGCGCACCGACGCCTCGTGCGCCGAGCAGCACTTCGGGGTGGTGCGGCGCCCCATCGCCCTGCCGGAGCACGACTTCACCTGGGCGGAGGCGCCCCAGGGGACGTATCCCCAGAAGTCGTTCGTGGACGTGAGCGACGGCCGGCGCGGGCTGGCGCTGGCCAACCGCGGCCTCCCCGAGTACGAGGTGCTGGACGGGCCGGACGGCGTCACCGTTGCGCTGACGCTGCTACGCTGCGTGGGCTGGCTCTCGCGGTCGTGGCTGCGCACGCGGCCGGTGCAGGCGGGGCCGCTGGTCCCCACGCCGGGCGCCCAGGAGCAGGGCCGCCACCTGTTCCACTACTCGCTGATACCGCACGAGGGTGGCTGGGAGCGGGCCTTCGCGCAGGCCCATCGCTTCGCCGTGCCGTTGCGGGCCGTGTTCGCGGCGGCAGGGAAGGGCCAACTCCCCCCGAAGGGGAGCCTGCTGTCGGTGCGGCCGGAGTCGTTCGTCCTCTCCGCCCTCAAGGAGGCGGAGGACGGTCAGGGGCTCATCGTGCGGCTGTACAACATCGCCGACGGGCCGGCGGAGGGCGAGGTGCGGCTGGAGTCCGGGTGGCAGACCGTGGAGCGCGTGAACCTGAACGAGGAGCCGCTGGGCGCGGCGGAGGCGCCGCGACCGTCTGGGCGCGAGGGCTGGGTGCGTCTGGCCCTGCGGCCGAACGAGATCGCTACGCTGCGGTTTCGAACGTGACCCCGCTCATCCTGAGCCTGTCGAAGGACGAGCGGGTGCGGATCACCAACTGCCAGACCGCTGACCCTTGACCCCTGACCCTTGACGCCTAACCCCTGACCCTTTGCGCCAGTTCCCCCTTGGACGTGCTCGTTGAGGGAGGCATCATCGAGGGGCAATGCTCGAGGGCAAGTGGGTCTGGATCTGGAACTGGCGCCGCTGCAACGGCGGCGACGTCGCTCGCGTGGCCGCGAGGCTGAAGGCAGCCGGCTGCGCAGGGGCCATCGTCAAGGCCCACGACGGCGCCCGCTGGTTCGACCAGGGCGAGCCCTGGCGGGAGATCGGCCGCGCGCTCAAGGCCCAGGGCCTGCGGGTGGCCGGCTGGGCCTACATCTACGGCGCCGACTGGCCGGGCGAGGCCCAGCTGGCCATCGAGACCGTCCAGTACGGCGAGGCCGACGCCTACGTCCTGAACGTGGAGAGCGAGCTCAAGAACCACCCCGACGTGGCGGAGGCCCTGGTCGGCCGCATCCGCGAGGCTGTGGGCCCGAACTACCCTCTCTTCTACTCCACCTTTGCCATCGCTCGCTACCACCGCGAGTTCCCCTACGCCGCCTTCCAGCGCCACTGCACGGGCGCCCTGCCGCTTGTTTACTGGAACGCCTTTCGCTGGCCGGTGGAGCAGGCGCTGGGCTGGACGTACGAGGACTACGCGGCCCTGGGCGAGGCCCCCGGGCGGGTCTTTCCGGTGGGCGGCCTCTATCGCGAGGGCTATGTGCCCTACCCCGCCCGCGAGGAGGTCCTACGGTTCGCGGCCCAGGCTAATTCAGCCGGCTCGCCGGGGATCAGCTTCTGGTCCTACGAGCACATGGACGAGGCGATGTGGCAGGCGGTGCGGGACATCCCCTGGCCGGCCGCCGAGGACGATGAGACGGCGTCCCTGCGGGCGCAGATCGCCGCCCTGCAGCGACAGATGGATGAGGTGGGGCGGCAGAACGCCGACTTCGCCGGGCGCATCGGGCGCGGCAGCGACCTGGCCGACCAGCTCCGCAAGGTGCTGCTGGGCGAGGGGTAGTTGGGGGGCCTTGAAGCCGGCGGACGGCATTCCGGCAGGGCTAAAGCCCTGCAGCTACGATCCTGGGCCGCCCTCTAGGCGGGCCAGGATCTGTTGTAGGACGGCCTCGCCGCGGTTCAGGCGGGCCCAGATTCCCCAGTCGCCGTGCAGCGGCAACCCGAAGCCCGATGCCTTCTCGCCCACGGCCCGGAAGAACTCGATCGCCTCGGGGGAGCCCTGACCGAAGGTGGAGAGCAGCAGGTGGCGGGTCTGGTCGATCCAGCGGGCGTAGCAGTCGGGCACGGGGCCCAGGCCGCGGATGTGGGCCAGTCGCTGGAGCTGGCGGCGGATATGCTCGGCGGGAGAAGTGGCAGTCGTTGTCATCGTCGCCATTATAGGTTAGAAGAAGTCGAACTGGTAGTTGCCGAAGGTCCGGCGGTGCTCGTCTTTGAGCTGGCGGAAGAGGCTCTGATAGGGCGCCCGGCCGATGTCTTCGGCGGTCATGATGATGGCATCCTCGCGGTTGTCGGAGTAGTAGTGGGGGCGGATACCGAGCCGCTGGAAGCGGTACTTGTCGTAGAGGGCGATGGCGGCGTCGTTGGAGGCGCGGCATTCCAGGCTTATCATTTCGCGCTCGTTCATCAGCGCCAGCTCGATGGCGGCGATAAGCAGCAGTTCGCCGACGCCGCGGCGGCGGTAGGCATCCCGCACGGCGATGGTGACGATGTGGGTCTCCTCAGCGATCAGCCAGACGCCGACGAAACCGATCACCGGCTCCTGGTGGGGTGACGGCTCGGCGTCCTCCTCGGTTCCGAACAGGCGGCGCAGCTCGGTCAGCCAGCGGCCCATACGGAACGGCGTCGGCGGCGGCAGCGAGGGCCGGCGGGCAGGGGCTGCCTCGTCCTCCCGCGTCTCGTCTTGCTGGACGGTCTGCTCCACCGCCACCAGGTAGCGGGCCAGGCGGTTGTGCCGGATCTCTCGCTTGAAGGCGGTGGAGGGCCACATGCTGGGGAAAGAGTCCTTCTCGATCTCCATGACCTGCGAGATGTCGCCCAGGTCCATGGGTCGCACTGAGTAGCGCGTCGCTGTGGTCTGCATCGCCTTTTCCCTTTAAGGTCCCGCCAGGTTGCTCCCATTCTAGCACAGGGCTGGCGGTGCCTACAGGTCAACTCACGCCCTACGGGGCGATGGCCATTGCGCAGCTCACCGGCGTCGTGACCAGGATGAGGAAGGCGTCGTACGTGTTCAGCGGCGCCATGTTGGAGATGCCGGATTGGCCGGGGAAGTAGCGCTCCAGGCCCGCGTCCGTGAAGCGATAGGCAGCCGCGTAGATGCCCGCCGAGATCGCAAGAGCACACGGCGGCGCTGTGCCGCCAGCGCCGGACCAGCCGTCGTTGTGCCAACCGGGGCTCCACTGGAGGGTGCGGCTCGCGCCTGGAGCGGTGGCCACGGGCATGGTGCAGGTGACAGGCTGGGTGATGAGGATGAGGAAGGCGTCGTACTGGGCCAGCGGCGCCATGTTGGAGATGCCGGATTGGCCGGGGAAGTAGCGCTCCAGGCCCGCGTCCGTGAAGCGATAGGCAGCCGCGTAGTTGCCCGCCGCACAGGCGAAGACATCCTGGGGCGCCGTGCCGTCAGAGCCGGACCAGGTGGCGTTGTTCCAGCCGGGGCTCCACTGGAGGGTGCGGGTGGGCCCGGCGGGCGGCGTGGGTGTGGCGCCTGGTGTGGGCGAAGCGCCCGGTGTCGGCGACGGCGTGGGCGTCGCCTCGGGGAGGGGCACCGGGGTGGAGAACTCGGAGGTGTTGCCGTCGGCGTCGGTGGCGGTGGCGGTGACGTTGGGCCCCTCGGGCGAGCCGTCGAAGGTCCAGTCGCCGGCGCCGTTGGCCGTGGTGGAACCTTCGTATACCCGGCCCTGGTCATCGTCGTCGGAATAGATGTCGACGGTGCAGTTGGGGCAGGCGGTGCCCATCACCGAACCGAAGCCGGTGATGGTGGGCGGCGCCAGCTCGGTGTTGCCGCCGTCGAAGTTCTGGATGCCGTCCCCGCGGTTGGAGTGGATGGAGTTGCCGCGAATCGTGTTGCCGGTCGCGCCGGCATCCTCCACACGAACGCCGGCGGGGCCGTTGTTGTAGGCGATGAGGTTGCCCATACCGGCCGTCGTGCCCCCGATGGTGTTGTTCTGGCCGGAAAACTCGATGAGTACACCCATCCAGTTGGGGATCGCGGCGTCCCCGGCGGCGTTGGTGCCGATGTAGTTCCCCGCAACGATGTTGCCCTCACCGCTGCTGATGTACACCCCTATCGTGTTACCGGAGATCAGGTTGCGGTCGACGACGTTTTCGTCCCCGTTGCCGATCCAAATGCCGTCGTCGTTGCCGAGGAAGTCGCCGCTGGCTTTACTGCCGATGTAGTTCCCCGCAACAGTGTTGTTCCGGCCGCCCCACACGAACACGCCAGTCGAGCAGTCCTGGATCACCAGCCCTTTGATAGCGTTGTTGTCGGAGGTGATGTGGAAGCAGTCGTTTCCCCAGCCCTGGACGACGACCCCTGCCCCTGAGCCGTCCACCGTGTCGTCACCCGTATCGAGGTCGGGTAGTTCACTGGAGAGGGCGATGGTAGCAGGGCTGCCGGGCGGGAAGACGAAAGGGTGGAAAACGATGGTGTCGGGTGAGTAGACGCCGGGAGGATCATTGATGTCGCAGCGGCTAGGGTTGCCGACCCGCCACCACGCGCCGGAGACCTGGTCGCACTCTTCCTGGGTCAGCTCGTAGACGTAGAGGCGGCCCGTGGCCAGCATCATCGCTTCGCGCAAGGTGAGCCTGTTGTTAGGCGAGTACTCATCAGCGGTGCTATCGACGGTGATGGTCACGTCGGGGCTGGCCTGGGCGCCAGGTCTGACCAGGAAAACGATGGACATGGCGAGAGCCGCCGAGAGAAATAGCATAAGGGTAGCTCGCTTCATGGCTCTTCGCCTCCCTTCAGCCTGGTGCGCGCATCATGCCAGAAAGCCTGGGAGGCGTCAAGGCGAGGGCAGCGCAGTCCTTCGCCTTTATCCCCCGTACCCCGTCAGATAGAATGGAAGAGAGGCGGCGGCGCCTCCAGATATGTATGTTCTCATCCGCGTCCTGAGCTTCTTGCGCCCCTACCGGCGGCGCGTGGCCCTGGCCTGGGCCTGCGTGCTGGGGGCGGCCGCCTTCGTTGTCATTGCGCCACAGCTGATCCGCTGGGCCATCGACTTCGGGCTGGATGTGACGGAAGTGGGCGGCAAGCAGGTCGCGATGGGCAGCGAACGCACGCTCGCCATCGCGGCGGTGGCCATCGTGGTGGCGGCGGTGCTGCGGGGCGTGTTCGCGTTCGGCCAGACGTACCTGGCGGAGTGGATCTCCCAGCGGGTGGCCTTCGACCTGCGCAACCTGATCTACGACCGCCTCCAGCGACTGTCGTACGCCTACCACGACCGCCAGCAGACGGGCCAGCTCATGTCGCGCGCCACGCAAGACGTGGAGGCGGTGCGCTGGTACATCAACATGGGCGTGCTGCGCTTCGTCTATATTCTCCTGGTGCTGCTGGTGGTGCTGGGGCTGATGCTGGCCAGCAACTGGAAGCTGGCGCTGGTGAGCTGGGCCTTCCTGCCGCCCATCGCCTGGCTCTCGGCGGCGATGACCGCTCGCCTGCGGCCGATGTGGATGCGGGTCCAGGATGGCCTGGGCCGCATGACCATCGTGCTGCAGGAGAGCCTGTCCGGCATGCGGGTGGTGAAGGCCTTCGCCGCCGAGAGGGGGGAGAGCCGCAAGTTCGGCGCCGAGGTGGACGCCATCTTCAACGACTCCTATGCCGCCAGCCGCGAGATGGCCGTCAACTCGCCTATCATGACCGGCATGTGGATGCTGGGTATGACGGCCACCATCTGGTTCGGCGGACGCGAGGTGGCCGCGGGCAACCTGACGGTGGGCGAGCTCGGCGCCTTCCTGTTGTACCTGACGCTGCTTCAGATGCCGGTGCGCAGCATCGGCTGGATCCTGATGATCTTCGCCCGCGCCCAGATAGGCGCCCAGCGCATCTACGAGATCCTGGACGCCGAATCGGCGGTGAAGGAGAAGGCGAAGGCCATCGAGCTGGCGCAACCGAAGGGGCAGGTGCGCTTCGAGAACGTCTCCTTCAGCTACGATGCTGTCTCCCCGGTGCTGGAGGGCATCGACATCGATGCCCGACCGGGGCAGGTCATCGCTTTGCTGGGGCCCACCGGCAGCGGGAAGAGCACCATCGTCAACCTGCTGCCGCGCTTCTACGACGTGAGCGGTGGGCGCATCACCATCGACGGCACCGACATCCGCGACCTGACGCTGGCCTCCCTGCGGCGGGCCATCGGCATCGTGCAGCAGGACGTATTCCTGTTCTCGGCCACCATCCGCGACAACATCGCCTACGGGGCGGTGAACGCCGGCCAGGAGGAGATCGAGGCGGCGGCACGGGCGGCCCACATCCATGATTACATAGCGAGCCTGCCCGACGGCTACGACACCTGGGTGGGCGAAAGGGGCATCACGCTCTCCGGCGGGCAGAAGCAGCGGGTGGCCATCGCCCGCACGCTGCTGATGAACCCACGCATCCTCATCCTGGACGACTCGACCTCCAGCGTGGACACGGAAACGGAGTACCTGATCCAGCAGACGCTGGCCCAGCTCATGAAGGGCCGCACCGCGTTCGTCATCGCCCAGCGGCTGCGCACGGTGAAGATGGCCGACCAGATCCTGGTGCTGCGGGACGGTCGCATTGTGGAGCGGGGCCGACACCGCGAGCTGCTGCGCCAGGCCGGCTTCTACCGTCAGATCTACGACCTGGAGCTACGCGACCAGGAGGAGGCGCTGGCCGCCGCGCGGCGGGAGGCGTCGGCCGAGGTGGGGGGAAGCTAGGTGGGGTTCTGGGGTGGCGCCCAGGCGGGCGGCTGGAGCAGCCACGGGCCCGTAGGCCAGGGCAGGCAGAGGCTGCGGCGCGCCTCCGAGGGCTGGGAAGACGAGGAGCTGGGCAAGGTCTACGACCACCAGGTAATGGCCCGCTTCCTGCCCTACCTGAGGCCTTACCGAAGGCGGGTGGCCCTGGCCCTGAGCGGCATGCTTCTCTTCGCCGTCGCCTCGTACACGCAGCCCTACCTCATCGGCCTGGCCATCGACAGGGCGCAGCAGGCCGACTTGCACGCCCTGACGTTCATCGGCATCGCCCTCGCGGCGCTGGCGGTGGTGGCCTGGGGCGCTCAGTACCTCCAGCTCGCTCACACCGCCTGGATCGGACACCGCATCCTCCGGACGCTGCGCACCCAGATGTTCGACCACTTGATGCGCCTCTCCCTCCGCTTCTACGACCGCAACGAGGTGGGCCGGGTGATGTCCCGCGTCCAGAACGACGTCACCGTCCTCCAGGACCTGCTGACCTCGGGCCTGCTGACGATCCTTGCCGACTTCGTAGGGCTGGGGCTGGTGGTATTCTTCATGCTCTACCAGGACGTAGCCCTGGGCCTCATCACCTTCACTACAGTGCCGGTGCTGGCCCTGATCATGGTCATCTGGCAACGGCGGGCGAGGGTGGCCTTTGTGCGCGCGCGGCAGGCCATCGCTGTCGTCAATGCCAACCTTCAGGAGAACGTGTCCGGCGTGCGGGTGATCCAGGGCCTGTCGCGGGAGGACGAGAACATCCGCCGCTTCGGCCTGGTGAACGAAGATAATCTGAACGCCAACGTGGAGGCCGGCCGGCTGACGGCGGTGGTGATGCCTCTGGTGGAGGTGCTGGTGGCGGTGGCCACGGCCCTGGTCATCGGCGTTGGCGGCTGGTGGGTGCTCCAGGGCTCCACCACCCTGGGTGTGCTGGTGGCCTCCGCCCTGTACGTCCAGCGCTTCTTCGACCCTGTGCGCGACCTCGTCCTCCAGTACACTCAGCTCCAGCGGGCCATGGCGGGCGGCCAGCGCATCTTCGAGGTGCTGGACACGCGGCCGGAGATCGTGGACGCGCCCGACGCCATCGACCTCCCGGATATCCGCGGCGAGG
>Ga0315286_10006890_pt1 | contig 11069 bp, 7 predicted proteins | sample YL17G10_0_MG_FD_205038 | JGI IMG/M metagenome (GOLD analysis project Ga0315286, IMG submission 205038) | Sediment microbial communities from Yellowstone Lake, YNP, Wyoming, USA - YL17G10_0 | ecosystem: Environmental > Aquatic > Freshwater > Lake > Sediment | place: USA: Wyoming | collected...
GATACCTGCAAGAAACGTGCCACCAGCAATCCAATTCAAACAGGAGACATGTTCGTTTCTTTTGAGAGAAAGCCATTCATGATACGCCATGTATATAAGCACATACACACCAATGATACAGACTGCCGCGTTGAAGACATCCCCGCCCTCAGAAAAATACAGGAAGCTCGGCATGGTAGCCCAAAAGAACGCAACCATACCCCATCCGACAATTTTTAATGTAATCGCGGTGTTTTTTCCTTTGAAGAAAAAACCAATGCCGAGGAGAATCAACCCGAGAAACAAGGGTATGAACGAAAGCTGTCTTGCGAGCAACGACGGTGGGTACGGGAAGAGAACATACCCAAAAATCAACATCATCGCAGGTATCAGAAAAAAAGAAAGAACTACACGTCCATTGTTTTTTTCAGATGGTACTGTCATGCAGAATCGTTCCCCTTATTCAAAACCTAGTTTAAGTCAGTTATGTGAAAGTAAAGATCGTTTTAGAAATCTCTCCTTCGGAATGAAACACACGATGATGGTACTAATACACGACCTTATAGTTAGTCTCATACACCGGTTCGTTTCAGTGTATTAGATAAATACTGAGTCTGTTGTTAAAAACTTGCAGTTTAATTGAACGGAAAAAAATTTAGTAAAAAAAAAGGTATTTCCGTTTTCCAGCGGGGGAATCTGAAGAATGGAGAAATGAATGGTTTTGCTGAAAAGAACCGAAAACAATATCTGTATCAAAACACTTAAACGTCTCATGATATAAGGGGTATGGGGAACGGACATGAATGTGAAACTCATAGGATTTACATCGGATCCAGAAAAGTTACCTGCAATGGCTGCTACCCTGACCCATAGCAAGATTAAACCAGAGATCCTTGACAAAATATCAGAGAAGGAACAGTCAGCGGTCTTGGAGCAAGTCTTAAAACTAGGGCATACCAGTGTTATTGAGCATGCCACGTTTACGTTCGCGATAAGTGATGTGAGCAGGTCGCTCACCCATCAGCTGGTACGGCATCGCATCGCAAGTTTTTCTCAGCAAAGTCAGCGATATGTAAATCTGAATGAGCCGAACTACGTGATTCCACCTTCGATCGGGAAGAACAAGAAGACGAAGAAAGCGTATGAAGAAACCATGGGGGTTATCTGGGATCATTACAATAAATTACTGGAACTGAAGATACCAGCAGAGGACGCGAGGTACGTACTTCCGAATGGTACATGTACAAATATAATGGTGACGATGAATGCACGTTCGTTACTGAATTTTTTCGAGCTTCGCTGTTGTCTTCATGCACAATGGGAGATCCGCTTGCTTGCCAATAAAATGCTTCAGGAAGTAAAGAAAGTCGCTCCGATTATTTTTAAAAATTCAGGCCCTTCATGCAACACAAAGCAGATATGTCCGGAGAAGAAAAAAGATTGTCCGCTTTATCCAAAGTGAGATGGTATGAAAAGACCCCGTGTTATCATAAATTGTGCGATGTCTGCTGACGGAAAAATAGCGTCACCGACACGAAAGCAGATGCGGATTTCCTGTGATGAAGACATCGAACGGATGTATAGGCTTCGCAACGAGTGTGATGCAGTGCTGGTTGGAGTTGGTACGATTCTAACTGATGATCCAAAACTGACGGTAAAAGAAAAATACGTAAAACATCCAAAACAACCATTACGGATTGTCCTAGATAGCAAAGGAAGAACGCCAGCTCATGCTCTGGTGTTAAATGATGTGACAAAGACGCTGATTATTACTGCGACAGGAAAAGAAAAAACATACGAAGGGTCACATATCGAGGTTGTCGGATGCAAGACCGATAGAAACGGGTTCATTGACTTGAAAGGTGTTCTGGATTTTCTCTATCGGAAAGGTATTCGAACACTTCTCGTAGAAGGCGGCGGCACAATAATCTGGAATTTTCTGAAAAACAAGATTGTCGACGATCTCTATATCTTCATCGGATCCTGTATTATCGGAGGGAAGGAGACACCGACGGTTGCAGAGGGCGAAGGGATAAAAAGTGAAGAGGATAGTATTCCTTTGAAGATTGTTGAGGTGAAACGAGTAGGTTCTGGTGTGTTGATTCATTATCAACCGCCATGATGAACACAATCATTTTTTTTTTTTGTGTTTTTTATTGATTTTTGAACGAAATGACTTTTTTATTAATAGGTTTTCTACTTTTGACCAAAATTCTATGGGGAACCTTTATTATTCTCATTGTAGCTCCTGGAATCATAGGGAAAATATGAAGTGATAGCATCAATGGGGGTAAGACGATAGAAATTTTAAGCGGACCTGGATTGGATTGTGGGAAAATATTTGTCTTTCCTAGGACAAATATGAAGTATTTTAGGATTAATTTTTTCCCATTCCTCCTCCTTCTCCTTATCAGCTGGGATATCGGCCTTAGATACCCAGAACTGAATACTTATATGTTCAGGCCGCACTCGCTTCCTTAACAAATCTATCAAATCGTGTTACCCCCCTATGCTATATTTGTTGATAGGAAATTATATAGGGAGGCACTGTACTACATTTCCTTGAGGAAAAGGATTTATGAAAGTCTCTGCGTTCATTGTCATAGGGCTGATGTTATCGAGCAGTGTTGCGGCAATCAGCCTCACATACGAGGAACATACACGGATTGAATCCTTGTCCCTTTCATTCACCGAACCTTCTTTTATCGATGATGGATCATTTGTAAAAATACTGATGCAGGGTGCAGCAGCATGTTTGTACCTTCCGGGAAAACCTGTTCTTCCGATGTACACAACAACCCTTCAATTACCTTTTGGGTCAATTATCAGAAACGTCACTCTTCATTTTGATGAAGTAAAAACAATGATGCTTCAGAAAAAAATAACTCCAGCACCCTATCCTTTCATTGAAGGATCTTCTCAAGAACCAACACAAATCTCAATCGATACAGGAGTATACTGTTCCAAGGAATTCTATCCGTTGCAGTGGATCACGTATTCAACGGGTGGTGGGTTAAACGAGGAAAGCAAACACGTGACATTCTTTACTCTGCGAGTGTTTCCTGTACACTACAGCCCAGGGACAGATGCACTAACCTATCTTGATTCATGTCAGATCAACATCACCTATGAACCGCCAACATATTCTCCATTCCCCAGCCAGGTGACAAATGATCTTGTTATCATAACCCCTCTACAGTTTGTCCTTCCCTTACAGCGATTAGCAGAACATAAAAATAATGTTGGTGTTCGCACACAGATTAAAACACTAGGGGATATTTATCGTGATTACCCTGGAAATGATCGACCTGAGCAAATAAAATATTTCATTAAGGATGCAGTGGAACGCTGGGGGACATCCTATGTGTTGCTCGTTGGAGGCTTGAAATCGCACCTCGCCGGGAAACCGCGAGACGATGTTAACAAAGGGACACGTGATTGGTATCTGCCCGTACGATACACAAACCTTTGGGATGCTGATGTCATATACGACCCCGGGTTTATCAGTGATCTTTATTATGCAGATATCTATGATGGCCAAGGAAGTTTTTGTACTTGGGACTCCTGTAAGGATGGGGTGTATGGTGGATGGTCAAACTCGTTTTCTTTAGGTCCTCCTAATTATCCAACTGATCAGATAGACTTTTATCCCGATATCTACCTTGGGAGACTACCCTGCAGGAACATCGTTGAAGTGAATCTCATAGTGAACAAGATCATCGCCTATGAAAAAAAACCAGCGGACCTGTCATGGTTCAAGAAGATGGTGGTTGTCGGAGGAGACCCATATGATGATCAGGGGACGAATTACCTTGAAGGGGAACTCATTGGTGAAAAGGCACTCTCGTATATGACTGGTTTTGAACAACAGAGGCTATTTGCTTCGAACCGAGAAATGAACCCAAATCTCACCCCCAAAACCCAAAACATCATTCGAGAAATAAACGAAGGTTGCGGGTTTTTACTCTTTGATGGTCATGGCGGGCCGTCGTGGTGGAATACCTACTGGCCAGGTGAGTTTGATTCTCTTATCCAAGATGGCGGAATCACTATCTATCGATTCTCTCAATTACAGAACAACGAAAAGCTTCCTATCTGTATTATCGGAGGTTGTCATTCCAACCAGTTCAATGTTTCTTTGTTATTAACAATACTCGATCCTCTAAATAAACATTTCATGTGGTCTAATGGGGTTCCGATTCCTGAATGCTTGGGCTGGAGTCTCACCGTGAAACCAAACGGTGGAGCGATTGCAACAATTGGAAACACCGCTTTAGGGTATGAAGCGGGCGGGGAAGTCGGGGATCTCAACGGAGACGGCCTCAATGAGCCTGATTGTGTGGAGGCACTCTGTGGAAATCTTGAGACAAATTTTTTCAAAGCGTATGGTGTGAATCATATTGATATTCTAGGGAAAACCTGGTGCACTGCCATTAATGAGTACCTTTTTATCTATCCAGGGATGGAAAACATCAGTGATGCAAAAACCATTGAACAGTGGGTGCTGTTTGGCGACCCTAGCCTTAAAATCGCCGGCTATTCACAGTAGAACTTATGCTTCGGGCATGTAGTTCATTTTATGCAGCTTTGACGCGTACACATACTTGTATGTTTTTATAATATCTGGGAATTTGTTGATCAGGTCTTTCATAATCTGATGGAACTGATCCAGACTCTGTACGTGATACTCCAATTCAAGGTCGGAGATTCCGACTGATTTGTCAATACGTACAAGATGCGGGTTTGTTTTTACGTAATTAATGATCTTGCCTCGCTGTCTGTAATCTTTGAGGTCAACGTCTGCTTTGAAGAATTGATACCCGAGTTTTGCAAGGTCCATATCTGATCGGAATCCCTGGATAACGCCGTCTTTTATTAATTTCTTAATACGATAGTTGACGACAGCGACCGTGGTATTGAGTCGTTGCGCGATTTCTTTGACCGGCATGCGAGCATGAGGTGCGATTAACCGTAAGAGTTTGAAATCAAGCTCATCAATATTCGCTTGTGCACCTCCACCGGTGATTTCAAATTTGGTTCGATCTGATTTATTCATATCATCGAGAAGGTACGAATAGCGATACGTGTACAATTGGATATAGACAGAGAATTGTTGTTCCATGAAGTAGTCTCTGAATCGTTTAAGGGTTTCTTCCCAAAACGAATAAAAATCGTTAATGTCTTTGACCCACATTATTAACGCAAGGTCAAATCGTCCTTCTGCAGAAATCGTCCACCAGGTCAATTTCTGACTGGTGAAATAATTAATGATTTCTTTTTCTTTTTCCTGATTCATGTATTGATAGACGAGGTAGATGCGAAAGCTGATGTACCCGAGTTTGAAAGCGTCAATCACTGTGTAGAAGGTTTTTATTATCCCGTTTTCAATGAGTTTATTGACGCGGTAGGCGACAACGGTTTTTGAGAGCCCGATTTTTTTACCGATTTTGGCGAATGATTGACGGGAATCAAGGTCGAGCTGGTAGAGGATTTCACGGTCTTTTGAATCAATTTTCACCATGTATGTATGTCCGTAATGATAATTAACTATAAAAATTTTCTATTTTGGTCAAAAAATTTAGATTTATTTTAAACGGTAATTTAATATACGCGTTTTCTTGAAGAAGACAGAAAGAATTTTCTCCAAGAGAATATGACTGTTGTTCACTTTCGACACTGAAAACCTATAAATAATCTACTTTCAATCACCGTTCGTACATGTGCGGTATCATCGGTATTATTGGGGGACGGCCTGTTTCACATCTTATCTACCATAGTTTATTTACAATCCAGCATAGAGGCCAATCATCAGCGGGTATGCTTACCTATGATGGGAACATCCATGTCACAAAAGACGCTGGTCTTGTGCGAGATGTTTTTAACGAGGAGAAGAAAATCAATAAACCAGGAAACATAGGGATCGGTCATACCAGGTATTCAACCACTGGTATGGATGACGAAGAATCATTAAAAAAGAATGCACAACCAGAATATCTAGTAAATCCCTTTTTAGCGGCGGTTCACAACGGAAATATTTTCAATTGTTCTGAGCTTTCGAACATCACGGAGAGGAAACCACGCACTGATTGCGACATTCAATGGCTCCTGCTCCCCATAGCTGATGAACTCTATAAAAAAGAACTAAGCCCGGAAGTAATCTTTTCTGCATGTGAACATGTCATGCGAAAAGCAAAGGGGAGCTACTCGGTCTTATACATCGCTGATTCAGGGGATAAACCTTATCTGTTTGCTATGACTGACCCTAGAAAGATTCGGCCGCTTGCCCTTGGAAAATCAAACGGAACCTATTGTCTTGCATCAGAGACGCGAGTTTTCAAAAAAATTAATTTTGAGTATGTGAAAGATATCCCTGGTGGCTCTGTTATTGTCATTGATCCAAAAGGAAATATCTATGAAAAGCAAATCATAAAAAAACAGGAACTTCCGTGTATGTTCGAATTTGTGTACTTTGCAAAACCTGATTCACGTATCAATGGACGATCCATTCACACGACTCGTCAGGAGATCGGGCGTTTACTTGCGCAGGAACAACCGGCGGAGGCAGACCTTGTGATACCGGTCCCTGAATCAGGGAGAAGATATGCAATAGGTTATTCACGGGAATCTGGTATTCCTCTCGATGAAGGAATCATGAAAGATAAAGATGAACGATCATTCATTCAACAAACACAGGAGCATCGAGAGAAAGTAGTGGAGGAAGGACTGTCGTTTCTCCGTGCTGTTCTGGAGGATAAACGAGTTGTACTGTTAGATGATTCGATTGTTCGTGGAACCAATATCCGCAAAATCATTCAAGGAATGAGAAACGTTGGGGCAAAAGAAGTACATGTGAGGATTGGGTGCCCACCTCTTATCGCACCTTGTTATCTTGGTATTGATATGCGCAGTAAAAAAGAGTTTATCGCGCGAAAAAGCGACGGCAATATCAAGTCATGGGATCAGATTGCACAGGAAATCGAAGCTGATTCTCTTGGTTATATCAGCATTGAAGGATTAAAGAAAGCAATCGGATTTGATGTCTGTCAAGGATGCATTGAATTCCCAGAGGGATACCCCCCAGAAATGCGGGATGACGTGAAAAAACTCTTTAAAAACGATAAAAAAGGGATGCGCGCATACGAGTGCATATAATTCATGACCATCGTATGATAGAAATTACCATAGGATCGTTAGAGGAACAAATCATCAGGTTGTTGCAGAAAAAATACCCTATCACAACCTTCGAACTTGCTTCGAAACTGCGAGTCTCACGGAAGGAAATTGAATGGGTTTTACAAAAATTTCAAGTCAAAGGGATTGCGAAACTCGAGCCACTCCCAGATAAAACATACGTTAGATTATTACGCAATGATTTTCAGTTTGTCGGGCCGAGACAACAAAGAAAAATAATGAAACATATTACTAAGAACAAAAAAGAGGACGACGGGGACTACGACGGCATCATGTATTCCTAGAGGAAAACCAGAGGAGAAAGAAAGATAAACTGTACACTGTTTTGGGTTATCATTTCATTTGTACAGCATTGCTTAGAAGGTGGAAGGTGGAGCAATGGAGACATCAACGGTAGAAATAAAAGCAGAAACAAATAATACGATGAGGCCGACAGGAAAACCAAAAATAGCGTATTTTTCCATGGAAATCGGTATTGATGAACATATTCCGACCTACAGCGGTGGTCTTGGGATCCTTGCCGGAGATACTTTGAAATCATGTGCGGATCTAAATGTACCGATTGTCGGTGTAACGCTTCTTTCTGAGAAGGGATACTTCTATCAAGAAATCGATTTGGATGGGAATCAAATCGAGCTTCCGTATAATTTTAACATCAATGATTTTCTCAAGCTTCTGCCGAGTAAGACGTGTGTGAAAATTGAGGGGAGAGACGTCAACATTCGTACTTGGTACTATCCAGTACAAGGTCAAGGTGGCTACATCGTTCCTGTGTTTTTCCTTGATACCAATCTTGAGGAGAATTCAAATTATGACAGAGAAATTACCAAGTATCTCTACGGGGGAGATAACAAATATCGCCTAGCACAAGAAATCGTTTTGGGTATCGGTGGTGTTCGCGCGATAGACTCGTTAGGGTATCGAACCATTGATAAGTATCATATGAACGAAGGGCATGCTGCTCTCGGTACTCTTGAGCTGTATGATCAAATAAAAGATGTGGAGAAAGTCAGAGAGCAATGTGTGTTTACGACACATACACCGGTTGCGGCAGGGCATGACCAGTTTGATATGCCTCTTGCAAAGTCGATGATCGGAGATTTAATTCCTGATTCTCTACTGCACGAGTTTACCTTTGAGAATAAGTTAAATATGACCAGGCTTGCGCTCTTTTTCAGCCATTATGTGAACGGTGTTGCAAAGAAACATGGGGAAGTATCACGATTGATGTTCCCTGGATATGCAATCGATTCGATTACAAATGGTGTACATACGCCGACATGGGTTTCTGAACCGTTCCAACGTGTGTTTGATAAGTATCTCCCAGGGTGGCGTTCTGATCCGTACATGTTCCGGGCAGCGTTTGGTATCGATAAAGCAGATATCTGGGCGGCTCACATGGAAGCAAAAAAGAAGCTTATTGATTTTGTGAACAACAGGTATAATGTGGGGATGAACTATGATCATTTTACGATCGGTTTTGCCCGCAGACAGACCGCGTACAAGCGGCCAGAGTTGTTAATCTCTGATGCGCAACGACTCATGAGTATAGCAGAAAAAGCAGGACCGATTCAGATTATTTACGCGGGGAAAGCGCACCCGAAAGACGGTTCTGGAAAAGATACGATTAAGAGGATTTTTTCAGCGATGAAGAACATCCATGGGAACGTAAAAATGGCGTACATCCATAACTATGATATGGCGATCGGAAAACTCATGACTGCTGGTGTTGACGTCTGGTTGAACACACCGCGACGACCGCAGGAAGCCTCTGGAACCTCAGGGATGAAAGCAGCACATAACGGCGTTCCTCAGTTGAGCACCCTTGACGGTTGGTGGATCGAGGGTCGTGTAGAAAACATCACGGGGTGGGCGATCGGTACAAGAAAATCAAATGAGCGGGAGTCTGATGATGATAACGATCGCAATGACCTGTATAATAAACTTGAGACATGGATTATTCCGAAGTTCTACAACGACCGTGATAACTGGATACGAACAATGCGGAGCTGTATTGCAATTAATGCGTCATTCTTCAATACGAATAGAATGATTGAGCAGTACGTGTTAAACGCCTATTTCATGTAAAAGAAGAGACTCGTATTTTGGTGTGATGTTCTCGACGTCTTCCACCCAGGCACGTAGTATTTCTGCGACACTCCATGCTTGGGTAATGCATCCTTGGGGCGCAAAGGGTGGATCTCCATCGAATATCTCATGGATCGAACCATCCCAGAGGTTGCCGTACACGTCAATCATAGGTTGTAAGAAATTTTGAAACGCATACCTTCTCTGTGCGGGTTCATGGTCTTTTACTTTCACGAATGCCTTGATGAACGGTCCTATCAACCATGGCCAGACCGTCCCGTTGTGGTAGGCAAGATCCTTGTTATGATTCCCAAGGTATGTTCCTTTATATCGGGAGTCCTGAGATGAGAGGGTCCTTAAACCAAAGAGAGTGACCAACGTCTTCTGCACTTCAGCAACAATCCGTTCCTGCATATGTTTTTCAATAAGCGGAAAATCAAGGGAGACAAGGAAAATCTGATTTGGCCGCATCGAGAGATCCTTAGTGTCTATGACATCGTATGGGTGGTCATACTGACGGCTGAAACTGTCTTTGACGTTTCGTGCCAACTCGCTATACTGATCGTTTTTTCCTAAAAGTGTTGAAAGGGTGCTCATGATTTGTAAAGCGTTATACCATAGCGCTTGGATTTCCACGGCTTTCTTTGATCGTGGTGTTGCATAATAATCCCCAAGTTTAACATCCATCCAGGTAAGTCCTTCGCCATGGCTGATGAGAAAATCATTGTCCATGCGGATGTCATTGTCTGTGCCTTTTTTGTATCCCTCAATAATTGATTGCAATGTCGGCCAGAGTTTCTCAGCAAGGCTCAAGTCATTAGTATATTTGAGGTATTGGTAGACGCGATCCACATACCACAGTGACGCATCCACGGTGTTGTACATTGGTTGAGAATCTCGTTCTCCGAACACATTAGGAATTAATCCATTCTTACAGTATTTGCCAAAGCTTTGCAGGATTTGTTTCGCATCATCGAACCGCTTCGTCACCAGGGTGATCCCTGGGAGAGCAATCAGGGTGTCACGTCCCCAGTCGCTAAACCAATGGTAGCCTGCAACGATTGATTTTCCCGCGCCTTTTTTTACGATAAATGTATCGGTTGATAACACAAGTTTGTCGCATGCGCGGGGAAGCAGTGCTTGCGTTAGTAACTGTTGTTTCCGTTGCATTTCTCGGTCGTAGATATGTGAGGGATCCTCCATCAGTTCATCTTCGATTGTGAAGAGCAGATAGTATTCAGCAGATTTCTTAAGAGGTATCTGAAATTCACCGATATGAAAATTATGATCTCTCCAGGAATCGTTACGCTCTCGATCTTTTTTATAGTAGAGCTCTTCCCAGTATCCATCTGGTATATAACAGGAGTTTTTCAAGACCATTTTGAGTGTTTTGTTGATGTTACTGGGTTTGACGACCACGCCCTCATCAACAACATCTTGAGAAAATGAAGCAGAACCCGGTGAGGTCATATCGTAGAAATGCCTAGAGTTAACCACAGGAATGTGAGAAAGAACCAATGATTTATTTGTCTCAACCGTGTATTTGATGATTGTCGTGTTTTTTCCATGCTCCATGAAAAAGGTTTTTTTGAGCCGTACTCCGTCAATGTCGTATACGAGTGAGGGGAAGAAATCAAACACGAATTTACATTTGTGACCTTTAAGGGGATACACGCGATCTTTAATCTGTATTCTGTCGGTGACGTTGGAGACAAACATCCATCGTTTTGTCGGCGGCTCTAAACTTGCAACGAGCAATCCATGGAACTTACTTGTCGTCTCACCAGAATGAGTTAAGGATGCGTAGCTAC
>Ga0315286_10006892_pt1 | contig 11068 bp, 7 predicted proteins | sample YL17G10_0_MG_FD_205038 | JGI IMG/M metagenome (GOLD analysis project Ga0315286, IMG submission 205038) | Sediment microbial communities from Yellowstone Lake, YNP, Wyoming, USA - YL17G10_0 | ecosystem: Environmental > Aquatic > Freshwater > Lake > Sediment | place: USA: Wyoming | collected...
AACCCGAACGAGGTCCACGCTCTCGCCGGCAAGACGAAGAATCCCTTCATGACATTCCCCGACGATCTGGTCTGGGATCCCGACCTCACGATGGAGGGGATGGCCGTGAAGGCGCAGCTCGGCGGGGGACTCGCCGCGTTCCTGGCAAACGGCGGATACACGTGGATACAGGAGCGCACCGACAAGGACGATACCATTCTCCTTTCCGGTCAGGCGGCGGCCAAGCTCCAATTCAAACCAGAAATCGCTCTCACCGTCGGCGGCAGCTACTACGGTTACCAGAACATCAAAGGCTACGACGTGATCGACTGGGAGAACAAAAACAACTCGTACGGCAACAGCACGGTCGACGGCACCGTGAGCGGAACCACGACGAACAAGGCGTGGGCGACGAAGTTCACGCCGGTCGTTTACTTCGCCGAGCTCGACCTGTGGCTTGGAATGGTTAACATGCCCCTGGCGTTCTACGCGCAGGGACTTACCAACACCGACGCTGATGCCTACGATCAGGGCCAGATGTACGGCGTCTCTCTCGGCAAATCGAAGAACCCGAAGTCCTGGGAGCTGGGATACAGCTGGGCAAAACTCGAGAAGGACGCGACGCTCGGGATGTTCACGGATTCCGACCGCTGGGGCGGCGGTACGGACGGTAAAGGCCACAAGTTCTACGGAAAGTACCAGATCATGAAGGGTCTGCAGGCCGGCGTAACCTATTTTCTGGACGAGAAAAAGATCTCGGACCCGACGAGTACGAAGGATTACGACCGGTTGCAGGTGGATTTCATAGCAACCATGTGACGCCAGTGAGAATCATGCGGGGCGAAAGCCCGGTGATCGCAGGAAACACGATGAAGAAAGGAGAAGCCATGAACTGGCTGAAGACGATAGCGGTAATGACGCTGGTGGTGGGTCTTGGCGGAGGGGTCGCGGTCGGCAAGGACGCGAAGAAGATCGTTGTGGACGGCTCCACGACGGTCGGGCCGATTGCCAAGGCGTTCGCCGAGTACTATATGGGCAAGAACCCCGACGTCAACATCACGGTGAGCGAATCCGGGAGCGGCAACGGGGCGAAGAGCCTGATCAACGCGACGTGCGACGTGGCGACCATGTCCCGTCCGATGAAGAATTCGGAGATCAAGGCCGCGCAGGACGCGGGAGTTCTTCCGATCGAGCACATCGTTGCAATGGACGGGATCGTGCTGGTGGTTCATCCCAGCAACCCTGTTGCGAATCTGACGATCGAGCAGATACGGGACGTCTTCACGGGTAGGATCAAGACCTGGAAGAAACTGGGCGGACCCGATCAACCGATCGTGAAGATCAGCCGCGACACGAACAGCGGTACTTACGAGGCTTTCGAAACGCTCGTGATGAACAGGGAGAAGATGTCCGATAAAGTCGAATACGTGGGAAGCAACGGTGCGATCCGCCAGCGTGTAATGAGCACCGAGGGGGCCATCGGGTACGTGGGCCTGGCGTTCACTGAAGGCGTGAAGATGCTCAAAGCCAACGACATCGAGGCCACGCCGGAGACGGTCACCGACCAAACGTATCCGATCGCTCGGCCGCTGTACATGTACACCAACGGCCGCCCCAAGCAGGGCACGCCTCTCTCTGGATTCGTCGGCCTGGCCGCGACTCCGGAAGGAAAAAAGATCGTTGAAGCCACTGGCTTCGTGCCGCTCAAGTAGCAGGACCGGGTTGTCACGCACACCGAGCGGCCGGCGGACGAAATGCGCCCTGGTCGCGCGTGCGTTTGTGTGAAGGGAACGACTATGGCGGTGAAAGCGGAAGCCATCGGCGACGATAGACGGGCCGTCCCGTCGCTGTTATTGAGCCAGCGCGCGCGCCGGCGGCAGCGCATCGCCGCCGGTCTGGGCAGCGGCGTTCTGCTCGCGGTCACGTCGCTTTCGCTGTTCGCGGTTCTCTTCATTTTCTACTTCATTGCGCGGGACGCGCTGCCGTTTTTCAAGCTGGAGGGGGTGCGCGAGTTCTTTGCGAGCACGCGCTGGTATCCTTCAGCGGAGAAACCGGAGTTCGGCGCGCTGGCTATGTTCGTGGGAAGCGGACTGGTTACGCTGGGAGCGATCGTCGTCGCCGTTCCGCTCGGCATCTCCGCTGCGGTGTGTCTCAGCGACGTGATTCCGTTTTCGCTTCGCCAGTGGGTCAAGCCCGTCATCGAAGTGCTGGCGGCCATTCCTTCCGTCGCCTACGGATTTTTTGCCCTCGTCGTGTTTGCGCCGCTGCTCCAGCAGCGCGGTGGGCACCTGCTCGCCGCGACCGTGTGGATCGTAGGACTCCCGGTGGCGGCGCTCGGCATCATCGTTTTGAGCGATATAGCCACCGATCGGCTCGACGACAACCGCCGTTCGGCGGCGCGCTGGGCGATCATGGCATTTCTTGGCGTGGGGGCGCTCGCCGGCCTCGTGTTCGCCAGCAAGGCGCTCGGCGCGCTGCATATCGCGAGCGGCACGAACGCGCTCAACGTATCGATCATCCTCGGGATCATGGCGCTGCCGACCGTGGTGAGCGTGTCCGAGGATGCGCTCCAGGCCGTGGGCCGGGAACTGCGTGAGGGGAGCTACGCCCTGGGCGCGACACGCGCGGAAACGATCGTCAAGACCGTGCTGCCGGCGGCGAGCAGCGGTATTCTGGCCGCCATCATCCTGGGGATCATGCGGGCCATCGGCGAGACGATGGTCGTCTGGATGGCGTCCGGCAACGCCGCGCAGATTCCGCACCCGATCTTGAACTTTCTCGAACCGGTCAGGACGCTCACGGCCACCATCGCCGGAGACATGGGTGAAGCGGACCAGGTCACGGGCTCCGCCCGGTATCACGTGCTCTTCGCGATGGCCCTCTGTCTGCTGGCGTTTTCGTTCCTCTGCAATTTCTTCAGCGAGTGGATTATCCGGCGCGCCCGGAAGAAAGTCGGAGGATAGAGGCCGTGAGGTTGGAAACGCGGAGACTTCTGGACCGGTCGTTTGCGGGAACCGGCGTGCTCGCCATCGTTCTCATGACCGCAGCGCTCGTCATCCTGCTCGCGCCCATGTTCGTCCGCGGGTTCGGGGCGATCGTTTTTACGGCGACCGTCGAGCAGCGCCGTCTCATGCTGGAGAAGTTCGATCGTGGAAACCGGGTTCGTGTGGAGGCCGAGATCGCGTCGGCGCGCGCGGCGCGCGAGCCGGTGTACGCGATGATCGCTGAGTTCGAGCGGGGACTCGAAAGCATGGGTCCGGATGAACGCCGCACGTACGCCAAGCCCCTGCGAGAACTCAGAAAGGAGATACAAACGCTGCTCGGGCCGGCTCCGGGAACGGTGCAGCCCATGCTCATGCGCGACCAGTACGGGCAGACGCGGTGGGACCGCGCCCGCGTGAAACTGTCGCGCGTCCTCTACCGTGAAGAGTGGGACTACTCCGATCCAACCCGCGCCGGTGTGAAGATACTGAAGCCCCGTGCCGCAGAATTTGCGGGCACCTCGCTCGAGGCGCTCTTTCCGTATTTCGAAAAACACCTCGACAAGATGTTGCTCCCGCGGCGGACATTCTACTGGCGGTTCTTGACGGATGAATCGTTCGACTCGCATTTCTTCGGCGGGATCTGGCCCGAGATCCTCGGCACTTTCTATCTCACGATCGGGGCGATGCTCTTTGCCATTCCCATGGGCCTCATCGCGGCGATCTATCTCACGGAATACGCGCGCGACACCCGGCTGGTCGGAATCCTGCGGACGTGCATCAGCACGCTGGCGGGCGTACCGAGCATCGTGTTCGGTTTGTTCGGTCTGGCGTTCTTCATCAACACGTTGAACGTGTCCAGCTCCAAGAGCGTTCTGGCGGGATCCATGACTCTCGCGCTCATGATCCTCCCGACGGTGATTCGGGCCTCCGAGGAAGCCATACGGGCGGTGCCCTCCGCGTACAAAGAAGCGGCGCTGAGCCTGGGCTCCGGGCGCTGGCACACCGTGTGGACGATCATCCTTCCGGCCGCTTTGCCCGGGGTTCTCACGGGCGTCGTCATCAGCATGGGGCGGGCGGCGGGAGAAACGGCCCCGATCATTTTCACCGCGGCCGTAAGCGTGGGAAAGCCGCTGGCGCTGTGGCAGGCATTCAGCCAGCCTACGCCTGCGTTGTCGTGGAACATTTACAATCTGGCCACCGAACACGAGGCGGTAGACGAGATCCGCCACGTGCAGTTCGGTCTTGTCCTGACACTGGTCGGTTTGGTCCTGCTTCTCAACCTCACCGCGATTTTCCTGCGCGCGCGGATCTCGAAACGGTTGAGAGGTTAGACGGAGGTTTTCAATGGCGGAGCGGTCCCACGTCGAGACGAAGGAATTCTCCGTCTTTTACCGGAGCAACCACGCGGTGAAGAACGTTACGCTCGGGATTCTCTCGGGCCACGTCACCGCCATCATCGGTCCGAGCGGGTGCGGGAAGAGCACGCTCCTTCGAGCGATCAACCGTATGAACGATCTCGTGCCCGGGTGCCGCGCCGAGGGAGAGCTTCTCTTCGACGGACAGAATGTTTACTCTCCCGATGTGGACGTCGTCACCTTGCGGCGGCGGGTCGGCATGGTCTTCCAGAAACCGAATCCGTTTCCAAAAACGGTTTTCGAAAACGTTGCGTATGGTCCCCAACTCCACACCCAGGTGGGCGGAGGCAAACTCGCGGAGGTCGTCGAACGCAGCCTTCGCGACGCCGCGCTGTGGGATGAAGTCAAGGACCGGCTCAACCACAACGCGCTCGGACTTTCGGGGGGGCAGCAACAGAGGCTTTGCATCGCGCGGGCGCTGGCGGTGGCCCCGGAGATACTGCTAATGGACGAACCGACCTCGGCGCTCGACCCGAAGGCGACTTCGCACATAGAGAACCTGATCGCCGAATTGCGCGGGAAATACACGATCATCATCGTCACGCACAACATGCAGCAGGCGGCGCGTGTCTCCGACTTCACCGCGTTCATGTACGAGGGAGTGCTCGTCGAGTACGGCGCCACCAAAGGGATATTCACGAAGCCGAAGGAAAAGCAAACGGAGGACTACATCACCGGCCGGTTCGGATGAGACAGCGCGAACGTCGAAACGTTGCACGGAGGATATCATGAGAGCTCACATGCAGAGAGAGATCGAGAAGCTGAAACAGCAGATTCTGGCGCTCAGCGCCGAAGTGGAGGGAGACGTTCGCACGGCGGTACGCGCCGTCGAGGACCGGAACCCGACTCTGGCCCAAGCGGTGCTCGATCGCGAGGTGCTGACCAACGCGATGGAAGTCGACGTCGAGGAAGAGTGCCTCAAGATTCTCGCGCTCTATCAGCCCGTGGCGGCCGACTTGCGGTACATCGTCGCGGTTCTCAAGATCAATCACGACCTCGAACGGATCGGCGACATCAGCGTCCACATCGCGGAGCGCGGACTTTTTCTCTGCGAGCAGCCGCGGGTTGAAACCCCGTTTCGAATCGGGCAGATGGCGGACAAGACGCAGGCGATGCTGAAGAAAGTGCTGGATGCCTTCGTGAATCTGAATGAAGCGGCGGCCCGAGAGGTGTGCGCCGAAGACACTGAGGTCGACGAGATGAACCGCGAGATATTCCGGCAAGTCAAGGAGGCCGTCGTCAAGAACCCCCCGCAGTTCGAAATCGTCCTCCAGTTTCTGCACATTTCCCGGCACCTGGAGCGTATCGCCGATCACGCGACCAACATCGCCGAGGATCTGATCTACCTCATCGAAGGCCGCATCGTGCGGCACACTCCGGAGCTGTCCGACAAGGAGCGCGGGCGGGCACATCTCCCTGATGAATAGGATCCCCACCCTCTTGGCGCCCCATCGCGACCAGCCGGAACCGTAGGGTCGTTGTCCTCGTCCCCCTTCGCCCGCCGACCGGTGGGGAAGCGCGGGCTTCCGGCGCCAAACTGATTGACCGGCAACCGCCTCGAGCAGTACCCTATTAGCGATCGGCATACCCGCAAGCGCGGAGGTGCGCGGTATCCAAAGGCAATGTGGCCCCGTAGCTCAGTCGGACAGAGCAACAGCCTTCTAAGCTGTGGGTCGCAGGTTCGATTCCTGCCGGGGTCACCACCTGAAACGCCCGCCACCGAAACGGCGTACCACCTACTCCGGCCCGAGTATATCGGCCGCAGAACACGGGGCCAGAGCCGCGGGGTTGACCGCGGTTTGCTGCGGGTGTATAATAGACGCGCGAGACGACCGAGCGTTCTGATGCGCTCGCCGTCGACTCACCATCCCTGCGGTTCCTTCTTGCGGCTTCGCTTCTCTCGCCCGGCCATCTCGCGTGCGGCCATTTTCAATATCATAGCGTGGGAGGACTGAAATGAACTTCCGACACACGCCCAAAATGGTGGAGGTGGTGGGGTTCGCTTTTCTATTTGTTTTCGGTTTGATCGTCACGGTCAGCGCGCCGGACGCGGGCGCGCAGATCAAGGGGTTCCAGAAAATCAGCGACACGCAAGGCGGGTTCCAGGGCGGCCTCGACAACAACGAGCGTTTTGGTTGCTCGCAGACCTCGCTGGGAGATCTCGACGGGGACGGTGTCACCGACATCGCGGTGGGTGCCTACTTCGACGGGTATTCGGTTTCCGGACCGGGACCCGGCGCGGTCTGGGTGCTCTTTCTCAATAACGACGGCACGGTGAAGGCATACAAGAAGATCGCGCAGAACACGGGGGGCTTTACCGGTGCGCTGGATCTGTGGGATGAATTCGGAATGACAACGGCATCGCTCGTGGACCTCGATGGCGATGGCATCACCGATCTCGCAGTCGGTGCGCGGTCCGACGACGATGGGGGCGAGAACCGCGGGGCGGTGTGGGTGCTTTTCTTGAACGCCGACGGCAGCGTGAAGAGTCATCAGAAGATCAGTAACACCGTTGGAGGATTCACGGGCACACTCGATAACTTCGATTCGTTTGGATCCGCTCTAGCCTGGTTGGGCGACATCAATGACGACGGCCTCGGCGAACTCGCCGTGGGAGCATATCAAGATGACGACGGCGGGCTTGATCGGGGTGCTGTTTACATCCTCTCCTTGAACCCGGACGGCACGGTGGCATCGCAATGGAAAATCAGCTCTACCCAGGGGAACTTCACCGGAACGCTCGACGACTCCGACAAGTTCGGTCAGGCCGCGGCGCCGCTCGGCGACCTCGACGAGGACGGTGTCGATGACCTCGCCGTCGGAGCCTTCCTCGATGACGACGGCGGTGGGGACGCCGGCGCGCTCTGGGTACTCTTTCTCAACGCTGACGGGTCGGTTAAAACCCATCAGAAAATAAGCGCGACCGAAGGGGGATTCAACGGAGCGATCGACGCCGGCGACAGGTTCGGTGTGGGCGTTGGCTGGCTCGGTGATGCCAACGGCGATGGTTTTACCGATGCGGTCGTCGGCGCTCTCGAAGATGACGACGGGGGGGTCAACCGCGGCGCGGTCTGGCTGTTGAGCTTCCACGCCGACGGCAAGGTGAACTCGTCCTTCAAGATCAGCGGCACGCAGGGAGGATTTGGCGGGGTGCTCCGCAACTACGATTACTTCGGACACAGCGCGATTTCGGTCGGGGATCTGGACAACGACGGACGGATCGACGTGTCGGTCGGCGCATCAGGAGACGATGACGGCGGCGACCGCCAGGGCGCGGTGTGGGTGCTCTTCCTTTCGCCGTGCGTCGTCACGCCGACTGTGATCGATTTCGATTCGGTTCAAGTGGGGACCTCGGTCGACACGACGTTCGTTATCACCAACACCGGCTCAGACACGATCACAGGGGACGTGACAGGATCGTGTCCGGGCTACACCATTGTCTCCGGCGGCGGTCCGTTCACGACCGCTCCCTCGGAGTCCTGGAGCGTGACCGTCCGCTTCGAGCCGACCGGGGTCCAAACGTTCACCTGTACGATATGCACGGGTGTGTGCGCGGACGTGTCGCTCACTGGCGTGGGCGTCGAGTCGCCTCTGCCCCGCATCGTCTCGGTCGCCGATGTCGGGAACGACGAGGGCCGCCAGGTGCGGATCTCTCTCTCGCGGTCGGGTCTCGATGCCCGGGGTTCACCGACACGCATTCTCCAGTACGAGGCGTACCGGCGTATCGACCCTCTACCGGCGCTGAACCCCGGTGAGACCGAGACCGATCGCCGGGCGATTCTCGAGCGGCGCGTGAAGGATGCCGTCAGTGCCGGGATGAAGTCCGATCCGGGGTCGCTTCTTCTGGGCTGGGATTATATCGGAGCGGTTCCCGCGCACGGCGACGCGGTGTACCACATGATCGCGCCGACTCTCGCGGATTCGACGGCCGACGACGGAATACACTGGTCGGTGTTCTTCATAAGAGCCGCGACGGCGGACCCGTTCACGTATTTCGATTCACCACCCGACTCCGGGTACTCCGTGGATAACCTCGCCCCCGATGCGCCGGCGGGATTCTCGGTTGCATATAACGGGGGGCAGGGCAACGAACTGACCTGGGAACCTGCGGGGAAACCGGACTTTCGATATTTCCGCATCTACCGCGGCTTCGACACCCAATTCGCGACCGCGCCGGAAAACCTCGTCCATGTGACGGCAGAACAAACGGTAGAAACCTCGTGGATGGACCTGGCAGAAGAGGGTTGGAAGTACTTCTACAAGATCACAACGGTGGACTTTGCGGGAAACGAAAGCGAACCGTCCAGCCCGGGCTCGGTGACGGGGATCGGGCCCGAAAGCGTTCCCGAGGGCTTCGCCCTTTATCAGAACACTCCGAACCCGTTCAATCCAGCGACCGCAATCACATACGACGTCCCCGCTGGTGGGGGGAGAGTGACGCTCGAGATCTATGATGTTGTCGGGAGCCTCGTGCGGACGCTGGCGGACCGCCACGAGGCCGCAGGGTCTAAAAGAGTTACGTGGGACGGGACGGATGACCGGGGGCAAAAAGTCGGGTCGGGGGTTTACTTCTACCGGTTGAGGGCGCCGGGGTACGAACAAAGTCTGAAAATGATGTTGCTGCAGTGAAATCGCGGCGGGTTGAGCGACCGGCCGATTCCGACAAAAAAGGGCCAAAATCTCCTACAGGTTGGATTGTCGCTTTGGGATTTCGCTGCTAATCTTATTATGTCAAAGAGGGGGGGCAGCGAATTAGAAGCGCCCGTGTACAACAGGAGGTGGCTATCGGGTAAAGTGTAAACGTTACTGAGTCCTTCTTCCCTTGACTCAGATCTGACTCGTATGACTTGCCTGGCGCCGGGTGAGGCGGTACATCTATTCCCACCTTTCCGCCCCGCCCGGCCAGTCTTTTTTGTGCGGGATAGGCCGCCGCCCACTCCCGCGCCGCGGTTTAGGGCCGCGGGTTCCCCCCGAAAGACACGGAACAGCAAGCTCTTGTGGCGTCGGACGTTCTCTGCTAGAATTCCGTTTGCCTCGTCTCCGTCGGCGTAGTACGTTACGCCGGCTCACACGAGCCTGAGAGGGGCATCACACATGGTGGGCGTAGCTCAGCTGGTTAGAGCCCTGGATTGTGGATCCAGTGGTCGCGGGTTCGAATCCCGTCGTCCACCCCATACCGAAAACGACAAAGCCGTCCGGTCCTGTGCCGGGCGGCTTTGTCGTTGCAAGGAGCGTCTGATTTGCGTCAGATGAACCCCATTCTCTCTTTCGCGTCTCTGAGCGTCGCCGAGGCGATCTTTCTCGCCGCTTCCGTCCCCTCATTGAGATGCCCCCAGACCTCACCGGGTTTGGCGGCGAGCTCCCGGCGCTTCTCTCGGAATGGGGCAAAGTACTCGGCGAGCTTTTCCGCGAGGGAGGACTTGAGGTCGGCGTAACGGATCCGGCCTTCTTTGGCGTCTTTTTCGAACCTCGCCGCGTCTTCGGGGTCGATCACCGCGAGGATCGTCAGCAGGTTGCGCGCCCCCGGGCCCACCTCGCCCGTTGTCCCGACGTCGGTCACCGCTTTCTTGAGCTTGGACGTGATGCTCTCCGGTTCTTCGTCGAGAGTGATGAAGCTTTTCTCCGTGTCGCTCTTGCTCATCTTGTTGTCAGGGTTGGTGAGCGACATGATGCGCGCGCCCTTCGTCAACCTCGGTTCCGGTTCGGGAAACATCTCTCCGTACGAGTTGTTGAACTTGCGGGCGAGCTCGCGCGCGAGCTCGAGGTGCTGGACCTGGTCGTCACCCACGGGAACCATTGTGGCTTTGTACAGAAGAATGTCCGCCGCCATCAGGATCGGGTAGTTCAATAGGCCCGCGTTCACGGCCTCCGCGTGTTTCTTTTTCTTGTCCTTGTACTGCGTCATGCGCTCGAGAAGCCCGAGCGGCGTGATCGTGTTCAAGAGCCACATGAGCTCGCTGTGCTCGCTGACGTGCGACTGGATGAAGATCGCCGACTTCCCCGGATCCAAACCCGCGGCGAGAAAATCGAGCGCGGTGTCGAACACTCTTTGCCGCAGAGTCTTCGGGTCGTACGGCACAGTGATCGCGTGGAGATCCACGATGCAGTAATAGCACGAGTCCGGAAACTCGTGCTGGAGTGCCACCCAGTTCTGGAGCGCGCCGAGATAGTTGCCGAGGTGGAGTTTTCCCGTCGGTTGTATCCCGGAAAGTATTCTCGTATCCTTTGGCATGGCAGTATCGTAGCTGATCCCCCGGGAAAAGGAAACGGTCTCCTTGCAACGCGCTCGAGCGGCGCGGTCTGTCCACCGCGCCCCCGCACGTGCATTCACGAACAGCGCGGCCGTGGCCGGATGGCCGGTAGCCGCCGCGCGATGGCGCGCTACTTCGTCTTGACCGGATCGGGCGGCCGCTTCGGGAAGTGCTTCGGCTGGGCGGCGATCGCCTTCATCACTTCTTCGATCCCGCGCTCGAGCTGCGGATCCCGTCCTGCGATCACGGACTTCGGGTCGTTCTCGACGACGATGTCCGGCTCGACACCGTAGTTCTCGATGTCCCATTCCCCCTCGGTGTTCACAAATCCGTACTCGGGGACAAAGACGTTGCCGCCGTCGATGAGCGCTCCGTGTCCCGAGATACCGACTACGCCGCCCCACGAGCGTTTCCCGATGAGGGGACCCAGACCCGCTTT
>Ga0315286_10006896_pt1 | contig 11064 bp, 1 predicted proteins | sample YL17G10_0_MG_FD_205038 | JGI IMG/M metagenome (GOLD analysis project Ga0315286, IMG submission 205038) | Sediment microbial communities from Yellowstone Lake, YNP, Wyoming, USA - YL17G10_0 | ecosystem: Environmental > Aquatic > Freshwater > Lake > Sediment | place: USA: Wyoming | collected...
CCGAAAGACCGGTAATAGTGGGGGCAATGGTATCCAGGATAGCAGAGGCGGTATATACTGTACTCTCATTTCCGGCAACTTCTTTGGCCTGGACATGTATATAGTAGGTACCGTTACCGGTGGATTGAGTTGCTGTAGTAGTTGAGCCATATGTACCCGTGGGTGTTGGCCAGGTGGGGTTCTGGTCTATGGCGAAACGGAAAGTGGCTCCCGCTTCAGATGACCAGGTCCAGGTCTTGGATTTCGTTGGTGTAGTATCGTCCGAAAGACTGGTAACTGTGGGGACCGTATTGTCCAAAATAGCAGAAACAGTATAAACGGTGCTCTCGTTACCAAGTGTATCTTTGGCCTGGACATGTATATAATAAGTGCCGTCACCGCTGGCTTGGGTTGCTGTGGCAGTAGAGCTATATGTACCTGTAGGTGTTGGCCAAGTGAGGTTCTGGTCTATGGCGTAGCGGAAAGTGGCTCCCGTTTCAGATGACCAGGTCCAGGTCTTGGATTTGGTTGGTGTACTATCGTTGGAAAGGCCAGTAACTGTGGCAGTATTGTCCAGAATAGCAGAAACGGTATATATGGTGCTCTCGTTACCAAGTGTATCTTTAGCCTGGACATGTATGTAGTAGGTGCCGTCACCTGTGGCTTGGGTTGCTGTGGCGGTAGAGTCATATGTACCGGTGGGTGTCCAGTTAGTATTTTGGTCTATGATATGGCGGAAAGTGGCTCCCGTTTCAGATGACCAGGTCCAGGTCTTGGATTTGGTTGGTGTGCTATCGTTAGAAAGACCGGTAACGGTGGGGGCAGTGGTATCCAGGATAGCAGAAACGGTATATACAGTACTCTCGTTGCCGACTGTATCTTTGGCCTGGACATGTATGTAGTAGGGGCCATCACCGGTGGATTGAGTTGCTGTGGTAGTTGAGCCATATGTACCCGTGGGTGTTGGCCAGGTGGGGTTCTGGTCTATGGCGTAGCGGAAAGTGGCTCCCACTTCAGATGACCAGGTCCAGGTCTTTGATTTGGCTGGTGTGCTATCATTTGAAAGACCGGTAACCTGCGGAAGAACCGTATCAACTTCCCAATCGATAACGGTGGCAGACCCCTCAGACTGCCAGTTGTCTGCTGCATCCCCACCGATCACTGATAATGTATGCAGGCCATCGGGAAGGCCATTCAGGGCAATATGAGTGGCTTTACCTATTGCTGATGAACTGTAAGCTGAGCCATCAAGACTGTACTTATACTTTATTACCCCGGTGCCACCGACGGTTATATCCGTCGTAGTAGAGTTGGTGACAGCAGGAGGGGTACCAGACAATGTGGCAACAATAGTGGTGAAGCTGAGCCTTGGACCATAGGACACTTTATTATTTGAGGTGGTGACCTTAGCTCTGAAATAGTAGGTTGTATCGATTGTTAGAGCGCTCAAGGAAGCGCTAAAGGAACCGGTAGAATTCTTTTGCTGGGGGTTGGTTTCGTGGTCTAGAGCGTTTGCCACAGTCCCCCACTCAAAAGAGACATTCACCGGATTATAGCCACCCATACTAGTGAGATTGCCGTTCAGAGTGGCTGTACTGGTGGTAATGCCATTAAAGCTGGAGGTGGTTACTGTTGGAAGCTCCACAACCTGAACCTGAGAACCTCCACCTATGCCCACATGATGAATATCATCCTCACCAGCAATCTTGTATCCCACATCACCGACACCGAAATTATAGTAGCTACCTGGAGTAGCATTGGAGGGTACATTAACCTCGTAGACCACGGTGAACGGTGTCAAGGCAGAGAAGCTATCTATCCATGCGTATTCCACCTGATTAATGGTTTCTGGAAGGACCACACCGTCATATGCAACAGGTATGCACCAATTTTTATTAGCGGTGGCTATCCAGGGTGAGGGTAAACTGGGCGCCTGATCAGTTACCGCTACCTGGAAGTCATCCAGAGGGGCTTCAAAGGTTATGGTTACATCGAACGTACCACCTCTGGCTACCGTTGCTGGTAATTGCCGAGTGACAACGAGATCAACTGCTGAGGCCGTGTTTGTGCCTATAGGCAAAAATACACCGGAAGCAAGCGCAATCAATAGAGCAAAAACGACAGTAAGATGCCAAACGATTTTAGCTCGAGCAAGACTGCCAAAGTTAACTCGCACGCCATACCTCCTTTGCCGGTTTACCAAACAAGTTTCTAATCTTACTGTACCCGAATATACTTGCTCTTACTAAACCATTGGCAACCCTCATTATATATGGTTAATCAGAAAAATTGTATTAACATATATTATACTCTCTTCTTTACTTATTTGGATATTTCCAGGCAGCCGCTACATCTAAAACTTTCCAAATATTTAGACCTAATTCCGGGTCCAGAGGTTTATATTTCCAGAGGGCGGCGCAGTCAAGAACATACCATACATTCGGAGCACTGGGAACAATACCTTGATTACCCTTAAAATTCAGGGCGTAATCTTGTCCCAGAACTGCTACTGATATTTCATGTGCCTCATCTTTGAAGCCTGACTTGCGAGCTAGCAGTGTATGATTGCCGGATTGTGTGGCTATTATTGTGTAGTTCCCTTCGGAATCGCTGACAGAAGTCATTATTGGCCCCACACCATCTTTAAACAGTTCAATGGTAACATTGGGTAATATGGCGCCGTTTACCTGATATGTTTTGCCTTGTATCGTAGAGCCGGGGATGACCTCTGTCTGAGTATTGCCGCCAATAACACCCACACAGGTAGCGCCACTGTCGATGGTGAAATAGACCAGGCCATTGGCAAATGTATAGCTCTCCAGAGGCGCATCGGCAGGTACGGTTACCTGATAAACCACAGTGAATTGTATGCCTGCATTATAGCTACCCGTCCATGAATATTCCGCCATATTGGGGGTTTCTAGAGCCACCTTAGCTTCATTCGGAGCTGGTGTGCACTTGCTCTTGTCCACAGCTACTGTCCAACCGTTGGGTGCCTGATCGACAACCACTATCTGGTCAAACAGATTCACGGTGGTAGTGAAGGTTATGGTTACCTCAAAGGTCTTACCTCGGATTACTTTTACCGGTAATTGCCTGTTAACATCGATTGTAGCAAAGCTGAGTTCATCTCCGTAAACCGTTACTTCATCGGCAACGGCCATAGCCCTGAAGTAGTATCGAGTGTTGAGTGTCAGTCCACTCAGGGAATCGCTGAAATCAATAGGTGCTAATGTCTTGGACTGAGCGCCAGTCTCATTTTCAAGAGCACCGGATACAGTCCCCCATATAATAGATACATTTACCGTGGAGTAGTCACCCAGGCTGGCGAGATTGCTATGCAAGGTAGCTGTGCTGGCGGTAATATCACTAGCTCCGAGGGTGGTCACTGTCGGCGGTACCTTCTCAGTGGTAAAATTTAATTCGTCTCCATAGACGGTTTCAGCAGGAATGCCGTCAACAACAGCCTCAGCTACGGCCTTGAAATAGTAGGTTTTGTTTGATGTTAGACCGCTCAAATCGGCGCTGAAATTTCCCTCGGAGTCTTTGGACCCTGCGCTGATTGTTTGGTCAAGAACACCAGGAACAGTCCCATATTTAAAGGAAACACCCACTGTTGTATAGTTACCCAGGCTGGAAATGTTGCCATTTAACGTGGCTGTGTGAGTTCCAATGCCAGTAGCACTTGAGGTGGTTATCGCCAGATTTTTCAAAATGGCTGACGCAGTATATACAGTACTTTCGTTCCCAGCAATGTCTCTGGCCTGGACATGTATGTAGTAGGTACCGTTACCGGTGGATTGAGTTGCCGTGGTAATTGAACTGTATGCGCCGGTGGGTGTCCAGGTGGCACTCTGGTCTATGGCGTAGCGGAAAGTGGCTCCCGCTTCAGATGACCAGGTCCAGGTCTTGGATTTTGTTGGTGTACTATCGTTGGAAAGGCCAGTAACGGTGGGGGCAATGTTATCCAGAATAACAGACGCTGAATATACCGTACTTTCGTTCGCAGCAATGTCTCTGACCTGGACATGTATGTAGTAGGTACCGTTACCGGTGGCTTGGGTTGCTGTGGCAATTGAACTGTATGCGCCAGTAGGTGCTCCAGTAGCACTCTGGTCTATGACGTAGCGGAAAGTGGCTCCCGTTTCAGATGACCAGCTCCAGGTCTTGGATTTTTTTGGTGTGCTGTCATTGGAAAGACCGGTAACCACGGGTGCAATCGTATCAACTGTCCAAGTGGCTACCGTGGCAGACCCCTCAGACTGCCAGTTGTCTGCTGCATCCCCACCGATCACTGATAAAGTATACGAGCCATCGGGAAGGCTATTCAGGGCAATATGAGTGAGTTTACCTATTGCTAATAAACTGTAAGCTGAGCCATTAAAACTATATTTATACTTTATTACCCCGGTGCCACTGACGGTTATATCCGTCGTTGTAGAGTTGGTGAATGCAGAAGGAGTACCAGACAATGTGGCAACAATAGTGGTGAAGCTGAGCCTTGGACCATAGGATACTTTATTATCTAAGGTGGTGACCTTAGCTCTGAAATAGTAGGTTGTATCGATTGTTAGAGTGCTCAAGGAAGCGCTGAAGGAACCGGTAGAACTCTTTTGTTGGGGGTTGGTTTCGTGGTCTAGAGCGTTCGCCACAGTCCCCCACTCAAAGGAGACATTCACCGGATTGTAGCCACCCGTACTAGTGAGATTGCCGTTCAGAGTGGCTGTACTGGTGGTAATGCCATTGACACTGGAGGTGGTTACTGTTGGAAGCACCACAACCTGAACCTGAGAATCTCCACCTATACCCACATGATTAGTAGTGCCGCCAGCAATCTTGTACCCCACATCGCCAACACCGAAATTGTAGTTACTAAGAGTAGCATTGGAGGGCACGTTAACCTCGTAGACCACAGTGAACGGTGTGAAGGCAGAGAAGCTATCGTACCATGCGTATTCCGGCTGATTAATGGTTTCTGTATGGACTGCAGCATCACCCGCAACAGGTGTGCACCACTTTTTATTCGCGGTGGCTGTCCAGAGTGAGGGTGAAGTGGGCGCCTGATCAATTACCACTACCTGGAAGTCATTCTGAGGGGCATCTAAGGTTATGGTTACATCGAACGTACCACCTCTGGCCACCGTTGTTGGTAATTGCCGGTTGACAATAAGATCATCTGCTGAGACTGTGTTTGTGCCTTTAGCTATAAAAACCGCTGCTACTAGTGAAAGCAAAAGTATAGTAACAATGGTAAGATGCCAAACAAACCTGGTTTTAGCAAGGTTATTAAAATCCCATTTCATGCCACTACCTCCTCGTCCACTTTCGAGACGAGTATTTGACTTCACTGTTATATTCGTATCACTGAAAATCAAAATAATGAAGCAGGTTTATTCCGGTTGTTCCTAACCGCAAGATCCCAATTTAACCAGCGTTTTCGGCCTTATTCTGTCGCTCAATATACGAGGAGATCAAGCTATTATAAGGCTAGGTCTCATGAACCAGTATGCCAAGAACATTTGGCATAATTATTAAGATTTCTCCTTAAATTATATCAACAACAAATGATATAAATCGCTATTTATAAACATTTTAATGGTCAATATTATGTATATATTTTGTATACAAAATAACCTCAGAGGTATCCATAGTCATTATAAAAGAGAAGGGGACCAAGCCACCACAAACCCAAGAATGTTGGAACTAACCGGGAGTGCCAGGAACGTCTGACAAGCTAATTAATTAATTGTGGTCTATTGCCATTATATCAACCACAAATTGCTGTTAAGCAACAGTTATATGGTTAATATATGGTAATATTCTTTATGGATATTTGGTCTATTAGAGAGATTCAATGGTATCGGTGGGTGATTTGAACACAAAAGGTCATTAATTTGGGCAAATTATGAAGACCTCCAGAGTAAATAGGAAACGCTGAAAGTAATGATTTACCAAGTATATGCATGGTTTAGTTTTTTATTTTGACTCAGGTTGAGATGATCCATATCTAGGATATTTCCAGGCAGCAGCCACATTCAGTAGTCCCCAGATATCCAGGGAAAGTTCACAGTCCTGTGGCTGATATTTCCAGAGAGCGGCACAGTCGAGAACATACCATATATCAGGGACGTCAGGAATTAGCCCATTGTTGCCCTTGAAATTGGTCCTATACTCATGTCCCAACTGTGTGACCGATATTTGAATGCTCTTCTCTCTAAAGTCCAAGTTGTTTGCCCGGAGCACATAATCGCCTGGTTCAGGAGCTATTATCATAAAGCTCCCTTGAGAGTCACTTACCACGGTATCTATTACTTCACCTTGTTTGATCAGTTTAATGGTAACATTAGACAAGATCATACCTTTAATTTCACAGGTTAAACCTCTTATAAGGGCACCATCTTCAATGGTAATGACGCTGCTGCCATCGGTGGTAGACGTTACCGGCGTCCCCGCATTACCTGCCGTGTCACTAAAAGCTATATTGAACGATACTACCCACTGAGTGTCTTCGGGAGCCATGGTATATGTCACCATCCAGGCGGTTCCCGACCCGTCCACTTTGGCAACATGTCCGGCTACAGTTGCGGTTAGCGTCTGCAGACTTTCACCGGCATTTATCGTAAGTGTAACTGTATCACCTGCTTTGGCCCAAGATGAATTGGAATTGCTCGAGGCTATGTGGACAGATGTTAGTGTTGGTGCAATGCCGTCACTCGCAGTTACTGTGGTTGTCTCAACCTTGTTGCCTACGGCGTCTGCAAGCATGCCCTTAGTATAGGTCACGTTGGGAGTAGCATCAGGTGCCAGCGCCGTCCCGAGAGTAAGGGTTACTACACCGCTAACAGTCTCACTGGCTAGAGTTACAGTGTTACCAGCGACAGTGAAGTTGGCCTTATTAACCGTTGCCCCGTTCAAGTCCTCACTGAAAGAAACAGCGATACTCTTTGTGGTCTTGGTCTGGGCAGCGATTAACGTTGGAGCTAAACTGTCATATGTCTTGCTCAACTGAGTTGCCGCCGTATTCCCATTCCCGGCGCTATCTTGCGCCACGCCGGCTGCAATATCCACTGATACTACACCCTGACTGGCTGGTGTCACATCAAAGGTATATACCGCGGTGCTAACTGCTGTAAAGTTGCCCGTTGTGCCATTGCTCACAACGATGTCGCCTATTACAAAGCCGGAAACTGGCTCGTTGAAAGTAGCAGTGACCGGTATCGGTGAAGCGTTTGTTAGATTGTAGGTAGTCGATGTCAGAGTCACCGTTGGAGAAATCGTGTCGTATAGCCTGCTTAATCTGGTTGCAGCGATATTCCCGTTACCTGTAATATCCTGTGCCACATCGGTTGCGATGTCTACTGTAACTACACCCTGACTGATCGGTGTCACATCGAAAGTGTAAACTGTTGTGCTCACAACTACAAAATTGCCTGATGTGCCATTGCCTACAACGATGTCGCCAATTACAAAGCCGGAAACTGGCTCGTTGAAAGTAGCTATCACGGGTATTGGTGACGTATTAGTCGGATTGGGAGAAGTTGACGTGAGAGTCACTGTGGCGCCAATACTGTCATATGTCCTGCTTAATTGAGTTGCCGCCATATTACCATTTCCGGCGCTATCTTGTGCTACACCGGCTGCAATATCCACTGTTACTAAACCCTGACTGGCTGGCGTCACATCAAAGGTATAAACAGTTGCGCTCACAGTTACAAAGTTGACTGCTGTGCCGTTACCTACGGTGATGTCATGTACTACAAAACCGGTAACTGCCTTACTGAAAGTAGCTGTCACTGGGATAGGAGATGTCTTAGTTAAATCAGGAGATGTAGTCGTCAGTGTTACGTATGGAGACACGGTGTCGTATGTTCTGCTCAAACGTAAAGCCGCTGTATTCCAATTTCCGGCGCTATCTTGTGCCACTCCGGATGCAATATCCACTGTTACTACACCCTGACTGGCTGGTGTTACATCAAAGGTATATACCGCGGCGCTAACTGCTGTAAAGTTGCCCGTTGTGCCATTGCTCACAACGATGTCGCCTATTAAAAAACCGTTAACTGTTTCGTTGAAACTAGCCGTGACCGGTATGGGTGAAGCATTTGTAGGATTTGAGGTAGTCGATGTCAGAGTCACATTTGGTGATATAGTATCATATGTCCTGCTTAGCCGCACTGCAGCCGTGTTTCCGTTTCCCGCGTTATCCTCGGCCACGCCGGCCAAGATGTCCACTGTAACCACACCTTGACTAATCGGTGTCACATCAAAAGTGTAAACTGTTGTGCTCACAGCTACAAAGTTACCTGAGGTGCCATTGCCGACAACGATGTCGCCAATTACAAAGCCGAAAACCGGATCGTTGAAGGTAGCTACCACAGGTATTGGCGACGTATTAGTCTGATTAGGAGAAATTGAAGTGAGAGTCACTGTGGCGCCTATACTGTCATATGTCCTGCTTAACTGAGTTGCTGCCGTATTCCCATTTCCAGCGCTATCTTGTACTACGCCGGCTGCAATATCTACTGTTACTAAACCCTGACCGGCTGGCGTCACATCAAAGGTATATACCATGGCGCTAACTGCTATAAAGTTGCCCGCTGTGCCGTTACCCACAGTGATGTCGCTTACTGCAAAACCGGTAACTGCTTCGTTGAAAGTAGCCATGACTGGTATCGGAGATGTCTTAGTTAAATTAGGAGCTGTGGACGTCAGTATTACGGATGGAGACACCGTGTCGTATATTCTGCTCAAACGTAAAGCCGCCGTGTTGCCATTCCCTGCGTTATCCTGTGCTACATTAACTGCAATGTCCACAGTAACCGCACCCTGACTGGCTGGCGTTACATCAAAGGTATATACCGTGGCGCTAACTGCTGTAAAGTTGCTCGTTGTGCCGTTACCCACAGTGATGTCACCTACAACAAAACCGGTGACCGCCTCGCTGAAAGTGGCTGTCACGTGGATAGGTGACAATTTAGTTGGATTGGGAGACGTTGTTGTTAATGTTACTGTGGGAGATATACTGTCATACGACCTGGTCAACCGGTCTGCAGCGGTGTTCCAGTTTCCTGCACCATCCTGCGCTACACCGGCCGCAATATCCACTGTAACCGTACCCTGGCCACTCGGTGTGACATTAAAGTTGTAGACGGTGGCACTCACCGCTGCAAAGTTACCCGCGTTACCATTACCTACAGTGATGTCGGCTACCACAAAACCGGTGACCGCCTCGTTGAAGGTGGCCGTGAATGGGATCGGGGACGTCTTAGTTAAGTTTGTAGCTGTGGACGTCAATGTCACTGTGGGAGAAGTGATGTCGTATATCCTGCTTAATCGTGTTGCAGCGATGTTCCCGTTACCTGCAGTATCCTGTGCCACATCGGCCGCGATGTCTACTGTAACTGCACCCTGGCTGGTCGGCGTCACATCGAAGGTGTAAACTGTTGTGCTCACAGCTACAAAGTTACCTGCTGTGCCATTGCCCACAACGATGTCGCCTATTACAAATCCGGAAACAGGTTCATTGAAGGTAGCCGTTACCGGGAAAGGAGATATCTTAGTTTGATTGGAAGCTGTGGAGGTGAGTGTCACTGTTGGAGACACACTATCGTATGTCCTGCTTAATTGTGTTGCCGCCGTATTCCCATTTCCGGCGCTATCCTGGGTTACACCAGCCCGAATATCTACTGTCACTAAACCCTGAGTGGCTGGTGTGATATCAAAGGTATATACTGTGGCGCTAACTACTACTAAGTTGCTTGCTGTGCCGCCACCCACAGTGATATTTCCAACTACAAAACTGGTAACTGCCTCACTGAAGGTGGCAGTTACCGATATTGGAGATGTCTTAGTTGGATTAGGAGCTGTAGAGGTCAATATAACCGTCGGTGATACTGTATCGTATGCTATGCTCAACCGTGTTGCTGCACTATTAAAGTTTCCTGCCCCATCTTGGGCTACTCCAGCGGCAATGTCCACTGTCACCAGACCCTGAACGCCAGGTGTAACATCAAAGTTATAGACCATCGCATTAACAGGTACCAGGTTGCTAGCAGTACCATTGCCTACTGTGATATCTCCAACTACAAAACCGGTGACCGCCTCGCTGAAGGTCGCCGTCACCGGGATAGGAGATATTTTGGTTGGATTGGGAGCTGTGGAGGTCAGTACCACTGTTGGTTTAGTACTGTCGTAGGTGACCATATTATCATTACTGACGGAGGTAGTATTTGGATTCCCTGCTGCATCATGGGCTGCACTGGTATCAATGCTAGCAATAACTGTGCCATTAGAGGTCATACCACTCACCGCAACATTGTAGGTGGTGCCGCTGCCGGTGACGGTAGCAGTTGTAGCTCCAGATGTGCTGTTCAAAGTAACATCGACAGCGGTGAAATCAGAAACTGACTTGCCAAAAATGACTGTGAAGTTGATTGGAGCGCTATTGGTCGGGTCAGCCTGCCCTGATGCCTGGTTGATGGTAACATTAAGCGGAACGGACTTGACCGCTTCATAAGCATCAACCCGTCCCCAGCCATAAATATTATCCCATCCGGCTGTTCCCAAATCTACTGCCTTTGACATAATAGCGTTTCGTATACTTGCTGACGTTAGAGTCGGGTCAGCATCCCATACCAAAGCTGCAATTGCAGCCACATGAGGGGCTGCAGCCGAGGTGCCTGAAAAGGGATTGCTGAAGTAACCCGCTTGACCGGTATAGGTATTTACCCTGTCGGTAGCGGTGATATTGGGCACCCAACGTGTTTCTGTGTTAGGGAAATAAATAGTCCCCGGTCCTTGTGAACTGAATGCCTCAATAATTGTCGGATCTGCATAGTTCACCGCTGCCGTGGAAAGTACTTCCTCCACTGCCTCGTGTCCAATTACGCTGTTTCCTGGTGTATAATAGTTTAAATTGCTGCTGTTCCAGACATGATAGTCCAGCATTATCGAAGAGGGAACAGGGTTTTCAGTTACCTCTCGAATACCGATATAAACTGTCTTTTTACTACCAGAATGAGTGTATTGAAATGCTTCATAAGGATTATCATTCCCATCCTGAACGTTATTACTCCAAGCGAGTTG
>Ga0315286_10006897_pt1 | contig 11064 bp, 8 predicted proteins | sample YL17G10_0_MG_FD_205038 | JGI IMG/M metagenome (GOLD analysis project Ga0315286, IMG submission 205038) | Sediment microbial communities from Yellowstone Lake, YNP, Wyoming, USA - YL17G10_0 | ecosystem: Environmental > Aquatic > Freshwater > Lake > Sediment | place: USA: Wyoming | collected...
ATTATTGCCTCCTTCTTCGCGGTCATATTCGTCTTCCTTTTCTTTGTTTTGTTGAGAGATATCAAGTCTTATCGAAATAGACATTGATCTGAAGGAGTGACTCACATGATCGTCGTGTTCTACTTATCGCTTGTAGCTGTGTTCATCACCCTCCGGCGCCAGGAACGCCGTCATCACGCGGAGCTTGCCCTTCTCTACAAGCAGCTTGGAAGGATACCCCCCCTGAGAAAACCAAAGCTGCAGAAGCATGAATCCTGGTTGGCGCTTCCGATTGGGCTTTTCATCTCCATCTTCGGTGTCCTGAGCATTTACTCGAACTTGACTCTGAATCAAGTCGGTATCAATGCTACAACGGAGGAATGGGCATTTTCCTGTCTTGTGCTGCCGGCAGGTGTCATTATCTATGTTCTGGGTGTTCGTTCCGTGCAGGAGAACAAGCGCTATGAGCGGATGATAAGGGAACGTCAAATGGCTTGACATTGCTCAGCATTTCGACACCTCCTGCCAACGTTTGATTCTAAGCCTCCCTTTCCTTACTTTGGAATTATTACCCCCCCTAAGTTGTTGTAATCTAAGGGACTTTTCCCCCTTAGCGGAAAGCTTACAGACAAACTATGCCTCCTTCTCAGGATCAAACGTTGCACGTTTTGGAAGAAGAAAACAAGCGGCTCAAACGAGCTGTCGATGAGCTGTCTATTCTCAACGACCTCGCACGGGCGATCGGTGCATCACTGAATACGCAGGAAATTATCCAGACGATTGTTCGACGTTCATTGCGCGCCATCAGTGCCGAACAAGGCGTAATTACGCTTGTGGAGGAACAATCCCACCAGTCGATGAAGACACTGGTGCGAACCATGGTCAGTTCGAAGGAGCAGGAGCACTTCCACTTCAGCCAGGCACTTCTTGGATGGATGCATCTCAACAAGAAACCGCTCGTGATCAACGACCCGAAGAACGATGAGCGGTTCCGCGGGATCCCCTGGGACGAATCCATTCACTCACTCATCGCAGTCCCCATGATGGCGAAGTCCGAATTGCGCGGCGTCCTCACGGTCTACAACAAGAAGGACGGCAAGCCGTTCGCAGAAGACGACCAGCGATTGCTGGCGATCATCGCCGGACAATCCGGACAGGTTGTAGAGAATGCCCGGCTCTATGAGAAAGAGAAAACGCTTGTCAAGATGCAGGAAGAAGTGCGACTCGCTGCCCGCATCCAGACCGAGCTGCTACCCAAGTCAGGTCCGAACATTCCAGGATACGACATTGTCGGCAAGACCATCCCTGCACAGGAGGTCGGAGGAGACTACTTCGACTTCATTCCAATCGACGACAATCGACTAGCATTTTGTCTCGGCGACGTCACCGGCAAAGGGCTCCCGGCTTCGCTTCTCATGGCAAACCTCCAGGCGACCCTGCGAGGACAGACCCTCACCACCGGATCACCCAAGACTTGCCTTGAACGCTCGAATCAGCTGTTGTACCAAAGCACCAGCCCGGAAAAGTTTGCGACACTTTTTTACGCCATCATTGATTTCCAGAATCACCAGATCCATTATTCGAACGCCGGTCACGACAATCCTTATCTCAGCTCTGCCCGTGTGGCGACAAAGCGGCTCAAGATCGGCGGAATTCCACTTGGCATGCTACCCGACTTCACATATGAGCAGGAGTCGGTTCAGCTTGAAGACGACAGCATTCTCGTTGCTTACTCTGATGGTGTCACAGAAGCGATGAACGCGCAGGAAGACATGTTCGGGGAGGAGCGCATCGCAGCTGTGATCGACCAGCATAAGCATGCACCCGCGTCTGAAATCATCGATCATCTCGTCTCGGCCGTCAAGACCTTTGCGGCCGGCCACCCCCAATCCGACGACATCACCGTTGTCGTCATGCGACGCAAAAAGAACTAGCGGTTCACCTCAGGGAGTTCACACACAACGGCGATAGGCGAGGGGAAATCTCTTGCCCTTTCGGTATTTTCGCTTTCGAGAAACCAAGTGGAAGAAGTAAGACGGTAGACGGTAGATGAAATTGTCAATTTCCTGCGCCGAAGGCGCATCCGCCTCCGGCGGAGATTTCCAATTGCCGATTGATGATTGCAACTCAAAACTCGAAACCTGAAACCTTAAACTCGTGACTGTGACATGATCGGAACAACCATCTCTCACTACAAGATTGTCGAGAAGCTTGGCGAAGGCGGCATGGGTGTGGTGTATAAAGCCGAGGACACCCGCCTCCACCGGTCAGTCGCCCTCAAGTTAACAAAGGTGTTAGCTATGCCCCGGCTGAGATGAGTCCGCTCGCCAACAAGGCCCAGGCGTATTTTGCCCTAGGCATGTACGACAAGTGTGAGGAGTCTTTTCAAAAAGCGCTTCAACTGCAACGAGGCTTTCCTGACGCTTCGTATGGATTGAGTCTCCTGTGGCTCATCCAGGGTCGACGCGAAGAAAGCATCGCATTGAGTCGGAAGATACATGACGCTGTACCTGATTTCGTACCGATACTCAACATAATGGCAATGGCGTATTTGTATGCCGGAAGCTATGCCGAAGCGGAAAAGCTATATCAACAGCTTGCCGCGAAGGGATCATACGTTCCCGGGAGTTTTCCATTAGGTGTTGTGAGCGCGGACTATGACGCCGCGTTGGGAATGATTGCGTTGAAAACTGGGAAGAAGGCTGAGGCAAAGCAGCTCTTTGATCGAAGTTTTGAGATGAATCGCAAAGCTATTGAATCGGGGAATGAGCTGTACCAATATCGGTATAACATTGCGGCTGTTCTGGCAATTCAGAATAATCACGAAGAGGCATTGCGCTGGTTTGAAAAGGCAATTGACGCCGGCTGGCGTCTCTACAGCATTGCTCAAATTGATCCGTTCTTCGACAACCTCCGCACGGATGAGCGCTTTCAGCAGATGATTCAAAAAGTCAAAGTAACGGTGGACAACCAGAGAAAGCTCGTTGAGCAGACAGAAAAGCAATGATCGGTCAAACAATCTCCCACTATTCCGCTCTTTGTTCCGCTTCTGAATGCCGCTTGTAAGCGGAATGCCGAAGAGCGGCAGAATCCCGCTCGTGAGCGGAATCCCAGAAAGCGGGATAAAATTCTCGAAAAGTCGAACGTTCATCCGGCGGAGAACGTTGTACGTATATAAGGAGTTCTCTCTATGACAATCACTGAAAGCAAACACGGTCGCGTTACGGTCGTCTCCCTGAAAGGCAATCTTCTTGGCGAGCCGGAAACAACAGCCTTGCGGGAAACGGTTTACCGTTTGACAGAACGCGATGAGCTACAAGTAGTTCTTGACCTTGGCAGTCTGAGGGCGATCAACAGCACGGGACTCGGCGTATTAGTCACCGCTCTAACGTCGTTGCGAAAGAGAAGTGGCGATTTGTACTTGGCAAGGTTGTCAGATAAAGTGCACTCGCTCTTGATGATTACACACCTGGTTAGGGTGTTCAAGCTCTATGATACTGTTGAACGTGCCGTTGCAAGTTTCAGGCGGTGAGCTGACCGTGTAAGAGGTCGGCCTTCTACGCGGTGCGTGTACCCGCTATCCAATCAACCAGTTAACCAATACCAAGGTTTACAGTCACATGATCGGTCAAACCATATTGCATTACAGGATTCTCGAGAAGCTGGGCGAGGGGGGAATGGGCGTCGTTTACAGAGCACAGGACACGAAACTTGATCGCCTCGTCGCTCTCAAGTTTCTCCCCGTCCACGTCACGGCCAATGATGCCGATCGGTCTCGCTTCCTTCAGGAGGCAAAATCTGCAGCATTGCTCAATCATCCCAACATCTGCACCATCTACGGTATCCATGATGAAGGCGAGAAGCCTTTTATCGAAATGGAGTTTGTCGATGGCAAGACGGTGCGGGCGCTCAATCTTTCGTCAGCGAAAGTGGAAACCTGTCTTGGTTATGCGGTCCAGATGGGTGAAGCCCTGCAGGAGGCTCACAGCAAGGGAATCGTCCATCGCGATATCAAGGCTGACAATATCATGGTCAACGCCAAAGGTCAGGTGAAGGTGATGGACTTCGGATTGGCCAAGATCAAGGGATCGCTCAAGATCACGAAGACCTCCTCAACACTCGGCACTCTCGGCTACATGGCGCCCGAGCAAATTCAGGGGGGCGAAGTCGATGCACGATCGGATATCTTTGCTTTTGGAGTGGTGATCTTTGAGATGCTAACGGGTCGCCTCCCCTTCCGCGGCGAGCACGAGCCGGCAATGATGTATTCCATTCTCAACGAACAGCCAGAACTCCTGGCCAAATATCGCTCGGACACATCCGAGGAACTTCAACGGATCATATCACGATCTCTCGAGAAAGACCCAGAAGATCGGTATCAGTCCGCGGCAGACATGGTAAGCGAAATCCGACGCCTGCAGAAAAAGACCGGCCAGGTATCAAGGCAATACCAGGTATCGCCCGACACAGCTCCGATTTCCCAACCCGTCACAAGACCGGCCTCCTCAAAACGACTCCTGGTTGCCGGGGGTGCAGCACTCATCGTGCTTGCACTGGTTGCAGGCTATTTCTTGTTTCGCGGAAACGGAACTGTCGACAAGAAATCCATCGCCGTTCTCCCCTTCAAGAACCAGAACACAGATGAGGAGAGTGAATTCTTCAGCGACGGCATTACCGAAGACATCATCAACAACTTGTCCAAGATCCGCGAACTGCGTGTCATGTCACGTCCGGCTGTCATGCGGTACAAGAAAAGCGATAAGACCCTGCGCGATATCGCCAAAGAGTTGAATGTTTCTACGGTCCTCGTGGGGACAGTGCGGCGCATGGGCAATCAGGTTCGCATTTCCGCTGAACTCATTGACGCATCAACGGAGCAACAACTCTGGGGCGAAGCCTATGACCAAACGATGGCACAAATATTCGAAATTCAAGGTGCGGTCGCTCGACAGATCGCTACAACGCTCCAAGCGAACCTGACCACTGAAGAGAAGAAGAGTGTATCGAAACAACAGACGGGCAATGCTCAAGCGTATACGTACTATCTCCGAGGCCGTGAATATTACTACCGCTACCGAAGGGACGCCAACGAAAACTCTATTGCACTGTTCAAGAAGGCGCTCGAACTCGATCCGAACTATGCGCTGGCATATGCCGGAATAGGAGATGCGTACTCACAGCGTGTTCAACGGTTTGGCTTTCCTTCCATCTGGCTTGATTCAGCCGTTGTGACAGCGAAGAAGGCGATCGAACTTGATCCCGATCTTGCTGAAGGTCAGAAGGCTCTTGGCCTCGCATACAACATGCTGGGTAAGTACTCCCTGGGCCTGGAGTACTTCAAGAATGCTGCATCGCTCAATCCAAACTATTTCCCGGCCATAGCGAACATCGGCAGCATCCTTCAGGCTGTCGGAAAGCCCGATGAGGCTCTTCCATGGGAGAAAAAGGCGCTCGCCATCAATCCTTCTGCCGCCGTCAATCTGAATATGATTGCAGAACTGTATCTATCCCTTGATGACTTGCCAAAGGCCCGCGAGCTTGCCGAGCGAACGATCGTGCTTCAGCCAGATTTGCCCACAGCTCATATTGCTCTCGCAAATATTGATGCATTTGAAGGGAGGGCAGCTGACGCAAAGAAACGATGTCAGGAGTTGATGTCGATGTTCCCGAACGAATCCACTCCCCTCGCTGTCGCCGGCCAAACATACTTCTGGCTCCGGGATTTCAAAGGCGCGACACCGCTGCTCGAGAAGGAATTGAGCCTCACCGCGCCGGAGAGCGACTCGTACAATCCGCTTGCGTATATCTATCTCAAAGCGGGCAGAAAGCAGGAAGCAGAGAGATTGCTGAACCAGTGCATTGCACAGCAACACAAATATATCGACAAGGGTGACGAAGGATATGGCAGCCGGTTTGCCATAGCGACATCCTATGCCGTTCAGGGGAACGATGAAGAAGCTCTGCGCTGGCTTCAGGAGGCTCTTGATCGTGGATTGATCGATTGGCGCCTCATCAACGGCCATCCTGCGTACGACCATCTTCGAACCAATGCTCGCTTTAAACAGATGATGGACGATCTCAGATTGAAGATCGACCGGATGCGAAAACATGCCGAAGAGTTGGATAGACAATAGCAGCCGAGCATTTCAGCAGATGGCATTGCGTCGTCACGATTGTTCAGATCACTACGGGGGAGAGGAGGAAGCATCATGTTCATGCGACTCGTACAGGTCAAGGTAAAGTCCGAAAGCCTGGATATCGTGGCCGGACTCTACGCGGAACGAATTGTTCCAGTACTTCAGAAGACGCCAGGATGCATCTACGCGAGCCTCATCCGAAGCACATCGAATCCGGATGAGTCCATTTCCCTGACGCTCTGGGAGACAGCAAACGACGCCGATACGTACGAACAAAGCGGATCGTTCCAACGCTTGATGGCAGAAGCTCGGCCACACCTTTCGGATTCTTCAGAATGGAAGATTCAACTTTCGAAGGATTTGACACTCGAGTATGCCCCTGTTTCCGAGGAACCGGTGGTTCGGTCATATAACGTGACGACTCCGTCGACCAACAAACTTCCGAAGGCGGAGAAGGGTCCGCTCTATATCCGGATCCTCTCCATCAAGCTCCAGCCCGGCAAGACAGAGGAGTTTGCAAAAATCTACCAGGCCGAGATCCTCCCCGTCCTCCGCAGCGTGCAGGGATGCCGGTACGCCTTCCTGACCGAAGGGGTCGAGGAGCGCAACGAGGTCATCTCCCTTACCATCTGGGACAGCAAGGATGCTGCCGATGTCTATGAATCCAGCGGCTTGTTTCGAAAGCTGACCAGAAAGGTCCAACATACGTTTTCGGAGCTCTATCAGTGGAAACTGTCCGCCGAACGGCGCTCCAGCGTGCAGGTCACGACCACGGAAGACCTGAACGTCAAGGGATATCATGTTGTGAGTGGTAAGACTTTTCATTAAATACATACTCGTACCTCTGATTTACGTATGGGGTTCCTGAGCAGTGCCGAGACGAGCGATCGAAATACTCTAACTTGAGTCACAGGTTTTCGAATTACCCCGCGACAACGCTATGATCGAGCAACCGTAGCTTGACAACATGTTGTCGCTGTATGCATCGTCTCTCCCGATTGACAGGAAAGGAACCGCCGCATGGGTACCCCCCCTGGGAGTCCGAGCAACGAGCAAATTCTCGAGACGCTTCGGACCCTTGAAAGCCGCATTGCGCTTATCGAATCACGCCTCGAGCTCGAATCGCTCAAAGCCGCAGAACCCGAATCAGCTCCGACCGTCGCAGCAGAAGATGATGAAGAGCTCGAACTCGAGCTCGGTCAGAACTGGTTTGCGAAAGCCGGCATCGTTGGTGTCGCGCTCGGCATCGCGTTTCTCCTGACATTGCCCTACGCCAGCCTTCCTTCGTTCCTGCCAAGTTTGCTTGGTTACGTCCTCGTTGGCGGAATCTTTTTCCTTTCTCATTATTGGAAAGAGTCGTTTCAACAAGTTTCACGCTATCTGTTAGGGGGCGGACTGCTTCTGCTGTATTTCACCACATTGCGTCTATCCCATTTTACTCCGGATCCAGCACTCAGCAATACCACGATCGAATTAGGACTTCTTCTCATTGTCGTTTCTGGGAATCTTGTTGTTGCATACAGGCGGCAATCGATGTACCTGGCCGGCTTCAGTCTGACACTTGGCTTTCTCACTGCGCTGATCGGCGGACAGACATACTTTGTCCTCGCGGTCCTGACAGTTCTGGCAATCAAGACTTCGTACCTCTCGTGGAAGTTTCGTTGGAATGGGCTTCTTGCGTTTGGAATGTTCCTGACGTACCTGACGCACTTCATCTGGACAGCTAACAATCCGTTTTTCGGCCATCCGCTTCAGTTTGGACTGTCACCTCAGGTTCACCTCGCGTTCATTTTGTTCTACACCGCAATCTTCGCGGCCGCTGTCTTGTATCGCAGCAAAGATATCCCGGAGGAGTTTCCGGTCATCACCAACACTGCATTCAACGCGCTGCTTGGTTTTGGTTTGTTTAGCCTGTCAACATTTATCGGCACCGGCATCAACATCACACTCTGGCAGCTTGCGGCGTCTGTGTTGTTCCTCATCATCGCAGTTCTCTTTTGGGTTCGCGAGCGAAGCATTTACGCGACGTTCATCTATTCTATTCTCGGCTATACCGCACTGAGCGCCGCGATCGTTGCGCAATTTCCGATGCCTGACTTCTTTGTGTGGCTTTCCTGGCAGAGTGTCATTGTCGTGTCAACTGCTGTGTGGTTTCGTTCGCGTTTCATTGTCGTTGCAAATTTCATTATTTATGTCATCGTCTTCGTTGCTTATCTCAGTTCCTCAGCAACCGTTGGCGTGGTGAGTGTCAGTTTCGGTCTCGTTGCGCTTGTCAGTGCGCGCATTCTCAACTGGCAGAGAGACAAACTCGCCTTGAGAACCGAAATGATGCGCAACGCCTACCTTGCGAGCGCGCTCCTCTTCCTCCCCTATGCTCTCTATAATTCAGTGCCGCCGCATCTTGTCAGCGTCTCCTGGCTTATTCTCGCTGCGCTCTATTATAGCGCAAGCCGGATCTTGAAGAGCCGGAAGTACCGCTGGATGGCGCTGCTGACCATGTCTCTGACGATCCTCTATGTCTTCATTGTCGATTTGACGACCGTTGATCCTGTGGTGCGGATTGTTTCGTTCCTGGCTGTTGGCAGTGCGCTGCTTGGGATTTCGATGATTTACAGCCGAAAGAAGAGCAAAACGTCAGTTCAGTGAGTGAAGAGTGAACAGTGGGTAAGACGGAAGACGTCAGATGGTAGACGTAAGAAGTGAGACGTTAGACGAAAGACAAGCTCGATCTCATCGGGTGATCGGGTCATCGTAAAACAAGTGAACCGAAGAAGTATTTAATTGCCGATTCGCGATTTGCGATTACAACTCAAAACTGAAAACTCGCAACCTGGAACTTTGAACCTGTAACTGTCTCATGACTGGACAAACAATTTCGCATTACAAAATCCTGGAAAAACTCGGCGAAGGTGGAATGGGCGTTGTCTACAAAGCCCAGGACACCAAGCTCGACCGCACCGTCGCGCTCAAGTTCCTCTCGTCGCAGTCAATCAGCGATCAGGACCGTGCCCGATTTATTCGCGAGGCACAGGCAGCCGCATCGCTGAGCCACCCGAACATCGCCACCGTCTACGAGATCGATGAACGTGAGGAACAAACTTTCATCGCCATGGAATACGTCGAAGGCAAGAGTCTGAGGGAGACAATTGAACGGGGTCCGTTGAAACTGAAAGACGCAATCAACATTGCAGGAGAGATTGCCCATGGACTGCAAGCGGCGCATGAAAAAGGAATCGTCCATCGCGACATGAAAAGCGCCAACGTGATGCTGACCGAAAAAGGCCAAGTGAAAGTAATGGATTTTGGCCTCGCAAAACTTGCCAAGGGGAGCTTGCTGATAACAAAACAGGGCACAACGCTGGGCACGGTTGCATATATGTCGCCTGAACAAGCACAAGGTGAACATGTCGACCATAGAACAGACATCTGGTCGCTTGGTATCGTTCTCTATGAAATGATCACCGGAACGCTCCCGTTCAAGGGGGACTTTGAGCAATCGACGCTCTATTCCATTTTGAACGACGACCATGAACCCGTTACTTCTGTTCGGGCAAACATTCCTTTCGATGTTGACCGCGTAATTTCCAAAATGCTCGCGAAGAAGCCTGAGCATCGCTACCAGCACGTCGAAGAGATTCCGGTGGATCTGCGGACAATCCAGATTGACACGTCTAGGTCACATACCGTTCAAAGGCAGGCGCTGACCGTGCAGCCTCAAAGAAATTGGATGCAGAGATTTCTTCCTTGGAGCATGGCGATAGGTTCAACCATCATAGCTGGCATGAGTTTGTTTTTTCTACTGAAACATGGCGAGACTTCTTTTGTTTTGCCATTACGATTCGAGATTAGTTTGCCGCCTGGCGTAGAGATCTCCGATAGACACCGTCCTGTGTTGGCGATTTCACCGGATGGCAAGACGGTGGTCTTTGTGGGAGATCAAGGATCGACAACCCATCTCTATCTTCGCTCGTTAGACGATTTTGAAACAAAAGAGCTACCCGAAACCCAAGGGGCGGAGCTCCCATTCTTTTCTCCGGATGGAAAGTACATCGGATTCCGTCTGAACAAGACGCTAAAGAAATACTCGATTGCGGCAAATGTCAGTGAGACGATTTGCAGTATTCCCACCATGGTTGTAGGAGCAACTTGGGGAAACAATGATAGCATTATTGTCACTGAGTGGCCTGAAAGAATCTCATCTGTCTCTGCCAGTGGTGGTATCCCCAGGCCGTTGAGTGTTTCGAAGGGGAAATTGATAGGAGACTTGTACTTACCCGAATGGCTGCCCGAATACAAGGCCATGATCTTCACCCTACAGAGAACTGAACGTTCGCTCGATCTCGTTCTTTATGATCCTACGCGACATGAGATGCGGCGCTTGGTCGAGGGTGGATTCAATGGGCATTACGTTGATGGCTACGTGATCTTTGCCCGACAGAAAGGGGTGTTTGCTGCACCGTTCGACATGCGGTCGCTAACAATCACAGGAGAAGAGATCACTCTTACGGCAGGTGTTGCAATGTATCCATCTTATCCGGCTGCACATTTTGCCGTGGGTTCGCATACGCCGTTCTTCTATGTCCCATCCGATCGTCCACCGGAATTTAACAAACGCAGTTTTGCCTGGGTTGATCGAAGTGGAACAATAACGGATGTCCGGTTTCCTCAAGGAGGGTATTTTGACATATCTCTCTCTCCTGATGGAAAACGATACGCGTTTCACGAAGATGAGCGTATTTGGATTGCAGCTGTTGACCGTGAAATGAAGGTGAGACTTACGAACGACGAGACCCGGGAGTGGGCACCCGTTTGGATGCCTGATGGGAAGAGAATCATCTATTCATCCGCAAAAGACACGGGAGCATTCGCGCTTGTGATTCGAAATGTCGACGGGAGCGCGCCTGACGTGTTGAAACATTGGATCCAAGGGTGGCCCAACTCTGTTTCT
>Ga0315286_10006900_pt1 | contig 11062 bp, 8 predicted proteins | sample YL17G10_0_MG_FD_205038 | JGI IMG/M metagenome (GOLD analysis project Ga0315286, IMG submission 205038) | Sediment microbial communities from Yellowstone Lake, YNP, Wyoming, USA - YL17G10_0 | ecosystem: Environmental > Aquatic > Freshwater > Lake > Sediment | place: USA: Wyoming | collected...
ATCATGAGTCCAGTCATGTACATCTTGTAGGCCGTCTGGGCCACCGAGAAGGTTGTTGCCTTCTTGAGGTTTGACACGCGTTGAGAGTGAAAGTAGTCGTTTAGGATTCTGACCCCGTCTGACTGGATCGAGCCCAACGGTCCGAGCAACATCTCGCCGCGGATCACTACGTTACCGAAAGCCTGACCGAACGTGTAGAACACCTTGATGTTGTTCAGACACGACACTGCAGACACGATGTCAGTCTGGGAGATCTCAATCCCCATGATGAGCACCGGGGTTGCGGCCTGAGAGTTCTTGTCTTCGGCCAGTAGGCGATCCTCGTCCTGTCTGCGAGCGTTCTCAGCCGTAATCTGTTCATTGAAGTCAATGGCCGCGTAGTAGGACCTGGGGTCCTCGTCAAGCATGTTGATACTGACAGGCTGTGGAGATGGAAACATACTGTCGAACTCGCTCCTACGGGTCTGCTCGTTCTTCTCCTTACGGGCGTTATCGATGAACTGACTCAGACCCTCTACCGCGTACAACCCGGGACCTGTGCCGGTTCTAAGCGGCACACGATAGAAAGTTCCACGCGCGGCCAGGAACGAGTCCGACATGTCAGTGGGAATCGATAGCGTAGTGGATGCCGCCGATGCTTCATCGTTAGTGGTTCCTTTACCTGCGTCAGCAAAGTCACGCGTAGTCGATGGAGGCTTTACGCCGTTGACTTCGTCTGTGGATACGTACGGGTTAGGCATATTACTTTTTCTCCGTCACCTTGATAGACAGACCGTTCCCGTCCATCAGCTGAAGTACACCAACGAACTTGTTAGCTGAACCTCCTGGTGTGGTTACGCCTTCCATCTCCAAAGCCTGCTTCCTGTCGCGCAAATCTTTAATCTTCTTCTCTCGTTCTGGATCACGAGATGTTGCCGACGAGTCTAACTGCTCCAGCTTAACAAGATCATCACTTATGCCCTGAAGTGCATGCTGGGCACCTCGGGCGTCCACGCGTGAGAGTTTGATCAGCGAGTCGCGGTCCAGAGTTCCGGCTTTCTTTTCTATGAACGCGTACAGCTCTCCGAGCGAGGCCGGGTCATTCATCTTTCCGCCTATGAGTCTGTCGTTCGCTTTTTTGAAGAATTCCTTGGTGGGCTCATCGGTGGCACCAGACCGGCTGAATATACCGATCGATGCAGCGGCAGCACCTACTTGACCGTCGACTATCTTTTTGGTGTCTGCCCAGAAAAGTTGACCTGCAGAGCCTTGCGCAGCGGTCTTTCCCTGGAAGATACGTTGACGCTGTCCCGGGTCTCCTAACTGTCCCATGATGGAATTGAAATTATCGTTGGCGAACTTTTCAGGATCAGCGTTTAGAGCTTTGAAGCTCACGCCCAACCGCATGGCCATCTCGGGGTCCTGGTTCACCAGGTTCTGCAGCGACGACGCAAACTTTCCGGCACTGCCTTTAGTGAGTTTGCCGTCAGGTCCAGTCTCGTAAGACTTGCTGTCCAGGAATACCTGGCTTGTCATGTCCATACCTTTGACCGACTTCGGGCTAAGGGCTGACGTGAGCGCGAGCTTGTGCATCGGGGTCTCTCCGCCGGCCATCTCCAAGAAACCTTGGACACCTCGGTTGAACACGCCGGTCAGTTGCCTACTCTCGTCAGATGAAAGTTTCATGACCTGGTCCTGCATCCTCAGATGTGCCATGTCCTCCTTCTTGGATGTCAGCCCGGCCGTTATGGCGTCTCCCCTGGCGAGCTTGTCCATCTGCATGAGGACAGCGCCTGACCTACCGCCCGTTTGGGCCTGCAGGCTGTCAATGCGACCCATCAGACCTTCTGCCTGAGCCCGATCCTTCACGACCGCAGAGTCTGACATGGCCAGCTTGATGGCTCCTTCTCGGTCACCGCTGCTGATCATCTTGGTCATCTGCTGAAGGTCCTTGGCGCCGAAGGTTCCCATCAGGGCCGTGATGTCCTTTGCCGCTCCGACGCCGAGAGCTTCTGATGCTTTGAACTCAAGCCTCTGGAGCTGACGCTCCTTCATGTTGGAGTTGATAGCCGCGGTGGCATGTGCCTGACCTTCAGGACTGAGTTGTGACGCGATACGTGCCCCGTCTCCGAACGTGCGGATCATCGCACTGACGGATTGACCTCCGGTGGACTGGCTGAAGAGTTGATCAAAGGCTCCTACGTTCTGACCGTTAAGTCCCTTGGCAGCACTACGTAGCTGGGCTACTCCGGTACCTGAAACGGAGCCTGTCTCGATGGCCATCTCGGCAGCCATGATACGGGAACCAAGCGGATCGTGCATCATCGCAACTTGATCACGCATGTGCTGGCTGGCCAGCTCTTGCACCGAACCCGTTACGCGGAAGAACCCGGGATCGCCGCGGAGTGCTACGTTCTGGCCGATCGCCTGCGTGGTAGCTGACTGGCTGATCGTGCCTGACGTGTGAGCTGCCAGACCCATCTGTACGCCCATGGCGGTTACGTTACCGGCAGTCTCAAGTACGGTCCTGGTGTCCATCCCGTACGTCTGGGCCGTAGCCTTGAGTTCCGAGATGCGCTTACCCATCGTCGTCACATTGGACGTGCGGGACATATCGAGACCTGTGATCCGGTGAGCCAACGTGGCAAGCTCTCCTACGGATCGGTCTCCGAACACATCTACCAGCGATGACAACGCCTTGGTAGACTCCTTGACGAATGTCTCGATCTTGTCCACCGCGCCGGGGTTCAAGTCGAACTTCATCTTCTCGCCCTGACGAGAGATCTTACCCATGTCCAATCCAGAAAATGCTCCTGACTGGGAACCCATGGACATGATGCCACCGACCTGGTCGCGGTTCATTCCGTTCGTGAGTGCCATGTTGGATGCACCAGACTGGGTCCAGAACCTACGATTCACGGCTTCAAAGACTTGCTGGGCGGCGGCGTTCTGCACCATACCAGATCCCAACATCTGGGACTGACCGGCGCCGGCCACGTTTACAAATCCACCACCACCCGCGATGGCACTGGCTCCCATCCGGACAGCCCGGATGTCACCACCGGTGAACCCAGAAACTCCGGGGTTGTTGAGGATCGAGGATACCCACTCGCACATGTTACCGGCACCGCCGATGGCCGCGGTGGCCGCATTGCGTCTCCCCTTGTCGTTTCCGTACATCTGGTCCAGTACGAAATCGTTCATGGTTCCGGCACGCGCGTCTGATCTTAAGGCTTCAGACATTGCCTGCTGGTGCAGACGGTCCATACCCTTGCTGAGAATCGACTCGGACTGGGTAGGTGAATGACCACCTCCGCCACCAAGGCTTCGTGTCATGTGACTGTCAAACCCCATGGGTCCTCCAGCGACGCCCGGATGGGCGCCGAACTGGAAGTAGCTTCCGTAAGGATTCGGTGAGTCAATCATAAGTCGCTATCCTCATGCAAGAGACTTGCAGATGTCAGCCATCTTATCAAAAACGTCAGTCTCCCGCAAGATATTGAAAGCCTTCATCAAATCCTTCACGTCGCGCTCGTTCTCCACCTTCGGACGCTTGGCCTCAATGGCGTCGTAGTCGAGGAGTTTACCCAGCTGGGCAGAATCCTGCAGGAACGTGAGTGCGTCTCGGTGAAGCTTTGGACGTTGCTCTGGGGAGACTGAGGACATGCAGACAGCCTCAATGATGGCGCGTTTTCCAAACGCCTCAGCGTCAACCTCTCTCGACAATGCAGAAAGGATCAGATTCTCGCGTACACGAGATCTAAATCCCTGCGGATAATCTGGCAACAATAAGCCCCGAAGGTGCGCCAGCACCATCAACCTTAACCTCGGGGCGACCAAAAATCCTCGTTCACGCAGTGCTCGCTCAGCTGTCGGCACTTCTCCTCGAAGATCCTGAGCCCGTTCAGAACTGCCGTCCACTTGATGTGCGGCATCTGTTCAAGCTTGTCTGAGAACACTTTACGTAACAAGACGGCATCATCTTTGACTGGGTTGCCTGCCGTGATCTCAAGCTCGGAGAAGATCTCTCCGTTTACTCGCCTGAGCATGACTGCGGCCAGATACTGCTGAAGCCTGGTGAACAGCAGGGCCGGGTCGTTCGATGGAAGCACCTTCTCCTCTTGGTCCAGGTGTAACACGTCGAGCACCCGGCGCTGCTCGTGCATCGAACGCGACCGGAACAGAAGCTTCACCTTTCCGCCGAACAGGCTGATCTCCAACTCCACGGGCTTGTCGCACAGGAGTGCCTTGAGGAACATGTTCTTGTCCTCATCAGTGATCGTCACAGCCCTGATGTCAATCAGTGCGCTGGCTACAGACTCTTCTTCAGGACTAGCCTCGGAGAACATCTTGTCCTCTGGGGCCTTGATACGATCAGGTAACGGTGCGGCTACTGGATTCTCTGAAGGTGCTGCACCCTTCTCCTGAAGGAATGCTCTGACCTTGTCTTCCACACCAGGTGCGGCGTTAACGGGGATATTTTGTTCAGTACTCATGACGGTATAATTGGGGCTTCAGCGATGGCTTGCTGGAGCGCCGGGGTTCCGATCGCGCCCAGCACGGCTGCCAAGCAAGGATCTTTGATGATGTTGTTCAGGAACTTTGAAAGAGCGTACGCGGCCAGGTCTGACAGATACTGCTTCATCAGGTTGACCTCGTCGTTGAGGATCTGCCAGATGTTGTTGATGTAGTTGTCTATCAGGGCCAACATGTTGGCTGCAGTCATCAAGGCATTCACGAACCCGTTCAACAGATCGAGCAACGGCCCAAGCATCTCGGCCATCTTGCCAAGCACGGAGCCAAGCAGATCGTTGACTGACTTACACGGATCGTCTTCAGGGGTCTCACCGAGTTCCTTCGCGACTGTCTTCATCGCGCTGGCTGCGCCGAGCACGTTAAGGAATGACAGGCCCTGGGTCTCGAAGCCAATGGGAGGAACGGAATCTACTCCGCTGAAAAAGTTCGTGTGGGTCGTTATAGCAACGAACGATAGACCGTCTGATGGAGAGAGTGCATAGAAAGGAGGTAGTCCAGGATCTACCGGACCTCCACCAAGAACTGCGAACCTGGATTCAAGCGCAGTCAAGTCGGCATGCTGCTGAAGGAGCTGTGGGTCGGTAGGGTTGAGGAGCAGCGCGGAGTTCACCGCGGCGAGATCTGTGGCTACCTTGCCGGACGCAGCTGTAGACCCGGCCGATGTGTCGGCAATCGCTGTGGCTGCAGGATTCTGAAACGGCTCTCCGTTTTTTACTACGTCTAAAACTGCTGTCGTGCTCATCAGTCGTAATGCTTACCGTGTGTTGAACTGTTCTCTACCGTCAGGGCCGCCGCGAAGGCATGCAGCGCACTCTTCACGCAGATCAGGGCGTCCTCGGTCAAATGGATCGTTGACGTCTCGGTCTTCACCTTCTTATTACCACGGAAGACCGTCGCGGTCAACAGTACCCGTACCTTCTTGGGACTGTCAGACATAACGAAGTGTGATTGATTCTCCATGCTTCACCAGCTTCGGTATGGTGGCATGCAAGGTCTTGGCAGACGGCTCCTGCAAGGATTCCACCTCACTGGCCGGATACGCCCGTTGGGTTATTCCGGCGCCTGGCCACGGAGAGCCCTTTCCGGGAACAGCGTTGTCGGTGAAGTCCCAGAGTCCATTTGAACTGGACTCGCTGGTCTTGAGGGACTGTTGGCTGAGGGTCTCGTAAAGAGGCTGACCGGCGTACGATCCCGGATAGTCGAACTGGTCCACCACGGTCTCAACAGCCGGTTGACCTTGGAAGATGTGGAAGAAGTGGGGGTGGTCTCCGAACGGTCCATTCGTGCTGCTCGCAGCTAACTGCAGGGCCGTGACGTTACCGGTCGCATTGATCTCTCCGGCCTTGTCGATGCTGGCCTTGTTGTTCACGTTCAGACCGCCCATGATCTTGAGCCACCCGTTCTGCAGGGTGTCGACCACCACGTTACCCAGCTGGCATAGGAGCTGAAGCTTGGTGGACGCGCGGAGCCATAGTCCTCCCGTGGTGGCAGAAATACCGATGTCTTTTCGGGCCAGCAGATTGATGGATTGTCCTGCCACTAAGTTGATTGAGCCGGCCGACTGGAGCATGATGTCAGTCGTGCTGCTGATCATTATGCCGGTCTTCGTGCTGGTGAAAGAGTTACCGTACGCGTCGAGCGTCTGGATAGATCCGTCTCGGTAAATCCGGATGGTCGCGTAGGCGATCTGCCAGTTATCCACGGCGGTCTTGTTGGCGTCCTCTCGATCAGGTTCTCCGCCGTCCCGCTTGGGCGCCGGGGTCTCGGCTTCGGTCGGTACCTTGAACTCCTTGTCCTCCATGCGGAAGCGATCGAACGCAGCATGGTTGTTCAACCACCTGGCATACTCGCGGAGCTGGAACACCATCTCGAACAGGTTGTCCTTGTCGGACGGCTGCCAGGTCTTGAGTCCGTCGGTGGAGCTGATCGTGTCCGAAGACCGGTTACCCTTTGGATCGCCCTGGGGTCGGATACGGATCGGAACCGGTATGCGGACAACCTTCTCCAGGACGATGTCGGCCACGGACTGAACCAGAACCGAACCGTCCTGTCCCACGTGGGCTCTGAACTTGCCGGCCCGGATCTGGTCTTCAGCGAGTCGTCCGATCTGCTCTACCGGGTCGGTAACGAACACGTGGATGAAATTGCCCAACCACCCGATGTACTGGCTGAATCTCCATCGGCCATCATCTGTAAATCCTTCGGCACCATTCGGGTCCACCCGGTTCTCTCCAGACAGCGGGGCCTTCGGGTCTTGCGGTCGCTTCACCCCCCAGGCTTCATGGTCATGTGCCGTGCCGTGCCACTCTACGTTCAGCTTGCCACCGTCGTTCACGATCGAGTAGTCACCGAACGCCGTGTAGTGCTTGAACGTGTCGGATATGATCCTGACCATGTCGTTCAGGACGTGACACTCGACCGCGGCCAAGTCTCCGGCCTGCAGCTTGGCCATGTGTCTAAGCATGGTCAACCCGACACCCAGAAGGTTGTCGAGCTGGAACTCTCCCTCGGTCAGGTCCACCGGTGGCTTCTGGCTGGCGTACAGGAGAGAGTCCTTGGATCTGATGTGACTGAAAGTTTGACTGTTGTGGTAGGACTCCTCTGAGTCCACTGCTGGTCTGGCATGGTTCTCAGGATCTACGATCGGACCGGGGCAGCAGCCGATGATGTAGACTGGGTACTGTCCGGTGAACACGACCAGCACCTTGGTCTTCGGAGGAGGCAGGTAGGACGTTCGGAATCCGAACATGCCGGACAGTACGCCGGCGGCCCACACGCACCCGGAAGCCGTAACGTCGATACCGTCTAGCGTTACGTCGCAGGTGTTGTTAGGGTAATAGACCTCGCGTACCACTCCGACGTAGATCTTGTTGACCGCCATGAACTTCTCCATCGACGACGAGGAGGGCTTCTGTGGCTTGAAATTTGGGTCTAGTGGTTGACTATGGTCAGACATAACTAAGCAGCCAATTTATCACTCTTCTGCAGATTCTCCAAGGCCCAAAGCGGCTGAAGGTTTGTCCAGTGGAAGCAGAGTTGTTGTTGTGCAGGATCAGATAGGTCGAAAGAGGCACATGGCTTGATGTGGTCAACGTGCCACTCGCCGTAGTTGTCCCAGGTCATGCCGGGATGGAACCGGGACTCCAGCTTGACCTTCAGCTCGTCAACCGTGCAGCCCAGGAGCTGGAGCGTGGAGGCGGACTTGGCTCCGCGACCATGCTTGAGGGCTGTCGTAAGTCGCGAGCGAAGATTCTTGGCCAGCTTGTAGTTCGGATTGGTTTTGTATAGGTTGGCCTCGTAAGCTCGGATCTGCGCTCGATTCTTTTTACGTGAGAGCACCTTGGACGCACGATGTTTGGCTGCAAACACAGGATCTGTACGACGGCGTTCCCTCATGTAGTTCTTCAGGTAGACGCGCCGTTCGTCTTTGTGCTCGGCCTGGTTCGCCGACGTCCGAGCGATCAGCTTCTCCTTGTGAAGCTGATAGTATTTCTTCTGGTACTCAGGATCTTTGTGTCTGCTCATAAAAAAGGCCACGCCCCAAGATAGGAGCGTGGCCTCTGAAAGTCAACTGGCTGCTACGAACCGAACAGCGGACCAACGGCGTTTTTGATCACGCCGATCAAGCCGCCGTTTCCGGTCGATTTTTTTTGCATAAGTGCGACTTGGATGGTCAAGCTTTCGGTAATCTCTAAGCCTCCGACACTCGTATTGAAGTTCACTCCCTGGAGCACACAGCCGCTCATGGTGACCACGTCCTGCTTGAGCTGCACCTGGCCGGCCTTGAACTCGACGGTGCCGATGATGCCCTTGGTGAGCGAGTTTGCAGCCCCGCCGGATTGGATACCGTCGAGGAAGCCACGTTCGCTGACCAGGCGCGCGAGTGCGATCGCACCCATGGACTGACCGGTCAGCCAGTACAGCTCATGAGAACCCGCCTCGAACTTGGGCTCGACGCGGTGTTGATATGACACGCTGGAGCTTTGCACCAGACCGGCCCGGTTGCTGGGCGTGCCGGTTCCACCCGCCGTGTTGGCGAAGTAGATCGACGCGTAGTCACTGGACAAGATGTACGTGCCCGCCTTGGAGCGACCGTAACCGAAGAAGTCAATGTCAGCCATAATTCAGATTGTATCCTTACTGAGCGGTTGCCGCAAGCGTTTCGTTACTCACGGTGGTGGCATTGAGTGTCACCACGATAGTGTTGATGGGGAGCGGAAGTTCGAGCCTGACCGACACGTTGACCCGGTCCTTGAAGATCTCATCGATCTCGACAACCAGGTCAGCCCAGTTGACGATCTGAGGACCGACGGTGGTCAACCCGTCCGGAGCGGAGCGCCGGGAGTTGAGGATGTCGCGGAGCTTGGTTTCGATTTCTTCGATCGTCTCAGGCGTGGCGTTGCGGCGACCGATGTACGGCTGCAAGGCGTCCTTGATCGCGTAGCTGATCTCGTCCAGGTTCGTGCCGACCGAGTCCTCCCAGTGGAGGGCGTTGAAGTTGGTCTGCGTGGTGAGCTGATGACGGATGAACAGTGCGCCGTCCTCGACTTCCTGGGCGATGATGAACGTACCGCCAGCGGCAGCCACGTCAAGCTCGTCCTCGGTGTACTTCGTGAACATGTTCGGAGCCTGTTCGGCCGAGAGGATCTCGGTGTTGGTCAAGCCCTGTTGCGGGAACACCGCCGACCGGAGGCCGGCGATCTCAGCGCAGATGAAGAACAACTCAACCGGTTCGATCACGTCTGAGGCGTTCACGTCGTACGGTGCGTCGCTCCAGGTGGAGACGATGCGGCGATTGTCGTAGGCGTCTGACTTGGCAGACACGAACTCGACCTGGCTGGCCGCGTTGTCGGGCTTCCAGATTTCGGACTTGATGGCAGCCGAGATCGGGCTCGACGGGCCAGTCTTCAGGATCAGCTCATCCTCTTCGAGGACTTCGAGGACTTCGAACTCTTCGTAGGTCGGTGCATCCCATTCGTCCACTCCGAAGTTGATACGGAACAGATCGCCGGCCGCGATGTTGTTAGTCAGGAAGTCTCCGCCCTCTGCAACAACCCGAAGGTTGCCCGTGGGGGTGGAAAGCACGGTAGCATTGAGCTGCGTACCTTCGGAGGTCTTGTCGATCTTGATATACGCGCCCGGGTTCTTGGTGCCGAAGTAGGCACGGCGCCAGAGCTTGGCCTTGTCGGTGGACATCTTGTCCACGTGAACCTTGATCGCATTCAGAACAGACGAATCGTACGACATCGGGGCCATCGAGTAGATACCGTCGATACGTTCAGCCTTACGGAGCACATCCGTATAGCCGGCGAGATCGTTCGTACGGAGACGAGCCACATAGACCTGACGACCTTGGGCACCGTTGAGAGACTTGACGGCTGCATACGAAACCAGGTTGTCCTTGTCGTTCTTGCCGAACGCCTTGATGATATTGTCTTCCGTGTCGTAGGTGCGGATGGTCTCACCAACAGCGGCCGGAACAAGCCCACGCCAAGAAGCGAACAACCGCGCCTTCGTGGAGTTCTGAACCGGAACCCACTGCGCGTTGCTGTCCCGATCCGGGACATTCAGCTTCAAGTCGTGACGGACCAGGATACCACCTACAGATGAATCTCCGGCTTCCCATTGCAGTTCGGGAGCGTCGGTCGGATCACCCTTCAGGAGGATCTCACCTGAGAACACCAGCCGGACATCGATGTCCAGAAGGTTTAGGTCGAGATCGCCTTCCACCCACGCGGATGTATCGGCAGCCTGGCCCGAGAGCACAATGATTGCAGGAGCGCCGGTCTGAGCCTCAGCCACTGCGTGGACAACGTACGAGTCACCCTTGAGCAAGCCACCCTGGGTCGGCGTAGCAAGACTGGCCGGGAAGATGAACTTCAGGCCGAAGGAGCCGAGATCATACTCGGTACCATGGACGACCGTGTATTCTTTGATGAGGTCGATGCCGGTGGAGTCAGAGACCCGAACGACGGCATCTGCAAACCCATCCGTGCTGCCGACAGAACCCGTAACGACGGTGATCGTGTAGGAGGTGTTGGAAGGACCCGCGTACGAGCCGCTGATCTCAAGATCCCGGGTGCCGGGGTCTGTGTTGAGAACCGCAGTAGCCGCGGCACCGTTGCCAGAGCCGCCGGTGAATGACACGACCGGAGTCGAAGTATAGTCTCGACCACCAGCCGACACGGTCACACTGGCAACCTTACCGGTGCCAATCACGACCGCCAGGATCGCACCAACGCCGTTGCCGACAATGGTAGCAGACGATGTGGTGTAGTTCTTACCTGGGTTTGTGATGACCACTTGGGAGATCGTACCAGCCGTGATGATCGCCACCGCGGTAGCGCCGGTACCGTTACCGGTGATGCTCACCGTAGCCACGGTGTACCCGGTTCCCGGGGTGGTCACGTTGATAAGATCGAGACCATTGATGAAGGCCGTCGCGGCTGCTCCGCTACCGCCGCCACCAGCCAGCACGACCGTCGGTGCAGTCACATAGCTTGTGCCACCCGCCGTGACCTTGATGGTATCGACAGTGTTGGACACC
>Ga0315286_10006901_pt1 | contig 11061 bp, 11 predicted proteins | sample YL17G10_0_MG_FD_205038 | JGI IMG/M metagenome (GOLD analysis project Ga0315286, IMG submission 205038) | Sediment microbial communities from Yellowstone Lake, YNP, Wyoming, USA - YL17G10_0 | ecosystem: Environmental > Aquatic > Freshwater > Lake > Sediment | place: USA: Wyoming | collected...
TAATGGTCTTATCAACATCAATCATTGATTCTAAAGCGTCAGCGTGTCCACTTGTAACCGGGTTATTTTTAAATCTATTTTTAATTAATTGCACAACGTCGTGTTCAGCAAGAGTAGCCGATGTATTTAAATCATTTGCAATTAAGGCTGCGGCTGCCTGCCAACCTTTTACCGTATCGTAAAATATTTTTTGCTCTGGAGTGGTAGGGGAGGCTCCTGGTAAATGAGTTAAAATATTCTCTTGTAAATAATCAGCCATATCTTTAAATTTTTTAGCAACCTCGGCAAGATTTATTTCGGCGCGCTTGGTTAGTTTGGTATTTGATCTTGAAGCCAATTTACCACTAGGATTATTACTAATTGTATCAATTATTTTTTTATGGCGAGATACAATAGTTTCTACATCTCCCAAACTATCTTCCGCATCACAGATAGAATTATCTCCATCGGGATGAGCGGCATTTACCAAATCTTCACCATCTTCATCTATAACTCGATAGAGATGGGTGGCGGCAGATTTATAGGTAAGAAATTTTGATTCTAACCCATCGGCTTGTTTGGCAAATCCCTCTTGTCTTAATTTGGCACAAAGAGAAAGAATTTTTTCATTAACTCCCATTTCTTGGCTCACATTGGAGGCAAGTAAGGATTTAATATTAATTTTAGAGGGTGGCGCTGGCGTGGCGTTTGCCAAATCAGCCATTACTTCTAAATGCCGAATATCTTTAAGTGTAAAGGTCATTAATTAACTCCGGAGACAGACTTCGAAGGAATGCAAAAATAATGCTAAATGATGGGATTATAGTTTATTTTCTCTACGAACTCTAACAATTACTTTATCGGTTACACCGAACTCGCGCGCTATTTTAGCAATTGGTTTTTTATCATTCAATATAGAATAAATTTCTTCTTTTGTGAATTCGTGTCTATTATGAGCTTTTTTTCCAATGTTAGCAATTCCACATTTTTTTCTTACATCTTCTGGCATAGGATTACTTTCACTATATTTAAATGCTGGTTTGGTTTCTAAAGTTCCGTTTCTTTTAATACGTGATCCGTGTTTAGCACAATATCTAATATCATTTACAATAAGATAATCTCTATAAATTCCAATTATTTTACATCCGGGAGCGTTACATTTAAGTTCGCCAGATTGTAGCTTTTCGGCGATTTTAGCATCGTTGGTTAATTTAAGAGATGCTTTACGTTTTTCGACAACTTCTGCGGGATGTTTTTGACCTATATGAGATAGGGACATTTGTAGGCGCATTTCAGGAGTATAGTTGTTATTCCTATGTTGTTGAGCAACACTCATTTTAGCACACTGTTCTGGGGTGCGTATTTGTCCTTGACAGGGGTGACCGTTTTCTTGAATATATTTGGTAAAGGATTTGGAGAGTTTTTGTTTGGTTTCTTCGGAATGACCGGCTGATAATCCGCCAGGCTTAACATTATAGCCAAATTTATTATTACGACTATCATATTGTGCTATTAAAAGACTTTCTATTTCATTAGCATCTTCTTGCGTTTGACAAGTTGCTATAATTTCATAGACAAAATTATCTGCTCCGTATTTTGCCATAGCGCTGTGAATATATTGTTTAGTTCTTTCTGGATGTTTGGCATACGATTTATGCGCCATCCATCGATTTTTTTGATGTTTTGTTTGACCTATATAAATTTTATTATTTAATTGATTTATAATTCTATATAAATAGTGCATTATAGCACCTCCATACGACTATATATCAAGTAGAACTCAAATATATCAAATAGTTCCTTAAAGGAACAAAAATTCTAACCAAGCGAATAAAGGCGTGGGTGGGCTGGTTACCAATCCAACTGAAGGGTGATTCGGCGTAGGTTGCGTCGTTGTCAACATTCCTTTTTCATTCACAAACAAATTTGCATTTAGTGGATATGAGGCGGCAGTATCAAATACATCTGTTTGATAGATGCCACGCTGAAACCATACAGTAACTCTATGCGATCCTTGCGTAGAATCATCGCCTATAATATTTGGAATTTGATATGTATATCTAACGTTAGTCTTAATGGAGTTAAAAGTGCCGGTGCCGCCGTCGTCAAGATTTAATGTGGTGCCAACTGGGAAAATAACTACACCATTTCGGGGAATTAATTGAACGCTAACCGGAATAGAGACAAAGCTATCCGGAGAGATGTTAGGATTGCGTAATTCTGCTTTAATTTCAACATCTGTAATTAATGTGCCACCGGGTCCAGGAACGCCTACGGCGGGCACAACAACCAATTCATCCCAAGATACGGAGGTAAAAGCCTTGGTTTTGATATCATCTATAATACCAATAGGAGCCGTTCCATTAGAAACGGTAGCTACAACTGCATTGCCTGATGCTGTTAATTGAGCCACGTTCCCAGGCGTAAACGTTGCACTAATATCAACTGGCCAACTATATGGAAGACTATTGCCAACACTAATTAAACGAAGCATATAATTCCTTACTTTACAATACCACTATACTACTTATTATATATCACATATGAGTGTAAAATTTTCACAAAAACAAGAACAAATTGTAATAACTATCTATCATTCTTGTCAAAATTTGAATGAAACTGCGCGAAAATGTGGTTTTCTTTCTAATGTATCAGTTAAAAATATTTTAAAAAGAAATAAAATCGATGCAGTTTCTTTGGTTCCATCATATACAAAAAATTACAATTTTTTTAATAAAATCGATACAGAAGAAAAGGCATATTTTCTCGGATTAATGTTTGCTGATGGTAATAATTATATAAATAAAGATGGAGATTATCAAATAAGTATAGTATTACAAGAACAAGATAAATCTATTTTAGAAAAATTTAGAAATTTAATTATTCCAACTAAACAACTATATTTTATAAATAGAAAAAATAAAAATTGGAGTAATTGTTATCGATTAAAATTTGATGATAAAATTATTAGTAACCAATTAAATAATCTTGGTTGTGTATCTAATAAATCTCTCGTATTACAATTTCCGGCACTATCTAATTTAGATTTACAAAGACATTTTATTCGAGGATATTATGATGGGGATGGTTCTATTAGCAAATGGGTTAAAAAATGGAAACCCACTACTAATGATAATTATGTATGGAGTATAACTTCATCTAATAAATTTTGTGCTATAATTAAAAATATAATTTTGGATAAATTAAAAATTAATTTGTATTCAAGAATAGCACATAAAAATACAAATATTATTACAACTACCCTATCGCTCGGAGGAAATCGTCAAGTATATCAATTACTTACTTGGCTTTATAAAGATAGCACCATTTATCTTCCTCGTAAATATGAAAAATATTTAGAGCTTAAACAATTTATAAATGAAAAATATTGAATTTATTCAGTATCCCAGCCGCGCGGGCCGGATGGGCGGGGAGCCAAAGGTAACCCCATAGATTTGCGTCGATCTTGTCTTAATTGATGCGTTAGCGCGCCGCCAAGATCGTCGAGTTCAGCATCTTCATCATCCAACATACGACGATATTCTTCATTTTGTTTTTTAAAATCTGGATGATATGCTTCTTCTGAAAACGTATCTGGATCGTTTAAATCCTCATCTTCAAAATCCTCGTCTCCTGAACGAGTTTTAAAATCATCTAACATAGACAGTAATTCTGATTCATCTACCGGTTCGTCGGTGTCTTTAGCATCAGAATCATCATATATTTTTATTGACCCATCGCCTTTAAACCAATTTGGATAATGTTTTTTTTCCAACTCATCGTGAGATTCATATGGTCCGTGAGTATTCCATTTACCACTAAATGGTTCTGTAACGTGTAAACGTTTATCTAACTCTTCTTTAGAACCAGTAAATCTAGAGGTATGATTAGGATCATTTGGCTTATCTAGATGCCAGTGTTCTCTTTTTTTATCTTTAGAATATGAAATATCGCCACATAAAGCGCAATTATCATCTACAAAATTAGTATCATTTGCATCAGATTCGTCAAAAACCCAGCCTTTTTCTTTTAAATTTTTAACCATCTTCTCGCTGGAAGGGGCTTTTTTTGCTTTGGGGGCTGACTTGGCTTTTGGTTTATCTTTTTTCTTCTTTTTAGATTTTTTAGCAGCTAATGACTCTAATACTGCAGTGATTAGCTCGGCGTGAACGCCCAATCCAGATTCATCAAAAATCTCCGCTGCAGCATTTAAATAATTTGCCGCCTTAACAAGCTGCTCTTCTTGTGCAGCCCGTTTATTTATAACGCCATCAACTAATTGACGTTCCATAGAATTAGCAATTTCATCAACAAAAGATTTTTTAATAAACATTAAATTTCCTGGGCTCTTAAGCATTGTAGCAAAAATTTCAACTGTTTGTGCGTCCAGCCTGGATAATATTTTTTCTTTGTAACTTCATCTCTACCTTCAGATTCAAGTTCCAATTGTTCTAACATATAAGTTTCGAACATCCCTGTTTCGCCAGTAAGCTCTTCTGCTCGCTTAAATGATTTTTTCTTTTTTAAAAAAGCTTCAAATATTTCATTAAAATTTGCTGGCAATTTCATTTTGGTGGCATCACCAGCAGCATTACTTACTTTTTTTTTGAATCTTTAAGTGCCCGCAAAGCTTCCATCTTTGCTTTGGCTTTTGCTTTCGCATCTTTGGCATCATTCATATCTTTTTTAGCCTTGGCATCCGCTTTCATTTTCTTGGCTTTTTCTGCTTCAGCTTTTGCCTTTACTTTGGCTTTTACTTCATCAGCTTTTGCTTTTGCTTTTGCCTTATCTTCTTTGCTCATTTTGGCTTTTTTAGCCTCAACGATAAGATGATTCATAAGAATGAGAGTATTAGCTGATAAGTTTTCCAAACCAGCTTCTTCTAAATCAGAAGAGGCGCTTAATAAAGAATCAAATGCAGATTTAATTAACATATCATTCATTTCAACCCCAGCCTTTTTTGTTTTACATCCGCAAGTGCAGCCTTTTTTGCAACTACCCTCACAGCCACTTTTAGCGCATTTGCAAGTGCCTTTAATCGGCTTATCGCATACTTTACATTTTTTGGCAGCTGTAACCTCTAATGGCTCTCCCATTAATTCGGCAGAAAGTTCAACTTCGATTTCGGTAGGTTGATCTTCATCTGCAACTCTTTTAAAAGCTAACTTTTCAAGAACAGCAGACGATGAAAACATACTTTTGTATTCAGGATCTTTTAATATTGCGTCCATATTAGAAGCAATATCATACATATTATTCTGTTTCATAGTTTTCCTATTATTTACTTTATTAGTATCTACGATTACCGAATGCCTGGTCTAAAGCATCTTGAAGAGTTGCTTCAGGCTGAAGCTGCGACACTGTATCGCCGGAACCAATCATTCCAACTTGTGGAAAGGATGCAGACTTACGAAGTGGGTGTTTTGTAACAACGCGTTTCATTGCTTCAAAACCCTCATCATTCCAAGACATCATATCTTCTACGTGTGCTGTAATGGCTGAGCGCTCATCGGCAACGAGACCACGACGAACCATTTCATTGGTTAATTCGTATGCGCGGGCAATCTTGACTTTGAAAGTATTAACTTCTTCTTCAATTTGGGCCTTTGCGTGTTCTTTGAGTAGATCGGTGGCAAATTCTGCACCCTCTTTACCCATCTCGCCATAAAATGACTTCCAGTATTTGGCTACTGCAGCATCGAGTCCTTGTGCAACAAGCTGATCAAGATCAGATGCGGCAACTTTGCCCTCTACAATAAGCTCATTAAGGCGAGCCGCTTCTTTACGAACTTTTGGTCCGGCTTCGGCAACATCTAACATAGCCTTGTGTTGTTCTTCAATTGTTTCAACATACCCAAGATCACCGGAGGGCTTGACATCTAATTGTGTCTGACCGTCAGATAATTTATGTGCATCATTGAGAACTGGATTAAAGTTAACCGATTGAGCGGCTAATTTGGCTCGCATTTCAGCGCGGGCTTCTTTAGTAGATACATCAAATGCAAGCAAGTCTTTCATTTTCTCTGGATTAACATCCATCATTACATCATTCATATCTTCGTCCTCTTCGTCCTCTTCGCCTTCGCCAACTTCGCCACTACTATCTTCGTCATCTCCGTCTGATGGATCTGAATCTGACGGATCTGAATCAGCAGCCATCATTTCCTCAAATGCTGCATCATTTTCATCGTCAGCTGCATTTGATGGTCCTGGAGCCGGAAGTCCGGGATTAACTGGAGCAAGTTGCGCTTGTTTTGCAAGTTGTTCTGAACCGCGGGCATATTTAACAAATGCACCCATCAGGTTATGAACATCGGCAAGTGCACTCTTGGCATCAACAAAAGCCTCTTCAACAACGGTATTGGTATAATCGTTGCTTACTGCACCCTCATCAAGAATGTCAGAGATGAGACTTAACTCTTCACGGTGTTCATTAAGTTCAGCGATAGCTTTCTTCATGCCGACAATTAATGATGCGTTAAGAGTGCGTTTCATTTTAACAAGAGGTTGAAGCTCGGTAGAAGCTGCTTTTTCAGTTAAGCCTTCTAATTCGCCCATTTCAGCTTGTTCGCCAGTTAATACGCGAACAGCCTCTAATAGATCAGAAGCGCGATCACGCATTTCTGTAGCAAGTTTAAGAGCAATTTCTTTAGGATCGCCTTCTGCGTCTTCTGGCATTCCAGGAGCAGCAGCGGGAGCGCCCATATCAGGCATTGCACCCATCATTGGAGGGGCTGGAGCAGCTCCACCGGCATCAGGTGGCATTTCGGGCATTGCGCCCATACCAGCGACAGCCTGTGAGCTTTTATAAAGTGAGGCTGCTTTTTCAGCGCCGACTTTATAGACTTTTTCTAAAAGTTTAGTAGCAAATTCTTTAGTTGCCACTACTTCGTAGAGTCCGTCAACATTACCACCGGTAATTTCGTCAACCGTAGCTGTAAAGAGAGCCTCACCATCACGTGAAACCTCCCAACCACTTTGACCTAAATCTTGTGTGCCATCTTCATTCGCCACGCGAACAAATCTAGCTTTGAGAGATGCACGGCTGTGCAACTCTTTCACTTTTAGATCGTCGCCATAAAGACCGTCTACGGCGCCAACACCTGGGAACGGCTTTGCGCCGACCATTTGTTTATCTTCTTTATTACGATCCTTCTCATTAAGTGGATCTTTTGTATATTTAACTTTTCCTGGGGTAGGCTCATTACCTTCGCCACCGCCCTGAAAATATGCCTCTTTAGATTTCATCAGGTTCTCCTTGGCTCTTTGTAGAGCGGACGTACGACGAAACGTACGTTCTTCTATCTCAGCTCGTTGCACCATTTCTTTACGTTCTTTATCGCCGGGATGCATTCCATCAACTGGTCCCATACTATCGGCACCAAGCATATGCTTGTCCTCTGTGTTACGATCCTTTTCGTTCTTTGGATCTTTGGGATATTTGACTTGGTGTGGGGTGGGTTCGTTTACGCCACCAGCACCTTGGAAGTAGCCCTCTTTGTTCATCCCATTATTTGAATTAACAGACATAATTTCCTCTTTGATTTTATGCGATAAAGTTATTAAACTCTTTTCCATATCTTGAAACTTTGAATTGATAGAATTTCTCAAATCTTGCAATTCACTTCTTAATGCATTATTATTAGATGCAAATCGTGCCGGAGTATTCAGAGCTGCATCAGTATTAGGCAGATCCGTCTCTTTTACGGCTAAATCACCGGTCTGACCGTAGGCGGCAGTATCTGCTTCACTAACGTCAGTTTTCTCTAAATTAGCCTTTAAATTGGCTAATTTTTCGGATATGGATTTTAAATCATCTTCTAATTCTTTGAATTTAGAAACAGATGTTTCATCCATTGATAATTTTTTTAATTCTTGTTCTTTTACTTCAAGATTATGTCGTAAATTATTAGCAGCGGCTAATATTGTGCGAATTTTAGCTTGTGGATCTGCGCCATTTACAACAATAGAAAGTTCGATTGGATCAAGATCAATATTGATTTCGCCGTAGCAAGATTTATTACGCATATGTTGACAAAATTCACGCTCTGTGGTGGCAATTTGTCCGCAATCATAACAGATAGCTTTACCTACTCTTGTGCCCATCGATACGGAGGTCTTATAGCCGCTTGTAACGCCTCTGGCTAATTCTGGATATGAAACCTTATCTAAAGCACAAAGTGCGATTACACGCTTATTTAGACGATCATAGTAGGTATCAAGAATAATACCACGAATAGAGTCTACCTGATCGGACTTATGATCGACGCATAATGGCTTACCAACCCATTTTTTATAAGCTTTAAGCAATTCTGCTTCGGCAAAAATATCACCATTATGATTTTTATATGCTTTAATAGACGAATCATTAGAAACCCACTTCCAAGAGCCATTAGCAGAGATATCCCAACTGACCGCAACAGGAGAACCGTCTTTAGTTAATTTAGTCGTACCATCTGTATTAAGCGACGACGCTTCTGCGGCAGTCATCATAACGGCAGAAAAATAAAGAAAATCTTCTGCTTTGGGAGCAATACGCTTTAATTGCGTAGCAAATTTTCTAAAATGCTCGTTAATTTCCGTATCATTTAGCTCTGCCAATACGGACTCAACTGTTTGAACATTATTAGAAGTAATCTCTGATAACTCGCCTATTTTGATAAACATTAGTTATCCTTGTTCCTGATTAACTTGCTGGGGTTGTTCTTTATTCATTTCGCCTTTAAGCTCTTCTAATTTCTTTAGAGTCTCTTCATCCGTCAGATCAAGAGGCTGTATAACATTAATATTTTCAACATCGCCATATTTAATTATCATAATGTCTCTCCTAAAATAGGTAAATATTACCTTAATGCCTTGACTCGTCTCACATTTTCACACGATCTTCAACTAATTGCATTACAAGTGGCGATTTTTTTTCTACTTTTTCTTGTAATTCATTACTTATACTATCAACCCAATTTCTTGCCAAAATGTTAGTTTGTAAATGGTTTTTAACTCTTTCATTAACAATTTGTTCTAATTGAACTATTTCTTTTTTAACATTATCAATGGCTGTAATTACGCCTTTAGAGAAATCTTCTGATTGTAAATTGTCAAACAAATCTACAAATCTATTTACCTGAATTTCAATATCTTCAATAGAAGCGACAAATGATTTTAATAATTTTTCAGTTTGCGTATCAGATGTAAAAGGCTGCATTATAACATAGGCTTTAAAGGCTGCTTTTTTAAATTTATTAAAATTATTAACAACCTTATCTCTATAACGACGTAACATAGCACGATGTTTAAAAATTACTTCTGGAGTAGTATCTGGGCTTTTCTTAAATGGATTATAAATAAGATTTAAATGTTTATCGCATTGTTCTACAATCTTTAAACAATGATTAAACCATCGCATAGCTTTTTCGGCTCGCTCTTTTTCACTATCAGAAATCTGATACGTCAGCATTGAATTATAGGCTTGTTTTTTAAACATTATACAAATCCTCCGCCTATTACCGATGGTCCAACCATATTAGTTATTTGCGTATTCTGATCAAAAACGCCAACTGCTGGAATTTGAGTAGATTTCATCTCTTCATCATTAATGTCTTTTAAGCCGTAATTCTCTCTGGTCTGTTCTGGATTATCAGTATAATAAGTATCGGTAAAAGCTAACGGATATGTTCTAATAGCAGGATCTGCATAAGGAGACCAAGACCCTCTTTCTTGCGTATCAAGAGTATAATCTCTTGATGTTTCATTTCCATCGTGCGTATTAGTTACAATATCATAAGCATTATTGGTATCAATATTTTTATCTGCTTGACAAATAAGTTTTATAAAAAATTTTTCCATCTTGTTATCAATACGCATTCCAAAACCCAAATGTTTGGCTTCTTTAATTGCTTTTTTACAATTCCATTTATCTAATAAGCATCTCACTAATCCAATAAATAAGCCAGTACGATCTTTGCCGTGAAGACAATGCACAAAAGTTGGAACTTTCTCATCTATTAAATTATAGATATTATGTTTTAATAAATATTTAACACTATTTTTATCGTGACAATTAAGTGGAATTATTATTTGCTCAATATCTAATTTTTTACAAAGTGGTTTAATAAATTCTCCCGCTTGCTCGTCAAGTGAAATAATTTTTTTAATATTAAACTTTTTCTTCAAGGCAACAATATCCGATAAAGAGGGCTTGCCCCCTCTAAAAAGATTAGTTTTAACTTGATGAAAATTTTTCATTTTATAAATTTCTTACTATACTATTTAATACAGCTCTTACATAATTTGGAGAATGCATCATTAAAATATTTTTAGTTAATGATATTGCTTGTCCAATACTGGCAGAAGCTGGGATTTTTTTATTAGAAATATTATATTCATTTAACATATATATTTTTTTCTTTAGCCCATTAATAGATTTTTCTCGACGTTCTCGAGATATGCGTCTCATAAGAAATTTGATAATTTCGGCTATATATTTTCCAGCATAAGACGGATCTCCCATTTCTATGGCTGATGCTACTTTAGCTAAATTATCTTCTAAACTATCTATAAATTTTAATGCTTCTTGTAATGCTAATTCCTCTGGATTACTTTCTTCCTCTATTAATGCATTATCAAATACATTTTTATAAATTTGTTTAAATTGTTTTAATATTTCTGGTGGAAATTTAGCAGTTATTTGTCTAATAAGTGAAGAATAAGTAATCTCTTCATTAGTAATATTGGCTTTTTTATGTTTAAAAAATTCAATTTGACGCAATCGTTTAACGGCTTGCGCTTTAGTTTTAAATTTACCTAAAAGCTTACCTTTTTTAGAATATACTCCCCAATAGCCTTTGGGTATTTTTTTAATAATAGCTATTTTAGATAAACCTATGGCGTCTGTTTTGCACAGCTCTTCAAATAATGAGCTATGGATTAACAGTGTATTAATCATTAAACCCTAACATTGCTTTAATTTTTCTTGTATGTCCAGAGCCCAACAATACATCATTCAAACTACCACTACTATTTACTTCTGTAAAAGCTTTAATAGCCCAAGTATTTATATAAATAATATTACCAGATTTTATCTCA
>Ga0315286_10006902_pt1 | contig 11059 bp, 7 predicted proteins | sample YL17G10_0_MG_FD_205038 | JGI IMG/M metagenome (GOLD analysis project Ga0315286, IMG submission 205038) | Sediment microbial communities from Yellowstone Lake, YNP, Wyoming, USA - YL17G10_0 | ecosystem: Environmental > Aquatic > Freshwater > Lake > Sediment | place: USA: Wyoming | collected...
CGGTCGTCGGCGACGTCAAGACGATGAACGACACGTTCGTCAAGCAAATCGTGGCCAACGCCAAGGCGGCCATCGACAAGCTCGACCAGATGGGCGTGGGGGACCCGAAGCGGGTCGGCGTCGGCGGTCATAGCTACGGCGCGTTCATGACCGCGAACCTCCTCTCCCACTGTGACCTTTTCGCGGCCGGAATCGCCCGGAGTGGAGCCTACAACCGGACGCTCACCCCCTTCGGATTCCAGAACGAGAAACGGACGCTCTGGGAAGCCAGGGAGACCTATATCAATATGTCCCCGTACATGTTCGCCAACCAGATCAAGACGCCCATCCTGATGATCCACGGCATGGCCGACAACAATTCCGGCACCTTCCCGATTCAATCCGAGAGATTATTTGCCGCCCTCAAGGGATTCGGGGCAACAACGCGCTTCGTCTATCTGCCGTTCGAGAGCCACGGCTACAGCGCCCGCGAATCGGTCCTGACGGTCCTCGCCGAAATGTTCGAATGGTTCGACACATACGTCAAAAACAAAAAATAGCGGGCCGAATATTCCGAATTTTGCCGATTCTCGCCGACGATGAGACGAGGGAAAGAGGTGTTTTCCACAATATGTGTGCATAACCATGTGGAAATCTCAATCCCAGGACATACTAACGAGTTGAAACTCAACCAGTTTGCGAGAACTGCACATGTTTTGGGCAAGACGTCATTTCCCGGACTGGAGAACGCGCGATGACAAAAAAAACCTTGAAAGCCATTGTCACGAATGTGATATTTCTAATTTTTTTATTCGGCGGATCCTCTGTTTCCCTCGACTGCGGCCAGGCGCCGCTCAAAATTCTGATTTCCAACGACGACGGGATCGAAGCCCCGGGAATCGCCGCTCTTTGCGAGGCTTTGTCCAGGATCGGGACAGTAACCGTCGCGGCTCCGGCTCAAGGCTACAGCGGAGCGAGCCACAGCATGACCTTTTCGGACCCGATTTTCGTTACAGAGTCGGTGCGAAACGGTTTGAAATGGTTCGGGATCAAGGCCACCCCGGCGACCTGCGTCCGTTTGGCGCTTGGAACCCTGGTCGAGACGCCCGACCTTGTCGTCACCGGGATCAATAGAGGAGAAAACCTGGGAAAAGACACATTTTATTCGGCCACGGTCGGGGCGGCGCGGGAGGCGGCGCTCAAAGGGATTCCGGCCATCGCCGTCTCCCTCGCAAACGGGCCGAAAATGGACTACAGCCCGGCCGCGGCATTTATCGCCGACCTGGTCCAAAATATCAAAAATATCCCGTTCGAAACCATCATCTTTCTCAATGTGAACGTCCCGAATTTGCCTAAAGACCAAATCAAAGGCGTGATGGTTGTTCCCCAGGATATGCGGCCGGCTTTAGAGGCTTATGAGAAGCGCGGCAGTCCTTCCGGACAAATCTATTTCTGGAATATTTACAAGGACCTGGATGCCGGCGAGAAAAAAACCGATGTCTGGGCCCTCCGCAATGGATACATCTCGATCACTCCATTTCAGACCGACCAGACGAACGCCGCGGCCTTGAAACAGCTCGAGTCCTTGAAGTTGCCCGGATGGATAAGATAATCCGGGCGGCGGAGCGGGCCCGCGACTATTTCCGGAATTTATAGCCCATCCAGGGAATCGTCAGCAGATGCACGGGCCGGGCGGGATTTTTCTCGATCTTTTTGCGAAGGCTGTGGATGAAGGTGTCGATGGTCCGCGTCGTGGGGAATTTTTCGTATCCCCAAACCTCGTTGAGAATCGTATCCCGGCTGACCACTTCGCCCTCATGCGCGATCAGAAGCCGGAGAAGTCCGAATTCCTTGCCGGTGAGGGTCAGCTCCCGGCCGCCTTTGCTCGCGATTTTTTTCTTGAAGTCAAAGCGGATATCGCCAAAAGCGTAATCCTCGACGGGTTTGGCTTCCGGCTGAGAACGGCGAAGGACGGCATGGATGCGGGCCAGAAGCTCCCGCTGCCCGAAAGGCTTGATCATATAATCGTCGGCGCCGATTTCCAGGCCTAAAACCTTATCGATTTCCAGTTTTTTCCGTCCTGTGAGCAAGATGATCGGCGTTGGGCATCTCTTCTCCCGGAGATGCCGGCAAATTTCGATCCCGCCTATTCCGGGAAGCATGACGTCCAGAATAATGAGATCGATGCTTTCCTTCAAGGCGACGGCCAATCCCTGCTCGCCGTCCGCCGCCGTCAGCACCTTAAAGCCTTCCCCCTTGAGATAAGCGGCCGTGGTTTCCCGGAGGGTTTTGTTGTCTTCGATCATGAGAAGCGTTTTTTTCATGATTTCGGAAAAACGAGCCGGAATGTGCTGCCCGCTCCGGCTTCGCTCTCGACGCAAATTTTGCCGCCGTGCGCGTTCATGAGATGCCTCACGATTTTCAATCCTAGACCTGTTCCCTGAGGAAAGCAACGGACGGCCGACTCGGCCCGATAAAATCCGTCAAAAATCCGTTCCTGGTCTTCGGACGAGATTCCAATCCCTTGGTCTGTGATGAGGATCTCGATATTCTCTCCGTCTCTTAATTCGATTTCGACAGCTTTGCCGCCTTCAGAATATTTCAGAGCATTGTCAATGAGATTCATCAAGGCTTGCTTGATCGCATCCGGATCAACCTTGCCTTCGACGGGGTGGTCCGGGAGCTTGAGGACCAGCCGCTCTCCCCGCTCTTCGAGGGCGGTCCGGAAGACATCCACCGCGTCTCCGACGATTGCCTTCAGGTCGACTGTCTGGAATTGATAGGTCTTAGCCTGGCGCTCTATCCTGCCGAAATCAAGGACGTTGCGGAGAAAACGGGAAAGCCGGCCGCTCTCCGCGACCATGAGGCTGAGATAGTGTTCTCTCTCGTCTTTAGACCGGATTTTGCCGGCCTGCAAGATCTCGGCCAAACCCTGGATCGAGCTCATCGGCGTCCGGAGCTCATGGGACACGGAAGAAATGAATTCGGTCTTCAGCCGGTTGAGCTCGTCAAGCTTTTCTTTTGAGGCCCTTTCGTAGATAACCTCTTCCTGAAGCCGGATGCGCTCCATATTCACGACCAGCTCGCTGGCCATCGTTCGCAGAAGTCCGATATCTTCCCGGCTATACCGCTGGCCGGATTTTTTTCTGCCCAGGGCCAGACACCCCTGACCGGTTTCAGCCGACAACGGCAGAGCGAGGACGATCTCGATCGCGTTTTTTTCCAAGAGACTTTCCTGGGCAAAATCGATAGATTCCGCGAGTTGAACCGAGGAACGGCGCGCCCATATTTCCGATTCGCGCCGGGAGCTAAGGTCGAAAAGAGGATCGGCGGCAATGCTTTTCCGGAGCATGATTTCTTCACCTTTGATCGCCCCGGGCAAAGGCTTAAACCAAATAGCAAGGCCATGGCGTTCCGTTGGAAGCGCCCGTTGAACCTCTTGAAGAAAATGATCGGGGAGCTTGTCCATCGCCGCGAAATGCCGGGCGCTTTCGCTGAAGTCGTAGACGATCCGGCGAAAATCATAGCGTTGCCGGAAAAAGGCTCGGTCCACGAATTCCTGGATTCTCTTCTGGGCGGGCCGAAACGCGGCCGCCGCGAGGAACACCCCGATGGCCGAAAACAAGCCCGAATGAACGGGAAGGACGCGGATGAACAATCTTTGCGCCACTTGAACAACCAGGAGATAGAGGCCGATCGTGAAAATCGTGAGAAAGGAATAGACGACACTGCGATTAATGACCAGGCTGACATCCATCAGCCGGTAGCGGATGATGGCGATGGCCAGGGCGACGGGGAGGGCGATGAAAAATATCGAAGCCGATTCTTCGGATAGCAGAGGAACGAGCCCCAACCTTAGGGGAATTTGATACAAAAACAAGAAAGGCGTCAGACCCACAGCCAGCCCGAAGAAAATCCATTTGATCTGAGACCGGATTTCTTCGTCCTGAGAACTCTTGTGGGCGAGGCCAAGATAAACGACGGCCGCCAGGATAAAAATCACGAGATAAGCGATAAAAATGGAGTAGGATCCGCCGTAAAATCTCAAGGCATTGAGCGATGGTTTGATAAACGCGATCAGGAAGGTCGTCTGCTGTGCGCCGATAATGATCAGGGCGGGGGCGTAGATAAAAAAACGACGAAAACGTCTCGACGGATTGAACGCCGCCGCAAAATGGAGAAGAAAAGCGGGAACAAGCGCATAACTCAAAATAAAAAGCGAACTCGGTAAAAAAGTCATCCACTGCTGGGGATGGAGGCAGTAGTTTTCCCCGTTGATAATGACGGCTGCGCCGAAGGAGAGCGACAGCCAGTAGAATATCCTGGCTTTCGGGTCAGAGGGCTTCAAGACAAATGTCAGAATACCAAGGGCGAAAGAACACATGCCGACCAATAAATAAATGAGCGGAAAAGCCGTTTCGGCAAAGTACGGAACAAGCGGCGCGGTGATTTTCCGGATACCCCCGGCCGGGTCACGGACATAGAAATCGGCCGGAGTGCCGATTTCTTTCCAGACGAGAGCGAACGCGATGTCGTGGGGTCCCAGCAGGTCGACGGCGTCGATCCGGACAAGCCGGTCTCGAGGGATTTGCCTGGGAACGCCGGGACGATGAGAAAGAAGCCCGTAGCCATAAATACTGACGGCGATAATGATGAGACCGGCCGCGAGCGAAAGAAAGAAAGCCGGCCGCCCGCGCACTTTGAACCCACCCATCTTGGAGATCATTATGAACGAGCCAAACGGAGAAAGTCAATGAATCGGCAGGGGGATCGGGCGGACGAAGCTATAATCGGGGTGCGGCCTGCCCCCGGCAGGCTTTCACGCAGACGCCGCAAATGTGCTGGCTGACGATATGTTTCCGCCGGAACTCGTCGAGCTTCTCATAGCAGGCGCGATGATCGAAATCCTCGGGACGCTCATGGATCGCCTGCGCGGGGCAAGGCGCCAGACATGCCCGGCAGACGCCGCAGGAAAATTCAAGGGGTGCGCCTGATTTAAGAGGCATCTCTGTCAGGACGGTGACCAAACGGAACCTCGATCCGAGGCCGGGATTCACGAGCAGATTGTTCCGGCCGATCCATCCCAGGCCGGCTAAGACGCCGATCTTTTTGTGAGAGAGATGAGCCTTTTGGCTTTTCCAATCAATGATCTGGCTGGCGGCGATAGGCAGGGCGTCGTATCCGAGCTCGAGGAGGCGCGACGAAAGGAGCAACGCGCCGCGGTCGAGAAAATAATTCAACTGGCGGTAGTGATGGAAATAAAGCGGAGTCGGTTGATCCGCTATATCCGCCAAAACAGAGTCGAAGACCTGCTTCCCGAGAGAGATCGCGGAGCGGAAGCGCGATTTCAGCGAAGCGGAAAGGAGAAAGTCGTTTCGGATATTGGTGATATCCGCGACGCCGAAGAGCGAAAATCCGAGTTCGCGACACGTCTTTTCGATGAGGATATCATGATTCCGATTAAGACTCATCGATTCCAATTGTAGCGGTCGAACGATTCCGGTGTCAATGCGGGCTTCAGCCTTCGATTTCAATACCGTCCCATACCGTCCGGTTGACGGACAATCGAGAATCGGGTATAGGAATGAACTGTGAATCGTCGGAAGGAGCTGTCATGAGTGAAAAAACCCTGGCCATCATCAAGCCCGATGCCGTGAACAAGAAGATCGTGGGTAAAATCATCCAGAGGATCGAAGACGAAGGTTTCAACATCTCGGCTATGAAAATGATTTCCCTGACTCATGACGACGCCAAGGGATTCTATGTCATTCACAAGGAGAAGTCTTTCTATGGCAGCCTGACGGATTTCATGTCGTCGGGGCCGGTGGTCGTGATGACTCTCGAACGGGAAAACGCGATCGCTCATTGGCGTCAAGTGATGGGGGCGACAGATCCGGCCCAAGCGAAGCTCGGGACTCTGCGTCATGCCCACGGATTTTCCGTGGAAAGGAATGCTGTTCATGGATCGGACGCAAGGGAAACAGCGGAGTGGGAAATCGCATTTTTTTTAAAAATAAATAAAAATCAGATAAAATCTGAATAAAAGAATAATTTCCGATAAATGACACAATCCTCCGAAAACCCCATATCTAGTTCATCCCAGAATACTTGCCACAATAGAATGTGGGAATGATTTTCTAACCTATTTCTTTTTAATGAGTTAGATAAAATTCCGCTTGACATTTTTGTCGCGTTTTCTTAGATTATAAACACGCCTTGGATGAGAGTGACGAGAAGACCGGTAATCTCTCGAAGACTCCGGCCAGTTTTGTTGTCATTCTCATTGGGGTGGCTTATTTAGATAAGGAGGCCACGATGAGAAAGTTCATCATCAAGCCCGTTTCCGTTCTCCTCTGCTTCGCCTTTCTTCTGCTGGCAGTTCCGGCGCTCAACTCAGCCGAAAGGAAAGCCCCCAAATCCAGCTTGATTGTCCTGATCAATCAGCCCATTCAAATGCTGACTTCCCTATTCCCCGCACTCAATGCCTTTTTTAAAAGCGGATCCCGAGGCCAGGAGAGCATCCCCTCGTCAGGGACGACGGTTCGTCCGACCGGCGAATCAAGTATTGGCAAACCCAGCGGAAGAGATTAGTTCTAACTAAACAGAAACAGCGTGCTCCTTTAAAAAAGGAGTTGGCCGGATATCTAGGCATATTTTTCATCTCATCTCTAGGGGTTAGCTAATTTAGCATAATCCCCTCCCCCCAATCCCCTTTCTGGGGGATTGAACTGTCATCCATTCCGAAGGATACTTTAAACGATGTGCTTGGCTGTTGGAGTGTCTCATTCTGGCTTAAGAGATGTATAAACGAAATCTCGTCCGGCTTTTCATTTATTGTGAATTTTTAGCAATTCCGTTTTTTTGTATAAGCCAAACAAATGCATCAGGACTATTGGTTACTCAAAACCAGAATTCCGCGGATATTTTTTACAGGGGGGAAGAACTCCGGCTCGAAGGGGAGTTCGAACAAGCGGCAAATTCCTACGCCAATTGTATTTCTCTCGCCATCCGAACCGGATCCATAAAAGACGCATTGAATGCAACTCTTCAGCTTGCCGTCGTTCAATGGAACTTAGGACGACTGAAAGATTCAAGCAAATCCTACGCCAATGCCCTTTCGTATGCCAGGGTCTTGGGAGAGAAAGACAAGGAAAAGCTCTGTTCCGATGCCCTGGAAATTCACGATCTGTACAACCAGGGAAAAGAGTTGCGCGCCAAAGGCGATTACGCCAAATCGATTGAAAGTTTTCAAAAGGCAATTTCCCTGGCTAGAAATCATAAGAGCCTAGACCTCGAACTTAAATGCCTCAGGCAAATGAGCTTATGTTACTGGGAACAGAATATTTTCCCAGAATTTCATAACCTTAATGAATCTTGTCTCAACATCGCTCAACTTACTAGAAATAAAAAAGAGGAGGGATTTTGCTTAAATAATATTGGTTTATATTATTGGAAAATCGATAATTATTTTAAAGCGTTGGAATATTACGAAAAAGCCCTCGCGATCGCACGAAATCTCAAGCTCAGTCAATCCGAAAATGAGTGTTTGTCAAATATTGGCATCATTTATAAAGAAATCGGAGAATTCGAAAAAGCCCTCTCGTATTTAAACAAAGCTTTACAAATCGACGAAGAGTCGCAAGAAAGAAAAAATATTTTAATTGATATGAATAACATTGGTACGATATATAGGAAAAGAGGCCTACTGAAGAGTGATAAAAAAGATTTCTACGTAGCCTTAGAATATCTAAATAAATGTCTCGATTTAACAACGGAATTTGATGACAATAAAACTAAAATTCATATATATAACAATATTGGCACGTTATATTCTGACCTTGAAAAATATACGGATGCTTTGAAATTCTTTAAACAAGGTTTATTAATTGCCGAAAGTATTTGTGACAAGGAAGGTATTTGTTTAATTCTCAATAACCTTGGAATCGTATATTACAATTTAGGCGACTATCAAGAATCGACAAAATATTGTCAAAAAGCCATAGATTTAGCTCTCGAAATCAAGGCCGGGCAGGTTCTCTGGGAGGCGTTTCTTGACGTCGGCAATTCCTATAAAAAACAATCGAAATATAACGACGCTTTGAAAAACTACAAGAATTCCATCAACGTCATCGAAAGCGCGCGATCAAACCTCGAGCTCGAAGAGATGAAGGCGGGATATTTTGGCACGGATAAAAGGATCGAAGCCTATCACAATATCATCGACCTTCTAGCCCGTCTGCACGCCTCGGAACCCCATAAATCTTACGGCGCCGAAGCTTTCGAATATATGGAAAAAGCCAAAGCCCGGGCCTTCTTGGACAGCCTCGAAGTCTCGGAAGTCGCAATTTCGGCGGGCGGCGATTTCCGTTTGGTTAACCAGGAGAAAAAAATCAATCAGGACATCACTTCCCTTTATAAAAAATTGTTGATACCGGATCTCTCCCCTGAACAGAAGAATGACATTGGTGAAAAGCTCAAAATCGCAGAAGATGATTATGAGAAGCTCAAGCGGGAAATCCGGTCAACAAGCCCAGCCTATGCGAATCTCAAATACCCTAAGCTGATTTCACTTAAAGAAGCTCAAAGCCATTTGCTCGACAATGAGACGGCGTTCATCGCCTATTCCATCGGGAAAGACAATTCCTATGGTTTCGCTGTCAGCAAGAGCGCATTGAAAATTTTTCCGATCCTCCCGCGAAAAGACATCCAGCTCAAAGTCACGAATTATCTCAAAGTCCTCTCCGACAAGGACAGCCGCGATTTCACAGCAGGACATGAGCTTTTCACGGAACTTGTTCAACCCGGCCTTGATAATCGGTTCAAGCGGCTCATCATCATTCCCGATGATGTTCTTTATTTTCTTCCGTTTGAGGCTCTTCTCATGGGCAGGGACTCGAATTCATGGTTGATAAAAAAGTACACGATGGCTTACGCCCCCTCCGTCTCATCGCTCTCGGAAATCATCAAACGGGGAGACCTGCGCGGGAACAAAAACGCCAAAGATATCCTTGCCTTCGGAGACCCGGACTACGGCCCTTACGAGCAGGCAAACGAGAAGACCACGTCTCCCGACGTCTTTCAAAAATACTATTCTTCGGCCGATTTCAAATTTTTCCGCCTCAATTACAGCGGGGTGGAAGTACGGAAGATCGCCGCCCTTTTCAAAGCCAACCGGAAAGACATTTTTCTACGAGGGAAAGCCTCGGAGCAGGATCTGAAAAGACTGCCCTTGAATCAATATAAAATCATTCATTTTGCCGCCCACGGTCTCATCGATGACGAAAAACCTGCCCGCTCGGCTATCGTCCTCTCCCTTGACCGGCGATCTCAGGAAGACGGATTTGTCCAAATGAGAGAAATCTTCAATCTGAGATTGCGCGCCGCCCTCGTCAGCTTGTCGGCCTGCCAAACCGGAAAAGGCACATACATCCGGGGCGAGGGTATCGAAGGCTTGAGCCGAGCTTTTTTTTACGCCGGAGCATCCTCCGTATTGATGAGTCTGTGGTCGATCAACGATCAAGCCAGCGCTCAGCTCATGGAAAGATTTTATCGCCATCTTCGCTCATCCGCCTCGCTCATGGACGCCTTGCAGAAGGCCAAGCTGGAGATGATTCGATCGGACATCTTCGCCCATCCTTATTATTGGGCGTGTTTCGTCATCACCGGAAACGCGACAAAGGTGATTTTTCCGAAGAAAACCGGGCCGTGGGTGATCCTGGTCGCGCTTTCCTCGGCCCTCGGGACATTCACCTTCTGGAAGGCGGGCAGAAGCTCGAAAAAAAAGCGCGTCCTTATCTTGTCAACCAGGACTGATTCTTCATCGTAAGAACGGAAAACGGCACAATCCACCATAGGAACAGGGCGGTAATGATTCCGTACGGAATTCCGTATAAAAAGGCCAGGCTTTTATTCGTCCGAAGATAATAAAGCGATAGGATGAACGAGATGATGACCAAGAACGAAAGATGGCGGATCATGAATAAGGGATTGACGGCAAAGGAATAAGCGACGACTCCAAGGGAAAAAAGATGAAAGGGATGGAGGAAATTCAGAAAAATGAAATCGATGATCGGTAAAACCCGATGTCTTTTCTTTTTCCGGGAAAACAGGAATTTCCCTAGAAAAACGGATTCCCGGACATAGCTCCGGGTCCAACGGAGATACATCTTATTCATCTGCCCGAACTTTTTGGGCACGGTTGTATAGACAACGGCGTTCGATTGATATTTTACCTCGTGCCCCGATTTCAAGATGAGCGTCGTCAATGTCCTGTCCTCACCGTGGACGCAGGGCGCGTTCATGAATCGCTGGCTCAAGAATTCTTTTACGAAGCCCGCGAAGAGATCCTTACGCAGAGCGGTCAGGGCCCCCGGACAACAGACCACCGTTCCAAAAACGCTTTGATACGCCCGCCCGAAATCAAAAGAAATGGAGTATCGAATCGACAACATCCGAGTTAAAAAATTTTCCTTCTCATTGAGGACGGCCACCCGGCCTGAAACAGCGCCGACACGGCGGTCCTTCATTAAAGGGATGACCAGGTTCCGAAGGGCGCTCCTCCCGATCTTGCTGTCGGTGTCGAAGGTCACGATGATATCCCCCTTGGACTTCTTATATCCGACGTAGAGCGCTTTTCTTTTACCGAGATTTTTCCGGAAATTGACGATCTTAATCCGATGCCCATATTTTTGTTTAGCCCGCATCATGTAGTAGAACGTCAAATCCTTGGAACCGTCATTGACGCAGATGACTTCGAGCTTGTCCTGGGGATAATAGCTGGCGAAGATCGAATCGATGGACTTGCCGATCAAATCCTGCTCGTTCAACGCCGGCATGACGACCGAGATAAAAGGCCAGTCGCGGTTCCGCTCCTCGCCGTCCAGCGTCTCGGGTTTATACCTGAGCCAGAGAACGGTCTGGAGGATCAAAGCGGCGATGACACTGACCGTCGAGATCAAGAGTGGATACATCGCGATCTTTAGAAATTTTGAGCTGTTCAGGAATTCCGCCCAATACTGGAAAAGATGGAACTTGATGGAAACAATCAGGATCGAAGCGCTGCAAACGATGATAAGGAAAA
>Ga0315286_10006904_pt1 | contig 11058 bp, 3 predicted proteins | sample YL17G10_0_MG_FD_205038 | JGI IMG/M metagenome (GOLD analysis project Ga0315286, IMG submission 205038) | Sediment microbial communities from Yellowstone Lake, YNP, Wyoming, USA - YL17G10_0 | ecosystem: Environmental > Aquatic > Freshwater > Lake > Sediment | place: USA: Wyoming | collected...
GAGCGGCTCGGAGAACTGCTATCGGTCGACCTTCTATCTGTCATTGGGGAGGCAAATCCTACGGCCGAATGGCGCTTGCAGAAAGTGACGTAAGCCCTGTAAACTCAACGCGGACGGAGTCTTCGGGCGGGACACCACACCGCAACACGTTGTTGTCCCACCCCATTCCTAAGGAGTAGTGACCATGAAGCAACAAGCATTGTTTATCGCACTCGCCGTGGCGATCTCCGCGTCGGTGGCGACTGCCGCGGCCGGCCGGGCCTCGGACGCCGCGAAGCCCGTCAAGGTCTTCATCCTCGCCGGCCAGTCGAACATGGAGGGCAAGGCCAGGAACGCCCTGCTGGATTACCAGGCCGAGGCGCCGGATACGAAGGACTTCTTCGCCCACCTCCGCAAGGACGGCAAGTGGATCGTCCGCGACGACGTGTTCATCAAGTTTCTTGAGCGCAAGGGCCCGTTGACGATCGGGTACGGTTCTCCCGGATGCACCGGCGCCGAGCTGGAGTTTGGCTCGATGATGGGCAACCACTTCGACGAGCCGGTGCTGCTGATCAAAGCGGCATGGGGCGGACACTCGCTTTTCCAGTTGTTCCGCTCGCCCTCGGCCGGTTACCCGAGCGAGGAGAAACTCCAGAAGGATCTCGACGACGCTCAGAAGCGCGTCAAGGCGAACAACGAGAAGCAGAAGAAGAACGATCCGCTGCCGACGATGGAAGACATCAAGAAGCCCTACGGGTCGAGCTACCACAACATGATGGCCGAGGTGAAGGCGACGTTCGACAACTACGAGACGTTGTTCCCCGAACTGAAGGGCCGCAAACTGGAAGTGGCCGGGTTCTTCTGGTTCCAGGGCTTCAACGACCAGTTCGGCGACCCGAAGGATCCTTCCGGCCCCCCAGGCGAGTACGCGTCCAACATGAAGCACTTCATCAAGGACGTGTGCAAGGACCTCGGCGTGCCGAATCTTCCGTTCGTGATCGCTGCGCTCGGCACGAACGGATCGAAGCCGGCCCAGGGCGGCGGGTTGGCGGTGCAGAACGCGCAGATGGCGATGAACGACGTGCCGGAGTTCAAGGGCAACGTCAAGGCGTTCCGCAACGACCTGCTGGTCGACAAGAAGGCCGAAGAAATGTACCCCAACTGGAGCAAGAATCCCGACTGGGCAAAGACTGGCAGTGACCGCCCGTATCACTACTTCGGCAGCGCCATTTGGTACACACGCATCGGACACGCGGCTGGCGAGTCGATGCTTGAGCTGATTCCCAAGAAATAGCGCGAGCGAACAGCCATCGGGCGGTAGTTGGCCGATTGCTCAGAACGAAACAACCACCATCGGCTTGGAGGAAGACATGCGCCGCTCATTCACGCTGATCGCTATCGTTCTCTTGCTTGCCGGCCCCTGTCTGGCGGCGGACAAGGTGTTTCTAATGACGCCGGCCGATCCCGCCAAGGCATATCCCCGGTTCCACATCGGTGTGACGGGCATCTACGCGGCCATCGAAAAGGGGCTCGTGGTTACGGTGGACAGCACCGAGCCGGACACGCCGGCGGCTGGGAAGTTCCAGAAGGGCGATATTCTCGTCAAGGTAAATGGCCAACCGATCTCGGATTCCGAGCCGTATATCGTCTTGGGGGAGGCCATTACCGCCGCCGAAGCCAGCGACGGGAAGCTGGTCTTCACAATCAAACGTGGGGAAAAGGAAGAGTCGGTCGCTCTCACCATTCCGGTGCTGGGCGCCTACAGCCGGACCTGGCCGTTGAACTGTAAGAAATCGGATGCAATCGTCCGCCAAGCCGCCGCGTTTCTTGCCCAGCCCGACAAACTAAAGGCCCCGGGTTTTTTTGGCGGACTGTTTTTGCTGTCCACGGGTGACGACAAGTATCTGCCCGCCGTCAAGGCCATGGTGGATCGCAATTCGCCTGACAAGGCGGGCGACAACACGTGGGTTAACGGATACGCGGGAATTCTGATCGCCGAATACTACCTCCGGACGGGCGACAAGAGCGCCCTGCCACGCTTGAAGGCCATCTGTGTCGACGCGAAGGAAAGGCAATATTACGGGGGGTGGTGCCACTGGACCGGCCCGGTCCCCGGTTATGTCCAGGGCGGCCTGATGAACCCTGCCGGGGTGCAGGTGCTGACCACCTTGATTCTGGCCAAGGAATGCGGCGTCGAGGTCGATCAAGGCACCTTCGATCGGGCCTTGGCGTATTTTTATCGTTTTGCGGGACACGCGGCCGTTCCCTATGGCGATCATCGTCCGGAGGGCTGGCTCAGTTGCAATGGCAAGAACGGCATGCTGGCTGGTGCGTTGTCGCTGCTGGACGGCAAGGCCTACCAGATGGCCGCGCAGACGATGAGCCTGGACATGGCCGACTCCTATAGGTGGCTTGGGGCCGGTCACACGGGTGGCGGGTTCGACGTGATCTGGCGCGGCCTCGGATCGGTGCACGTTCCGAGAGACAAGCAGGACCATTACCGCCTGCACATGGACAAGCTGGCCTGGTACTACGACCTTTGTCGTCGTCCCAAAGGCGGCTTCAGCATCCTGGGCAACGCCGAGACGCAAAAGACCTACGGGGGCGAGGCGTGGGGGCACGGGATGGCGCTGACCTACACGGCGCCGCGTAAGACCCTGCGCATCACGGGCGCCCCGCCTACCCAATACAGCCGGAAGGTCCAGGCGCCGGACTTGCCGTGGGGCCGGCCGCGGGATCTCGAGTTCCTCCGGACCGACTATTGTGAAGGTTTCGGAAAAGAAGAGACGGAGCCGCACGACATATATAACAAACTGGGCGATGCGTACAACAAACCGACAGAGAAGGCCGAGAAGGCGTTTTTCGTAAAGATGATGCGGCACTACAACCCGAATGCACGCACCATGGCAGGTCTGGCGCTCGGCCGCCTGGGCGCCACGGACGAGATTGCCCAAGCGCTGCAAGACCCGGATCCGCGTGTCCGCCGAGCTGCCCTCGATGCCATCGAGAACTACAATCATTTTTTCCGAGCCCCCCAGGGGGCTTTTGCTCCGGCAGTGGTGTCGGAGAAGTTCTTGTCGGGCATCGAGAATATCCTGAAGGACCCCCAAGTGTCGCTGTGGGAACTGGATGGCGCTTTGTTCGCCCTGAGCCGGGCCGAGCCGGCCGACATCAAGAAGAACCTTGGCCTGGTCGGGGAGTATCTCGGCCACCAGGAATGGTGGCTGCGGGAATCGGCCTTCGCGGCGATCGTGGCTTTAGCCAAGGACGAAAAGTTGCTGGCGCCGGAGCTGCCGGCATTACTGGCCCGCGTGGCCAAAGAAACGCATGTCTACCCGCGGCGGTTTCTCATGGGGCAGTTACAGTCGATATTGAAGGACAAGGCCATCAGCAGTGGCACAAAAGACCAGATCGTCACCGGCATGCTGCGGGGCATTCATGAGACGGTCATTGAGCCTGGATACCTGGGGGGGATCGGGCGGAATAACAAATACGAGACCTTGCGGTATTTCCTGGAGCAAGCCCCCGAGGCGGCGCCGCAAGTCCTCGACGAGGTGGAGCAATACATGTTGCGGCCAGACTTCTTTACCGGCTGGGGTTGGCCGGAATCCTGGTTTACTGGCGACCGCTGGGGTAATCCGGGCATCATCAAGTGCGCGGAGAAGTTGGGTAAAGCCAAGGGAGCGCCCCTCCTGGCCCGCTGCAAACGCGTCGTGGCGCAACTGGAGGAAATGAAGAAGCAGGCGCAGGGGAAAGACGTCAAGACGATCGAGGATGCCCGAGACAAGATGATTGCGGCCATTACCGAGGCGATCCAGGAGTGTGAGAAGAAGATGGGCGGGGACTGATCCCGACCTCCCGGGACGCACCCGTAGGGAGCGATTATCGGAGATAGTGTGATTGACCCCGCACCCATCTATGACGCGGCGACCGCCTTCTGGAAGTCCGCCGTGCTGTTCGCGGCGTGTCGACTCGGGGTGTTCGATGCGCTGGAGGAAGCTGCGGGAGCTGCGGCGCTGGCGCAGCGCCTGGACCTGTCCGAGCGCGGGACGGCCGCCCTGCTCGACGCCTGCGTGGCGCTGGGACTGCTCGCGAAAGCGGGCGACACCTACCGCAACACGCCGGCCGGCGACCGCTACCTGACCCGCCGGAGCCCCGAGTCACTGCGGGTAACGCTGGAGTTTCAGGCCGCCACCTACCCGATGTGGATGCGCCTTTCCGAAGCCGTCAGGAACGGCCAGCCGGTCATCACTCCTGGTGACCTGTTGGGCGGGAACCCGGAGCTGACCCGGCAGTTCGTGGTGGGGATGCACCAGCGCGCCCTGGGGATCGCCGGGGCCCTGGTGGACGCCATCGATCTCACCGGGCATCGCGTGTTGGCGGACATCGGCGGGGGCCCAGGCACCTATGCCATGTTGATGCTGCAACGCTATCCGGGTCTGCGGGCTCGCATCCTGGACCTGGCGCCTATCCTGGAAGTGGCCCGGACGCTCGTCGCGTCCTCCGGCGTTGGCGACCGGATCGAGATGGTGCCCTGCGACGCGACCGCCGATGATCTGGGGAACGGCTTCGATGCGGCCCTGGTGTCCGGCCTGCTGCACCGGATGACGGTGGAGACGAGCCAGCGTATCCTGCGGAAGGTCTACGCGGGCATGGCGTCGGGAGGGCTGATTGCCGTGCACGACCTCTTCACCGTTCGCGGCGGGCCGGCGATGGCCGTTCTGTTCGGACTTCAGATGCTGCTGACCAATGACACGGGGGGCGCGCACGAGGCGAGCGACGTGGCTTCGTGGCTGGCACAAGCTGGCTTTGTGGACGTGAAGATTACCCCGTCGGTTCCCTACACTGTCGTCATCGCTCGCAAGGCGGATGGGGCGCCCGGAGGCGGCTGCCTGTGTAGGAGGAATCCCAAAGTGATACCTTTGCCCGAGACGGATGTAGCGGCGGTCGAGTTTCCGCGAGCGCCTGCTCAAGTTTGCCGATGGGTGCGTCTCCGAGGTCAGGAAGACCGGAGGTCAGGGCGTGATCGTGTGGGACATCGAAGGCGATCAGATGCCTCACGCCATCACCTACCTTGGCGACCCGCGCGTGCTGCCCCAGGAAGCGCCGGAGATGGACGCCGTGGCGGACGAGTTCTTTCGGAAGTTCCGCGACGCCGGCCTCCGGACCGGCATCTGCATCCGCCCCTCCAAGGTCATCCCCGACGGCAAGGGCGGCTGGATGCACCAGCAGGTCGACGACCCCGTCGGCGATATGGCGGACAAGATCGCATACGCCAAGCGGCGCTGGGGCTGCACCATCTTCTACATGGACACCAACGTGAGATGGCCGATGCACCGGCTGGAGGAAGACGAGACGCGGGGTATGTGGCAGGGCGACGCGTGGCTCCTGACAACCACCGAGATCCGCGAGATTTGCCGCCGCCAGCCGGACGTGTTCATCTTCCCGGAGTTCGGGCACGTCGGCTATCGAAGCGTGTGCGGCGTCTATGACGAATTCAGCGGCGAAAACGACGCGGACGACGAGAACGGCCCGCGCACGAATGACGAGATCCGCCTGACCTATCCCCAAGCGTGTACGGTCGTCAACTGCAAGGGGGATTACCTCAGTTACTGGAAGGGGCTCCACAAGGGGGCCATCGGGGGCGACATCCATCTGTTCCGCGGCTGGTTCGGGGATGAGGCCAACACGCACATCAAGCATATGTACGAGGAGGTGGACTTTCTTCGCCGCGCCCCTTCCGTCCGGAAGACCGGAACGCTGGAGGACCTGCTCGCCGATCCGGATCCCCTCGTCCGCTTCGCGGCCGTCTCGCGCCTGGAGAAGCCCGGCCCCGGCCAGGTCGCGGCGCTGATTCAGGCGCTCGGCTCTGAGAAAGAGTGGACCGTGCGGCGGCGGATCGTGGAGGCGCTCGGCGCGTCGGGCGATGCGGCCGCCGTCCCGGCGCTCGCGGCCCTGGTCAAGGACCCCGGCGGGCTTGGCCGGTTCGCCGGCACGGCGCTGGCGCACATCGGTGCGGCAGCCACGCCGACCCTCCTCGGCTTGGCCGCAGAGAAGGACCGGCGCTGGGTGGAAATGGCCCTTCGGGCGCTGGCCCAGTACGGCGACCCGGCCGCCACGGCCACAGTGCTTTCGCTGACGGAAAGTCCGGAGGCTTCGATCCGTGCACTTGCCGCCCGCGCGTTAAGGAGCCGGCCCTCTCCGGAAGGCACGGCCCGGCTCATCGCGCTGTTGGAGGACAAGCAGGACGCGGTTGCCTGCGCGGCATGCGCCTCCCTGGGCCGGCTCAAGGACCGGTCGGCGATCAGGGCTCTGGTGGACTTGCACGTGCGAACCAGGAACAACACGGTCCACGAGGCCGCCGGCCGCGCCACCTGGGCGCCGGCATCCATCGCCTCTGCGATGTCTACTACAACCTGACGGTCCAGGGCGGGCAGCAAGCCCAATAAGGAGACAAGTGTAGGGATCCCCAGGGGAAGTAACGGTGCGAAATCAGCATCGGGAGAAAGCCACCGGGTCCTCCGGTGGCTTTCTTATTTCTGCATACGATTACTGCGTGATTCTGGCCTGTGCCCACCGTGGTTACTTGCATGTCAACCAGACTTTACTGACGCCGGAAACGCGCGAGACGGGTTACGGCGTGGTGATGGGGAAGAGGTCGGGATTAACCCAGACGGAATCGCCATAGAGATTCCGCGCCAGGATCCGGTAGTAGTAAGTCGCGCCACGCGGCAGGTTCGTCTGTGTCAACGTAACCAGGCCGCCAACCGCAGTGGCCTGCGCCGCATTCCGCGTGACGGTGAAGGTGGACACGTTCGTGAACGCCGAGCTGGTGGAACGCTGGATGATGAACCTGGTCTCATTGTTGGAACTGTCCGTCCAACTCAGATTGACTCGGGCGCGGGTTCGGCTCGTCGCTGCCGTCGTAGCCGTGAAGTTCAAAGGAGCCGCCGGTGCAGCCGGCACAATCACGGTGACGGTATTGGAGTAAGCCGACGGCGCCACTCCATTCACAGCTCTCACCCGATAGGCATAGGTGTTACCCGCCGCCACCGTATCCGTGTAGGTTACGTTGCCGCCGGCGCCGTTCCTTCGTGCGAGCGTGGCAAGCGGGACGAAGAACCCACCGTTTACCGCACGTTCGACCACGAACCCGGTCTCATTCCTGGCATTGTCCCTGAAGGTCAATGCAATTCGCGGTGCGGTCCCCGCCCTCGCCAGCAAGCTCGCCCTTAGACTGGTCGGCGCCACCGGGGCAGCGGGCACAGTCACGCTGGCCGTATTCGAGAGCGGCGACGCGTAGATCCCGTTTACAGCGTACACCTGGTACACGTAGATGTTGCCGGGCTGCGTCGTGGCGTCTACGTAGGTCACAGTGCCCGTGCCGGGGTTTGCGGCGGGCGTGGCAATCGTGGCGAAGGCATTGCCGTTGTCGCTCCGCTGGACCACGAAGCCGGTCTCGATGGCGGCATTGTCCATCCAGGTCAGGCTCGCCTGCGGCCCAAACTGCAATGCCGCTGCCAGGCTGGTCGGCGCCTCGGGGATCATCAGGGTCCCGGCGAGAACTGCGTTAGACGCCGTATCGCCGGCCGCGTTAAACGCGACAACTTGATAGCTGTAGGCCAGCAAGGGGTTGAAAGTGGCGTCGCTGAAGGTCGTCGCGTTGGCAAGGGCCGATCCGATCGGTAGATAGGCGCCGAGGTTGCCACTGGAATCGATATCGGCCCTGTCGATCCGGTAGCCGATCTCATTCGCCGGGTTGCCCCAAGTGGCAGGATCGGTGGTGACAGGCGTGCCATCCGTCCAGGTGAGGTCCACCTGGGATCCGTTCACGATGGCATTCAGCACGGGCGCCGCTGCCAGCGTGCGCGCTACGTTGAACTGCACCGGGCGCATCATGTCCATCTCTTCGTGGCTCAGGATGTGACAGTGCCACATATACTCCCAGCCGAAGTTGGTGGGTTCGTTCGTGACGGTGACGGGGTTCCCCTGCGGGTCGACGCCGAAGAAGCCCACCGTCGAGCCCTGCGGCATGGTCGGGTTGAGCAGGCGGATGCTGTCGGGCAAGCCGAACGGGTCCTTGGGAGCAACGGGTCGCAAGGCCACGATGCAGTCCTGCAACGGGTTCATCCGTAAGGTTTCCTTCCAGCCCAGTTCGTTGGGGTCCGGCGGCACCACTTGGCCGTCCCAGCCCACGCGGTTGATCAGCTGCACGTCGAACAGGTGAAAGTGGATGGGATGGGTGTCCACGCCGTTGTGTGTGATCTTCCATATCTGGGTGCCGTCCGCCAGCGAGCCAATGGGGGTCAGGCGAGGATCGGCCGTGTCGTTGATGATCTCGGTGACGGGGTCGATATACCCGTACGGGATCGTCGTCTGGTTCATTCCATTGGTGAAGGGCAGTTCGACTCCGAGATTGGCCACCATCCGTCCATAGGTGTTCTCGAAGAGTTCCTGGATGGCCTTCGGCTGGTTCACGATGGTCACCGGTGTGGCAACCTGATCCGCCAACGCCGGGGTGCTCAGATCCAGCGGGTTGAACGTCAGCGACGTACTCTGGATCCGCTCGTAGGCATTGGCACCGACCGGGAAATTCGCGCCGTAGGCGTCGTTGTAGGCCGCTTGCGGCACGAGGATCGGGTCCTGGTCCCGCACGAAGACGCCATCGTGCGTGGGCGTCGTGAGGAACTCGGCCTCCAGCGCCGCCAGGTCGAAGGGCGTCGGAACGCCGGTGGCCGATACCCGGAACTGCATGATGGTGCGGGTGTTGGGACCGTAACCCGGCAGCGTGGAAACGGTACCGCCACTGTCGGTCTGATTCGCGCCGGCCGTGAAGTAGTCCACGCGGGAGTCGGCCGCCGGGGTCGCCGCGGGGCCGTCGTTGTAGAGGATGATGGTCTTGCCGGCGAACTGCGAGAAATCGATGATCACGTCCGCCCGCTCCGCCGGCCCCAGGAAGAGGTTGTGCTGTGAGACGTTGGTAACGACGATGTTCTTGGGGTTCCGCTCGAAACCGATGGGCGTGTTGGACCAGATCACCGGCGTGGGCAGGAAGCCGCCCTCGGTGCCGATCTGCACCATGGACGGGCCGATTGTCCTGGGATCCGGAACGCCCCCGAACCGGCCGTCCAGGATGTCGCCCGGCTGTCCGAGTGTCTGGACGGTCCAGTCCACCGGGAAGTCCGCCGCGCCCGGGATCGCGGGGACCATGCCTACTTCGCTGGTACCGGTGTAGATCGCGCTGGTAGCCGTCGCAGCAGTGCCGCCCGCCGTGGTCGGCGGGGCAATGGTGACGGTCGGAGCCGCCGTGTAGCCGCTGCCCACGGTCACCAGGGTAATGCCCGTCACGGCGCCCGTCGCCGGATCGATCGTGGCCGTGGCCGTGGCGCCCATGCCCGTGGTATCACCAGGGGCGGGCGCGATAGTGACCGGCGGAACCCTCGTATAGCCGCTGCCGCCCCCGGTAAGGGTGATGCCCGACACGATCGTGCTGGCCTCGTACAGTTGCAGGTTCCACATGCGGTCATTGGAGGCGTTCAGGACGCGGAAGCGGTAGGCCTGCGGCTGCACGTCGAAATAGGGGTAGAGGGTGCCGTTGACCAGCGGCGTGTCCTGGTAGGCCTCCATGGTCATGGAGAGATCGGGCAAGTTCGGCAAGACATCGGGCATGCCGTCGGTCCCGAAGCCCAGAGAACCGTCGGGCACTTCGATCGGCGGATTCGCCGTGGGCCACGGCGGCCAGAACCACGGCCCGTAGTCCCACCGGCCGATGGGGTTCGCACCGTCCGGGGAGTTCGGGTTCTGGTTCGTCATGTAGACATGGGGATACCAGAGATTGCTCAGGGCGTCGTCCACCTGGAACGGCCAGGTCGGGTCCGTGGTTAGAACGGTAGTCGGGTCGATGAAGGTCTTGTCCTGGATGATCAGCGGGACCTGCTCGGCGGGCAGGATGCCACGCGTGATCAGGTCCTGTTCCACCGGGTCGGTGATCAGATAGCCCGCGGCCTCGCCGGCATAGACGTTCAGACGCGTGATGCCATAGGAGTGGTCATGGTAGAACATCAGCCGGGCGCTTTGCTGATTGCTGTAGAAGAACGTCATCGAGCCGGGGCCGGGATCCGGCATGTCGGGGACGTTCTGCACGCTGACGCCCTCGGGGTAACAGGTGTTTTCCCCGGCAGGCGTCGTCCACTGGTGCGGGGTGCCGTCGCTGATCCACGGGGTCCGTCCGCCGTGCAGATGGAGGGTGGCTCGGTTCTGCGTGTACGCCTCGGCAACCGTGCCCAGGACCGTGGCCGGGCCGCCCGGATCCGTCTTCAGGGTGATTCGGAAGCCTGTGGGAGCATTCGCGGGGCCGATCACGGAGTCGACGCGGAACTCCCCATTGTAAGCAGCAGGCGTGAAACCGTCGAGTTTGACCAAAGTCCCGGGACTCACACAGAAATCGTTGGGGGGGGGCATGACCATCGTCGTGATCTCGACCGCGGCCCCCGCTCCGCCGACGCGATCCGCCATCATGGGCATGGCCATCATCGGCCCTGCCCCAGCGCCCATTTCGGTGGTGTCGACCGGCAGGAAGAGGTCGCCGCCCGCGCCCGTGGGCAGGTAGTTGGTGAACTTGATGCGTACCGGCCGGTCCTTCGCGGCCACGATCGTGGCACCCAGGTACTCGGGAGAGTTCAAAGCATAGACCGGCGCGCCGGTGCTACCCAGGATCGGCGTAACGCCGTCAGGATAGAACAGTTGGATGTGGTGGCTGATGCTGGCAGTCACCGGCGTCTCGATCTGCACGTAGCCCCGCAAGGTGGTCGGATTCAGGCTCGAGTTCATCTTCTCGGTGTACTGGACGAGAGCGATCTCGTAGTAATCCGACCCCGTGTACGTCTGCGTATCCGGGACCGCGACGGGGATGAACTGCCCGAGGTTGTTCGTTGCGGCAGCCAGGTTGGCGGCATCTATGACGGGATCCGCGTTGGCGAAGTACAGGCCCGGCAGCGAATCGACGAATTTCTGGATGCCGCCCGTGACGGCCCCTGTGCCCGGATCGACGGTCGGCTGCGCACTGTAGGCCCAGTTGGG
>Ga0315286_10006908_pt1 | contig 11055 bp, 12 predicted proteins | sample YL17G10_0_MG_FD_205038 | JGI IMG/M metagenome (GOLD analysis project Ga0315286, IMG submission 205038) | Sediment microbial communities from Yellowstone Lake, YNP, Wyoming, USA - YL17G10_0 | ecosystem: Environmental > Aquatic > Freshwater > Lake > Sediment | place: USA: Wyoming | collected...
GTGGGCACGTGGGGATCAGCCCTAGTCTATCTGCAATATTCCTTTCTTCCTGAGTTCCTCTACCTAGTTCTGGGTGTAGCGCCAGAAGATCTCGCCGCGTTCCTCGCTCTGGAAGTCCCAGGGGCTGACTACGACGATGTCGCCCTCCCTTTTCCAGGTACGGCGCTTCATCTTGCCCCTTATGCGGCAGACGCGTGTGTACCCGTCTTGGCACTTCACCATTATCCTGTCGAATCCCAGCATCTTCTGGACGACGCCTAGCACATCGTTTTCACTGGGGAGGACCAACTCGTGTAAGTCCTTTTCGCTCAGTACCTTCTGCTTACCCATTGAGCGAACCTCTACCGGGTGATAGCTGGGTGAGAGGCTTAAAAATCGTTCCTATGGGTGTAAACGCTAAAAACACCGTTTTTTAACTAGCTTGCTTCAATTATCTGTTATCTTCCGATCCAATTTTAACTTATTTATGTTAATTCGTATTTATCCCTAAATATTGACCCGCACGCGTCTGTTAACAAATCAGACACAAAAACGGTCGAAGCTCGCCTAGGGAGGCTCAGACCCTTTAAGCAATTGCCTTGGTGGCGGGTTTTGTGAGGGCTAGAAGCTCGTCGAGGAGCGGCTGATTCGATGCGGCGATGAGTTCCATGACACACTCCTTGGTTAGCGGGAAGTCGCCCCCGATTGTGCCATTTACGGCATATGTTCCGCCTGCCTCTGTGAGGAGGAAGAGGGCTGCCGCAACGTCGGTGGCGCGTAGGGTGCCTCGGATGTCGGTGTGAGCGTCGAGGTTCCCCGAGGCGACGAGGCTGAGCTCGGTAGCGGAGCTTCCGAGCATTCGTATGTATCTGCACGTGTTGAGGAGGGGGGTGATGCGGTCTAGCTTGGGCGTCTTGCTGATGTCGATGGACATTAGGGCGGAGCGAGCCTGTTGAGGTGTGGCGACCTTGATGGGGCGATTATCTAGTGTTACACTCTTACCGGGCTCAGCGGCGTACGTCTCCCCCGTGTAGAGGTTCTTCACTACTGCGGCGAGTGTGCCTGAGAACATGTAGTTGTCGGAGACGGAGAGGCAGGTGACCGCTGGGGGCAGGCCGCGTCCGAGGTTTGTTGTGCCATCGACGGGGTCGGCGATTATGACAGGTCCTCCGCCGCGGATGACGACGTTCCCCTCCTCGCTGATGAGCTGCGTCGAAACGTTCTGCTCCTGCAAGGTGTTAACGAGTGCGTTCTGGGCGGCTTCATCGAGGAGGTGCTTGTATTCACGGTTCTCGAGCCCGGTGCCTATTAGACGCGCCTCGGATACAGCAACGTAGATGTTGTCCGCCGTAGTGCGGAGGATGTCGAGCCAGCTCCCCGAATCCATCAGTGACCCGCCATTGATCAAGGATACATGCCCCACCCTGCTATAAGGGGTAACTAAAATATCACCGCGGCCCGGGTCTATCTATGCCTCCCAGGGTTCTCGCAAAGAGCTTCTATGAAAGGAACCCCGAGGTCGTAGCGCGTGAGCTGCTGGGGAAGAGGCTCGTCAGGCTCATCGAAGGGGAGAGGCTTGAGGGAGTCATCGTCGAGACGGAGGCATATCTTGGCGGTGACGACCCGGCAAGTCGCGCCTTCCAGGGGAGGAAGAAGTACAACGCGGGTATGTGGGAGGAGGCGGGGCGCCTCTTCGTTTACAACGTCCACAAGTACTGGATGTTGAACGTGATATCCCACATGCCCGGGGGCGTGGGAGGGGTGCTCTTCAGGGCCATTGAACCTATCGCAGGTGTGGAGGCGATGATGAGGCGCCGCCCGGTAGTTAACGTGAAGGAATTGACGAACGGTCCGGGGAAGCTAAGTGTCGCGCTTGGTGTGACGAGGGAACTCAGCGGCATCCTAGTCTCTAACACGGGTGCCCTGGTGCACATCCTCGACGCACCGTCCATTCTCGCGTGCGCCACCAGCCATAGGATAGGCGTTATCCGAGACCTACCCGAGGAGCTTAGATTCTACGTCCCCGGGAACAGGTTCGTCTCCCACTAAGGCTGTCACGCATATATCCCCCGCCACGGGTTCTATCCATGTTTGTTCCGCCTGATGCTCGCCCCCCTCGAAGGCTACACAGACAGCATACTCAGGACGTTATGCTACCGCCATGGAGCCGACCTCACCTTCACCGAGATGGCACACGTAGAGAGTTTCCTCAGGGGCAACAGACAGGCGCTCAATAAGATAGCAGTGCGCGACTCAACGCCTGTCCAGATACAGTTGCTCACTGGGAAGGAGGAATATTTGGAGTCCTTCCTTGGTGGCTTCGAGCTTTTCCCCGGATTCCAGGGATTCAACCTTAACCTCAGCTGCCCTAGCCCGGACGTGATCAGGCAGGGGAAAGGTGCGGCGATGATAAAGAGGGCTGCGAAGACGGGTAGGCTCGTCTCCATTATCCATGACCACGGATTCAAGGCGTCCTTGAAGATACGCCTCGGCACGAACGCCTTCGAGAAGATGCAGAAGGTCTACCTCAATAGCCTCTGCGGTGTCGACTCGGACCTCTTCGTCGTCCATGCGAAGACGGCGTCGCAGGAGTCCATGGAGGCTGACGACTACTCGGTCTTTCCCGAGTGCGTTGAGGCGGCCCGTGGGATACCTGTCATAGCGAATGGGGGCATCGACTCAGCTGAGAAGGTGAGACAACTTCAGGGCATGGGTGTCGCTGGCGTCATGTTGGGCAGGTCGGCTCTAGCAGACCCCGCCGTCTTCGATTCGCTCCGCAACGAGCTCGGCCTCAATGATCCGCTGAAGATCATTCCAAGTGTCGAGGAGCTGAAGGCTGAGTACGACTCCATCCGCGCCCAACTCGGTGCGGGGAATTACCGCGACGCTTTCATGAGGGTAATTGGCAAGAAGATCGGCGTACCCAGCTATTAGGGCCAAACGCGCGCGCCCAGAGGTGCGGGGACTACGTCTACAAGTCGGTAAATGAAATACTCTGCTAATCCTTTCAAATGAGGTAATAAAAATAGTTGTTGGGCCTTACGGCCTCCAGATTGTTACGACGCCGCTCTGCTCTAGTTCCTCGATCTGCTCCGTCGACTTCTTCAGCACCTTCTTGAGGACCTCCTCTGTGTGCTGGCCGAGTATAATTGCACCGGTATTTATCTCGCCGGGTGTCTCGCTGAACTCGGCGGGGAACTTTGGTATCCAGTAGCTGCCCGCGACGGGGTGGGGCACCTCGACGAAGGTCTTCCTAGCCTTAAGGTGGGGGTCAGCGAATCCCTCGTATGCCTCGTATATTGGGGCGCTTGGGACATCGAAGCTGACGAGCCACTCGAACGCCTCCTTCCGGGTCATCGTGGAGAGCTTCTCCTTAACGAAGTCGAGTGTAATCTCCTCGACACCTAACTTCTCCTTCATCTCCTCGACCGCCTTGGGGCGGCTGCCGGAAATCTGTACCCAACCGTCCTTGACCTTGACAATGCCCCAGAGTTCGCTCGGTGGGCGCGCCCGCTTCCGGCGTCTCTCGAGGGGGCTCTCCTTGAAAAGGTCATAGGCGACCGTCTCGCAGCAGTTGAAGCTGACCATGGTGTCGACCTGGTTTACGTCGATCATCTGTCCCTTGCCGGTCTTGTCGCGGTGGCGGATGGCGGCGACTATGCTGAAGGCGGCGAAGACTCCCGGGCCCATGTCGCCGAGGGCGCCCGCCATGGCGACGGGTTCGTGCTCGGGGCTGATGCCTTTTCCGGTGGCGTAGGTGTGGCCGCTCATCGCCTCGGCGACTGCGGCGTAGCTGCCGTACTTGCTGTATGGACCGTACTGGCCGAATCCACTGAGGGCGGCGTAAATGATGTTGGGCTTTATCTTCTTCAATTCATCATAGCCGAGTCCGAGGCGCTCCATAGAGCCTGGAGCGAAATTTTGGACGACGACGTCAGCCTCCTTGACGAGCTCCTTAACGAGAGCGATGCCCTCCGGCTTCTTCATGTCGATAGCGATGCCCTTCTTGCCGCAATTGACGGCCATGAAACTCGAGGATGTACCCTTGTAGAGTTCACCCGGGCCGAGCCTGCCGATGTTGCCCCACGGGGGCTCGACGGTGATGACCTCGGCGCCGAGGGCGGCAAGCATCATGGTGCAGTATGGTCCGAACCAGACGTGTGTGAAGTCAAGGATCTTGATGTCCTCTAGGATCTTCTTCATTTGGGAATCGTGTTGATGGGGGCGAAGACGTTGATAATATTTGTCCTCGATTTGACAAAGATTTAACCCGAGCACCTTAGCTCCGAATAATTAAATTCAAGATACTTAACTTGAGTCACCTCTTCCTAGTCATGTGCGCGCACGCTTCCTAGGACCCACCTAATCGACTAGAAGGGGAATTTGTACTTCTTGAGGCCGCACTCCTCCCTTAGCTGGAGGAGCTCCTTCTGTAGGCTCTTGTTAATGGGTATACCAGTATTCTTGCGCTCTTCCCATATGAGGTACTCCTTCTCGCCGGCGGTGTAGATGCGGTCGTGTCCCGGCATCTTCCTGCTGGCACGTAGATCGCGGAGGATATTGCCGGTCGTCTTCTTGAAGGTAGAAAGTTCTGTGAAGGCTTCTACGTCTACCGCCATGAAGAAGTGGCCGAGATTAGTGCCAGTAAGCGCCTTGAGAAAGGCTCCGCCCTGCAGGCTGGCGCTGAGTATCTCGACAACTGTAGCGTAGCCGTAGCCCTTGTATCCGCCCGTCTCCTCGAGTCCTCCGATGGGGAGGAGCGCCGCCGTACCCTTCGTGAGGTCGCGAAGAATCTCGTCTGGGTCAGTCATGTATTTACCGTCTACACCGATTACGAGGCCCTCAGGTACCTTCTTTCCGATCCTTGCATAGACTTCGACCTTGCCACGTTGCATTATACTGGTGGCACAGTCAAGCATGAACGGAAATGCCTCGTCGCTCGGTATTCCGAACGTGAGCGGGTTCGTGCCTAGCATGTTCTCTGTGCCGAAGGTTGGCGGAATGGAGGGGCGAGCATTCGTTCCTACGAGGCCAATCATACCCTCATCCACAGCCATCTGCGCGTAGTAGCCAGCGATGCCGAAGTGCGTACTGTTGCGGGCGGTGACCATGCCCATCCCGAGCTTCTTCGCCTTCCCAATCGCCATCTCCATAGACTTCTTTCCGACGATCATACCCATTCCATTGTGTCCGTCAACGACCGCTGTGGTGGGTCCCTCGCGGATGACCTCAAAATCCGTGACTGAGTGCTGCTGCCCAGCGAGGATGCGATCGTAGTAGATGGGCTTGAAGCGGCTTATGCCATGGCTGTCGATGCCCTGCCTGTCAGCGGCGATGAGAACCTCGGCGCATATCTCGGCATCCCCCTCGGGGACGCCGACATTCTTGAAGACGTCAACCATGAATCTATGTAGGGTCTCGATTTTGACCCAGGCTATTTCCTCGGGCATTGATACCAGCCATGTGTGTCCATGGTCCTGGAATATAACTTGATTTCGGCTAAACGCCGGTTTTCGCCCAGCCGAGAGATCGGGTGACGGCCTCCCGCCACCGGGCGTAGAGCCTGTCTCGTGCTTCCCCGCTCATAGTGGGCTCGTAAACCTTGTCAGCTCGCCATATCTTGGCGACTTCACCTCGGTCCTCCCAGAAATTAACCGCTAAGCCGGAGGCGAAGGCGGCTCCGAGGGCGGTAGTCTCCGTATTCTCGGGACGGATGACGCGCTTCCCGAGGAGGTCGGCCTGGAACTGCATTAGGAAATCATTCCGGGTAGCACCCCCGTCGACTCGCAGCTCGCGGAGCCTTATTCCACCCTCTTTCTCCATTGTCTCAGAGATGTCTCGAGTGAGGTAGGCGATGGCTTCGAGGGTAGCGCGTGCAATGTGTGCCCTGCCGGTGCCGCGTGTGAGGCCGATTATAGTGCCTCGGCTGTACTGGTCCCAGTCTGGGGCACCGAGGCCTGTTAGGGCGGGGACGAAGTAGACGCCGTCGTTGCTGGTGAGGCTCTTTGCGAGGACCTCTGTCTCGCGTGACGATTTTATAACGCCCACGTCCTGTAGCCACTCGATTGCCGCGCCGGTGACGAAGACGCTGCCCTCAAGGGCGTACGTCGTCTCCCCGCCGATACTCCACGCCACCGTGGTGAGGAGCCTATCCGACCTCGCTGGCTTCGCCCCCGTGTTCATGAGCATAAAGTTGCCGGTGCCGTAGGTGCACTTCGCCTCCCCTTCACCGAAGGCGGTCTGGCCGAAGAGGGCCGCCTGCTGGTCGCCGAGATCGCCGGCGATGGGGATGCTTGCACCGAACAGCTTGGGGTCCGTATACCCTATGATCCCGCTCGACGGGCGCGGCTCTGGCAGCATCGCCTCGGGTACGCCGAGGAGCCCAAGAAGTTCAGTATCCCAGCACAGTTTCCTTATGTCGAAGAGCATCGTCCGACTCGCGTTAGAGAAGTCAACGGCGTGCACCTTACCCCCGGTGAGGTTGTAAATGAGCCAAGAGTCAACTGTGCCAAAGAGGACCTCTCCCCTCTCCGCCCTCTGCCTGAGGCCGGGGACGCTGTCGAGTATCCACCTGATTTTGGGACCACTGAAGTAGGAGTCAGGGACGAGGCCGGTCCTCTCCTTTATCGACGCGGCGTAGGGCTTGAGGCGTTCCACGATCTCGGTGGTGCGCCTGCACTGCCAGACGACCGCATTGTATACGGGCTCACCCGTCACCCTGTCCCAGAGGACGGTGGTCTCGCGCTGGTTCGTAATCCCAATAGCGACTATGTCGCCGGGGTTAACCTTAGCGCCCTTGATGGCTTTCCTCGCCGCGCGTAGCTGGGCGCCCCAGATGTTCCGTGGATCCTGCTCCACCCAACCGGGTTGAGGATAGATCTGCCTGATTTTGAACTGGCCCGAGGAGATGACTTCTGCCTTGTGGTTCATCAGTAGTGCGCGCGCGCTCGTCGTTCCCTCATCCAGTGCGAGGATGAAACCATCCCTCGACATAGAATAATCCTCACCCCTTTCGGGTAAGAAGCTATGCCCGTGAAAAAAAGGGTAGGTGGAAGATGAAGAGCTCGAAAAATGCCCCGATTATTTACCAACCAATGCAAAAGGAGTATCTATTCCATAAAGAGCTAGGTAACCGTCCCCCGGTCATCAGTGTATTTCAGGTACTCCTTGTTGTCGATTACGCCTTTTAGGTGCTGTGCGACCTTCCAGACGTCGTGGTAGCCGACGTAGAGTGGGATGGGTGCAAGGCGCATGATGTTCGGCGGACGGAAGTCGGGGATGACGCCCCTCGCGATGAGTGCCTGGTTGATCCTCCACCCCTCCTTGTGGGCGACGCCGACGTGTCCTCCCCTGCGCTCCGGCTCCCGAGGGGTCGCGATGGAGTAGTTGTACGGCGCCTTCCCCAGTATCTCGTCGATTAGGTACATCAGGTATCCCGTGATCTTGAGCGACTTCTCCCTGATGCGCTCTATACCCGCCTCGCGCATGATGTGTATCGAACCCTCGAGTGGAGCGGCGCTGAACATATTTATAGTGCCGATCTGCCACGCGGATGCGTTCTTTGCTGGGTCATACTTGGTCTCCATGTTGAACATGGTGGAGCGGTTGTTCCCCCACCACCCAGCGAGACCCGGGCGCACCCCGAAAAGGCGCTTGTTCACATAGAGGCTCGCAGTCCCGCCGGGACCCGCATTCATGTACTTATAATTGCACCAGAAGGCGAAGTCGACGTCCCAAACATCGAAGAAGTGGGGGACGACGCCGACGCTGTGGCTACAGTCGAAGCCAATCCAGATCTTCTTGCGGTGTGCCGTCTTGGTGAGGCGCGCCATATCGGTGAGCTGACCTGACTTGTAGTAGACGCTCGGGAGGAGAGCGAGCGCTACTTCACCCGTCATCTGGTCGATGATGTCGTCCTCCTCGATGAGCCCGTTCTTGCTCTTAACGAGTATGAGGTCCTCTTCCGGGTCCCCTCCCGCTAGGATTATGTCGGCGTATAGGGCGTAGAGGTCGCTTGGGAAGTTCAGCTCGTCAGCGAGTATCTTGCGCCTGCGTCCCTTTGGCTCGTAGAATGTGGCTACGAGGTTGTGCAGGTTGACCGTCGTGCTGTTGGTCACGACTACCTCCCCGGGAGCCGCGCCGACGAGGGGCGCTTCGAGGTCGCCGAGGTTCTCTCCATAGTTGATCCATGGTATCTTGCCCTTTCCCCAGCCGGCGATGCCGAGTGTCTTCCACTCGTTCGCGACTCGCATTAGTGTCGCTTCGGCATCTTTGCTCATGAGACCGAGGCTGTTGCCGTCCATGTAGATGGTACCGGGGATGTGGTAGAATCTGCTCTTGTAAACGGCGAGTGGGTCCTCCGCGTCCATCATAAGGGCGAAGCCCTCGCCGAGCTCGTACGCCTGCGTCTTCTTGACCATGGGTGTGAACTGCCCACGGATACCTTTAAGCCCAACGCCCAAGACCACTCAATCAACCCATGGATAGTCACCTGATGGAGACGCCGACGCTGCACGCGCTGGCGGAGGGGGTCCTAAGGGACCGGTATAATGAACAGGAGGGTTTCCATGACGAGCTCTTCTTCGGTATCCTCGCCTCGGATTAGCGCAGGAGCCATCAAGCGAAGAGGTTGACGGTCACCTCGTCCCCTGCTTCTAGCATTTTAATCCCAATTGGGATTATGATGTACCCGTTCGCGTACGCCATGCTGGTTATGTCCCCACTCTGCTTGAAGACAGGAATCGCTTTGCCTTCCTCAACGCGCACCGAGTAGAACTGCTCTCTTTCTCCCTCCGCCTTGATGGGTTGAGCAAGCTTAGCCTTCAGTTTCCTCTCCTCGACGGGGGGGAGACCCGCTATCTTCCTCAGCGCAGGCACCAGGAAGACGTAGGCGTTGTTCAAGCAGCTAGTAGAGTAGCCGGGCATCCCGAAGACCGGCGTCCCGCCTACCTCTCCGAATAGGGTCGGCTTCCCCGGTTTCACCCTGAGCCCGTGGAAGTACACCTTGCCAAGGTCCTCGACGACCCCGGCGAAGAGGTCTCTGACACCCACGCTGCTTCCGCCGCTGAAGACGGCGACGTCGTTTGTGGAGGCGTCCTTAACCGCCGTGGCGATTGCGTCGAAGTCGTCTCGGACGAGCCCCCTCCTTACTGGGACACAGCCATTGGCCGCGACGACGGCGGCGAGTGTGTAGCTGTTTATGTCGTAGACCTGTCCTGGCTTGAGCGGTTTCCCCTGCGGGGTGACCTCGTTGCCTGTCGAGTAGATGGCGACGCGTGGTCTCGCGTATGCCTTGGCTTTAGAGAACCCGAGAGCGGCGACCGCGCCGAGCTTGCCGGGGGTGATTACCTCGCCCGCTTTGATGACCGTCTCACCCTTCTTGATGTCCTCGCCCTCGGGGGCGACATTAGAGCCGGGCTTAGCCTCCCTTCCTATTTCAATATCGCCGTTGATGAGCTTCGTATACTCTACCATTACGACGGCGTCCGCCCCCTTTGGGACGGGTGCGCCGGTAGCTATCTCCACGCACTCCAAGGCGCCGACCACACCGTCGAAGATTTCACCCGCGTGTCGTGCTCCGATCAGTTTTAGAATAACGGGCTTCGATGACGCCCCCGTTGTGTCCTTCGTCCTCACCGCATAACCGTCCATCGAACTCCGGTTGAAGGTGGGAACGTTGAATCCAGCGACAATGTCCTCGGCGAGCACACGCCCAGCCGCGTCGCCAATTGCCACAGCTTCAATGCGTTTGATACGATGCGTGTTTTCTTCTATCAGACGGACCGCTTCGAGGCGCGTTATGAGTTTCCCGAATGGCTTCATCTGCTTAGCTCCCACTGCATGTGGCCGACGTTGGGGAGTATGATCTTTGTCAGGGCGACTTTCATCGCGTTTCGTGAGCCGGGGAGGCAGAAGATGAGCTTCCCATGGGCGATGCCGGCGGTTGCACGACTCATTATAGCTGCGCCCCCTATCTCGTCGTAGCTGATCCTGCGGAAGAGTTCGCCGAAGCCCATTATCTCCTTTTCCATTATCGGTGTGATAGCGGTGACGGTCTTGTCCTTGGAGCCGATGCCCGTCCCCCCGCTCGTCAAGATGACGGCGACGGAGTCGTCCAAAAGCATCTTTTCAACTTCTGCCCTGATCTTCTCCTCATTATTTGGTGTGATCGTGTGGCTGACGACCTTGTGCCCGTCCTCCTCGATGAGTTCGACAGCTGTCCTACCCGTCTCATCCTCCTTCTCCGTCCTCGTGTCGCTCGTTACTATGAGTGCGAATGTTGTCGGCGTCTTCTTGCTCGTTGGGTGTTCGCTCATTTTCCCTTCCTCTTTTCGACTACCCTGATTTCTGTGATCTTCGTGGCTGGGTACTGGCCCGCCTTGTCCTTTTCCATGTACTTGACCATATCCCAGACGTTGAGCAGGGCAACGGAGACGCCGGTGAGTGCCTCCATCTCGACTCCCGTCTTGTAGACAGCTGTGACCCTGCAACTGGCCTCGACGTAGTCGGCTCCGAGGGTGAATGAGGCATCGACGGAGGAGATTGGTATCTGGTGGCACATAGGTATGAGGTCGGGTGTCCTCTTGACCGCCTGTATGCAGGCTATCTCGGCTATGGCAAGTGGATCGCCCTTCTTCACCTTCCCCGCCTTGATCACCTCTATAGTCTCCTTCTTGAGAGTGATTCTACCGACCGCCTCCGCAGAGCGTGGCACTGACTCCTTGTCGGCGATGTCGATCATGTCAAATGGGTCAATCTTTGTCAGGTCTACCAACCTCCACCCAGCGCGCCCCCGAGGGAGTGTGTTCCCTCTTCCAGATGGGCACTCTTTTCTTCAGCTCATCGATGACGTATTCGCAGGCGTCGAACGCCGCCTCACGGTGCCCTGCGGAGACGGCCACGAGGACAATGTTGTCACCGACCATAAGGTCGCCGTACCTATGCACAACAAGAACATTATCAATGGCAAACTTCTCCAGCGTCTCGCCCCTAATGATTGTGAGTTGCCTCTCCGCCATCTCAGGGTAAGCCTCGATCTCCATACGCTCCACCGAGCCTTCCTCCGAACTGTCGCGG
>Ga0315286_10006909_pt1 | contig 11054 bp, 8 predicted proteins | sample YL17G10_0_MG_FD_205038 | JGI IMG/M metagenome (GOLD analysis project Ga0315286, IMG submission 205038) | Sediment microbial communities from Yellowstone Lake, YNP, Wyoming, USA - YL17G10_0 | ecosystem: Environmental > Aquatic > Freshwater > Lake > Sediment | place: USA: Wyoming | collected...
CTTTGTTCGTTGAGACGCTGCGACATTCCAGCCGGGAGATCGGGGCCTTTTCGCACATCCTGGACCAGTACGAGTTCCGGTTGCAGATCGTTCTCGAATTCCTGCGCCAACGGCAGATCGAGCTTTCGTGCTTGTCGGCCGCTGTGGGTCGGGGAGGGCTTCTGGGTCCCATCCCCAGCGGCACGTACCGCATTGACGAGACGATGGTTGCCGACTTGCGCAGGCGCAACAAAGAACGCGAACACGCTTCCAGCCTGGGGGCGCTGCTGGCCTACGAGATTGGCTGCCGAGCTGGTATCCCTGGCTTTGTCGTAGATCCGGTGAGTGTGGACGAGTTCGACGACATCGCCCGTGTGTCCGGGCTGCCCGAGATCCAGCGGCGAAGCCTGTCGCACGCGTTGAACCTCAAAGCCGTGTGCCGGCGTGCGGCGAAGGACCTTGGGCAACCCTATCCTGAGCTTGACCTCGTCGCGATCCATCTGGGGGGCGGAATTTCGGTGACCGCACATCGGCACGGCAGGATGGTGGACGTGAACCAGGCTCTGGACGGCAACGGACCGTTTGCGCCGGAGCGCGCCGGGGGTCTGCCCGTGGGTGACGCCGTCCGGATGTGCTGTGGAGTGCCACCGTACCAGGATCTGCACTTGACTTACGGTCAGATGTTTGAGAAGCTGGCTGGCGCGGGCGGGCTGGTAGCCCACCTTGGCACAAACAACGCCGTCGAGGTCGAAAAGCGGATCCAGGGGGGTGACGAGCACGCGCGCCTGGTGTACGAAGCCATGGCCTACCAGATCGCGAAGGAGATTGGAGCGATGGCCACGGTGTTGAAAGGGCGGGTGGATGCCATCGTCATTACCGGTGGCGTGGCCCGCTCGGAGATGCTGCTGGGTTGGATCCGGCAGCGAGTGGGCTGGATTGCGCCCATCCTGATCTATCCTGGAGAAGACGAGATGCTGGCTCTCGCCCAAGGGGCCCTTCGCGTCCTGAGGCTTGAGGAACCGGCGCGGACCTATATCACACGAGGAGCATGAGACCCACATGAGAGTCGCAGATCGAATCGCGAAACTGCCACCCTACGCATTCGCACTGCTTGGCCGGCGCATTCAACAGCTCGCCAAGGAGGGGCGTGACGTCATCCAGTTGGACATCGGCAGTCCCGATCTTCCACCGCCGGGCTTTATCGTCGAGGCGATGTATCGTTCGGCGCTAGAAGCGACCCATCATGGCTACAGCGGCTACTACGGCACGCCTGCCCTGCGCCAGGCGATCGCCACCTACTACGCGCGGCGCTTTGGGGTCAAGCTGGACCCCGTAACACAAGTTGTTGCGCTCATTGGCTCGAAGGAAGGCATTGCCAACGTCGCCTTCGCCTTCGTGGACCCGGGCGAAACTGTGCTGGTGCCGGACCCGGGCTATCCCACCTATTCCTTGGGGACTCTGTTGGCGGGGGGCATCCCCTATCCTGTGCCGCTGCTGGCCGAGCACGGATTTCTGCCCGACCTGGAGGCCATTCCCGAAAAAGTGGCCCGATCGGCCCGGATCCTGTGGCTGAACTACCCGAACAACCCTACGGGCGCGACTGCACCCTTGGGGTTCTTTGAGAGCGTCGTGGCGTTTGCCCGCAAGTACGATGTGCTGGTTTGCCACGACAATCCCTACTGCGATGTGGTCTTTGACGGCTACGAGGCGCCCAGCCTTTTGCAGGTGCCGGGTGCCATGGACGTGGCCCTGGAATTCAATTCGCTGTCCAAGACCTACAACATGGCTGGCTGGCGCGTGGGCATGGCGGTGGGCAACGCTGTTGCTGTGGAGGCGCTGGGCCGCACCAAGACCAACATCGATTCCGGCATTTTCCTGCCCATTCAGGATGCAGCCACGTTGGCCCTGACCGGCGACCAGGGATGGCTAAAAGAGCGCAACAAGATCTACGAGGAGCGGCGCGATCTAATCTTGGCTGCACTTCAGGAGCTTGGGCTAAAGACGAACCGGCCACAGGCCAGCCTGTATCTGTGGGTTGAGACGCCGGCAGGCTACTCCTCCGAGGAGTTCGCTTCTCGATTGGTCGAGCAAGCAGGCATCAGCGTCACCCCCGGGACAGTCTTTGGAGCCCAGGGAGAGGGTTACTTCCGCATCTCGTTGGGCCAGGCTACGGACCGCATCCAACAGGCCATGGACCGCTTGCGGCGGTTCTCGTTTTGAGAGGTGAAATATCGATCAGGAACTCAGGGAGACACAGCGACCGGCTGAACGAGCGCTCCTCGTCGGCGTGCAACTAAAGAGCAAGCGTGAGGGCTGGGACATCGAGGACTCGCTCCGCGAGCTGGGCCAACTGTCGCGGACGGCGGGCCTCGAGGTTGCCGGGCAGACGTGGCAACGCGTGGACCGTTTTCACCCAGCTACGTTGGTGGGATCCGGCAAGGTGGCGGAGCTTGTGGAGTTGCGCGGCGACCTCGGAGCCAACGTGCTGATCTTTGACGACGAGCTGTCGCCCAGCCAGTTGCGCAACCTGGAGAAGAGGCTCGGAGAGGACGTCAAGATCCTCGATCGGACAGCGCTGATCCTGGACATTTTCGCCCAGCATGCCCGGACGCGAGAGGGTCAACTCCAGGTGGAACTGGCTCAATACGAGTACCGGCTGCCAAGGCTGACGCGGGCCTGGACGCACCTGGCCAGGCAGGCCGGTGGCGGTTCGGCGCGCGGCGGCTCGGGTGGGGTGGGCGTGCGAGGGCCAGGTGAAACCCAACTCGAGGTGGACCGCCGGGAAATCGGGCGGCGCATAGTCCACCTTCGCCAGGACCTGGAGCAGGTGCGCAAGCACCGGGCGCTGCACCGCCTGCAACGCCGCCAACAGGCATTGCCTGTGGTGGCGATTGTCGGTTATACCAACGCCGGAAAGTCTACGCTGCTCAACGCACTGACCGGTGCCGGCGTTTTGGTCGAAGACAAGCTGTTCGCCACGCTCGATCCCACGACGCGGCGCGTGGCGCTTCCGGGTGGCAGGGAAGCTCTCTTTTCTGACACCGTTGGCTTTATTCAGAAGCTGCCCACCCAGTTGGTAGCCGCCTTCCGCGCCACGCTGGAGGAGATCAACGAGGCGGATCTCATCTTGCACGTGGTCGATATCACCCACCCCAACGTGAGCGAACAGGCGGTGACGGTCATGGAGACTCTCAGCGATCTAGGGGTGGAACGGCCCGTGATCGTCGCTCTGAACAAGATCGACCGGCTGCCGGAACCGCCAGTGCTCTCTGATTGGTTGGTCGAGTTCCCAAACAGCTTGCCCATTTCTGCCGCGCATCGCATTGGACTGGAAGCGCTTCTGACACGCGCGGAGGAAGTCCTTGCGGCCGGCCTGGTGTACATCGCCGTGCGGGTGCCCTACGCCCAGGGTAGCCTGGTGGCGCTTTTCCACACCCACGGTACAGTGCTAGAGTCTTCGCACGAAGGGGATGGCACGGTGCTGGAGGGGTATCTTCCGCGACGGTATCTCGATCAGTTCCGTCCGTATCTGATCTAGCCCTCTGTCGAGGGGCGCCCTTTCCCTGCTGGGTGCGGCTTCAGTCGCTCGTTCAGTTGGCGAGCGACTGATGGCCTCACGTCCGCTCGGGTCGCCACTGCGATTCCTTCCCCCGGCCTGACCACGCCTGTCGCGCCCGCCGGATCCACTCGCGTTCCGGCTCGTAGCTCGTCTGGGCCAGGGCCTCGTCCCAACTCAGCCAGAAGGGCCGAAACTGCGGTTCCGCAGGTGCTGCCTGCGCGGCGTCCGGCACGACCATCAGAAAGTATGACTCGTCGCGGACGACGTGGCGGCTGCCAAAGTCGAATTCAACCCTCTGCCACCCCAGGTCGGCTACGATCTCCAGATCCGACAGACCCGTCTCCTCAGAGACCTCGCGAACCGCCGCCTGGGGACGGCTCTCCCCGGGCTCGATGTGACCTTTGGGCAGCCGGACCTCTGGCTGTCCGTCTGGCCCCAATTGCGCCGGGAGCAGGAGGACGAGGACGACCGCACCACAGCGGTCGATGACCACGCCTCCAGCCGAGTCGTAGTGACGAATTGAGAGTTGTGTCATGAGTCGCGCGCTCGGCAAAGCCAGAGGGCATCAGGGCGCATAGCGGAACGGATGGCGCGCCGATTCCTTTTCGGCCACCAGTTCCTCCAGGCTTGGCCGTCCCTCCAATGCCTTGCGGATTGCACCGCGCATCGCCTTGTAGTTGTTGATCTTGACCCGCTGAGGGATGCTCGCTGCCGGGTGGACAAAGACGTTGGCGATCAGGCAGATGTCGTCCAGCAGCGCTTCTGGCAGATTGTGGCGCGCGATGGCGTGGTCCAGCGCCAGGTTCACGCCACTGGAGGCTTCCTCGTACACCAACTGTTTGGCCTTGGCCCCGCGCACCGTCACCGTGGGCACGAGCAGCGTCAGCGGCCGCTCCCGAATCACCTCAATCTCGTGGCCCGGTCGCGGTTCGTTTCTGGCGCGTTCGATGGCCTTACCGACGGGTCCCGTTTTCTTGCCCAGCAATAGGTCAATGTGCGCCAGTTCCGAGAAGGGCGGCCCGGCAAAGCCTTCGCCCACGCACAGGTCCAGGTCCTCGAACCGGGCACGGATGTCAGCGGGGAGGGCATAGTCGACCTCTTTGCCTCCAAGGCTGACCCGCTGCGTCCCGATCTTGCCCAGGTTTTCGAGCTGAGTGCGTAGGTCTTCATAGTCCTCCCGCTCGAACTCGCCCCCCTGGATCATGGGCAGGCGGACGTTGCTCATGCCGGGCAGGCCGATCATGCGCAGTCCCTCTTTCACGGCCTGGGGGCTGCCTTTGGTGGTTACAATCCGCGCCAGGATCTGGATCTCTTTTTGCCTCCTGCGCACAAACTCGGCATCGCCCCGCAGCGCAGCTTGGTAGATCTCTTGCCAGATGTCGGGGATGAGGTTGGCCGAGGCCAGGATAGCGCCGTCGGCGCCGGCCAGGAGGGCCGGCCCCACGACTTCGTCGTGGCCGACAAACAGCCCAATGGTGCCCTTCAGCTTCTCCAGCGCTGCCATGAAAAACGGGATGTCGCCCGATGAGTCCTTCATGCCGATCACGTTTTCGAAGGCCAGGGCCATGCCCTCGGCCGTCCACCAGCAGTAGTGAGTGCCGGCACACTGGGGGATGTTGTACAACACGATCGGCAACCCGACCTTGTTCACTTCTGCATAGTGGTCAAAGACCTCGTTGTACGAGGGCTTGAGGAAGTAAGGCGCGACCACCAGCGCCCCGCTGGCACCGGCGTCTTGGGCCCACCGGGTCAGCTCGACCGTCTCGCGGGTGCTCTGGCAGCCGGTGCCGGCCAGCACCGGCACCCGGCCGGCCACTTCGTCGATGCAAACCTCGATGGTGCGTTTCTTTTCTGCCAGCGCCATCGAACTAAACTCCCCGGTGGTGCCGCAGGGCACTACGCCGTTGACGTGGGGCAGCACGAAGCGGATGAGCTTGCGGTAGGTTGCTTCGTCGAGCTCGTCACCTGGCGTGAACGGCGTAACCAGCGCCGGGAAGATGCCGCTGAACCAATCGGGTTTCTTGTTCATGTCTGGGCTCCCTGAATCAAGCTGCGAATGCGCTGTCGATGGCCGAGCAGGTCGCTGTGTAGGCATTGTGGTGCAGGATGCGTCGATTCGATGCCTGTGGATGAACGGCCGCCTGGACGAACATCACATCGCTGTGCATGGCCGCCTCGGGGATGACGCCCTCCGCAAGCTTGTCCACGATGGCTTTGGCCACGGCATTCTGCACCGGGCCGTAGATCAGGTTGGCCTGGCGCAGATCTTGAAGCTCGTTGGCAGGCACGATGAGTGTGCTGGGCCGCACTGTCAGGTTGGGTTCCAGGATGGTGGTCAGCGCCTCATATCCGTGGCGTGGATAGGTGAGCTGGTAAGCCCACGCTTCGCCGACGGCGCCCACCTTCGCCCCGCATAAGAGATCGATCTGGATCGCTTCCATCCCATCGCCGGCACCGGCGGTGCCTACTTTTCCCTCTGCGGCGCGGATCGCCTGCGCTTCCAGTCCTATGCCTTCAAAGCGGCCCTCTAGCGGCCCACCTGGAAGCCGAGAGATGGCATGCGGCACGGTGATCTTGCCCAGCTTTTCCAGCTCCAACTGGATCTCGGCACGATCCTCGTGGATCAGCGCACCGCCCACGCTCTTGAGTGGGCTGCGCGGCACCCCGGCATCGACGCCCATCATCCTGAGCGCCTGTTTGACGGCCACCCCGCCGCCGTAGCGGCAAAAGATGCGCGATAGTTTTTGCACCTGGCGCTGATGGGCGCGCGCGGTTTCGAGGTCGCCGTTCCGCACCGCCTTCAGGATCGCCTGCCACACCTCGGGATAGACCTGCGCCGAGGCCAGGATCATGCCGCTGGCCCCCCCGGCCAGCGCGTTGAGCACCACCTCGTCGTGGCCGATGAGGACGTTGATCCGGTCGCCGGCGTACTCCAGGATCTCCATCGTGTAGGCCAAGTTGCCAGACGAGTCCTTGAGGCCGACGATGTTGGGGATGTCGGCCAGATCTTCGACCACCCGGCGGGGCAGGGGTGCGTCCACCACCTGGGGGATGTTGTACAGGATAATGGGCATGTTCGGTACCGCCCGGGCAACCTCATAATAGTGCTGGAAGATGCCCTTGTCCGACGGATGGAGGAAGTAGGGCATGACGATCAGACAGGCCGACGCGCCGGCTTGCTGGGCCTTGCGGGTCAGCTCGATGGCCTGCCGGGTGCCCGGCGCGCCCGTACCGGCGATGACCGGCTTGCCCTGCGCCTCTTCGACGGCGATCTGCACCAGCCGCTTGTTCTCTTCGGGGGTGAGATAGTTGAACTCACCTGTGGTGCCGCAGGGCACCAACCCGTCGACGTGGTCGATCACGTGGCGGATGAGGCTGCGAAAGGCCGCCTCGTCGACCGACTGGTCTTTCGCAAATGGGGTGACCAGGGCGGGGTTGACGCCGCGGGGCCGGAATGTTTTTTCGACCATGGTTCACTCTCCTTCGTGTTTGGACAGAACCTCGCCAAGAGGCCTCAATCAAGGCCGGCAGGAGTTCCTTCTTGCACGTCTGGCTTGTTCCATCTCAAAGCGTCGGAGGGACGTGTAGTACGCGTCCCATTCTTCTATCCTGAGCTGTTGTTCGCGGGCGCTTGCCTGAGGCTCGACGGTCCAGCAGAACGACACCAACTCCTGGTGATCGTGCCATCTCTTGGCCGGACTGCGTTTCCCGGCGTTCTGCAGCCGCTCCATCAAGTCAGCTTCGTTCCAGGCCCGATACTGAGCCAACGCCTCTCGCAGTGTCTGCTTGTCTGTGGGCATTGCAGCTCTCCTGCGCCTCCGCACATCACAGCATTGGACCTACGTTCCCTGCCTATCCACTGCTACGGCTGGCGCAATCCCGACCCCGCCTCATTTGTGCAGGTTCTGCGCGGCAAGAAAGGACAGGCCGTGTTCGGTCAACGCGCGGGCAGTGCGGTTGACGGCGTTGTGCTTGTCCAGGTAGTTGCGCTCCAGCAGGGGCATGGCTCCCGAGGCCAGGACTTCGGCCTTGTCACGAAAATAGTCCATGATGTCGGAGGGATGCTCGCGCGTTTCCTCCACCCTGGGATCGCCCCCCTCGTGTTTCGCCGAGATGTTGGGTACGTGGTCGGCCAGTTGCACCAGCTCGTCGGTGCGGTCGTACGGCTGGCGAACGATGCTCTTGAAGGTCTCGGTGATGTGGTGTTCGAACCGGACAATGTCCTCCAGCTCCAGGGCCCTGCGCACCTGGGCGGTGATCTCGAGGGTCTCGTTGTTCACCGAGTTGCTCCAGTTGAAGCCGATGAGCGAGGTGCTGCCGTCCTCGCGGCCAAAGAGCCTGGCGCCGATGAGCGTCCACAGCGCCGCGTACGGATTGTCGTTGCCCATAAAGACCGAGATCTTGAACTCGATGTCCACGCCCAGCTTGTGGAGGAAATAGCCCAACAGCACCGTGCCGGGGTTGATGTTCAGCACCTGCCTGATGCCATAATGCGTGTAGTAGTAGAGGAATTCGTCGAGCCACTTTAGCGGATAGTGATTCGGCTCACCGATGCCACCGAAATAGCCGGTGATGGTCGCCGGCCCGCCCAGGTGGACGTTGGAGCCGTCGGTGCCCTTCGTGTCCAGCGTTTCGACATAACTTGCACCGACGATCTGCATCGCCGCGGCGACCGCCAGGATGTCGCCGTTATCTGCTTCCTGCTCCTTCATCTTGCGCACGCGGATGAAGCGCCCGGGCATCAACTCACCGTTGGCGATGGCCTGTTTGGCTTCCGCGATCAGGAACGGGAAGTATTGCAGGGCGCTGACCTCCAGGGTGACGGCCAGGTCATCCCTGAATGTCGTGGTGTCGGCTCTTGGGCCCAGGACCTTGCGGCGATAGTCGGCCACGAGGATGAATGCCCCCAGGTCGCGCTGTTCGGCGAGCCATTCCAGGTCGGCGAGATAGGGGGAGTCGATGGCCTTCAGGCGGGCCAGGAGGTTCGGCAAGCGGCGCGCCTCCTGCGCCTTGTGGTTGATCTCCTCGACCGTGCCATACTTTTCCACCACGGCCAAAAAGTCGTTCACGACGCGGGAGTCTGGGTCCAGCAGCAGGTTGTTGATCTGCCTCAGCGACCCTTCAGAGATCCTGAGCCGGTTGCGGAGACTGTCTTCCATAGATACCTCCTCGTTTGCGAATCCATCTTGGGCTGCGTACCCATCCCATGTGCTGAGCAAACGCATTGTACCATGGATTCGCTCGCGTGTCACTTTTCGAGGGACCAGGGGTAAACAAGACCTCCGAGGTCTATCTGTGACCTCGGAGGTCTGACGTGCCAGGTACCCCCGGCGCGACTCGAACGCGCGACCTTCTCCTCCGCAGGGAGACGCTCTAATCCACTGAGCTACGAGGGCTCGCACAGGCGGGGAGGCAGGGATTCGAACCCTGGGAGGAGCTTATTGGCCCCTCAACCACTTAGCAGGCGGCCCCGATCGACCACTCCGGCACCTCCCCAGACCTCAGCGCGGCAGCCGTGCTGCCGCAGTTTTAAGGCGGAGGGAGAGGGATTCGAACCCTCGGTGACCCTGAAGCCACAGCGGTTTTCAAGACCGTCGCCATCGTCCACTCGGCCATCCCTCCGTGGTGTGGCGGCCGGACTCTCCCTCCGGCGCTCACAGACAAGTATAACAGAGAGCTGCGCATTTGTCAAAATGCGGATGCCCTAAGCAGCGCGTCCTGCTCACTCACCTGATGGCCTCGACGCCTTGCATGTAGGGCCGCAGCACCTCGGGAATGGCGATGGAACCATCCCTCTGCTGATAGCTCTCCATGACGGCGATCATGACGCGCGGCAGCGCCAGTCCTGAGCCGTTCAGGGTGTGGACGTAGCGTGGTTTGGCTCCTGGCTCAGGGCGATAGCGAAGGTTGGCCCGCCGGGCCTGAAAGTCGGTGCAGTTGGAAATGGAGCTGACCTCCAGCCACTCCTGTACTCCCGGTGCCCACATCTCCAGGTCATACTTCATCGCGGCCTGGAAGCCAAGGTCTCCCGTGCACATCTGTACCAGCCTGTAGGGAATCCCCAACCCCTGGCACACCGCTTCGGCGTCGCGGACCAGGGTCTCCAGCTCGGCATACGAGGTCTCGGGCGTGGTCAGCTTGTACATCTCTACCTTGTCGAACTGGTGGCCACGCTTCATGCCCCGCACGTCCCGCCCGGCCGACATTTTTTCCCTCCGGAAGCAGGCGCTGTAGGCCACATAGTTCAGGGGCAGGGCCTCTGCCGGCAAGATCTCGTCGCGGTGCAGGTTGGTCAAAGGGATCTCGGCGGTGCCGACGAACCAAAAGTCGTCCTCCGCGTCGCGGTAGATGTTCTCCTCGAATTTGGGCAACTGCGCCGCGCCGACCATCATCTCCCGGCGGACCATGTACGGAGGATAGACCTCGGTGTAGCCCTGGGCTAGGTGCAGGTCCAGCATCCAGGCGATCAGTGCCCGTTGCAGGCGTGCTCCCAGCCCCTTGAGCACGTAAAAGCGCGTGCCCGACAGCTTGACGCCCCGCTCAAAGTCCACGATGTCCAGCGTGGGACCGAGGTCCCAGTGGGGCACGGGCTCAAAGTCAAACGTCCGCGGCTCGCCCTCTTGCCGGACGACAACATTGTGGCTGTCATCAGGACCCACGGGCACGCCGGGATCGGGGAGATTCGGCACCTGGAGCATGGCCGCGTCGAGTTTGTCTTCTACGGTCTTGAGCTCTTCCTCCAGTGCCTTGATGGTGTCGCCCACGGCTCGCATGCGCTCGATCTGGGCCTGGCGCAGAGCCTCGTCGTTGCTGCGGCTGATCGCCTTGGAGACTGCGTTTCGCTCGGCGCGCAGCGTTTCCACGTCTGTCAGAAGCGCGCGCCGTCTGGCATCCAGCACCAGGATGTAGTCAATGGGCGCCTCGGCGTTCAGGGCGGCCATCGCTGCCTTGACCATGTCCGACTGTTCGCGGATCAAACTCATTTCTAGCATCGTACCCTCCGGCCATGGGACGCGGATATTCACGGAGCCACACGTTGCTTGTCGTTGATTCGATCCGCGTGACCAGGTTTGCGGACGGTCATTCTAGCATGCATATACCGGCGTGTCAAACGTGCTTTGGAGGTGGCGCAGGGCCCCGTCAGAGTCACGCGCTTCCCCCTCGCTCGCGCCGGGTCCGCGACCCGGCGCCCTCTTGTGCGCCCAGCATGGGCGCTGACTTGAGGGTGAAAGTCCCTTACGGACGCCGAAGGCGGATTGCACCAACCGTTAGCCAAGGGCACGGGCGTCGCCGTGAGGCTGGGCGAGTTGGGAAGAGACAACGAAGCCCGATGCAATCAAGGGCCGAAGCAGTAAATGGGGCAAGTGTGCAGGGACAGTCAGCGTTCTTACGTGGGGAGACCTGCTGCCAGGCCGACTGAGATGGCAACCGCAATCGAGAGGTTGGGCTGAGGGAGCAGGAGTCAGCAGAGGCCATAGTACCACTGCCGTCACAGTGGGAAGGGCTGAACGTCAAG
>Ga0315286_10006910_pt1 | contig 11054 bp, 10 predicted proteins | sample YL17G10_0_MG_FD_205038 | JGI IMG/M metagenome (GOLD analysis project Ga0315286, IMG submission 205038) | Sediment microbial communities from Yellowstone Lake, YNP, Wyoming, USA - YL17G10_0 | ecosystem: Environmental > Aquatic > Freshwater > Lake > Sediment | place: USA: Wyoming | collected...
GACCCTAAAAAGCCGCTGCTTTTTTTGGTCTCAGGTTCAACGTTTAAGTAAATGATAAAAAATAATTCAACACCAGAAAATGACTTCTAGCATAGATGAAGAAACCAACAAAGCTTGGGAAATATTTACTGCTAAGAAACGGGATCAAGGCAACAAGATAGCCTCTCAGGATAAGGGCAAAGAAAAAGTACAGAAGAAAGAAGAAAAGAAAATTGAAGAGCAAAAGACAGAAGACACTAAAGAAATTCATCAGGAAGAGCAGGAAAAAGCAGCTGTCTGGCTTACTGGCGGATTGGAAGAAGAGATCAGGGGGCCGGGAGTCATTGCGCCAGTTTTTGAATCATCAGCAATACAGCCCGTTTCATCCTTAGATGATTTTGCATCAACGATTCCATCAAAAAAAGAGGAAGATGAAAATAAAGGCGTAAGAATGTATGAAACCCAGGCTCAGTTCAAGCAGTATGAAACTACAACAGAAGCTTATGAAGAGACAGCCGAGAATCTTTTCTCAAGAATGATCAAGCCCCTAGATACGCGGGAATTAAAGGACATTCCAAGATTTGCTCCAACTGAATTAATGGGTGGGCCAAGAGGAGAAGCAAGAGAATCAGTGAAATATATTGAGATGAAGCATGAAACTTCAGAGCTTCCTTTTTTGAAAACTGAGAAAAGGGAGATTGACGTCAGGAAATACAGGAAGTTTGTGTAAAACCCGTTGAGATAAGATTTATTAAACTTTAAAATTATACTAATTTATACAAAAAGATGGTCTACAAACCCTATGTTCCAAGTTACGCTTCTTTAACACCTTCGACCAGCTATGCGGAGGTTTCTACAGGATATACTTTATCTGCGAGCAGAATAGGCGCGCCAACAAAGCCAGACACAGCAAATCAGATTGCTGAAGTTACAGCAAGATTGAATGAGGGAATGACTACCGTTGAGATGGGAGTTCTTGGACCAGAAGTTTTTGAGACGATTCCTAAACAGCAGTTCAAGGAAATGAATCAGCTGGCGAGATTGACTGGATCTGAGATTACAGTCCACGCTCCTTTAGTTGATCCAGCAGGATTTTCGCAAGAAGGGCATTGGAGCGAAGCGAACAGAGAAGAGGCTGAAAGAAGATTGACTGATATAATGCTCAGAAGCCATCAATTAAATGAAAAAGGAAATGTTCCAGTAACTATACACTCAACAGCAACTCAGATTCCTGCATGGACAATGCAGAAAACATCTCCTGAAGGCGGAAAGTCGATGATGGTCATAATCAACAAGGACACTGGAGAGGCTGCGGCAGTAAGAAGAGAGGAAAAACATTTTCCCGGAGAAAAATCATGGAGCATGCAAAGACAATTAGAAGACAAGAATAAAGAAGTTTGGGAAAATATGTCTCACCAGGCAGATTATTATCAGGAAAGGGCAGCTGCGTTGATGGGCGGCATCAAGGAGCTTGAAGCAAGAAGAGATGTTATAGAAATTTTTTCTAAAAGCGGAGAGGAATTAACTCCTGAAGAACAACAGAGGAAAGAAATCTTGCAAAATCGCAGAAAATCCTATCTTGAGCAGGCGAATCGTTATCTTGAATATGCTGACAGATTTGTGAGGGAAGGATACAATCTTGTGCATAAATATGAGGCTGATCCTAAAAAGAAAAAAATATTGGAAGCTGAGTCAGAAGATTATGGAAAATATGTCCAGCTGAGGAATGAACTTGCTGAAAGAAGAAAGGGGGGTGTAGATCCGACTGACAGAGAATTGAGAGAGATTAATGAAAAGGGGATTAAATCTTCTGAAAAAGTTTTGGATGGATTAAGAAGATGCGATCCGAAGATTTATGTTCCAATAGAAGAATTTTCAATTGATAAAAGCGCGGAGACCATAGGGAATGTCGCTTTCAACGCATTCAGCAAATATAAAGAGAAGGCGCCGATTATCGCTCTGGAGAACGTTTTCCCTGAAATGCCGTTCTCAACAGCTGATCAGCTGAGAAATTTAGTTGAGGCAAGCAGGGATGAATTTGTTGAAAGGGCAGTCAACAGTCCTGATCCTAAAATTAAATTAAAAAGGGAAGATGCTGAGAAAATGGCTGACAAATTAATTGGAGTCACATGGGATGTAGGCCATATTAACTTATTGAGAAAAGCAGGATATGCTGAGCAAGAAATTGTTGAGCAGACAAAGAAAATAGCGCCTTATGTCAAGAAGATGCACATCACAGACAATTTTGGTTATGCTGACACTCATCTTGCTCCGGGAATGGGAAATGTTCCAATCAAAAAAATAATGGAAGAGATGGAAAAAGCGGGATATTCGGGAAAATCAATAATGGAAGCCGGGGGATTTGTCCAGCATTTCAAAACTTCTCCTCATCCCTATGCCCTGGAAGCGCTTGGCGCTCCGATTTACAGCGAATCATCAAGCCCTGCCTTTGGCGCAGCCAGGGGAGCAGCAGGCTCATATTTTTCAGGTTATGGCCCTTTCCTTCCAGAACAGAATTTTTCGATGTACGGAACAGGATTTTCAGGCCTTCCTTCAGAATTAGGCGGGCAGATTCCAGGAAGACAGTCAAGATTGTCGGGAACGCCTGTCGATTAGTATATCAGTTAGAAAATAATATGGCTTGGCTGACTTAAAAGCAAGCCCTAAATGATGGGTGATATAAAAAAATAGTAGATGGTTAATATCCTTTAGATAAGGTTTAAAAATAAAAAAAGAGTTATATGCTCAGTAAAAAGATGGTGAAAGCTAAAAAAGATTCTATGTCTGAAAAAGAGAAGTTGACTAAAACTCTCAAACTTACACAAGACAGGGAAATTGCCTATGATTTTGCCGAGAAAGCTTATCAGAAGATAGGCAAAGTAATCAAGAGCATTGTTCTATTTGGCTCAGCCGCAAAAAGATCTGCTACTGAAAGGTCTGACATTGATATTGTAATAATCATAGATGACGCGACTATTCTCTGGGATCAGGAGCTTATTGCTTGGTACAGGGAAGAGCTTGGAAAAATAATCCAGGCAAATCCTTACGTCAAATCATTGCACGTCAACACAGTAAGATTGACGACATGGTGGAATGAAATGATGAGGGGAGAGCCGGTCGTAACTAACATAATAAGATGGGGCGATCCATTGATTGATTTCGGAGGATTTTTCGCTCCTTTGAAAGCTTTGCTGGCTCAGGGCAGGATAAAATCAACTCCTGAAATGATATTCATAACTTTAGGAAGAGGTCCTGCGCATATGCTTAAGGCAAAAGCATCTATGCTTTCCGCAATGGAGTCATTGTACTGGACTTTTGTTGACGCTTCTCATGCTGCATTGATTGCAGCGAAGCAGTCTCCGCCTTCTCCAGAGCATATTGCAGATATAATGGATGAGTTTCTAGTAAAGAAAAGACTTTTGGATAAGAAGTATGTTGAATGGTATCATGGGATTTATGTCATGACTCATAAGATTCTTCATCAGGAAGTTACTGATATAAAAGGCTCAGATTTGGATTTGTGGAGAACTCGCGCTGACGAATATCTGAGAACAATGGCCATAGTCGTCAAGAAACTTACTGGAATGAAATAATAGGATCAAGGGAAACTGTCTTCGCTGTGTTCTCCCCTGATATTGCTTGGGATTTTATTATAATTTAATTTTGGCTGAGCATTTGATTCTTGCCTCATCTTTTTCAATCTTGATTTCAATGCGGTTTGCTCTTTTCTGTCCAAGATGCTTTCAAGCCGGCTTTTTGCAAATGCGCTTATGTTTCCTATCTGCATATTGTAGAGACTTTTGTTTTCATTGAAGTATTTTATAATATCTTCTTTGCAGCTCTGGATTTGGAGCGCGTTTTCATAAGCGTCCTTGTCAGAATTCCTCTTAAGATAATCGTCTGCGAGGTCAGTGTTTGTGTATTTTTTCATTTTGATTAAGCAGCCTTAGCTAATTCTTCCTGTTCTTTCTTATTTGCTTTTTTGTAAACTTCTCCAAGCTGGTCAAGATGCAGTTTTGTAATTGCATCGTCCAGCTCGCTTTCCGCTTTTCTTGGGATTATTGAGCTTAATACTCCTAAAGCCTGCATGACTGAGGTTATCTTTGGATCTTTCTTGTCAAGCTGAGCTTTGTATTTTTCAGAGATTGATTTCATGCTTTCATTTGCATACTTATTCAAGAATTCAGGCAAGTTCTCATTGTAGCCGAAGTCTTTTACGACTTCAATCAAGTCAGAGCATTTTGCTTTGCCTATTTTAGTCTGATAAAGCTGGGTGTATTTTCCAAGAACTTCTACAGCGAAGTCAGAGTCTTCTGAAGCGACTTCATAGACTGATTTCATATATTCTTTAGTTACAGGATCAAGATTTTCATAGACTTTCTTGAATGCAACAGCGCCATAGACATTTGCTGAATCGTCTCCTCTTGGAGTATTGCTAAGCTTGCCATAGGCTGCGCTAAAATAAGCGAAATTCTTCAGAATATCTTTGGTTATGATTTCTGCCTTGTTTACTTTGTCTTCTAATGCCATGCTATATGCATGTTTTGGGCATATTTAAACCTTTCGATTTGTTCCTACTGGATAGTGACAATAGGAGAAAGGTTTAAAAAGTCCGTCAAGTTGAGTAGAGAATGAAAAACAAAAAGCCAAAAATCCTGCATGTTGATGATGAAGGGTTAGAGGGCATTTTCGGACTGATAAAAAGAATTCTATCTGATTCTGAGATTATACAATTTTCAAAAATTGAAGATGCACTGGCTATACTTGAAAAAGAAGACTTTGATGCATACATAAGTGATGGATTAGAAGGTGGATGGGAAAGAGTTTATGGGGCTGTAAGGTCAAAAGAGCTTATTCAGGGAAAAGATTATTTTGAATACAAGCCATTCATTGTTCATACATCTAATCTTTCTGTAGTTGATAAAGTCAAGAAAGATAGAGCTTATGATTCAAAATTAGGTCTTGTCATAAAACCCAATTGTTTTGAGATAAAAAATTACCTTGCTGAATTAAACAATAAGAAGTAATTCTAGAAATCATTCAATTCGACTTCTTCGGACTTGATTGGAGAATCTTTTTCCTCAAGCAATGCGACGTGCTGCCTGACTTTTTCTACAGCATCAGGATTCACTGAGATGCTGTCTATCTTTTCTTTTACAAGGAATTCAACGACTTCGCCGTAGACTGAAGGAGCCTGGCCGCAAATGCTCACTGTTTTGTTGTGCTTGTGGAATCCCTGGATAATATTATGTATTGCTGTAATGACTGCCTTGTTTCTTTCATTGAAATAGCCTAATCGGCCCAGGAGGGCAGAATCTCTGTCGACTCCAAGAACTAATTGAGTGAGATCATTGCTGCCGATGCTTGCGCCGTCAATATCCAACTGGGCGAAATCTTCTGGAATCAATGCGATGCTTGGAACTTCAGCCATCAAAAATATTTTGAATGTCTTGTCCCTGGTCAATTCTTCTGATTTCATTATCGCGAGGCACTTCTTCACTTCTTCAGTTGTTCTGACGAAAGGAAGCATGACATGAACATTGTCATTCTGCTCTCTGATTTTCTTGATTGCTTTGCATTCAAGCCTGAATGCAGGCTCGAATTCCTTGCTTACATATCTTGAAACTCCCCTGAATCCTATCATAGGATTATTCTCTTCATCTTCATACTTGTTTCCGCCTTCCAAGTTTCTGTATTCATTTGTCTTGAAATCAGAGAAACGGACGATGATTGGCTTTGGATAGATAGTCTTCGCTACAAGTGAAACGCCTGCGGCAATCCCCTCAATGTATTTATCCTCTTGTCCTAATTCCATCAAAAATAATGGATGCCTTCTTATCTGAGAAGCTATTAAAAATTCTAATCTCATCAATCCTATTCCGTCAAAAGGCAATTCCTTGTAATCAAAAATTTTTTGAGGTTCTCCAAGATTCATGTAGACTTTGATAGGGGTTCTTTCCTTGATGACCTCTTTTTCCTCTTCCTTTTGAACTTCTTCCAGAATCTCTTCTGACATTAATTCTTCAGCGCTTTCAGGCTTGTTTGAAGCTTTGTCAAATTCTTCTGTAATAGTTTCTTCAGGACTTTTTTCAGCTGAGACATTCACTTTTCCTTCATAGATTTTGCCGTTATAAGCGTCTACAGTGATAATTTGGCCGTCCTTGAACATTTTAGTGGCTTTTCTTGTTCCTACAACAGCAGGCAAGCCGACTTCTCTGGAAACTATTGCTGCATGGCATGTCTGACCGCCTTCATCCGTAACTATGGCGGCTGCTTTCTGCATAGTAACCACCATATCTGGATTTGTCATTTTAGTAACTAAGATATCTCCCTTCATTATTTTAGGAAGGTCTTCCATTGAATGAATTAATTTTACTGGGCCGGTTGCAATTCCTGGCGAAGCAGCCAAGCCAATAATAACAGGAGTTCCCTCAACAGTTACTGATTTTATTTTTTTGTTCAAAGTGGTTACTGGCCTTGTCTGGACAATGTAGATTTTTCCATATTCAATCGCCCATTCAATATCCTGGGGCTTTTTGTAATGATCCTCTAATTCTTTTGCATAGGATGCTAATCTGAGAACTTCATATTGTTCAAGAACTTGCTCATCCATTCGGTCATTTGGCAAATCAGTTTTGACTGTATTTCCTGAAGAAGATCTGCTGAAAGCATTTATTTTGTGCCCTATCTGCGCCTCTTTTATTTTTAATGTAGTTTTGTCAACAACATATCTGTCTGGAGCAATCGCTCCTGAGACAATTCCTTCTCCCAATCCGAATACTGATTCAATGATAATTTCATTAGGATTATTTGTTGAAGGATTAATTGAGAAAGTGACTCCTGACTTGTCCGAATTTACCATTTTCTGAACGACAACTGCAATCAATGATTTTTCGTGCTCAAATCCGTTCTTCTCTCTGTAATAAATCGCTCTTGCGGTGAACAAAGACGCCCAGCATCTTCTTATTGCATCAATCAATTGCACTGAGCCTTTGATATTCAAGAAAGTCTCCTGCTGTCCTGCGAAACTTGCAGTCGCCAAGTCTTCAGTTGTCGCTGAGCTTCTTACTGCAACAAAGATAGGCTCCTTTGCTGTTTTCATTATAGCCAAAGCATCCTGGCTTGCATTGTCCAGCAGATCTTTGTCAACATTCAGAGTTTCATAGGATTCTATAATCTCCTGGGCAAGCCCTTTAGGCATGTCTGTATTCGTTATCATTGATTGTATCTCTTTCGCTTTAGTCTCAAGCTGCAGAGTATTTTCCATATCTATCTTTTTTATCTCTCCAAGAATTCTGTTTTTCAGTCCAGTTGACTCGATGAATGCTTTGAATGCAGCTGCGGTAACAATGAATGCTGGAGGAACAGGGAATTTTGAATTGTACATTTCGGCAAGATTCGCGCCCTTGCCTCCTGCAATTGGAATGCTGTCCTTATTCAGCTCATCAAGCCAGACAATAGCTTTTTCAGAAACATCAACCTTCTCTTCCTCTTCAGATTTTTTCTCAATTGCTTTTCCCCTTTCTTTTAATTTGAAAAATGAGTCATCATCAACAGAAACTTTTCCCGGTTTTTGAAAATTTTCTCTAAGAATTTTGCTTATAAGATTTTTCACAGATGGGTCTTCTCTTCCAGGCATCCTCTTTTTCCTCTTCTTTAGTCTTCCCTCGCGCCTGATTTCCTATTATCTCAAGCAATTTAATATTAATAAAGATTTCGCAACGCGAAATCTTTAGCGTTTAAGATTTAATTTTTAGAATCAGCTCAAGATTAGAACATTCAGTAAACAACTTCATAGACCTTTACAGGTTTTTCTTTGCCTTTGACTGCTATCTCTCCGATTGAACGGGTTTTGATTTTATCTTTGACAAGCTGATAAGCCTCTTCTGACAGAAGTATCTGGTCTGCTTTGGCCTGGCTGCAAAGCCTTGCGGCAAGATTCACTGAATCGCCAATGACAGTATAATCCATTCTTTTTTTGCTGCCTATATTCCCGACTATTACAGAACCTGTGGTTATTCCTATCCCATATCTGAATTGGGTATTCATCTCCTTTGATGCTTTCTGCATCTCAATAGCAGTTTGAACAGAAGCAAGGGCATGGTCCTTCAAGTCCAAAGGAACATTGAATGTCGCCATGATTTCGTCACCGACATATTTGTCCAAAGTTCCCTGATATTTGAAAATGATATCAGTCATCTTTCCATGATATCTGTTCAGCATTGAGACAACAGTCTCAGGAGAATTCTTTTCAGAGAAGGATGTGAAGCCTCTGATGTCTGCAAATAGGATGCTGACTGTCTTTCTTTCTCCTTTCAAATCAACCGCGCTTTTTCCCTTTCTGATCAATTCATCAGCTACTGAGGGGGATACATATTTCCCGAATAATTCAGAGACCCATTTTCTCTCTCTAGCTTCAATCAAGTAATAGAAAACTATCACAAAAACAAAAGTAATGATTATGGAAAGGAATGGATAGAACAGGTTCAGGATAATTCCAGAATCAAATGAGAAAATTGCCAGAATGAAATAGGCAATCAATAATGCCAAGGAAGAGATGATAGCATATGTCAATCTTAATTTATACAATAGAATAGATATGAGGAAAGAAAGAAGGATTAGCGTGAATATCAAGATATAATTGCTTTCATACTTCAAGGATTTTCCTGTCAGGATTGTCTGGACTGCAGAGGCATGTATTTCAACTCCAGGCAAAATTCCTAGAGGGGTGTTTTTTTCATCATGGAGGTCTTTTGCTGTAGTCCCAATCAAAACAATCTTATCCTTAAAGTCTTTGTCTGTTTTGTCATTTATCAAATCTGAGAAAGAAACTGTTTCATGCCTGCTGAAGCTTATGAGGATTTTTGCCTGATCAGTTGTTATGCCGTATTTCTCCGCAATCACATTGGAAAAAGCCTTTTCATCATCAATCTGCATGGGCAAAGACCTTGCTATGTCTCTGTCAACAAATATATTCGCGTAGCCTGACTGGACTTGGAATATCGGCTTCATCAGAATGCATTTTTCATTTTCAAAGGTGCATTCAGACACCATGACTATCTTGTCCTTGAGTTCTGCTGTCTTGTTGTTGAACAGCTGATCGGAATCTGATTTTTCAAAGAAAGAGACATCAAAGCCTATTACACTTGCTTCCTTTAGTTTGTCCAAAGCTGATGCGTAAACATCTCTTGACCAAGGCCATCTTCCTATCTCCTGGATGCTCTTGTCATCTATTGCTACGATAATTATCTCGCTAAGCGGCTTTTGAAAGCTGTAGAGCTTGTCAGACAGCCTTAGATTAGTGCTGTGGAAAGCATTGATGTAAAAAAGGCTGATAAGGGCAATTGAAATGACTGCGGATATAATTAAAGATACGAGAAATTTGTTTCTGGCCATTTTAGGCTCTGCTTAGCTCTTTTGGAATCAAAGGAAGCAATGCGCCAGGAATCTTGCCTTCTTCTATGGATTTTTTTATGCTCAATCTTCCTTCAACGAAATCATCAATCTGCTTGTTAACATCATCATCATTTGCCTTCATTGCGATCTTCGCGGCCATTATCTGCAGGGAATATTTGCTTTTCAGCCTTGCCTTGACTGCTTTGATGAATTCTTTGTCCGCAAAGTCATTATCATTTATCCATTGATTTCTTATCAAAAGAACCGCTTCAAGCAGTTCTGATTCGTTATCAGATATGAATACAGAATAATTGGCTGTTACGTTTATAGTGGCAGATCCTGCTGTTGTCTGCACTGTTCCTTCCAAAACTCCTATTTCAGTTCCGTTTCCAACTGAAACTGAGAAGGCTGTGCCTCTGACTGAAGCGACTGCATTAGGCGTTTCTATTTCATAATCTGATATTCCTGAGACCTTCAGCAGTTTAGTCCAGGTGTCCCCTGCTTTCTGGGATACTGAAACGCTTGTTGAATTAACCCTTTGAATCTTAATCTCCGTATTCTCGTTTAATCTTAAGACTGAACTTTCAAGAAAAATGATTGTGGCTTTTGATCCAGCCAATGTTTTCACAGCATATCCTTCTTTCATGGCCATTCCGCTTTTCGCTTCCATGAATCCCATCCCTTTATCAACCTGGACAGTGCCCTGATTGACAATCAATCTTGCGATAGGCGCCATTGACGCCATCACGTTAGAAACTACAAGAAATAAAATAAGTAATCCGACAATTATCAGCAAAATCAATATTCCTTTTTTCATGTCGCAAATGGTTCTCAGATGCCCGCTCCATTTTCGAGCACTTGAAAATTTTTTATTTTCTGTGCAGGAGAATTTTGATGAATTTCCCGCATCCTAAAATCTAAAGGCCTAATCATCTTTAGATTCTAAACCTTACTATCTAAAATGATTAATAAAGATTTCCCTATTGTCTGTTCATGTGTTTATTTGAATTCGCAATTTTCGCCGTTTGCAAAGTCTACAATTTTAGCTCTTTGCTGCACATGAGCCATCATTTCGTCTTCAATTTCCCCGATTGTTTTTCTTCTCTCTGGGCTTTTGTCGAAATGCTGGGTCAATATCCTGCTTATTATCTGATTTACAGCAGGGTTGTCGCATTTTCCAAAACTGTTGTCTTTAACCTGTGTCATAGTATCCTCTCTTCCCCGGCCCCTTAGAAATCTTGTTTAAATTTTTAATTTAATTTTATATTTAAATCTTTCTAAAAATTAAGAAAATTTTTGTTACTTTTCAAAAATGAGAAAATTATCATAAATTTGATAATTTTCGCCTGCTGAAAATTAATAATCTAATTTTCATCATGGGAAAAACGCAGAAAAATCTTATTTTTCTAGGATGAAAAAAATCAGCAGATTTTTAGCCTCCAGAAAAATCTTATTTTTCTAGGATGATCAATTCTCTTGCGACTCTCTGGTCCTTTCTTGATTCTGACAGAGGGCCCGCGATTAATTTCAAGTTTGTCTCTTTGCAGATATCCTCGATGTTCAGGCTTTCATTTCCCTCTCTCGTTTTCATTACTGGAAGAGATAATGCGATTCTTCCGCCGTCTTTGAGGACTTTTTTCAATTCATTCAGAGTTATTATATAGACATATTTTGCCTTG